>Ga0209577_10000194_pt1 | contig 60561 bp, 40 predicted proteins | sample GraSoiAngelo_109_FD_185874 | JGI IMG/M metagenome (GOLD analysis project Ga0209577, IMG submission 185874) | Grasslands soil microbial communities from the Angelo Coastal Reserve, California, USA - 14_0903_12_20cm (SPAdes) (version 2) | ecosystem: Environmental > Terrestrial > Soil > Grasslands... | reverse complement strand
ACGGACCGTTTAAGATCCTACGCGGTATCGATTCAAGTCCGTGGTTCGAAAACACCTTTGATCCAATCACAAAATGTAAAGGTCCGTTTTGCCCTGGTACGCGGGGTGTTCTTGGAAATACACCACGCACAGCGTTCCGTGGACCGGGGCTCTTCAATCTGGATAGTTCTGTGTTCCGGCGTTTCGCCCTGAAAGAACGTGTAGGACTGGAATTTCGCGCCGAAGCGTTCAGTGTGACGAACACACCTCAATTCAGCAATCCAAACACGAACTTTAACTCGAGCAGCTTCGGTTTCGTAAAAGGGACAAACGGAGGCAATCGGTCAGTGCAACTCGGAGCGAAGCTGACTTTTTAGCCTGGCGCGCGGAATGAAGGTTTTGGAGAAATCGAAGCCGCGCTGGCCTTCCTCCCGGCTTTTCGCCGCGGGGTAAAGAGGTCGTGATAGCCTGAGCCTTCGAAGACGACAGCGGGCCACGAAAACAACCACAAAGGTGAAGAACTGAGAGTTGCGAAGGCCGTCGGGGAGAGTGGTATGCAGTATCGAATGCCGAGGCGAGAATTTATTCTGGGCATGGGAGTAGCGGCTGTTACGGCGGTTTCCTCTTTTCCACACGAGAAAGTATGGGCTGCTGAGGCGCTTTATCCGCCGATGGACTTGTCGTATTTTGATACGCCGATTTCGCCTGGGCCCAGTGAGATCCATTTTGGATACGCGGCCATCACCTGGGGCGGAAACGACCGGCAGGCGATCGCAGATATTGCGGCGCTGGGCTTCCACGGAATACAACTGCGCGCCAATGTCATCAAGGAATTTGGCAGCGCGGCAGAATTGCGGAACTTGCTCGAAAAGCACCAACTGAAGATGGTGGCGCTCTCGAGCGGCGGCGTACGCGTTGACGCTGCACTCGAAGCCGAAGAAATTGCCAAGCACACGGCTAATGCAAAATTTGTGCACGATGTAGGAGGGCTCTATCTGCAAGTCACCGACGAACGCCCTAAAGACCGCGCGATCACAGCGGCGGACTATAAGCGGCTGGGACGGCTGATTTCGGAAATTGGGAAACGCACGGCCGACCTGGGAATTTCGCTCGGATATCACAACCATATGGGCTCACTCGGAGAGCGTCCCGAAGAGGTGGAGCAAATCCTGCAAGTTGCGGATCCGCGCTACGCCAAATTGGAGTTGGATGTAGCGCACTATTTCCAGGGAGGCGGCGACCCGGCGAAGGCGATTGAGAAATACAGTGACCGGCTGCTTTTCTTGCATATAAAGGATGTCGAGCCGGCGCCCCAAAACGCGGATGCTAAGCGTCCGTATCGTTTTGTCGAACTCGGCCAGGGGAAGGTGGATCTCCCTGCCGTGTTCGATGCACTGCACAAGGTGAATTTCCGGGGCTGGGCCATCGTGGAGCTAGACGTCGTGCCCGACAAGACGCGCACACCCAAAGAGTCAGGAGCCATTAGCAAGAAATATCTCGAAGAAAAGCTTGGAGTGACGATATGAATTCGCCGTTCCGAGTCGCGGTAATCAATGACGAGATCAGCCAGGACTTTGGCCGCGCCTGCGAAGTGGCCTCGCGGGAATTTGGCATGGAATGGATCGAGTTGCGCGGCATGTGGAACAAGAACCTGCTCAGGCTGGACGCCAAGGAAATCGAAGAAGCTCGGCGCATATTGGAAAAAAACAAGCTGCGTGTGACCGACATCGCTAGCCCGCTATTCAAGGTGGATTGGCCCGGCGCACCGAAGTCCAAGTACAGCCCCAAGCGCGATCAATTCAACGCCGACTTTACGTTTGAGCAGCAGGATGAAGTGCTTGAACGCAGCATCCGGCTGGCCAAGGCTTTCCATACCGATCGCGTCCGATTTTTCGATTTCTGGCGGCTCGATGATCAAGGGCCGTATCGAGTGGCTATCAATGAAAAGTTGCGGAACGCCGCCGAGAAAGCGGCCAAGAAAGATGTGATTGTGGTTCTCGAGAATGAACCTTCTTGTAATACGGCCACCGCGGCTGAAGCTGCCAAGGTTCTTGGCGCGGTTCCGTCCCCCAACCTCATGCTCAACTGGGACCCGGGAAACGCAGCGGAGCATGACGAGAAGCCTTACCCGGACGGATACGATCTTCTGCCGAAAGATCGAATCGGCCACTGTCATTGCAAGGACGTGGTGAAAAAGCCCGAAGGCAAGACCTATGGATGGGCCGCCATGGGACAGGGCATCATCGATTGGGCCGGACAGTTTAGTGCCCTCAAACGGGACGGCTATCATTTCGCCGTGAGTCTGGAGACTCACTGGCGCGGCGCGGGTACGCCGGAAGAATCGACGCGGCAGAGTTGGGCAGGGATGAAAAAAAAGCTGCAAGAGGCTGGAGCGATTTAGGCAAGGAGGCCGAAAATGGCGGAGAACACGAGGCGTGATTTCATAAAACGGAGTGCCTTGGGTACGGCTGCGATGCTCGTCTATCCACCCTCGCGAGTGCTCGGCGCAAATGACAGCGTGCGTGTGGGGATGATCGGTGTGGGTGGACGCGGACAAGAATTGCTCAAACAGGTGCTGGGAGTTCCGAACGCCCAACTCGTCGCCATCGCCGACGTTTACACGCGAAGCCGGGACGAAGCCAAACACATGGCGCCCGCCATTCAGACGCTTGATGACCACCGGCGCTTGCTCGATAAGAAGGATATTGACGCTGTTATCGTAGCCAGCCCGCTGCACATCCACTGCCGGCATTTTGTGGATACGCTTGCAGCCGGGAAAGACCTCTATTCCGAGAAAACAATGACTTGGTCGATTCCGGAAGCGGAGCAATGCCTGGCAGCGGCGAAGAGTTCCGACCGGGTCGTTCAAATCGGATTACAGCATGAGAGCTCCGGTTCACTCGCAGATACCCGGAAGTGGATCAAGGACGGAATTGTAGGGAAGGTTACCCAAGTGGAGTCTTGGATGAGCCGCAACACACCGCACGGTAAAGGTCAGTGGGTGCGCAAGGTGCCCTCGGATTGCACTGCGCAAAATGTCAACTGGAAAGCCTTTCTGAACGGGCATCCCGATCGCGAATTCGATCCTTTCAAGTTTATCAACTGGAGGTTGTACTGGGAGTTTTCCGGCGGAAACGTGACCGAGAACATGGTGCACCAAATCGCTTGGATCATGACCGCGCTCGATCTGCCGGAACCGAGCGCAGCGTTCATGTCCGGTGGCGTGTTCTCCGAGAAAGACGGACGCCAAGTGCCAGACACGATCGTGGCTACGCTCGACTATCCCCCAGACACGGTTGTCACGTGGCAATCCACTTTCAGCAACAGTCATTACGGCTTGGGCGAGCGGCTGCTCGGAAGTGACGGCACCATCGAGCATGTATCCGGAGCAACCGACATGGTAACCGGAAAGTCTGCAGAGGGCATTCGCTATTATCCTGAGAAGGCCAACCGGCGTGAAGGGACTGCGCTTTCCGGAGAGACCCCGAATCAGAATCATATGGCCAATTGGATCGATTGCGTGCGGACCCGCAAAACCCCGAATGCGTCAGTTGAGATTGGCTACCGCTCGGCGATTGCGGCGCACATGGCGAACATCTCTTATCGCCGCAAACAGCGCGTCACTCTGGAAATGGCCAAGTCACTTCAGCCCGAGCTGTGAAGCCTTTTATTCGCTATCACATCTTCTCCTGAAATTTAGTGCCGGGTTTTCCTCAGGAGCGGCGATTTCCGGTACATTTTTCGTAACCACTTTCAGCACCGGGACAGAAAGGAAGCGGAAACGTCTCTGTTTACAATGTGAGGGGGAAATTCTGGCGGAGGGGGGATTGCAGTCCCAGTCAATGAGTCGGAAGCGAGGGGTTAGTGAACTGCTGAACTTTCTTGAAGTCTGCCGCAGCTCCCAGGTAGCGGATGCGCAACGCACCGGGGCAGCCAGTTGCCAAAGCTGCCGCCTGCCTGGGCACTATGGTTCGCCCCATTCTTGTCACCGGTGCTGCAGGCCGCTTAGGCGCAGTTGGTCGCACGGTTGTACAAATCCTTTGCCAACGCACTGCCCGTCCGTGCGCTTGTCCGATGAAACGATGCACGTGCCGATGCTCTACCGGCAATCGGCACCGAAATGGTTGTCGGCAGCCTTATCCGAGCCGCGGACATTGCGCGTGCTTTAGAGCGTTGCCGGCTCCAACACTGTTTCTTTTGCGGGGCCCGTTCCCCAACTTGTGAGTTCGGTTCTTGAACCACTCCACGCTAGCCTTTTACACATGTAAGCGATGTCCCTCTGGCCTGGGGGATGCGCTCAGGCAATGCCGAGCTTTCTCTGCATCTCTTCAAGAGAGATTCCTTTAGTCTCCGGAAAGAAAAGCAGAACGACAAGAAACTGAAGCCCCATCATGAAAGCAAAGAACACGAAGGGATACCCGCCGGAAGATGCGGCTAACAAGGGGAACATTCCGGAAATGAGCGCATTCATAAACCAATGCGAAAAACTGCCAAGGCTTTGGCCTTTCGCGCGCACTCGATTAGGAAAGATCTCGCTAAGGTATACCCAGATAACAGCGCCTTGCGAAAAGGCAAAGAATGCGATGTACCCTATCAGCAGCCAGACCAGGAAATTCTGATGGCGCCCGGCGAAGAATACTACTGCAACGCCGCCCAGGCATGCTGCGGTGCCTACAGAGCCAACGAGAAGCAGAGTCTTGCGGCCGATTCGATCAATGACCGACATGGCGAGCATGGTGAATAACAGGTTCGTGGCCCCGATCGCCACAGCCTGAAGATCGGAAGAAACCTTATTAAAGCCGGCATACGCGAAGATGTCGTTGAGGTAGTAGAGAATGGCGTTGATGCCGGAGAGTTGGTTAAACATCCCGATCGAGACGGCCAAGAAAATTGGCAGCCGGTATTTCCAAGAGAAGAGCGGATCGTTGGCGACGTGCTCGGCATCAATGGACACGATGATATCTTGGAGTTCCTGTTCGTAATTCTCTTCGCCAGTCATACGGAGTACATCACGCGCCTCGGCCACTCTTTGCTTTTTCACCAGCCAGCGGGGGCTGCGGGGGATGCCGAAGAGCAGCAAAAGGAAAAGCACCGCAGGTAAGGCTGGAACGCCAAGCTTCCACCGCCATTCTGTGGCGCCAAGCTGCATCGTTCCCACAACGTAGTTCGAGAAATAGGCGAGCAGAATTCCGAAGACAACATTGAACTGAAACAAACCCACGAGGCGGCCCCGCCACTTGGCGGGCGCAACCTCGGCTATGTACATCGGGCCGAGAACGGAGGAACCACCAATGCCGAGCCCCCCGATGAATCGGAAAAGCACAAGAGCAAACCAGTTCCATGCAAGGGCACAACCAAGAGAAGAAATGACATACAACACGGCCATGGCGCGGAGACTGTCACGGCGGCCGATTTTGTCTCCGGGAATTCCGGCGAACATGGATCCGAGGATCGTCCCCCATAGTGCGACAGAAACTGTCAGCCCCAATGCGGCGGGAGAGAGTTTAAAGCTGTCCGTGAGCGCATGCGTGGTGCCAGCGATGACGGCAGTGTCAAATCCGAAGAGTAGTCCGCCGAGGGCTGCGACCACAGTGCTCTTCAAGAGACAGAGAGTAAGTTTCATAGCGCCTTTCTATAAACCAGCGTGATTCTCGATTCCCTGCAGGCCAGCTTTTGCGTCACATCTTCAGATGTTCCGTCTTGCTTCTGATGATAAAGGCGATTCCAGTACTTGGGACCCGAGCTCCCTTGGGCGGCCAGCGGCGCTCCGTTGACCACAAAAATATCCAGACGCCCGTCATTATCATAGTCAAACAGGGCCATACCCGGTCTCATTGTTTCAATCAGGTATTTTTTAGAAGTGCGCGCGGCCATGTTCCGAAAATTAATTCCGAGTGCGGAGGTCGTATCAATATACTTAGGGAAGATTTTCTTGGTTAGCGGGCCAGCCCCGACTGAGTCGTGCCGGGCTATAACTGGAAAGGCTGACGAGACGACCGAAGCCAGGAATAATGGGAGTTGGCTGGGCGGGCGAAACCTCCTGTATTCTCTCTCTGTCTTTGGCGCAAGTGCACGATCGACCAAAACGCCTAAATATTTACACATCTTTGTCCCAGCGGAGATGTTCGTCCCAGGTTTTTTGTCCCAAGGTGTAGAATTCGGCCGAGGAGCCTGGCAGAAATAGCCATTCACCGTCACCTGCATGGCGCATTCAAGCTCGACCTTACCGGATCGCAGCGCTGAAAAGGGAAGAAATAGGTGTAGAATTGCGGCGCTCTCGAAGCTACGGAAGACGAATTCCTGATTACAACTGTCGATACTACCTGAGCTATGGCTATGAACAAGAGGACTTTCATAAGGCTCTTTGCCGGGGTGACCGCAAGCCCTGTTATTTCGCCCTTGTTGGCTTGGGCTTCAAAAGACAAATTGAAGAACTGGGCGGGCAATCTCGAATACAGTACTGACCGCTTGTACTTCGCCAACTCGCTTGAACAGGTGCGGAGTTACGTCAAGAAAGAGAACAAACTAAAGGTGCTGGGAACGCGCCACTGTTTCAACAACATAGCCGACAGCAAGGATAATTTCCTGTCTCTGAAGCCAATAGACGAAGTGGTTGCGTTGGAGCCGGAAGCGCACACCGTGACGGTCGATGCCGGCATGACATATGGTCAGCTGTGTCCGCTCCTCCATAGCAAGGGCTTTGCGTTGCACAATCTTGCCTCGTTGCCTCACATTTCGATAGCGGGAGCAATCAGCACCGCGACACATGGTTCGGGCGAAAAGAATGGCAATCTCGCGACGGCCGTGTCAGCAATTGAAATCGTCACGGCGGCCGGCGAAGAGGTTAAGCTTTCCCGCCAACAAGACGGAGAAGCGTTTCTGGGAGCCGTTGTTGGGCTTGGTGCGCTGGGGGTAATCACAAAGGTCGCGCTCGATATTCAGCCAACCTTCATGATGCGCCAATACGTGTATAAAAACCTGCCGCTCAGCGAAGTGAAAAACCATTTTGACGCTATCGAATCAAGCGGGTACAGCGTCAGCTTGTTTACCGACTGGCAAAACCAGCGCATCAACGAAGTTTGGATCAAAAGCCGGGTTGAAGAGGGGCAAGCTTTTGACGCAACTCCGGAATTCTTCGGCGCGAAACGTGCTACCAAGAATCTGCACCCCATTGCTGAACTTTCCGCCGAGAACTGTACCGAGCAAATGGGCGTTGCTGGTCCTTGGTATGAACGACTGCCGCACTTTCGCATGGGCTTCACGCCCAGCGCCGGCAAAGAATTGCAATCGGAATACTTCGTGCCCCGTCGATACGCCGTCGAAGCAATTCTAGCGATCGAACGACTGCGCCACCAAGTCAGTCCGCACTTAATGATTTCGGAAATCCGCGCGATTGCCGCTGACAACTTATGGCTCAGCCCTTGTTACGAACAGCCTTGCGTTACCATTCACTTCACCTGGAAACAGGACTGGCCAGCGGTCAAAAAGCTTTTGCCGGTCATTGAAAAAGAATTAGCTCCGTTTGATGCCCGACCGCACTGGGGGAAGCTGTTTACCATGTCTCCAGCGGAGCTGAAATATAGGTATAAGAAGTTGCCCGACTTTATTCAATTAAGCAAAAAGTTCGACCCGCAAGGCAAATTCCGCAATGAATTCCTAAGCACGAACATCTTCAGCAGTTAATGCTCTAAGCTTCCGGTAAAGGGAAGCGGGGTCAGATGGGCCGAAAGTCGATTTGACCAACGAACTGATCTATGAACACATTGAATTTCCTTGACGCTAATGTTTGGCTGGCACTGCTGTGGGGTCGGCATATTCACTCCGAAAGGGCGCGAGAGTGGCTTGAGAGGTCGCCAGAAGAGAAGTTCTTTTTCTGCCGATTCACGCAGTTGACAGTACTTCGGCTTATCACAACGGCAGCCGTGATGGGAAGCGACGTGAGAAAAATCCCTGAGGCCTGGGATCTATGGGACAAGGTTTGCGCGGACGAAAGGGTCGCATACCTCTCCGAACCCGAGGCCATAGAGCCTGAATTCCGCCGGCAGTCTAGACTTGGCACTTCTTCACCGAAAGTGTGGGCGGATGCCTATCTTCTGGCATTCGCAACCATGGCGGGTTTGAAGCTTGTCACATTTGACGGAGCGCTTCGTTCACGAGGCTCCGAAGTGTTCGTTCTTTAGGTCACTCATTTCGGCGTCGGGCGAAGTGCAAAGATTTCGAGAGCGGCCAAAAAGGGGTGGGCGAAGATTAGGCGTTCGCTCGTGAGAGCTTACCGCCTAACGAATTGCGCGCTTCGCTGAAGCACGTACTTTGCGCGACTTTCCCAGTCGATAAGGGGCAAGCAGGCTCTCGAGAGAGTGGCGGATCCAGGCGGCAAGCGAGCCTTTGCGGTAGACGGACCAGTCGAGCATGGCTCCTCCGTTCACTTGTTGGACCCAGCCGGGCGAGCTCGGTGGTCTCGCACGGCTCTAATTCGCGCGCGGCGAGCGCATCGTCAATCTTCTACCGCGACTTATTGCCTCCTAATCGGACCCACATTTTTGAATGGACCTTTCCTATCAATGCATTACATGTTAGACCGTCGCCAATACATTGCTTGATTTCCCACAACCCCTCGAAGGGCGAAGGCTATGCCAAGGACAAAGTCATTCTGTCCGATGTTTGTGACACCGCGTGTTCGCCAGAGTTTGGCTTTTCCGTGCCCAGGCTTCCACTATGCTAAACAGAACCAGAAGCCTGCCAGTGCGCCACAAGGTCTTGGCGATCTGAGATTGACAGGACTGGCCGACTACCGTATGGTTTCCGCAAAAGACGACTCCAAATCGCAAGTTCCCGCTCGTGCCTCCTCGGTGCAGGGGCCTTCCGGATAGTGCCCGAGAAGGGGGGATTGTATGGCAGTTTCAAACCCACGAACCGTCATGAGGTTCTTTCTTTTTGGTTTTGTGGTTTCGTTGTGCGCGTTTTCGCCCACACATCCCACGGCGGCGCAAACCTTAACAACGGGTGAGGTACTCGGCCAAGTCACAGACCCATCCGGTGCTACTGTCGCTGCTGCTAAGGTCGATCTTCGCGAGAGCGCCACCGGCGCCCTGCACACCACCACGACGAATGGCCAAGGCCAATACATTTTTCCCCAAGTTGCTCCGGGCCTTTATTCCATCACGGTTACTGCCACCGGCTTCCAGCAAACGGTTGCGCCCTCCATCATCGTCGAAGTGGGAAAAAACTCCACCATCAATGTCAGTCTAAAGCTCGGAAACACCAGCCAAGTCGTCGAAGTACATTCCACGCCGGGCGCCGAGTTACAAACATTGGATTCCACCGTCGGCAATACGATCGGTGGCGAGGAGATCCTGGCATTGCCGACCCTGGGACGGAGCGCAAGCAGCTTGCTCCTTTTACAGCCGCTCGCCATGCCGCAACAGTCCACGTCCACGCTTCAATCGAGCCGTCTTGGTGGCCAGGTGGCTGGAGCGCGGAGTGACCAGAATTCGTTTTTGCTTGATGGCGGCGAGATCACCAACCCTATTGCCGGTAACTCCGACTATCTTCGGGCGTTTAGCGGAGGGCCTGAAGGCGCTATCCCCACGCCCGTGGAGAGTATCCAGGAATTCAAGGTCGAAACGAACAATCCGAGTGGCAGCGTGACCGTGGGAGGCGGAGCACAAGTAGTTATGGTCACCAAGCGAGGTGGCGATCAATTCCATGGGTCTCTGTACGAGTACTACCGCGGCTCAGCCCTCAACGCCAATCGTTGGGACGCTAACCGTCTCAGTCAAAAAAAGCCGAATATTGTGGACAACCGCTTCGGCGGCAGCCTGGGTGGCCATTTCCTGCCGGAAATAAGGAAGACCTACTTTTACGCCAATTTCGAGGAACGCCGACGGAGCCAGGCAACTTTCTTCACCCGGCTCGTGCCCACGGCGTCGCTGAAGAACGGAATTCTGCAATTCCGAGATGCCTCGGGCAGCATCGTTCCGTACAACTTTAATTCGGCCAATGGGCCTTTAACGACAGCCTGTCTCGTCACGATTCCCAATAATCCTACCGGCGCATGTGATCCCCGGAACCTCGGCTTCAATCCTACAATCAGGCAGTTGTGGCAACTCGAGCCGGCAGGGAATGACTCTACCCAGGGCGACGGCCTGAACACCATTGGCTTCTCCGCCTTTGGCAAGTTCCCGGTTAATGACTACTTGGGAGTGATGCGAATGGATCATTCCTTCGGTTCGCGTCTCCACTTTACCGCCAACTATCGCCATTATCGAGAGGACGCCGGTTTCCTGCGGCAAGTAGATATCGGCGGCCTGCTCCCGGGTGACGCTATCGGGGTGCCAAAAGTTCTTTCATCTATTCCCCGCCAGCCTCGGTATTTTGTGGCCGGACTCACCGCCAATATCACACCCTATTTCACCAATGACCTCCACCTTAGCTGGTTGCGAGACTGGTGGGAGTGGTCCTCCCTGCCGCCCTTTCCACAGCTCCCGGCGATAACGCCTGCCGCTCTGGTTCCTGGCGGCGACACCGTCAATGCCGTGGTTCCTTTGAACATCGATACGCAGAATTCTCGCACGCGCATGTGGAACTCCCACGGCTTGGACTTGCGCGACGATGCCAGCTGGGTACGGGGCAACCATCTGCTCCAGCTCGGCGGTTCTTTCAAGCATACTTGGGTCTTCTTCCGGCGCGATGATGGGCAGCAGAACTCACAGAAGACCCTTCAATATTTCATGGGAAATACGATCGGGGGCATCGGCTTCCCGAATGACTTTCGCCCGCGCGCCTGCACGGCCACGATCACCTCGAACTGTCTCCCCGCCAGTCAGGTCGGCAATTGGAACAACCTCTACGCGCAGCTTACCGGCATGGTAGATGCAGCCACCATCTTGCGCGCGCGCGACCCCCAGCTTCAGTTACTGCCGGAAGGGACGGATCTGAAAAACACCATCAGATACGATCAAGCGACTTTCTACGCGCAGGACGCTTGGCATCTCCGCCCCAGCCTCACCTTGAACTACGGCTTGGCTTGGGCCGCTTCTGTTCCACCGGTTGAAGAGCAGGGCAAATTGATGATGACGGTCTTCGCTGGGTCATCGGGCGGTGTCGTCGACCCGCGAACATACCTTCAAAAGCGCCAGGAAGCTGCGCGCGCCGGGGAAATTTACAATCCCCCGGTCGGTTTCACCCCCATCAACAATTCCGGCCGCAAATATCCTTTCGATTTCGTGCGTTACAACCTCGAACCTCGTGTCGCTGCTGCCTGGAGCCCGAATTTCAGCGCTGCGTTGCTGAACAGGTTCCTCGGCAACGGAAGGACGGTCCTGCGAGGCGGATATTGGCGCTTCTATGACCGGTTGAATGGCGTCCAGGCGGCCGTTAATACCCTGCAAGCGGTCGGGTTTGGACAAAGTGTGCTGTGCCTTGGCCCTTCGAAAAGCTCGAGCTGCGAGGGCAATCTCGGTCGCACCACGGATCCCAGCACGGCGTTCCGCATCGGGCCTGACGGCAACACTGTGATCTTGCCAGCTATTCCGGGCACCGTCACTCCACCGGTCGTTCCTGGCAATGCTCGCGTGCCCGGCGCCAATATCTCCTTCGTTCCCAACTCCCAAGTGCAGGATCCCGAGTGGAAACCCGGCTCTCACAATCAGTGGGATTTCACCATTCAACGCGAGCTACCCGCGACTAGCCGTCTGGAAATCGGCTATGTCGGCCACACCGCCCGCAACATCTACCAGGGCATCGATCTAAATCAAGTTCCCCTTTTTATGGTTTCCGGTGGGCAAAGCTTTGCACAGGCGTTCGATGCGCTGGCCCAAGGCGTCAGAACGCCCCAGCCCTTCTTCGAAACCGCTTTGAGCCCAGCAAGCACCTTCTGTCAAGGCCAACCGAGCTGCACAGCCGGCGTCGCTGCCAGGTTTGGCGGGGACATAGCCAATCAGCGCGTGAGAAATGTATTTAACGGCATCCAATCTGCCTTTACGCTCGGTCCGGCGACAAACGCCGCCACGCAATTTACAAATTTTTTCTACTGGTCGAGTCTTGCCGAGTCCAACTACCACGCCGCCTTCTTGTCCTATCACATCCGTGCCTACCACGGCCTTATCCTGGATGCCAATTTCACGTACGGCCACAGCTTGGATAGCGTCACGGTGAACCAGGACAGCGATCAGGCTTTCTCGAACAGTTACGATCCTCATTACGATTACGGAACCTCCGTATTTGATCGCAAGTACGTTCTTACCGTGCTGGGCGTCTGGGAGTTGCCGTTCCGTTCTCAAACCGCCTGGGTGAAGCAAGTCATCGGAGGATGGCAACTCTCGCCGATTCTTTCCGTAGCGAGCGGACTGCCGCTGCGCGTCTTGGATGGCTCGGGGCAGGAATTTGGCCAGTCGTCGTTTGGCTTCGGATCGGAGGCCATTCGGATCGGTTCAGGAGGCGCAAACGCGGGTATCAATCACGTGGCTCCTACCACCGGCGCGGGTTCCAGCGCGAGCGGGAAAGGCAGCGGGTTGAATATTTTCGGCGACCCGCAAGCGGTGCTAAACCAGTTTCGCCCCATTCAGCCGAGCGTGGATACGACCTCTCGAGGCGGCACACTCAGGGGTTTGAGAAATTGGAACCTGGACCTGAGTCTCGCGAAGAAGATCTTCCTTTCGGAGCGGACTCGTTTGACGTTTTCCGCGGAATTTTTCAACACTTTCAACCACGTCAATTTCCTCGATCCTGCGGTCAACCTGCAAAGTCAGCAAACTTTTGGAGTGATTACAACTCAGGGCAACGACCCGCGTCAGATTCAATTGGGCCTGCGCTTCGACTTCTAGCAAAGTCTTAGTGCCAACGCGCATTCTTTGCCGTGCGAATTTGCGCTCCGGCACCAGGTGATGCTCCGCGTATAGCGCGCTGCACGTCGAAGGCTCGCGCGTCATCCTGTTCATTTCTGTCCGAATGATGCAAACCGGAAACTATCCAAAAAAAAACGGCGTTCGAGGAGATGAAAGCGCACTGATGAAGTCGGGCAATACCACGCTGCCCACCCTAATGAGGGAGATAGTCTGGGTTTGAGGGGAGAGCATAGTCCTGCCCATACTTGTTCTTGTGAGCGAGTGTAAATTCCGGATTTTCGAGAATGCGAATCGGCCCAACGTCGCGGGTGGTGGCCGAAATCGTGATGACTTTTTCCGCCAGCTTCAGACTAGCCGCGGTGCTGCGTTCCGCCCAAACATGCAACTGGTACCGGCCATCCGGGACGTCAAGCATGGAGACGCGTCCTTCGGCATCCGACGCGCCGTAATAAGGCGTTTCCACGGTGATCACCACAGCGCTCATTTGCGGATGAATATTGCAAAAAAGCATACTTACGCCAGAGCGATCAAATCGCACGGATTTGGCAGAACCTGCTTCATATAGCCCCAGGTCGAAACGCCTTCCGTCAAAGAGTGAAAAAACATTGTGAAAAAAAGGATCCTTGTTGGGAAATCCCACGACGGTCCCCACGTGAATCACCAACATGTGCGGCTCAAAAGCTTTGTTGCTTTGCACAAGTTTTGGCACTAATTTCGCAGCCGCTGTAGACGCCGACCGCTCGGCACCGGGATCCAGCGGAATAAGCCAAACAGCTATGTTGGAAGGGTCGACGCTGCGAGTTGAAGCCTGCTTCTTGGCCGCGGCGGCCTGAATGAATTCCACTTTGATATCGACGGGAGGCCGTTGCGCTCGGGCGTCCTTCCCGGCAGCACAAAGCAATGCAAGCGCTGCCAGACAACGAACAGGCACGGGTCCAATTCGAGCCGATCCCAACATCAGAAAATGTATCCCAGCGCCAGATTCACGTGATTCGCCACGTATCTATCACCTTCTGTCTCCGTCGTCTTGATCTGGCGGAACTCCAGCGAAAACAAGACATTTGACCGCGCTCGATAGATAAAATTTGTGAACCAAATCTGATTCCTGGAGAGAGTTTCCGGATATTCCGAGGGAACGATCGGGCTCGCCCGCAGTTCGCTTGCAAACGGGTTGTCCTGGCCGAACGCCGAATTCATTTCAAACTTCGGCGTAAGCTTGAATTTGAGTTGCGCCCAGCCGCCCATAGAGTTCAAGGGGTGAACGCTGCTCGCAGGATCCCCGAGCGAGCCGGAGAACAGGACGCTCTGCCCGATGCCGCCGCCAAATCCGCCGAGGGCGCGGCCCCGGTAGAATGCTCCGGTAAAGCCCAAGAAGCGTCCCAGCGGAAGCGAGAGATCCAGAGTGGAAGTCCAGGAGTCGACGTTCCTTCCGAAACCCCAAAATTGCCGAGCGTACAATCCGCCTGTGCCAATGGTCCATTGCTGGCCAAATGTGCGTCCCGTCCAGGCGACGCGCGCCGCGTAAGCGGGCTGGCCCGACTGCTCTCCCCAGGACGGATCGCGTCCATAACTGGAGTACGGCGTATCCCCTGAGAAGGAGTCCAGGATTCCTCCCTGCAACGTGAAGGCAGAATTTTCAGTGAAAACAATGCGGTGTTCCATGCGCACCTGCGGGGTCCAACTCCAGAGATTCCCCGCGTAGGACATCGCGGGTGTCGCGAGGGAAGCGATGGAGGTTGGCGCCAGAGGAGCGAGGAAGAACGTGTCCTGCCCCCCGATTAGCGAGGTATTCTTCCAATCCAGACGCATCGTTCCCGTTCTTAGGCGAACCAGTCCGGTGGCCGCGCCATTGGGGACCGACGGAAACCCCCCTGCGAAATCGAACCGCACATTCGCGCTGGTATGCGCTCCGGCAATATCAGGGCCAAACACTTCGAATCCCACTTGCGACTGGCGCAGCGAGGCTCCTATCGCGTGGTTCGATTCGACCGTGCCCGGGCCAAGAGCCACCTGTGGGAAATCCTGGTTGTCGACGTTTCCCTGATTCCCATAAAGATTGAAAAGAACAATCCCCGAAAGCCGCGCATGATATTTTGAACCGCTCTCTACTTTGCTCTGCTCCTGCACGCCGATTTTTTCATCGATGAACTGCTGGTTTTCCTCGAGTCTCGCCAATCTTTCGACGAGAGCCGGTTCAGCCGCAAAAGTTTGCTCTGCGGCAAGAGAGGTTGCATGCGGCGCGGATGCGGACTCCGCGCGTTTCGGCGGTGCGTAGTTCGACTGCGCCTGAGCCTCCCGAGCATCCGGATGAGCCTTCAGTGCGTCCAGCTCATGGCGCAAATTGCGAGCCTCCTGCAAAGCCTTCTGCTGCTCGTTCTTCATGTCGTTGATCTGCGTCATTAGCGCTTCTAATTGTGCGTACAATGCGCGGATCGATTCCCCCATCGCACGCACGTCTGATGATGCGTCGCCGCTTGGCTGGGCAGCGGATTCCTGTTTCTGCGGCTCCGGAGTGCCGCCGGAGCAAACGGAGGACCCGAGCAACAAATCTAGGAGAAGAATTGGAAATGAGATCCGGCATATTTTGAATCGCACGGCTACCTCCAACGGAAAAAATATTGGCACCGATGAAACCGTTCCCGCCAACTCTACCCGCGCCGCCCCGCTTGCTCTGCAGGCTGCTCCGTCAGGACTTTGCGCACTTTTTCGGCCAGCGAGGTCAGGGAAAATGGTTTTTGGATTCTTGGAACCTGCGGTGATTCTTTTCCGTTGTTCGCCTCCGCATATTCGGCGTAGCCGGACATCAAAACGACCTTCGTCTCAGGGCGGGCCGCCCGAATTCGCTGCGTGAGTTCAGCGCCGCCCATGCGCGGCATAATCATGTCGCTCAGCAAAAGATGAATCGTGCCGGAATAGCGGGCGGATATCTCCAGTGCCTCGACGCCGTCTACCGCTTCCAACACCGTGTACCCGCTGCTCCTCAAAAACTGGCACGCAAGGTCACGAACACCGCTCTCGTCTTCAACCACGAGAATGGTCTCACTTCCCCGCGGACGGGCTTTCGTAGCAGAGACCTTTTCTATCTCGGAAGCAGGACCGGACTCTTCCGGGAAATAAATCTCGAATGTTGCACCCGTTCCCGGTGAGCTCTCCACCCAGATAAAACCGCCGCTCTGTTTGACAATGCCGTACACCGTTGCGAGCCCCAACCCGGTACCCTTGCCGACTTCTTTGGTTGTAAAAAACGGCTCGAAAATATGTGCCTTTGTTTCCGAGTCCATGCCGTCACCGGTGTCGGAAACACTCAACAAAACATACTTTCCAGGGGTCATGGACGGGCGTCTCGCTGCCGCCGACACTTCCATCTCAACGTTGGACGTCTTGACCGTTAGCTTTCCGCCATTGGGCATCGCGTCGCGCGCGTTCACCGCCAGGTTCAGCAGCACCTGCTCGACTTGGCTCGGATCGGCCTTGATGTTCGCGAGCTGCGGATCAGGTTCAAACGAATATTCGATGTTTTCACCGATCAAGCGCGGCAACATCTTGCCCATTTCCGCAACAACGAAATTCAAATCCAGAATGCGCGGCTGCAGAACCTGCATCCTACTGAACGCCAGCAGCTGCCGAGTCATGCTTACGGCGCGGCCGGTGGCCTTCTGAATCTGCTGTGCGTTTCTCTTGCTGCCTTCATCGGCGGTCACGCGATCCGTGAGCAGGTCCGCGTGACCTCGAATAATGGTGAGGAGGTTATTGAAATCGTGTGCGACCCCGCCGGCAAGCCTTCCAACGGCCTCCATTTTGTGTGCCTGGCGCAAACGCTCTTCGAGTTCTTTGTGCTCGAGTTGGCCCTTTTGCAGGCTGTCACGCATGCGCCCAAACGCCCTAGTCACTACAGCCACTTCATCCCGCCCGCTGCCCTGCAAAGGGAAGCTGTAATTCCCTTTCTCAAGGGCTTGCACCCCCGCAACGAGATTGCCCAAGGGCCGGGTAAACGTGTCCGAGAGGACGAAACCGACTGCAGTTCCCACGGCAATCGTGAGAAAGCCGAGGCCAAGGAGTATGCGATTCAATTGCGTCAGGAAGAGCGTTGCCTTGTCGAAAGATCGGAGAACGCTGAGGGAGACTCCCGGCCCGGTTCCACTCAAAAGACTGACGGTCGTAACCAGGTAACGCTCGCTTCCCAATTGGATTTCTTGTGAGGTGTCAGGAGCGGTCGCAGGCAGCGCGGCTAGTTGCCGGGACAATTCCTGTTGCTGCCCGGGGGCAAATGTGCTCGCCATCATGATTCCCGCCCAGCGGAATGCCACTTCGCTTGCCGCCACCTCTCCGAACGACTTGGCGACCGCGCTGTCAATTTCATGCCCGACAACGAGTAGACCAATGTTCGTCTTGTTGGGTGTCTCCCCGAAATCGATTGGCTGAATCAGAATCTCGTAAAGATACCCGCCTCCGTACCAAAAATCTTGAGCTTCTCCCGCAGCGATGGACTTCTGCAGTAGCTCCTGAGCTATTGGCTTCTGGAATCCCTTGCGCGTGGAACGCACGGCGATAACGATTCCCGTCCGATCCGCCAAAACCAGGAGATCACTTCCGCTGAGCCGCTGGATATCGTACGAGGCATCTTGAATGGTCGCCTCATCGTGCGTGGTCATCAGGGCGCGCACGTTAGGCAAATTAGCGATGAGAGAGGCCGAGCGCGTCAGCGCGACGTCTCTTTGCTGCTCGAAGCTTTTGTAGGTATTGACGGAATGGCCTAGGTCGTCTCGGATGGATTCGCGTACACGGCTTTGCACTCTGTAACGGACAATCAAAAGCGTGGCGGTAGTGAGTCCCGTGGTGATCGCCAGTAGGGAGAGGAGAAACTTTGTTCGCAGCTTGGAATTTCTCAAGAAACACCCATACGGCCGGGGCGGCCCAGTCCGACTGTTTCTGGCGCGGGCCCCAGTCAGAACACCTTTCCTCATTCAAGAACGTAGCATCGGACCAGTCCGGCAAGTTTCCGTGCGGCCGCTCAGTTGTCCAAAGAAGTAAAGCCCAACTAGACAAACAGAGACTTGGATCGTATGGTCGGATAAACGGGCATGTGGTCCTCACGGTCCAGAAACGCTAAAGCGGATCTCGGAAACTTGCCAGCCATCGTCACCGGTCATAAAAACTTATGGTGGTAAATGTCGGCAAAATGCGAACGAAAGATGAATAAAGAAGGAGAAAGTGATTCGTCCCGTTTCATCGCAACTTGCTGAATTCCTTCGTACCAGGCGGTTGTGAACAGCGTTGCTCCGGGGATGTTGAAGTCCTACGATTTGCAAGATCTGCTAGCTGCTTTAGCGCCGCGCGACGTCTGGATTGTGAGTAGTACGGACCCACTGAGACATGAATTGCCAGCCAGTGAGGTCAAGAAAGAATACCGTCGCGCGCTCGAAGCGTTCAGTCAAGAGGGGGCGGCCCAAGCCATTCGCATAAGGGATCGCAGGCCGGTCAGGACATCACTACCTTCCACCGCGAACTAACGGCCGCTGTTAGGTAAGGGAGGGGGCAGCACCATCCCAAGGGGATGTCCCAGGAATCGCGAGGTTCATGGATGAGGTTCGCGTTCCGGGCCAAGAGCTTTTTTCGGCGCCTGTGGTTTCCTACAACCAAATTGCAGGTATTGCATGGAGCCACACGGAGTTATCATACCTGCGCGAGAATCCCAGGATGGTGCAACCTATGAATAACGATTCGGCATTTACTCGTCGTGATTTCTTACTGAAAAGCGCAAAGACGGGAGCTGGCTTGGCCGCTCTCGGCGGAATCACTTTTATTACTGAGCCAGAGCGAGTCTTTGGCGCGGGCGATCGCGTGCAGGTTGCGGTCATAGGCCTGCATGGTCGAGGAGCAGACCACATTAAGGAGTTTTCGCGGCTCCCCAACGCTCAGCTCGCTGCCCTTTGTGACGTGGATCCAACTGTTCTGAATCAGCGTTTGGTGCAGATGGATAAGCTGGGGTTGCCCAAGCCCAAGACTTACGTGGATATTCGCAAGGTGCTAGATGACAAGTCCATTGATGCTATAGCCATCGCCACTCCCAACCACTGGCATTCTCTGATGGCGATCTGGGGCTGCCAGGCGGGTAAAGACGTATATGTTGAAAAACCGTGCTCGCATAACTGGTGGGAGGGAAAGCAGCTCGTGGAGGCTGCAGCTCGATATGAGCGGATCGTTCAGCACGGTACCCAGAGTCGCTCTGGCAAAGGAGTCCTTGAGGGGATCAAGCAGCTAAACGACGGACTGATCGGAGACGTCTATCTAGCTCGAGCGCTGTGCTACAAATGGCGTGACACGATCGGACATGCAACCGAAGAGGCTGTTCCGTCCGGGGTCAACTACGATCTGTGGACCGGTCCCGCGCCTATGAAGCCGTTCACGCGCAATCGCTTCCATTACAACTGGCACTGGATTTGGGACACCGGCAATGGCGACATTGGCAATCAGGGCGTTCACGAAATGGACAAAGCTCGCTGGGGTCTCGGAGTGAACTATCCCACCAAGGTCTCAGCCATCGGCGGCCATTTCATGTTCGACGACGACCAGCAGACCCCGAACACCCTGAATGTCGCCTTTGAATTTGTCACCCCAGATGGAAAGCGCAAGATACTGGAGTTTGAAGTCCGCCATTGGATCACCAACAACGAAGCCCTATTCGGAACCAAGGTTTTCGGGAGCGAAGGCGTTCCGGCTGCAGGCTTGGCGGCTGCAAGCTCCGCTGACACAAAAGGCCCAGCTATGGCCGGATTACCCATGGTGACGGGTTCCGCACCACCCAAGCCCAAGACCGGGCCCGATGCAGGTGCGCACAATGTCATCGGGAACATCTTCTACGGTTCCAAAGGTTACATGGCCATGAGCGAGTCCGATTCCTACAAGAGCTGGCTGGGCAAAGAAATGGAGCCCGGACCTAGCGGCCGTGGCGGTGGCGATCACTTTGCCAATTTCATTGATTGCGTGCGCAGCCGCAAAAAAGAAGATCTGCATGCGCCAATCGAAGAGGGCCATATTTCTTGTACCCTGATTCACCTGGCAAATGTCTCTTATCGGCTGGGACGCACCATTCATTTTCGCCCCGAAACCCAAGAGATCAACGGTGATGAAGAAGCCATGCGTTTAATGCGAGAGGCCGACCGCGGCTACCGCGATCCCTACGTCGTCCCTGAAAAGGTATAAGTCGCAATTGGGTTTTAAACTAGAGAGATGGCCTCGTGAGGGTCCGAGTCGACGTTTTACCGTGGAATCCGGGCGATGCTTACTGCCGTCGATGGGCGTCGGCGACAATTTGTTTCGCAGCCGATGCGGAGCCGTAACCGCGCGCCCTTGCCCGCGACGCACGCCAGCTAACATATGAGACGCACATGAAACGATTGACACTGCTCTCACCCGTCATTTGCGTGGTGACGACACTCGTGCTGATCTGTGTGAACCTTATCGGCCAGAAGCCGGCACCCGGTAAGGTCTATGTCGTCCTTTGGTTCGATACCGAGGACTACATCCTGCCGGAGAGCGATGACGCGGCCAAACGGCTGGCGACGTTCCTCACCGAGCAGGGCATTCAGGCGACATTCAAGGTCGTCGGCGAGAAGGCGCGCACACTCGAGCGCCGCCATCGCACCGACGTCATCGCCGCACTCCAGAAACATGCTATCGGCTACCACGCCAATACGCATAGCCAGCATCCGACGCCAGCGGAGTATGAGTCACTTTTGAATTGGGAAACTGGCGCAGCCGAATTCACACGGCGTGAGCGCCCCGGCTACGACGATGTGCAGCGCATCTTCAAACAGAAGCCATGCTGCTACGGGCAGCCGGGCAACTCGTGGGCACCGCAAGCGTTTCCTTCGCTGGCCAGTTGGGGTGTGGGTCTGTATCTCGACGAGGCGGCGCACGTCGGGCTGAACGGCCAGCCCTTCTATTACGGTGGGCTACTCAATATCTTCAATACCAAAGAAGGCCCGCAACTCCGTCCCAATGACGAGTGGACCAACATTGAAGAGAGCAAGACAAAGTTTCGCCAGTTCTACGAACAGATGAGCAGTAACGGCGGCGGGCTGATCAGCCTTTACTTTCACCCTTGCGAGTTCATCCATAGCCAGTTCTGGGACATGAACTTTGCCCGCGGCGCCAATCCGCCGCGTGACCAATGGCAAAGCTATCCCTTGCGGCCTCTGGATTCGCGTGAGCGCGCGTTCAGTTACTTTGAACAACTCATACACTATATGAAATCATTTTCTCAGGTACAGTTCATCACCGGGCCGCAGGCGACGCGCTTGTACGCGGACGGAGCTCGCGGACACAGGTTCAGTGCGAGCGAACTCGCCGAAATCTCGCGTCAAGTAGAATCGGAAGTCAACTTCCAGGTTCGCGAGGCGTACACGCTCTCACCCGCCGAAGTCATGACCCTCGTTGCCGAACAGATGGCCGCTCAGCCGGGCGCGGAGACCGGCGTGGCTCTTCGCTTCACCGTCTATGGACCGAGCCTGCCCTCGCCGCGGCTGACCGAGCCGATCGAAGTGCCCTGGTCGCAGTTCGAGCGCAGCGTGCATGACCTTCACAGGTTCATTCAGCGCAACCACCAAATTCCCAACGCGGTCTGGTTGGGCAGTAAACCCGTAGCTCCCGAGGTATTTCTTGTCGCCATGGCGAAGATCGCTAGCCAGACGGCGAATGGCAGCGCGCCTCCGGAAAAAGTGACGGTCGCGCCCGCGCGGCTCGCCACCGAAAAGTATGTTGCTATTGACTCACCGGAGATCTGGTTGTGGCCGATCTTCCCGCCGGGATTCCATTCGGAGCACCTGATGGAACTGGCAAGCCTGCAGGCGTGGACCCTCAAACCGGCTAAACGGAGCGAGTAGCCTGAAAGATGGTCCTGCGGCGACGACGAGCTCTAGTTTGAATCGCTGCCCTGCCCCCATCACCGGCTGTCTCTTCCCGAATCTAGTGGGGCCGGCTTCGAGGACTGGCGGGGGCGCTGATCCTAGCCAGTCTTTCTCCGGCGGAGCGGTCGATCCACGTTCCGGGAAATTCCGCGCGTAGTTCCTCGAAGGCGCGAGCGGCCGCTTCGATCTTTCCCTCTCGCAGCAGGGATTCGGCCTTCGCAAAGCGCTCCTCACCTGTGGTGAGCGTACCGGCAAAGATCCGGACAGCCTCTTCGACGGTGATCGTTGCGGGGATCTTGCTCAATACCGGCGGATTCGGGTTGGTCAGTATGCCGTACGCGGCAGGATTGCGCTCGCGAAACAGGCGCGCCCGCATGTCGCGCTGGACGTTGTGCGCGTCGCCGCCCTCGCGCCCGCCGAAAGGGTCGATCTCCGCGATGGCAATGTCCCCAGTCCGCCCATCGGCGAGCACTTTGCCCTGGGGCGAGATGATCATGGATCCGCCGCCCCGTTGGGCGACGACCAGATAGACAAAGTTGTCCACCGCCCGAGTCCTGAGGGCGGCGCGATTCATTTCCTCGTCACCGGTGGTGACCGCGCCGCCCATAGTCGGCAGAAAGATGATGTCGGCACCGCCTAGGGCCAAGCTCCTGGCGGCCTCGGGCATGACCATGTCATAGCAAATCAGCATGCCCACGCCGCCCAGGTCGGGAGTTTCGAACACCGGAAACGTCGCGCCTCGCACCCGGTCCGATTCGCTGATGGTGGGATGAACCTTATGGTACCGACCGATCTCCTTGCCGTCGCGGCCCAAAAAGAAAGCGGTGTTGCGATAGGAGCCGTCGTGCTCCGAGACGTCGCTCGAGCAGATAAGATACATGCGATGCGCCGCCGCCGCCCGCCCCAGACGTTCCAGCATGCGCGCGACGGCCGACGGCAACACCGCGTTCATCGACGCCTTATTCCCCATCTCCCAGTGCAGCACCCCTAGTGTGTCCTCGGGCAGTGCGAGCGCATCACAGCCGGAGTCCCCTGCTCGATGAACCAACTGCTCCAGTTCGTTGAGCGACCGGTCTACCGCGGCCAGCACTTCGGAAGGTTTCAGATGCCAGTCAATCGAGGATCGTGGCGACTCCGCGGCGCAAACGCGCACGGTCTTTGCCGAGCCATGGCCGCTAGCAGGGGCGAGCTGAGCCGGGTGAGCAGCGCAGGTTGCTACGCCGACTGCCAGAAAAGGAATAACCCACGTTGCGCCTCTCATGGTTCTATGCTGTCCCTCCTTGGAATTGCCTCTGATCCACGGGCGCCAGCGCCCGCAGCACCTCGGGAGTGTCTCGCTTTGCGCTTGGTCTCTGGCAGTTCGCACTCTCCGCCGCCAGGTTCCGCTGAGCCACAACCCTTTGTCGGACTAGAAAGCCAGCCGCACGGTAAGTGAGAGGTCGCGCGCTGCAGTCCCAGTCCTGGTATGGACGACCATTCCATACGTGGGGCTTCCAAGCGTCGCATCCGGGATACCGAAACTCGGGTGGTTAAAGACGTTTGACGAGACTGCCTCGAGTTTCAGCTTGTACGTTTCATGCATGGTAATCTCCAGTCGGATGTCGACGCGGCGATCAGCGGTGGCCGTCAACTGGATATTGTCGGCCACAAACCTCTTGAATCCGGCCTTTCCGCCGTGACGCGGTAGATGCCGGGAATCAGGTTGGGGGCGACGTAGTTCCCCACTTCGTTGCCAGCGACCCTCTGACCGATGTTCGTGCCGACGTTGGTGATGACTACTTCGACGCTAGGCATGACGCCGCCGGACAAATCCAGTACCGTACCTCTGATAGTGCCATAGTAAACCTGTGCCTGCGACACAGCAGAGAGCAGAAATAGTGCGGCGAGAACAGCGATCCACGCTGCCAACGTCCTCGTGACGGTTGACATTCGGAACCTCCCTCACATTGCGTGCTATACACTGCAGGAGTTTTCACATTGCAACTGACTCGCGGGCCCCGGGGAAGAGCCGAAAAGCATGATCCCGCAGGCTGCCCGGTTCGCGCCAGAGCTCAACTTTGGGGGCGACGGTCTCTACTTCAAAATACCGGCTGCGAGCGCACCGACGGTAGGTTCAAGCCAGGCAACAGTCAATCAGTAAAACCCCCTAATTTAACATGCGTGAAAATACTCAATATGCGGTCGAGGGATGACCGACGGCCAGACCAGCGGCTAGGGCATCTTGGTAATCCAGGAAATTAGACCGATTTGGAGATGGAGCGAAAGCAGGCACGAACAGGAGCATCCACCAACTGTCCGCCTTCGATTCCAACAATTCCCACAACGGTGTCGCGACCCTGGAGGAAGCCGCGCACCATCTCCAGCGTAAGTCCGGCGAGGGTTCAGCGCATGCTCGCCGAGACAAAACCACCAGCCGGCCCGAGTCGTGGCGTATGCGACGTGGCAGATCCCGGTGGAAGCAATGGATTCAGAGGTGGTGCGAAGGGCAGTTTCATCAAACTGCATAATGTTTTGAAAAGCAGCGGTCAGCGCGGTCACCGAGTCAAACTTGACATTCACCGGTTTTGGATATATTTAGTCACGCGCAGAAAGATAGACCATGTCGAGCTGCAGAAGTACTCTTTGCCGCTTTTTCTGCTCGTCGCTATCCTCTCCGGACTGCGGGCGGATTCTGGGATCGGCCATGCGCCTAGCCGCGCTCTCGTGTCTGGGCTTGGTCTTGGCCGGAGTCTCCCTGGGTCAGATTTATGACGGAAAAGTCTACGGTATCTTCGATCCGCTGGTGGCCTCCGAGACGCCCTCCGCGATCACTGTGTCCGGGGGGACATTCCGCTTTGTTATCGACCGAGCCACCGGGCAGATCATTTCCCTCCGTGCGCTTGCAGATGAGTTTGTCGCGTCGGGATCCGCTTTCCCAAACCCATACGTGGGCTTGATGCCGCTGGACGACCCGGTGGCGCAGCGCGAGGGTGGAAAAGAGCGTCCACGCTTCGGCTACGAGAAGTCGGTGGAGGTACGTCCGTTGCTCTGGTCGGGCGGCTTGACAGATGCCTACCGCTTAGATGCCGCCGCGGGGACGGAAATCCGCACGGAGATCGTCCAAGCGAGCCCGGATTTGGTCGAAGTGCGGTCCACAGGACGGTACGCCGAGTCTCCGCTCAACTGGATGATCGATTATCTCTTTGATGTGGACGGGTTCACGAAAGTGACCGTGAGCCTGACCACGTCGAAGCCGGTGCAACTTCGATGGCACTGCTTCAATCACGCTTTTCTCGCCAAGGAACCAATCCAATACCTCACCAAGGTCAGCGATCCGGATAAGCCGCCCGCCGAGGTGCGGCCGGAACCGACCGTCTCCATCGCGCACCTCGCACCGGATAAGGCTGTCTTCGAGTCCCATTGGAACGCGTTCTTCCACCTCTCCAACCGCGTGACTGGCATCGAATTCTCAAAGCAGGACTTCGGCGACCGCCACAGCGGCTATCGGGACTCCTCAGTGCGCCTGGAAAACGGTGAAGTCGTAGACACCGGAGCCGTGATCACCAAAGACCACCGCAGCCTGAAGGGATGGGACTCGCGCGGGCGGACTAACATCTTTACGCAACTCTACAGTCGAGACCGCAAGCTCGAATTAGAGGAGTTCGACATTCGCAACACGACCTTCGCGCTCAATCCCGGCGAGCTCCGCCAGCGCGTCTTCTGGGTCCAGCCGACCCCGGCGAAGCGTCCGCGCAACGACCTGAATAGCCTGCGCGTCGTGTGGCCGGGGCCCCATCAGATCGTCATGACGCGGTGGCGCGGCAGGCAGCAGCCGTGGGAACCGCCCTCGGACGAACAGGTGCGGCTGTGGGCCCAGACGGGCGTGAACCTGATCGTCGGCGGGGCCAACTACTGGTCGGGCGATTACGCGCGGCCGCTCCTGCCAGAAAAGACCCGGCGCTTCATAGCCACCGCGCACCGCTACGACATCAAGGTAATTCCGTATGTGACGTTCGCCGATTTCAACTTCGCCGCGCCGGGCTATCAGGAGCACGCCGCGGACTGGATGGCCTCGCAAAGCATCGAGTTTGCCAACGAGACCACTTTGATGTGCTACAACGCCTCAGGTTGGCGGGAACACCTCGAGAAGCAGTGGGACCAGCTCTTGTCGAATTTCGATTTCGATGGTCTCTACATTGACCACTGGACCAATATCCGCCTTTGCTCGAACTCCCGCCACGGTTGCGACGGCTACCTTGGCAGCTTCGCCACTGAGGGTTATCACGACTTCGCCAAACGGGCGCGGCGCGTGGTGGCTCGCCACACCGACGGCAAAGGGATCATGCTCCTCAACGCCAACATGCTACTGTTCTCCGGCGTGGTGCCGTGGTTCGACATCCGCCTGAACGGAGAGAATGACGATCCCTTGAAGATGCGCATGGAGACCATCCTCGCCACTTGGGACGGCTGGGTGCAGGGCGTCCAGAGCATGGGCGAGTGGGGACACACGGCGAGCCGCGGTTCGATGATCAACCTCCTGACTACGTTTTCCATTGCAAACTGGGCCATCGCACCACACGACTTGGCGCAGTGGAAGGCAGCGCAATCCACTGAACTCGCCGAGACCCGCGAGCTGTGGGGGATCTGGCGGTCCTTCAAGTTGAATGGCGCGCAACGAATTCCGGGATTTGACTCCCAAGGACTGCTGAGAATGGAACATCCCGGCTCCATCGTGAACGCGTTCGTCCGCGATGGGCGAGCATTGGTTATTATGGGCGTGCACGGGGCCATGGGGGGCCGTAAGGAGGCGCTGCACATTCAGGTTCCCGCAAAACTGGGTCTCGGAGAAGGCCTAAGGTATCAAATCATCGATCTCCGAAACAGCCGCTATCTGCGAAGCCGTCCGAGCGCGTTGGCCGAGCTGCGCACGATTCCTGTGCGACTGGCCGCCGATCAGCCCCTCATCCTCTTGATCAGGCCCCAAGAAAAGGGGCCGAACCTCGTGTGGTTCCGCGGCGCCGACGACGTCACGGTCTCGTCGAAGACGCGTGTGCTCGAATGCAAGGTGAAATCCGTTCCTGGCTCGCCGGTCGAACTCTATCTAGACCCGGAAGGCTCGGAATTGGCGGCCGCTACCCCTGGTTTCGAGCGTGTCGCCGCCGGTGATTTTGTGGTCTTCGCAGGAACAGAGCCGGACGACGGCGTGGTGCGGTTGACGGTGAGCGGCCCAAAGACAGCGCGCTGACCCGGCGTCCAAGAACATTGTTGGTGGTTCAATGCCATGATTGCAGCCGAGGTGCCAGCGTGCGGGCCGATGGCGATTGCGCCCTTGGCAGCCACCTCCACGGCTCCGCAGGAGAAACCCCGGAAGGCCGTGCCCGTGAGATGGCGTGCCGGAATCGGCTTCCGCGGAAGGTTTGCTACGGAAATGCCAAGCTGCTGCTTAGACTGAAATCATAAGCAAAGGTCAGTCGGTGGTCTATGCAAGCAAAAACCATAGTGTTAGGACTTCTTTTCGCCTTTTTGCCGGCGGCGCTCGCTTTCGATGGGGCGCCGCGCTATGACCGCTGGGAAGTGATCGGCCCGGGCGGCGGCGGCGGCATCTTCCTGCCGACCATCAGCCCTCATGACGCCAACCTCCTCCTAGTATCTTGCGACATGACCGGGGCGTATATCTCACACGACGGAGGCCGCTCCTGGCGGATGTTTAACCTGGGTGGGCCCATGGCTTTCTTCATCTTCGATCCTCTCGATCCGAAAGTCATCTATGCCAAGACCGCCGCCGGTCCGCCGTCGATGAAACACGACCGGCCACCGAGTTCGTCTGCCCTGTTCCGCAGTGTCGACAGTGGGATTACCTGGCGCCGGGTGCGCACGGATTCCGATACCGGCGGATCCCTCTCCTCGCTGGCCGTCGATCCGGCGGACTCGAAGATTCTCTACGCTGCATTCCAAACGGATCGGGCCTACGCTTTTCAAGTCTCAACGGATTGGGGCAAGAACTGGAAAACCGTCACCGAATTGCCAGACGGGGCCGTGAAGATTTTCATCGATCCACTGTCCGCCCTATCCGATCGCACCATCTACGTCATCGGGAACAGTTCGGTGATCGTCCGGAATCAAGGGGGAAGCTGGCGCATCGGCAGGCCCGTGCCCGGGTTGGAGGGACCGGGGGCCAACGGTCACGGGTTACAGCCGCCGCTGGTTTCCGCGGGTTTCGACGATAGAGGCGGCAAGCCGGTAATCTACACGGTTGCGGGAGTTGGAGTCTTCGTCTCAGAGGACGGAGGACAGACCTGGCGCCGAGCTTCGTCGCCGCCGCTCTCCGCACCATTGGCGCCTGTAGCGGTGGCTACCAGTCTGCGACACCCGGACGTCGCGTATGTCTCCTACAACACGCCGCGCGGCCGCCCCGCGGCTGAGTCCTTCTTCGGTGTGGCGAAGACCGCCGATCGCGGACGTACCTGGAAGCTGGTTTGGAAGGAATCCACGACCAGCGCGCCTAATGTCCACGACTCCTGGATAAGTAAGCGCTTCGGACCGGGCTGGGGTGGGAACCCTTTTGACCTTGGTGTCGCTCCCAAGGATCCGGATATCTGTTACGGAACTGACGAAGGCCGAACCTTGCGCACCACCGATGGCGGCGCCACATGGGAGGGCGTGTATGCGAATCGGCTGCCCGATGGCACCTACACGACCACCGGCCTGGACGTCACCACCAGCTACGGTGTGCATTTCGACCCGTTCGACCCGAAACGAATGTTCATCTCCTACACTGATATCGCGCTGTTCCGAAGCGAGAACGGAGGCAAAAGCTGGATCAGCTCGACAACCGGAGTGCCGGACCGTTGGGTCAATACAACATACTGGATCGCCTTCGACCCAGAGGTGCGCGGACGCGTATGGGGCGCGATGAGCGCGGCGCACGACCTGCCGCGGCCGAAGATGTTCGGACACGGTTCATCTCCAACCTCCTTTGAGGGAGGCGTCTGCCGCAGCGACGACGGAGCCAGGACCTGGAAGTGTTCCAGTCAAGGAATGCCCCTGACGGCCGTCACTCACATACTCCTCGATCCAGAAAGCCCGTCTAGCGCTCGTGGGCTCTACGCGACAGGCTTCGGACGAGGCGTTTTCAAATCTACCGACGGAGGCGACCACTGGGAGCTGAAAAACGCCGGCATCAGGGAAGAAGAACCGCTTGCATGGCGTCTGGAGCGAGACGCGAACGGCATTCTATATCTTGTGGTGGCACGCCGCAGTGACGATGGCAATATAGGCGACGGCGACGGCGCGCTCTACCGGTCCGCGGACGGAGCCGATCATTGGACCCGCGTTGTGCTGCCTGAGGGCGTGAACGGTCCTCACGGTCTGGCGATAGATCCGAAGGACCCACAGCGCCTGTACTTGGCTGCCTGGGGACGACGCCCGCAGGAGCTCACCATCGGCGGCGGAATCTTCCTATCCACGAACGGCGGCACGGCCTGGCGGCAGGTGCTCGACAAAGACCAGCACGTTTACGACATCACCATCGATCCGCATGACCCCAGAATCCTGTACGCCAGCGGATTCGAAGCTTCGGCGTGGCGATCGACCGATCGGGGCGAGAGCTGGCAACGGATCCGCGGCTTCAATTTCAAGTGGGGCCACCGCGTGATACCGGATCCGGTCGACCCAAGCAAGGTCTACATCACAACGTATGGCGGGAGCGTTTGGCATGGTCCCGCCGAAGGCGACTCCAACGCTCAGGAGGACATTGTCTCCTCGGCGGAATCATCCTCATCCGCGCCTGTTTACACTATGGAAAACGGAATGTCGCGCGGTTTCCTGCCCCGCGCCCGTGGAATACGGTCACAAGGGCGAGGATTTTGGAATTATGAAAAACACGCGCCTGGTGGAGCGGACGGAGCTCCAGTTCCGGGCCGACATGTTCAACATCTTCAACAAGGGGCCTCCGTCTCAGATCGGCACGTTTGGTTTGCGGGTAATTCAAATGGCCTTGCGGTTAAACTTCTGATCCCCGCTAAGGGCGGCAAAGCAGCGACCCAGGCGAACGGTGGACGGTTCGAGTCTTGGCCTCTTGGCGCCCATTCTGGATCGCCATTTTTCTCGTCGGCACCCTTGCCTGGGCGGTCGCAGGAATTGTCGTTGCGATATTGCTACGCGCGGCTCGAGCTGACCCGCGCCGTTGAAATTTCAAACTCCCGAGAGAATCCGACGTGCGGGGTCCCGACAAGGTAGGCAGCTCATGGATACAAAACAGGAATGGTCACGAAGAGATTTTCTGCAAACGCTGGGTTCAGGGGTTCCCACGTTGGCCTTGATTGCCCGGCAGACAAGAGCCAGTGCAGCCTGGACGGACGGCTCAGGGGGGACACCGGCGTCGGAAAAGTTCACATCCATCGACTTGAGCCGATACTTCAACGTCTCTCCCGCGCAGTTTGGTGAGCGAGACCAGACCAAAGAGTTGAGCGGCGAGTCTGCTCTAGATGGCTTAGTGCATACTCCCACTGGGTCGCAGAACTTTAGGGGCATCCCGTTTTTGCTTGGGGACGGTGGTGCCAAAGAGAAATCCTGGCTGCTCTTGAGCAGCAATCCGGGGCAATCTTCAACGGAGAGTCTCGTTATCCCAGTAGGCCGTCAAGCTAGCTTCATTTGCCTTGCCGCGTTTTGTGATTGGGACAAAAACGAGACCCCGACTATTGGCACGGGCCCGGAGATGATGGAGAAAGTAGGTCAGCTTCTGGCAGAAGCGATCCTTGTTTACGAAGATGGGAGTGAGTTTGTTCTGCCCATCCGCCGTCGCTTCGAGGTGAACGAGCCTTCGGTTCCCTGGGGTCACTTGAGCTTTGCTTCCGAACCTCACATCCTGGACCGGCCGCGGAAACTGACTGAGCCGCTCGCCCGAGGCACAGAATGGGGAGAGCTTCAGCCTGGCGCCATCGACAATCATTACCCCAGTGGTTCTGATGGTCGCTCGCTCGGAATTGTTTGGATTTGCGCTTTGAAGAATCCCGAGCCCACACGGCAACTAACGAGCTTGCGGTTCAGATCGAAGTCCGCCGATCCGCTGATTATTTGCGGTCTGACTCTCTTCCATGGCCAGGAGAGTCCCCTGCGCTTCGAGCGCCTCACCCTTTACCGTCTATCCTTGCCAGAAGCCAGCGGAGAAGACCAGGAACGATGGCATGTCACGGTGGACATCGGGGTAGTCGCTCGAATTCATGTACTTCAGGATTTCGACCGAGAAGCGTGGCTTTCGGCATCGAACAAGGGCTTGGGCGAGTCAGCTCGGTCCCCGCGAGGAGCTCGAAATCTTTTCGTCGAAGTCACGGCGGCCCCTGACGCGACCCTTTCGCTCTACGACTCGAAAAGCGGCCAGCGCTACGATTTTGAGTTGAGAAAGGCAGTCCCAGGGCGCGAAATGGAAGGGCAACCCGCCGGGGCCCGAATCGAAATCCTCGAGCGAGAAAAGGTCTGGCTGCACGGGAAGACCGTGGACGCGGCGACGCAGCGGCCCGTGCCGGTGCGCCTGGCGTTTCGTTCGAATGAGGGTCGCTACATAGCTCCTTACGGTCACCGCACGGAAATTAACGACGCCTGGTTTCAGGACTACGGCGCGGATGTCAAACTCATGGACACTTCCTTCGCATACGTAGATGGCACATTTCAGGCGGAGCTGCCCGTTGGCGACTTGTACGTCGAGATGACAAAGGGGTTTGAGTACGAGGCTGTGCGAAGAAAATTGAAGATCGAACCCGGCCAGCGGGAACTGAAGTTGGAGATCGCCCGCTTTGCGGACCTGCGCTCGCAAGGGTGGGTGACAGCGGATACGCACGTACACTTTCTTTCGCCCACGACGGCAATCCTGGAGGGCCAAGCCGAGGGGTTGAACCTGATCAACCTCCTGGCGGCGCAATGGCGAGACTTGTTTACAAACGTGGGTGACCTTTCCGAAGGGTCACTAACCTCTCGTGATGGCGAAACCATGGTTTGGGTAGGTACCGAGAATCGTCAGCATATCCTCGGTCATTTGGCCCTGCTCGGCAGCCACGGTGACCCGGTCTTCCCCATGTCGGCTAGCGGCCCGGAGGAGAGCTATCTCGGCGATCCCCTCTGGACCAGTTTGGCCGAATGGGCGGACGCCTGCCGCAAGCGTGAGGGCCTCGTGGTGGGGGCGCACTTCCCTTATCCCACGGGCGAAATTGCTGCCGACATCGCTCTCGGGAAGATTGATGCTCTGGAGCTCTACCCGCGTGCCGATTACTTCAACGGTCTTCCGTACTTAGACTGGTATCGCTATTTGAATTGTGGTTACCGCCTGCCAGCGGTGGGCGGCACGGACAAGATGGGAGCCTATATGCCTGCCGGTGCAAATCGCACCTATGCGTTTCTGGGGCAGAACCAATTCAGCTTCGATAACTGGGCCAAAGCCGTCCGCCTGGGAAACACCTTCGTAACATCAGGACCTCTTTTGTTCTTTCATGCCGAAGGTCATCCGCCGGGAAGCGAAATCATGCTTCCACCGGGAGGAGGGACCTTGGAAGTCCATGCCGAGGCCAAAAGTTTTGTTCCCATTCATCGCATGGACATCGTCTTGAACGGTCAGGTTGTGGCTTCGCGCGAGCACCGTGAGGGCGTCCGCGAAATGAGCTTGAAGGAAAAGGTCCGGGTGAAAGGCCCGGCATGGCTGGCCGCGCGCTGCGGTTCGCTTACGGAGCGCACCACCAGGTGGAACTTCAGAATCTCCGCGCACACTTCGCCCGTGTATCTGTGCGTTGCTGGCCAAGAGCTTTTCTCGGTACCGGTCGCTTCCTACATGCTTACGCTGATCGACGGCGCTCAAAGTTGGGTCGAAAGTCTGGCAATCCAGCCTGATCCCGAGCGGTTGGAGCGTGTCCGCAAGGTCTTTGAGCATGCCCGAGCGAAATTGCACAGTCGGCTCCACCAACATGGCATCGAACACTGAGCTGGTCAGAAACAATTCAACGAATCTTGCAAATGCCGTGATTTTCAGGAGCTTGGATTGACCTTCATGTACCAGATCACCGTGACTCCATAGCCCATTGCGACGCACACCTTCCCGGAAATAGCGGGCAACTTATCGATATCGGCGAATTACGAGATTGTGACGGTCGGAACGATAAAGCCCCAGAACGTAAAGAATGACAACCCCTTTTGTGGAATAGATGACTTGGCGGATGCGCAAGAGCGGTTCACGTTTTGACACACCCAAAAGTTCCGCCGTTCTTGGGTCCGGGATGGTGGCATCAACCTCTTCATCGGAATAACCCAGTTCCACGCCGTAGTCGCGCTCCAAAGTCGAGAACAAAGACGCCTTCTGCAACTGAGCCGACAGCAATCCGGAAAACTGAGCCGCGGATAGATAGCAGGTCTCGAGCGCGAACGGCTCCCCAGCAGCTTGCCGCAAGCGTTCGAGTTTAAGGACGCGACTTTTCGGTGAAAGGGACAGCCTTGCAGTGGCTTCTTCTTCGTTGTCGATGATTTTTGCAAACAGGATCTTCGATACTGCCGTCAAACTTCGGCCCCCCATCTGCTCCGTATAGCTCATCAATTTGTTGAAGTGAATTTTGGGGGCAGCAACAAAGGTGCCCACCCCGCGGCGCCGCTCCACCACGCCTTCGCTTTCCAGGGAGCCAAGGGCGTGCCGGGCGGTCATCAAGCTGACGTCATGAACCCTGGCAAGTTCTCTTTCCGAAGGCACCAGGTCGCCGGGCCGCAGTTCGCCAGCCTCTATGACTTTTCGTATCGCCCCCTGGATTCGCCTGTAGGCCGGGATTCCATTTGTTCGCTTCGCTAGCATCGCAATTCCCTCGACTTGCCCTAAGCTACACAACAACCTTGACATCGCCGTGAACTAAAGACGAACAAACACGGCGAAATGTTTGGTCGTTCCTGGCGGCCATACATATTTCTGGAACTTTACGCATAGCGGCACCAACTCTCTGCCGCAGCCCATGCCCCAGATGGAAGGGGTGCACCCCCTCCCGACGGAAAAGGTGATATAGAGCAGAGATCGTTGAGTGCTATAGGGCACCGCAACGAAACCCTTATAAAATATTAGTTTCTTCTTGACAAGCGGAAACTTCAGCTATATAGCTACACCTCACGGGGTCGTTTGTTGTTTTGGGGGTTGTCGTTCTATCTCAAATTTGGAAAAAGAAGTGGTTGCTAGGCTGCAACCTCTTTCGGGGGAGCAATTGTCATGAATAGTCTGCGTGTAGTTTGTTGGGTACTCGTCAGCGCAGCGCTCATTCTCATGTTATGGGGAGCGCAAGGAGTCTGGGCACAGGAGGTCACTGCTACGGTGACTGGCACGGTGACGGACCCTAGCGGCGGGGCTGTCGCCGGGGCCACGGTTATCGCAAAGTCGGTGGAACGCGGCTTCACTTATACGGCCGTGACCAACGATTCCGGTATCTATCGCATCCCGCAACTCCCGGTTGGCAATTATGAACTCAAAGTGGAAAAGCCGGGATTCACTTCGGTCGCGTACCCGGCATTTGTCCTCACGTTGAATCAAGTTGCACGCATCGACGTCGCACTGAAAGTCGGCCAGGTCACCCAAACGGTTGAAGTGACCGGCGCGGCGCCTGTCTTGAAGACAGAGGCCACGCAGGTCGATACCATCATCAACTCGACCACCAACGATAATCTGCCTCTGGCCTCGCGCAATTACGTCCAATTGACCCTGTTTGCGCCCGGGGCGGTATCGACCGATCCGGCCAGCTTCACCAGCGGCAACAATACCGATTTTTATAGCGGCCGGCCGTTGATCAATGGCAACCGCGAGCAAGCGAATAATTTCTTGCTCGACGGCATGGATAACAACCAGGTGTCGGATAACCTGTTGGGTTACACCCCGGCGCCCGATGCCATCCAGGAGTTCAACCTGATTACCAGCAACGCCTCGGCGGAGTTTGGAAACTTCGAGGGCGGCATTATCAGCGCTACGATCAAGTCCGGTACGAACAGTTTCCACGGAGACGCGTGGGAGTTCTTCCGGAACGACGTCTTGAATGCGAAGAGCTGGTCGAACAACTTTAAAGGGCTTCCCAAGGACAAACTGCGCTGGAATATGTTTGGCGCTACCTTCGGCGGTCCGGTCTTCAAGAACAAGCTCTTCTTCTTCGTTGATTATCAGCGCCAGCGTTTCGATATTCCGAGCTCCTTCGGCACAAAAAGCGTCTTTACGACCGCCGAGCGCACTGGGGACTTTAGCGCTCTTTGCCCGGCAGGTTTCACAGGGGGTGTTTGTAGCTCGACTGGCAAGGGAAACGAACAGTTGTATAACCCGTGTGCATCATTTACCGCACCATGCACGCCTTCTTCTCCCCAAGCGACGACTCGCCAGCCGTTCCCGAACAACCAGATTCCGTTGGCTATGATCAGCCCTGTGGCGCAGGCGCTGTTTGCGTCCTCGCTCTATCCAACAGCCATCGGCCCTAGCACGCAACTGCAACAAAACTCTGTGAATATTACTGCAAAAGCCTTTAATGTGGACCAGGGCGACATCAAGGTAGACTACAAGGCTACGGATAAGGACACTATTTCAGGTCGGTTTACCAGGGCTTACCAGAACAATCCATCGACAAACTCGCAGGTGCTGTTTGGCAACGGCTATGCAACGACGCCCATTTACAACACGGTTGGCGATTGGACGCGCTTGATCAGCAGCAGCCTTGTCAATGATGCCCGCATGGGCTGGAGCCACGTTACGTTCGGCAGCGGTACTAGTTGGGCTTCGGGCGTCGGGCAATTCGGCAATACTATCGGTATCGGGAATGGTAACCCTGCGGGTCTTGACGGACTGTTGGCGCTCAACTTTAAAAACTCAGCCCTCGACAACCTGGGGACCCAGGAGAGCACTACGAGCTTCGACGACCACGTCTGGCAATTCGAAGATGCAATAACCTGGACGCACGGCCGACACAACATTAAATTTGGCGGGCAATTCTGGCGTCAAATTATCAAGACCTTCTATGCGGGTAATAATGGTGAACTTGGGCTGATGGACTTTGACGGCCGGTTCACCAGCAACACTATCGGTAGTGCTGGCACCGGCGCTGGGGATGGGGGAGCGGACTTCTTCCTCGGGCTCCCCTTTCAATTCGGCCGTGGTGTCAGCACCGGCAAAACCTGGGAGCAGTCCAGCAATATCATTGGTGTCTACGCTCAAGACACTTGGCGCCTCTCGGACCGCTTGACCTTGAATCTGGGTTTGCGTTACGAGGCGCACACTCCTTGGGTCGAAACCAACGACCAGCAAGCCAATTACAACATGGCCACGGGTAGTGTTGATCTCGCAAATCAGAACGGAGCCAGCAGAGGTCTTTATGATGGGTTCTATGGTGGTAAGGACTTCCAGCCACGCATCGGTTTCGCGTGGACTCCCGCCATGCTGGGCGGCCATACGGTCGTCCGCGGCGCCTTCACAATCTCCTCGTACCTGGAAGGTACAGGTACCAACCTGCGTTTGACCTTGAACGCGCCTTTTACTCCGGCCGAAATCAACGCCATCTATAACAACTCTGCACTGCCCGGCACGAGCACCTCAGACGGCATTGTGGGCTCAGGTAGTTCGGCATCCTGCGCAGCGCCAGCTTATGCTTGCTACGCTGGCGCCTTGCTCCGCGTGTGGGATCCCAAGGTCCAGCCGGCGATCGCTGATCAGTGGAACCTGACCATTCAACACCAATTCTGGGGGGATACCACCTTCCAAATTGGTTATGTGGGGCAGAGGGGCACTCACTTGATGGTGCCATTCGACTACGCGCAGCGACAACTGCTTCCCAATTCTTCTTGCGGGACTCCGCCGTGCACTGCTCCCAGCCCGTTCTTTGCCAAGAACCCTACGCTCTATAGCGTTCTGGGTCACCCCAACGCAACTCCGCCGAAACTTGATGCTACGGTCTCAGGCACGCAGTCCAACGGCACCATGGGGTACAACTCGCTGCAGGCCGTCCTCCAGAAACAGATGGGCCACGGCTTGCAGTATCAAGTGTCGTACACCTTCTCCAAGTGCATGTCTGATAGCACCGGTTACTATGGCGCTTGGAATAACGCGCTCAGCGCATCGGCATACTGGCAGAACGTCTACGACAAAAAGGCCGAATGGGCGCCCTGCTATTACGATGCCACGCACGTCCTTTCAGGCTATGCCATTTATGAGCTTCCCTTTGGCCGCGGCAAGACCTTAGCAAGGGACGCCAACAAGATCGTGAATGCCGTTATTGGAGGCTGGTCGGTCAGTCCAATCTTCATCGTCCGTAGTGGTTGGCCGATGCCTGTTTACAACGCCGCTGATGAGTCCGGGACGTTCGGTCGAGGTGCGCGTGCGAATTGCAACTCCATCCCGAGCATCACCGGAGAAACGCCAATCACCGGAGGAGTCGGTGGCTTCCAGTGGTTCACCAACACTAACAACTTCACTAACCCGGTCGCTGGGACCTTTGGAAATTGCTCGCCACAGCTCGGAAAGCTGCGTGGGCCGCGGTACACCGACGTGGACCTGAGTCTGCATAAGGACTTCCCGCTTACGGAGCGGTTCAAGCTGCAGTTCCGGTCGGACTTCATCAATGCGTTTAACCACGTCCAGCTCAACGCCCCAGAAATGAGTCTTGGAGGCAAGATGGGGCAGATTACCAGCGCCCAGCCTCCAAGGAATATCCAGTTAGCGCTGAAGCTCTACTACTAAACATAAACCGCGTATAATGAGGCAGGCGATCACGCCCGCCTGCCTCATTTTTCTTTTTGCAGCGACGTTAAGAGAGGCACCTTCGAAAGCAGAAACGCCTAATGCAAAATGTCTAGATACTCTGGTATGGCCGCGCTTTTGATCCTCTCAATTGGCTCTTTGTTGTGCGATCCAGTCATTTCGGCTCAGCAAGCGAAAGTAGCTACCGCACCCGGCGCCGGGTCCGGATTATCCACCGACAAAGCACTCACCTTGGCGGAACAGGGGCACTGCCAGGAGAGCATTTCTGCGCTCAAACGTGCCATGACCGGCCAGATCCCGCCGGAAACACGAAAAAAGGCCGGCATAGTTGGACTGCGCTGCTCTTTGACCTTGGACAATCGTGATGCGGCGCTCGATTTTCTTCGACTGCTAGGCAAACAGTTTGCCCAGGACCCTGACGTACTTTTTATCCTTGTCCATGCCTACTCCGATTTATCGACGCGAACGGCCCAGGACCTTGGCCGCACGGCACCGCAATCCATTCCCGCACACAAGCTCAATGCTGAGGCACTCGAGATGCAGGGGAAATGGGAGCCCGCACAGCTTGAATATGAAGGCATGATCGAAAAGGAGCCTAATGCGCCCGGCATACACTTTTTGCTTGGCAGGTTGTTGCTCTCGCGACCTGATGTCGGCCCCGATGCCATGGAACGCGCGAAGCAGGAATTCCTGAAAGAACTTGAGGTTGACCCTAATAATGCAGGTGCCCACTACGTCCTCGGAGAACTTGCCCGGCGAGACGAGAAATGGGATGAAGCTATCTCCCGATTTTCCCAAGCCGCAAAGCTCGATTCGAATTTCGCGGAGGCCTACCTGAGCTGGGGCGTTTGTCTTGTCACCGTCAAGAGATACGAAGACGCAATTCCGCCTTTGCGCGTGGCGAAGCGCCTGACGCCTGGAAATCCCGCCATCCATCACGCGCTTGCTACCGCCTTGGAGCGATCCGGTCACAAGGAAGAGGCGGAAAAGGAATTTGCGATTCACCGGAGCCTCGATTCTGCGACGCCGATGGCGCCAGCCCCTGAGAAGCCGCAATAGTTTTTGTCCCTTTTGATTTCGGATGCTAATACTTGGAAACTCTGAGAGTTTGCACGGCACGGACTGAATGAAAATGCCAGGTGGGATTCGTGCACCGCAACTAACGCGGCGCGACTTCGTCTCCAAGATGGCGGGAGCCTTGCTCGTGCCGCGATGGCCGGGATTTGTCTTGCCCGAGGCGCCGCAATTTCCTTTCGAGGAAATTCTCCCTGAGAAGAGCGGTATCCGATGGGTTCATTCGAACGGGAAATCACCCGAAAAATACCTTCCGGAAACCTCAGGTGCAGGCTGCGCATTTCTCGACTATGACAACGACGGCTGGATGGACATTTACCTGTTGAACAGCGGCAAGTGCGATTTTTTCGCTCCGAACCCGCCGTTGCGCAACGCGCTGTACAAGAACAATCGCGACGGAACGTTCACCGACGTAACGGAAAAAGCCGGCGTGGCGGCGGGCGGCTTTGGCCAGGGTGTCGCTGTTGCGGATTACGACGGCGACGGTTTTTCGGACCTCTATGTCACGCAGTACGGCCGCAGCATCCTTTATCACAACAATGGAGACGGCACGTTTTCCGATGTAACGGAAAAAGCGGGAGTCGCCGCTCCCGGTTGGGCTTCCAGTGCCGTCTGGTTTGACTACGACAATGATGGCCGCCTTGACCTATTCGTAGGGCGCTTCGTGGATTTCAGCAAGGAACTCAACAAACCCTGCGGAATCCACGATGACGGCCGTCATCACTATTGCATTCCCAAGATTTATTCCCCCATGCCCAGCTGGCTGTTCCACAACAACGGTGACGGCACGTTCACCGACGTCAGCAAGGAGTCCGGCATCGCCAGTCGCCTCGGCAAGGTATGGGGCGTGGTTGCGACCGACATCAACAACGACGGACTGATCGACCTTTGGGTAAGCAACGACACGGTGGCCAATTTTCTCTTCATCAATCGTGGCAAGGGAAAATTCGATGAGATCGCCACGACTGCCGGCGTTGCTTACAGTGATAGTGGCCGGGCGCGATCCGGCATGGGCGTGGACTCTGCCGATTTCAATGATGATGGATGGATGGACCTGTTCGTGGCGAACCTGGACCGCGAAATGTTCGCCATATACAAAAGCAATCATGACGAAACATTTGACGACGTAGCGCTTCCTACCGGCATCGGCAAGGCCACAAAATTCATGAGTGGCTGGGGTTTGAAATTTTTTGACTATGACAATGACGGGGACCTGGATCTGTTTCTCGCCAACGGCAACCCGGATGACCTCATCAGCTCCTTGCACGGCGAGGTCACTTACGAAGAGCCGCTCCTGTTGTTTCACAACACTGGGAAGTCCTTCCAAGACGTCAGCGCACAGAGCGGCCCTGTTTTTGCCATACCGAGGTCCTCGCGTGGATTGGCACTCGGTGATTTCGATAACGACGGCGCGGTTGACGTCCTGATCTGCGTCAATAATGGCGCGCCGCTCCTTCTCCGCAACAATGCCGGCAGACAAAATCACTGGCTGGGAATTCATCTTCGAGGGAAAAAGTCCAATCCCGACGCTGTCGGTGCCGTTGTCACCTACCAGGCTGGAAACTTGAAACGCAGGCGCGTGAAAGTCGGCGGAGGCAGTTACCTTTCTGATCATGACCCGCGCATCGTGTTGGGTATAGGAAAGCGCGAGAAAATCGATTGTCTTGACGTAAAATGGCCCCTCCCCGGTGGCGAAACACAGCGCTTCAAGGATCTTCCTATCGACCGCTACATCACCATCGTGGAAGGCCAGGAAAAATGGAAGTAATCCGACGCTTGGTTAAAGGTTTAGAGCTTCTGCTGGCGGTCGCGTTGTGTTGCGCAGACCACCTGGGTGCGCAGGAACCGGGCAATCCTCCGCCCACGTTTACGAAGGAGGTGGCGCCGATTCTGCAGAAACACTGCCAGACCTGCCACCGGCCGGGCGAGGCCGCACCTTCTCCATGCTCACTTACGAGGACAAGCGGCCGTGGGCTAAGCGCCATCCTCACGCTAGGACCTCCGTCCGGCTAGGAGCCGTCACTACCGCATTGTATTCTGAACTAAGGACGCGCAAAGGACTACAAATGCAAACATCGGGGCACAGTGGACATGTAACGCGCTTCGCGGACATGTACCGTCCCCGACTCTTGCCCTACCCCACTTAGCTTTCCCTCAACTTTCGCATTTACTTTCCCGCCCATATTAAACTATTCTCAAGTCACCCCAGTGGAAACCCCGAATGCCTCAAGAAAACCTTTCTACCGCCATCTCTTGAGCCACTTCCTCTCCATCCTTCTCGCCTACCTCTCGGTCTTGGCGCTCGTCCGCATGTTCGAATCGCGCCTGATCTTTATCCCAAACTATCCCGGCCGCCTCGACGGCGACTGGCATCCTCGTGGTCTGAATGTTGAAGACATTTGGCTCACAGCTTCTGACGGTGTCAAGCTCCACGCGTGGTGGATCCCTGACGACAAGGCAAGATTTACTTTTCTCGCTTTTCACGGTAACGCCTCCAACATCGCCAACCGCGCACCGACCTATGAATTTCTCCACGGTATACATGTAAATGTATTTGCCCTGGAATACCGCGGTTACGGCCGCAGCGAAGGAAAGCCGAGCGAAGCCGGAGTCTACCGTGATGCCGAAGCCGCCCATGAATACCTCGTGAACTCAAAAGGTATCGATCGCAAAGCGATCATTTCCTTCGGCCAATCCCTCGGCACGGCTGTCGCCACTCACTTGGCAACTCACCGCCAAGTCGCTGGTGTGGTGCTTGAGGCCCCATTTCCTTCCGCTTCTCGAGTCGCCCGCAAGATTTTTTGGTTTCTCCCAGGCGTCAGCCTTCTTATGCATGGGCAGTTCGATACGCGAGTCTGGCTAAAGGAAATCCACGCTCCCGTTCTAATCGTCCACTGCAGTCAGGATCCCGTTATTCCTTTTCAATTTGGCCGGGAAGTGTATGACGAGGCCCTTCCTCCCAAAAACTTTCTTCAAATCAACGGTTACTGCCACGAAGAGTCCTCCCTCATAGCCCCAACTCAATACCGCACGGCTCTCCAGGAGTTCTTGAATAGCCTTTAGCCGATCGTAATTCGTGCCGGCAATCAGGAGAAGTATTGAATCAGGGCGCCTAACCCTTCCAGACGTACTTGCCGCAGGGGCAAGGCACCGTCTCCGTGGGAAGTTTCTTTGCCATCGGTTGCTGGCAGACGGGACAATTTTTGCGCCACATATTGGATCAGCCTTTCCTCAACTAGCACGGTGCAACGCAGCCGGGCACGTCATGGTGACCGATCATGGCGTAGAATTCTTCCCGTTGTTGAAGTGCTGTGAGAAGCGCGAGCGCTTTTCCGTAGGCTGCTATCGCCCCGGTTAGATTGTGAAACTCCGGAGAATCCTTAACCGTCCCCCGTCTTCGTATGTGCGCATCCGCCGAGAGTTCGAGCATTCGTTCTATGCCCTTGTTCGCAACACCTGAGTTAGGTTTCATCATCGAATGGGCCTCCTTCTGTATGTAAGGGTGCAAGCCTCCGGGATTCGGGATAGGGAGAAGCCTCGAATCTGCTGGCGGATTATTATGGAGGAGGTATACGGGTGGGTGCCCCATCCTTTCCGCGGTTTGTGCAGAAAGGGTGGGGCTGCCTTTCGCTAGCCTCTCATTCTTTTCGATTTGATTCGCCCTCCTCCGCACCTGACCCGCTACACACGGTAAAGCCCGCCGTGCGCGGGCTCACCAGATACGCCCCGGGAAAGTCCGGGCAGCAGTCGGACTCATCCGTCAATCCCGCCGACACGAGCGCCTGCACTTGCGCTCGTCGCGTCCAGCAGATCGCTCCTTACCCCCCTGGTCATGAAATGAGGGGAGAATCTGTTGCTCGCGGATAAGGCAACACTCAGCGTTTCGAGAGCGTGGGTAAGGTGCTCGCGATCATTTCCCGCGATGGCCATGGATTCGGGCGTGGCGCAAGGCCGCCGGTGCAGCTCTTCATTGAATTCCTCCATCAGACTCTTTTCCAACCACGTATAGCAAGTATTACGGACGATCTGCAGCAGCCATGCGCGCGCATCGCCACCATGAAAACTACCGAAGAAGCGATAGGCGCGAAGCATGGCTTCCTGTGTCACGTCTTCCGCATCGGTGCGGCTGCGTAAAATACAGCGCGCGAGGTTGAAGGCGGCGTCAAGATGCGTGAGCACGAGCTGCTCGAAACGCACCCGGTCATCGGGATTCAACACGCCTAAACCTTTCCGCTGATCAGTGAGGTTCACATGTGAAAACCGGCTGGATGGCGATTTTATTCTCGACGGTCGTTCTCTTGTGACGAACAACCAAAGTGAGTCAAGAACGCGGATGAATTGGGAATAACACAGGCGCCGCCCCAGTCTTGGTGAACGTAAGCGCGTCGAACGAAGGCGCAGGCAAGTCCCATCCATCTTGTGCTGCCAGTAAATCGCAGGCGGAGAATGGAATAAAGAAAGAAGTAGTAGGCGAGGAGGAATAGGGATGTCCGAAAAGATAAAGGATGAGATTTTGCACGATCACAACCATGACGGGATCGACCGCCGTGGATTCCTGAAATGCATGGCGTGGGCGGGAACGGGCGCTTTCTGCGTGATACAAGGGGGCGTCTTGAAGTCCTACAGCCTGAGCCGGCTGCCGGAGTTAGGGTCCAAGGAAGCCATGGGCGAGCTGAGCTTTGTGCAAATCAGCGACAGCCACATGGGATTTAATAAGGCGGCGAACCTGGATGTGGTAGGGACACTGAAGGCGGCCGTAGACAAAGTTAATGGTTTGGCGACGCCACCCGAATTCATGTTGCACACGGGGGATATAAGCCACCTCTCGAAACCCGAAGAATTTGACACCGTGGACCAAATCTTGAGGAGTGCGAGCGCGAAGGAAGTATTCTTCGTGCCGGGGGAACACGACGTGCTGAACGATGACGGCAAGCAGTACCTGGAACGGTACGGAAAAGACGCCAAAGGAACAGGATGGTACAGCTTTGACAAGAAGGGCGTGCATTTCGTTGGGCTGGTGAACGTGATGAACCTGAAAGCCGGCGGCCTCGGGACGCTAGGGCACGAGCAGCTCGAGTGGCTAGAAGACGACGTGAAGCATTTGAAGCACAGCACGCCGATCGTGGTGTTTGCGCACATTCCGCTGTGGAGCGTGTATCCGGAGTGGGGCTGGGGAACGGAAGACAGCGCACAGGCGCTGGCGTACCTGAAGAAGTTTGGTTCGGTGACGGTGCTGAACGGGCACATTCACCAGACGATGCAGAAGGTGGAAGGCAACGTGACGTTTCACACCGCGGCGTCCACAGCGTTTCCACAGCCGCAACCGGGCAAGGCCGATTCGCCGGGACCGATGAAAGTGCCGGCCGAGCAATTGAAGAGCGTCTTGGGAATCACGGACGTGAACTACGTTCAAGGGCAACACGCGCTGGCGGTGGTGGATTCTTCGCTCGCGTGAGCGAGACGTAGCCAAACCCAGAAATCAGTTCGAATTTGAAACAGCTAAAAAGGAGAAAAAGCATGAGGAGAAGTGTGTCTACTGCAGGGTTAGCGGCAGCGCTGGTGCTTGGAATGGGAGCGCTCGGCGCAGGGCCGAAGAGCTTCGAAGCCAGCGCGCAGCAGAAGCCGGCAACCATGGAAGTGAAGATCGACAACTTCAGTTTTGGACCGGTGGAGCTGATGGTGCCGGTGGGAACGACGGTGACCTGGACGAATCGCGACGATATTCCCCATACGGTGGTGAGTACGGACAAAGCGTTCAAGTCCAAAGTGCTGGATACCGACGAGAAGTTTTCCTACACCTTTAGCAAAGCGGGAACGTTTCCCTACTTCTGCTCGATTCACCCGAAGATGACCGGCAAAGTCATCGCGCAGTGAGTGAGGAGCGGCCTTGCATCCCTTTGATATCCGAGAGGCATTGCTTGCGAAGCACGCACAGCATGTGGTGCTGATTCACTTCCCCATCGCCCTGTTTCTCACAGCCGTGGCGTTCGACTATTTCGGGCAGTGGACGAAAAACCGGACCTTGGCAGCGGCGGCGTATTTCAATCTGCTGCTAGCTGCGGTTTCTATTGTGCCAGTTGTGGCGAGCGGTCTTGCAGCTTGGCAGTGGGAACTTGAGGGGCAAAAGCTAAAAGGGGTTCTGTTCATGCACCTGCTTCTCGGTTGTCTATCGAGTGTGCTGATCTGGCTAGTGTTTTGGATCCACTTGCGCGTGCGGCGCCATCCGAAGGACTCGTTGCCAAAGTACCGCCTGCCGATCGAAGGCGTTGCGGTCTTGCTTGTAGTGTTGACGGGACATCTCGGCGGCTTTCTCAGTGGCGTAAACGGGCCCGGCTAGGCGCGCCGCGCGTCCAGCCGAGAATGGGGAGGCGAACTGAAGGCAAGACACGCGGTGAAGGCGATGTGAAGACATGAGAGTCGACTTGGACAATCAACTTTTTCCCCGTGCCGGCCTAAAGCGCGCGGAGATAGGCCAAAGGAGAACTTCCGTTACGACGGAGTAGACAAGCATCATAGGAGAAAAGGAATGAAACTGTTTTGTGGAGTGATGGCCTTGGCCTGCGTGCCAGTGCTTCTAGCAAGTAATAATGTGCCTTATCCCAAAGAAAACGTGGCGAAGTTTGTGGTCGAGAAGCTGGATGTCACAACGCTTCCCTCGACAATCCGGCCGAAACCGGAGAAGAAAAAGAAGACATTCGGTGATTATGGATACGTGACGCGGCAACTGGACGAGAAGGAAGCTCGCGTCGAGGCAACACTTGGGAGGGACGCAAATTAGAGAGATGATCGCGCGCGACCGCAACCACCCGTCGATGGTGGTCTGGGGCCTTTGCAATGAGGTTTGCGGGCAAAATCCTCCCGCGTATCAATTTGTGAAACATATGTTGGAGGAGGTGCTGGATCCCAATCGGCTTTGTTCCTATGCTTCGAACTCCTTGATCAAGACTCCGGAACGAGACGCAGCCGGATTGACATGTTTTCGACGGATCGCGGAAACAACGCAACCACAGGTATAAGATAGCCAATCATGAGGAAACTTCTCGTTTGGCTTATCTGTTCTTCTCCTTTGCCGCTGTATGGCTCGCAGCATGAAAACATTTCAGCCTGGTACGTTGATTCGCTGGTGAAGGTCTTTCCCGACAGCCCGGCGGCAAGATCAAAACTCGAAGTGCCACTGCTGTCAGCCCGCAATGGCCACACGAGCCTGGAGGTCGCGTTGCGGTCCGAAGAGCACCGAGTGGTACAGGTGCGCGTCGTTGCTCCGCGCTTGGGGAACGCGGCACTTAAGGTCCAAACCTACCGAGTAGGAACGGTGGAGGTGAATTCTCACCCTACCGACACACCCCTGGCCGAAGTGGTGCGTTCAGAAGTGGGTCCCTATCCAGATCCTTTGTTTCCGCTAGCGAAGGAAATCTCATTGGAAGGGTCCCGCACCGAGACAATATGGATTTCCGTGTTCACGCCGGAGGACACACGGCCTGGAATTTACCCGGGCGCGATCGAGATCGACGCCGGAAAGCGGAAGTTGAGGCTGCCCTTTCGCGTGGAAGTCTTCGCTGCCACCGTACCGAAAGAACAAAAGCTCTGGGTGACGAATTGGCTCTGGTTTGAACAGGAAATGATGGCGAAGCATTATCCGAAATTGAAGTCCGATCCGGATCGCTACTGGAGAGTACTAGAGAACATAGCGCGGACGATGGCGGAGTACAAACAGAATGTTGTGTTCGTTCCTGTGCGAACGCTAGCTAAAGCGCATCTGGCAGACCGCGGCGTCCAATACGATTTCGGGTTAGTGGACCGCTGGATTGAGATTTTTGACAAAGCCGGTATGGCACGCATGATCGAGGGCGGTCACCTGAGCGCGCGGCTCGGCGGTGGATATGACTCGCCGTATGTGCTCTCGACGGACCTGGTAGAGAACGGTCGAATTGTGAGGAAGGAACTGCCGGCGAACGATCCGCGTGCAGAACAGAATCTCCGGGAGTTTTTGCGGCAACTTCGCAATCACTTGAAAGAGAAAGGCTGGCTCAGCCGCTATGTCCAGCACGTTCATGATGAGCCACATGGGGCCGAGATGCCTATCTACCGGCACTTTGTCCACATCGTCAGCGAGGAACTGCCGGGAGTGCCGACCCTGGACGCCATAAGCTTGAGCGAAGATATTTCCGCACAGGAGGAAACCAAGATCTGGGTGCCTAAACTCGGCACATTTGATGAACGTCTGGATGCAATCGCAGCGCATAAAGCGCGTGGAGGCCAAAGTTGGTACTACATTTGTCTGGATCCGCGCGGCAAATACCTTAATCGGTTCACCGACTACCCGACGCTCAAGGTGCGGCTCTTGCCCTGGGTCAACTACCGGTACAGACTTACTGGTTACCTACACTGGGGCGGGAATTTCTGGACAGATCGACCGTTCGAGAACGTTCAGCCTGATTGGGGCGGAGGGTTCTTACTTCCCGCCGGTGATAATGCTATCGTGTACCCTGACCCGGAGCACGACGGGGTGTTCGTATCTGAGCGACTCGAAGTGATGCGAGAGGGAATAGAAGATTACGAACTGCTAATGGAATCTGCTCGACGTGCGCCTGAACGCACAAACGCTTTGGCCCGAGCAGTGATGCCTACATTCACCGAGTACATACGCGATGTGAATCAGTTCCGAAAGTTCGAGCGCGAGCTGCTTGTGCTGGTGACGGAGGCACAGAGGGAATGATGGGGTATCCGGCCGTCGCTCCCGCCGATCACCTGAAAAAATCGCCCGACACCCCGGGATGCCTGTAGTTCGATTCGACTGGGCAGGAGGCAAGGTATGCGCTTTTTCTTCATGTCAGCCGGACGTTTCCTCGTGGTCACGGCGCTTCTCTTTTTTGCTTGCCATTCACTCTGCGCGCAAACCAACAATGGCGGAATTACCGGGTCTATTCTGGATAGTTCCGGTGCCGCTATTGCTGATGCGAAAGTCGTTGCCACCGGCGTCGAAACACACACCGCGTACATAACAACATCCACGTCTACGGGTGCCTACCGTTTTGGAAACCTGGTTTTGGGAGCCTACAACATCACTGTGACTGCGAAGGGATTCAAAACCGCAGAAGTAACGGGCATCGTTGTGCAAATCAACACCGTCGCATCCTTGGACATTACACTCCAACCGGGCGAGGTCAAAGAATCTTTGACGGTCGTGGCAGATGCTCCTCGCATTCAAACGGAAACCTCCGAAATCGGCACCGTGGTCGGTGCCAAAGAGATTGTGGAACTGCCGTTGTCCCTGAACGCTACGAGTCAGAGTTTTCTCAGGTCACCGGAGACCTTCGTCTTTCTCACGCCTGGCACGCAAGGGCCTGGAACCAACCAGGGCAGTGCCTCCGCGGGCGTTTTTCAATCGAAACTCAGCGGAGGCCAGAACTTTAGCACCGAAGTTCTGCTCGATGGTGTGAGCACCACGCGCTCGGACAGCGGTTCGGCATTCGACCAGACCGCGCCTTCTGTGGAAGCATTGAGCGAATTCAAGGTGCTCACCTCCACGTTTTCCGCGCAATTCGGAAGGACTTCCGGCGGAATCGAGAGTTTCGCCACCAAGTCCGGCGGAAATGATTATCACGGTACGGCGTTTGATCTGTTCCGCAATACGGCCCTGGATGCCAATTCCTGGAACAACAACTTCAACGGTGCCCCCAGGGCCGCGGACCACCAGAATGATTTCGGTGGCAGCTTGGGTGGCCCGGTTCGCATACCCAGATTATACGATGGCCGGAACAAGACCTTTTTCTTCTTCTCCTGGGAACAGTACCGGAACAACCCCGGAACTTCATCCTTGGACACTCTTCCCACAAAGAATGAACTGCAGAACGGCGACTTCTCCACCTTGTTGGGAGCGCCAACGGGAGCCACCAATCCCTGTGACAACACCCCGGTTCTGAGAGGGCAGATTTTTGACCCGACAACCACTTCCTGCCCGACAGGTTTCGTGGGCGGTCGCATCGCCTTCCCCGGCAATATCGTTCCCCCGTCGAGTTGGGATTCCGTTGCGAAAAAGATCCTGGGCTTCCTGACCGTCCTGCCAAATCAAGCGCCTACGGCACAAAATCTTAATGGTCTGACCAATAACTTTCTCTTCCTTTCCAGCCAAAAGCGCCGCGACACTACGATGAGTTTTCGGATCGATCAGAACTGGGGAACCAAGAACAAGTTCTTCTTCTCCTACAGCAGCCGGGATCAGGGCGCTCCTAACGGAGGAGACGATTTGCCGGGTCCGCTTAACAATAATTTCTTCAACATCAATTTTACCCACTACCTGCGGTTCGGCTGGGATTACACGCCGAGCTCCAACTGGCTGAATACTTTCACCGTCGGATTCAACCGTCTCAGCAATTTAAGCAAGGCTGCCAGCGACAATGGCACAAACTGGCCGGCGCTGCTTGGGATTTCCAATGCCAGCGGTACCGTGTTCCCCCAGATCAGTTTCAACGGTAGCCCGGTTAGCATCGCCTATACGGGATTCAGCACGGAGAGCGACAATGGCCACATTCCCAACAGTCTGATCACTGCGGACAACGTCAGTTGGGTCAATGGCCGGCACTACTTCCATTTCGGTTCCGAGTGGAGGGCCTATCAATACTCGTTCATAGGCACCGCGGACACTTCGCCTAACTACGGATTCAACAATTTTCAGACCGCGTTCGCCCCCAACGACACAGCCACTGGCGATCCGTTCGCCAGCTTCCTGCTCGGACTTCCCAACCAGGAGCAAGTATCTATAACTTCGGTCAATCCTCGCCTGAACTCCAACTATTTCGCTGCGTACGTCCAGGACGATTTTAAGTTCCGCAGGGATTTGACCTTGAACCTAGGTTTTCGCTACGACGTGGATACCCCGCGCCATGAGGGTCATGATGCCCAGTCCGTCTTGGATCTCACAGTTCCTAACAACGGGACTGCCCCTCCTACTCCCAACCCCGTGCCCATTGTTCCCAGTGTGCCCGGTGCTTTGGTTTATGGCCACACTGCCACCGGCGCAAAAATTTACTACAAGGACTTCGGGCCACGCCTCGGCTTTGCCTTTGCCCCGGATGAATTGTTTGGCCGTTTTCGAAATTTGGTAATCCGCGGCGGCTATGCCATCTATTACGCTGCACTCTTCTACGACGATCTGCCCACGGGCACCATTCAGTTCAGCAGCGGCACGACCGTTCAACCTACCTTTACTTCCGGTAACAATTTCAGCCCTGTCCAGGCGCTCTCGGCCGGCTTCCCGACCTTCACGCCTCCCAAGAACAGCACCGACGCCGCTCTCCTCAATGCTCAAAACGTCGGTTACATGGCGAAGAGCTACGGGCGGCCGGCAATGACCCAGAATTGGAGCCTTGAAGTTCAGAAACAGCTGGCAACCGACCTCATTCTGAGTATGGGTTACGTGGGCATCAAGGGCGACCACCTCCATACCAACATTGCCCAGGTCAACGCGCTCAATCCGGAATTCTATAGCTTGGGAAATGCATTGTCCGATTCCGTCACGAGTGCGTCGGGCCAGGCTACTCTTAATTCTCTCGGCGTGACCGTGCCGCCCTGGTTTGAGCCTCTCTACGGCCCCACGGGCGTTAACCCGGGCAATGATACCGTGGCTCAACTGCTCCGGCCCTTTCCGCAATATCTGGATATCGGCGGCAGCAACAATGGGAAGTGTTCCTGCCTCGAAAATCTCGGAACGTCCACCTACAACGCGTTTCAAGCTAAGCTGGAACGCCGATTCCGCAACGGATTGAATCTGCTCGCCTCCTATACCTATTCAAAGACGCTGACCAACGCAGATAGCGCCATCCCCGTGTTTTCCGGCTTCTCCTCGAACGAATTTGCCGCGCAGAATCCCTTCAACCCAAAGTCTCAAAAGGCCTTGAGCTATCAGGACACGCCGCATATGTTGGTGATTAGCTATCTCTATCAGCTTCCCGCGGGGCCGGGGAAGAAATACCTGAATCACGGAGTCGCCAGCAAAGTCTTAGGCGGATGGCAAGTCGGGGGAGTGCAACGCTACCAGAGCGGCACGCCAACAGTCCTGAACACTTATGTGCCCTCACCCCCCGGAACCGACGGAGCATTCCGCCTTAGCCTGGTTCCGGGCGCGCCGATATTGGCTCCGAACCATGGTTCCTTCAGCGCTAGCAACACAAACAGTGCCAATAGCGGGTGCACCGAAGACGCGAATGGAGTGTTCACTCCAAATTCCACGAACAACTTCTTCAATTGCGCTGCCTTCCTGGAACCTAATGCCTCGAACTTGGTTGCACAGCGTGGATACGTTTACGGAAACGCTCCTCTCGTTCTTGGCAACGTCCGCAGCCAGCACTACTTCAATGAGGATTTCGCGATCCAGAAACGAACGCCTTTTTACGAAAACCAAGCGATTATCTTCAAGGCTGATATACCGAACGCCTTCAACCGGCACGTTTTCGGAACCTTGGATGGATGGCCAGGGGACGGCAACTTTGGAGCTCCCAAAAGCCTTGGCGTTGTCAGCCCGACACGGCAAATTCAGTTTACTTTGCGTTATGAATTCTGAAGTTTCGCTGCAATTGCAGCCCCGGATCCTCCTGCTACCCCGTAGCAGGAGGATTTTTCTTGCAGACAACTATTGCCGGAAGACGTTTTAGTTGGGTGTAAAATTGCCGGGTGAAAGCAAATATGCAAAAACCCTTCTGGTGCTCGGTCGACATTGTAGTAATAGCATCCTTTTTCACGGGCCTTGGCCGCATCCCATTTCGAAACTTTTGCGCCGGAGTTTTGCTCTTATTTGCAGCTCTACCTTGCTTGGCACAAACACCCGTGCCGGCCGGTGTCATGCAAGAATTCCAACAGGCATCCGAATCCATGCGGCTAGGGAATCTCGACCAAGCGGGGGACGGTTTTGCCGCCATCGTCAAGCAAGCACCGAACTTTGCGGAAGCATTTTTGAACCTCGGCCTGGTTCGGGAAGAACAAGGCCGCCATGAAGAGGCGATTGCGGATTTCCAGAAAGCGTTGCAACTCAAGCCCAGGCTGCGCGGAGCAAATCTTTTTTGGGGGATCGCGGAATATCGAACCAACAAGTTGGATGCTTCAGTGGCTGCCTTGCGCAAGGAAACCTCCATCAGTCCAAAAGATGCCAACGCGTGGATGTGGCTGGGAATCGTTGCACTGGAAAAAGGAGATGGAGATGAAGCCGTCCATGCGCTCGACCAAGCGGCAAAGCTCTCTCCCGATAACGTGGATATTCTCTATCACCGCGGCCGCGCCTATCTCTATGTTTCCCAGGGGAGCTATGCGCGCATGTTCAAAGCCGACCCTAAATCTTGGCGCGTACGTCAGGTACTTGCTCAAGCCAACGCCGACGCCGAACGCCACCTCGATGCCATTGCCGAATATCAGGAAGCGATCAGGCTGGCCCCGAATCAGCCAGGGCTCCACGAAGAATTGGGCTCCGAATTCCGGAATGCGGGTAAGCCGCAGGAAGCGGAGACGGCCTTTCTGCGCGAGTTGGAGATCGATCCGTTCAACGTCCTGGCCCGATACAAGCTTGGGGTGCTGGCCATTGAAAAAGGAGACGGCGCGAAGGGCAAAGTGTTAATCGAATCCGCCCTGAAGGAAAAGGCTGGTCTTCTTCATTCCGATTACAATCTGGGCCGAGCGGAAATGCTACTCGGCAATGATGCCGCAGCCGCTCAGCATCTTGAACGCGCTACCTCCGCTCCCGGCTCCGATCCCGAAATCATCCAGCAAGCCTGGTATCAACTCGGAATCGTCTACCGTCACCTTCGTCGTATGGGAGACGCGCAAAAGGCCATGGCCACGTTCCAAAAGCTCAAGGACGAAGACGCGGAGAACTCGCAAAGAGCGCTGAAGCGATACGAAGCCCAGCAGAATTCCAATGCGGCCCAACCTCCTCCCTCGCCGGAGGATCCTCAATGACAAGGTATTAAGGACACGAGTGAACTCGCTGCCAGAATTCGTGAAAACGACTTTGCGCACCACACCGCCGCTGTGCTTGCTGGCAGCATTAACCGTTTCCGCGCAATCGGGGAAAAACTTAAAGGACTCTCCAGCCGCTCGAACCCCGGGCTCCGTTCATATCGACGTAGTTGAATCCTCGGAGGAGTTGCAGGAGTCGCTGCGGGAGAAGCCCGCGCTGCAGTTCTCGTCCTCGCAGCCAACAAATCTCACCGTCCGCGTGAACGAGTCTCACACCTACCAGCAAATCGACGGCTTCGGCGCCTCTATAACTGACTCTTCCGCCTGGCTTCTGTCACAAAAACTCACGCCAGCTCAACGAACCGCGCTCGTCAAGCAGCTCTTTGACAAAAAGCAGGGGATCGGCCTTGCTATTCTCCGACAGCCCATGGGTTCCAGCGATTTTTCTGTTGCAGACTACAGCTATGACGATGTGCCGCCCGGGGAATCCGATCCTGAATTGAAACATTTCACTATCGATCGTGATCGCCAATACATAATTCCAGTGCTCCGCGAAGCACTCGCCATCAATCCCAAGCTCAAAATCATCGCCAGCCCCTGGAGCTCTCCCGGATGGATGAAAACGTCAGGTTCCATGATTGGGGGCACGCTGCTGCCGTCGTCCTTCACGCCGCTTGCGCGCTACTTCGTGCACTTCGTGCAATCTTACGAAGCGGCGGGAGTGCCCATCTTTGCCATTACTCCCCAGAACGAACCGCGCAATATTCCTGTTGATTATCCCGGCATGGGGATGACCGCCGAGGAACAAACCGTCTTCATCCGCGAGTATCTCGGCCCCGCGTTTCGAGACGCGCATCTCAAAACGAAGATCATGGACTTCGATCACAACTGGGACTTGATCGACTTTTCGGAGAAAATCTTGAGCGATCCCAAAGCCGCGGAATTCTCAGCAGGCACTGCCACACATTGTTACGGGGGCAGCCCGGAAGCCCAGACCAAACTCCACGATCATTTCCCCACTAAAGGAATCTGGCTCACTGAGTGTTCAGGCGGCGAATGGCAAAAAGGCAATTTGCTGGTGGCTCAAGCGGATCTCATTATCGAAACTACGCGCAACTGGGGACAGAGTGTCGTTCTGTGGAACCTCGCTCTCGATCAAAATCATGCGCCGCATCTGGGTGGCTGCACAGACTGCCGCGGCGTAGTAACTATCGACCACTCGAAATCACCAGCGACGGTCACCCCCACGGTGGACTTCACTGCTCTGGCGCACGCCAGCAATTTTGTTGCGCCGGGTGCTCTTCGCATCGATTCAACTTCATCTGAGGAAGCGCCGCTCAAACACGTTGCCTTCCGCAATTCAGATGGCTCGATTGTATTGCTAGCGCTCAATCCCAGTGGGAGTGCCATAACCCTTAGCATCGCCTGGCAAAGCCAATATGCAACCTACACGCTTCAGCCCGGTGTTGTAGTTACTTTTCACTGGTCGCCGAAATTGGGAACACCTCACTAGCTAGGCAACGAGCCCGTGGCCGATTCAACATGTCTCTTTAGGGGAATCTATTGTGGTTTGGAGGATACGGCACGGCTCTGGAGCTCCGCTGTGCGATCGAATTCCGTCTTGGCTCGGTCCAGAGCTTTCATCTCTTTGTACAACTTTCCCAATTGATAGTGCGCGGCCGGATGATCCGGCGCGAGTTGCACGGCCTTTTCCAAGTCCCTTTGTGCGTCTGTTAACTTTCCCAGCCGCAAATATGCCGTGCCCAGCTTCAAGCGGCAAATCGCATCTCTCGGCGCGAGTTCGACTGCTTTTTGGAGCAGCGGAATCGCTTCGCCCACCCGCGATTGTTCCATCAGCAAACTTCCCAAGTTTAGAAACGGTTGCTCGCTCGGACGCACGCTTTGTTCCTGCCATTGGATGGCCCTGCGATACGCATCCATAGCCGCATCCGGTTGCGCTTCCGATTCCAGAATTAATCCCAAATTGTTTTCTGCTTTGGCGTCACGCGGATCCAGCTCCAGCACCGTTAAGAATGCTTTGCGTGCTTCGGGAACGCGGGATTTCGTGTAATACGCGCGCCCCAGAAAATACCAGGCTTCCTTATTCTTCGGCTCAGCCTCCACGGCTTTCTCCAGCCACTTGATCGCATCCGGATAGTCATTCAACAAAACATAGTTCAATCCAACGATCTTCAAATCATCCCCGGCAGGTGCCTGATACTGCGCCGCCTTTGTATACGTTTCCAGCGACTCTGTGGCTTTGCCCTCCCGGTGCAACACATAGCCAAGCAAATAAAGTGCGTCGCCGGAAGCAGCATGCACCAGAAAATAACACCGCAAGGCAGCCTCTGCCGCCGCGAATTTCTCCAGATGAATGTAAGCCTTGCTTTCGTACAGCAAGGCATCGGTCGCGCCGGGGGCGGCTTCTTCGGCCCGAGCGAAAAGCGCAGCTGCCGAGGTGAAATCCCCCTTGCTGAATTCGCTCAGTCCAAGCGCCAAGTCGTCGGATGTTTGCGAAGATGCAGTAATGGCGCAAACGCAACCGACAAGAAATGAGACAAACACGCGTATCCTGAGCTCAGCAGCGCCTCCCCGCTTTCTCCTACCAGCGCGGGGATCCGCTTGGTTCATCGATTTGCAGAATCTGATTCGCATGAACATCTTTCAATGTTTGCACAATTCCGCTCGACCAACGCACCTGAATCTGTTGCACTACTTCGTTCTCTCCGAGCCCAAAGTGCACACGCTTGTCGCTCGCCGAAAGGTAGCTACTCGTCGTCGTGACTGTCGCAAATTGTGCTCCGCTTGTGGTCACAACCTTCACTTCAGCGCCAATTCCATCTCGATTGCTCTGGTGGCCCACGAGTTTCAGCAAAATCCAATGATTCTCCGTGAGTGTCTCATTATGAAGCACGTATGCCGGCCCGTCATTCGTATTCACAACTGCATCCATGCGCCCGTCGTTGTCCAAATCGCCGGTCGCCATTCCGCGCGCCACCCACAGCTTCCGAAATATCGCCCCAGACTCAGCGGACACGTCGACAAAACCCTTACCAGTATTTCGCGCCAGCAACATAGGCTCGCGGTATCGCAGATTCGGAAGCGTCAGCTCCACAGTGTCCAAATCGTGCCCCTGCGCAATCAACAGGTCTTTCCACCCGTCATTGTCGTAGTCGAGAAAACGAACGCCCCATCCCGAATGAGCCAGCGTCATTTTACTGATTCCCGCAGTCGTGCTCGCATATGTGAATGCGCCATCACCGTTGTTTCGATACAGCGCGTATCGCTGAATTGCCAGGTCAGTAACCACAATATCTGGCCAGCCATCATTGTCATAGTCTGCGAAATCCACGCCCATGCCTGCATAGGTTCGGCCGTCAATATCCACGGCAACTTCGGATGGCAGCCCCACCTCTTCAAACGTTCCATTTCCCTTGCTGTGATATAAAAACTCCACCATCGAATCGTTGGCCACAAACAAATCGATATGTCCATCGCGGTCATAGTCCGCGATTGCCAGGCCCAAACCTTTTCCTGGCCGCGCGAGTCCTAGTTTTGAAGCGACTTCTGCAAAAGTCCCATTTCCGTTGTTGTGATATACGAGTGGAGAAACCGGTTTGAAGAAATCTGGATGGCAATACGCTCGGTATCCTTCTTTGTGTTCTCCGCACCAGATGTCATCAAAATCCCATTCGAGGTACCGCAGCACGACCAGATCAAGGAATCCATCGCCATCCAGATCAACCCATGCAGCACTCGTCGACCAGCCACTGCCTCCGACGCCGGCTTTTTGCGTCACATCGGTGAAAGTGCCATTGCCATTGTTGTGATAAAGCTTGTTCCCGCCGTATGCAGTGACATACAGATCCTCATAGCCGTCATTGTCGTAATCCCCTACCGCCACTCCCATGCCGTAACCCGTTCCTTGCAGACCCGTTTTCTCCGTAACGTCTTCGAACGTGCCGTCTGTCTTCTGGTGATACAACCGATTCCAATACTGCGGCCCCGTTTTCTGTGGAATCGTTCCCTTGGGGGTTGGATCGGCGAGTGGCGCACCGTTCACCACAAAAATATCAAGACGCCCGTCGTTGTCGTAGTCAAACAGCGCCACTCCCGCCGCCATCGTTTCGGGCAGATACTTTTTGGGAGTGTGCGAAGCTTGATACCGGAAATTTATTCCGGAGCGCTCCGTAATATCCACGAACTTTCCGGGAGTAGCTGATGGAGATGCCGGTGGCGTGGGAGCGTGCTCCTGACCGGCCGCGAGCATCAGCGGAACGGGAAGCAGTAAGCAGAGAAGCACAATTACAGATCTGGCATCAACGTTCCCATAGCGGCTATGTCGAATATCGGTTTTCGGCCAGCGTTTCACGGCGCGACGATTCCTTTACCTTCCTTCACCGTATAGATGCGGTCGACGGCGGGAATCGCGATCTCTTCTTTTGCGCCGCTAGGCCAGTGAATCTCCACGCGATCCACTTTCGTTGCCGCTCCGAGACCGAAGTGCAGACGTTGATCGGAACTCGATCCATAGCTTCCGCCGCTGAAGACGTCCCCGCGTTGCCGCGCGCCTCCTGCCGTGACAAATACCTTGGCTCCAATTGCATCACGGGGGCTCTTGGCGCCTCCCAGCATCTTTAGCGTGATCCAGTGATTCGCATTTTTGACCACGTTACGCAGCAATGTGGGCGTCGAATCGATGTTGTTCAGGATCACGTCGATATGACCGTCGTTGAACAGGTCGCCGAACGCCGCGCCTCGTGCCGTTACAACAACTGCGAGGCCGCTTCCTGTTGCTGCCGGCACTTCCTGGAATTTCGATCCATCCAGATTGCGCAGTAGCAACGGGCGCTGCGCCCAGGTCGTGCCCCAGTCTTGTAAATCAACTCCGGGATACACGTGCCCGTTGGCCACGAAAATGTCGAGCGAACCGTCGTTATCGTAGTCGAGAAAGCCTGTCCCCCAACCCAGAAATGGGATCGTAAGTGTCGCGATTCCAGCGCGAAAACTGACGTCGGCGAACGCCGCGTCGCCTTCATTCCGGTAAAGCGTGTTGTAATCGTCGGAAAAATTCGTGATGTAAAGATCGACTTTGCCATCACTGTTGTAATCGCCCACTGCGATTCCCATGGCCGCTTGCTCATGTCCATCGTCGTTCAATGCAAATCCCGAGAGATAGCTGATGTCTTCGAAAGTTCCGTCGTGTTTGTTCCGGTAAAGATACTTTGGTACGGAATCGTTCGCGACCGCCAGATCGACCCACCCGTCGTCGTCCACGTCCACAAACACGGATGAAAAGCCGTAATATCCCTTCGCGTCGGCGACGCCCGCTTTCACGCTCACGTCTGTAAACGTGCCGTCGCCATTGTTGTGAAACAGGTGATCGTTCTCCCCCGGCAGGCCCCGTGGACCGCACATGACTTGGACCCCGCGAAACTGACAATATCCCGCCGGAATCCCACCTTTGCCCACGATCGGGGGGTTATCGGGATTGAACTTCACGTAGCCCGGAACAAATAGATCAAGATAACCATCGCGGTCGTAGTCGCCCCAGGTTGCGCCGGTTGACCAGCCGCCAAGTGCGGCACCCGCCGTTTCTGCAACGTCGGTAAACGTGCCGTCACGATTGTTATGATAGAGACGATTCTTGCCGAAGTTCGAAACGTAAATGTCCGGCCAGCCATCGTTATCGAAGTCCCCGATCGCCACGCCGAAGCCCCATCTTTCATTCGCCACGCCAGCCTTTTCTGTGACGTCGGTGAATGTCCCGTCATGGTTGTTGTGTAGCAGCATCGCGCGTGGCGGAGCTTCCTTGCCTTTCAGCGCTGGAAACGTTGAGCCATTCAGCAGATAACTATCAAGCCAGCCATCATTGTCATAATCAAGCAGCGCTACACCGGAACCGGGCGTCTCCAGAATCGTCCTCTTTTCGGGTCCTCCTGATCGATGGTGGAATCTGTCGATGCCGGCTGTATGGGTCACATCAATAAAAATGACTGGTGCGCCGTCAACAAAGCCCCCGGCCGTAATCGGTCGCGAGAGTGTATCTTTTACTGGAGCGTGCGCACTGCCCGTGCTCATGCCGCTCTGCTGGTTACGGACGGGTTCCTTTTCCGCCGGGTTTTGCCGCGACAGTGCAGAATTCAGAAGAAGGATCGCACAAATGGCTTGCACTGCCGTGATGCGGGAAACGCACCTGAGTTGGTGGGATCGCGAGAATGGCATTGGGCCCCGTGGCGGTCTTAGTACCCAGGAAACATCTTCCCACAAAGTTGGCAAGTAGGCCTAACCAGGTCTAACCTATGGGAAGGAACACAACGAGATATATTGGGCCGCTTCGAACCATCCCCCCAAGGTGCACAAGAGGGACAATCAGTAAGAACGGAGAGGGGGGATTCGAACCCCCGGTAGGAAAGCCCCTACAACGGTTTAGCAAACTGAACCGTCCTAGGCCCTGTTGTTCGGATTCGATGATTTATGTGCGGAGAGAAAGTCGTGTTTGTGCCCAAATGCTCTTGTTCGAGAACCATTGTGCTGCAATTGTGCTGCAGCAGGATAAAGGAACACAATCGTAAAACCGACGCACAGTGAGTCCCTCCTAAACTGGCGCTAACAGTTATCTAGCTAAATCTAGATTTATCTTGACATCTCCGGCAGCGGGTTTAGAATAGCCTCCAGAGGCGCACTATGGCTAACCGGGCGACGGTCAAGATCGGCCCTGCGATCAACGCGAAGCTCTATAAGGAATTCGTCGCGGTCGCGAAAGAAAACGGACAATCCCAGAGATTCCTGCTAGAGAAGGCCATCGAGCATTACATTCATAACGTGGTTCCTTCTCAGCGCACGGTGCGACCGGAAGTGATCGAAGCATTCCGCCGCTCCAACGAAAAATTCCGGGACCTGTATCGGAAGTTGGCCGAGTAAATGGCGGAACGGGTCTACCTAACCGTAGGCGAAGTTCTCGAGATCCATCACCAGCAAATCGACAACTACGGCGGCGCTCATGGACTCCGGGATAAGGGGCTCCTTGAGTCCGCCGTTTTCCGCCCACAGGTCGGATACTACAATACAATCGCCGAGGAAGCAGCGGCGCCGATGGAATCGCTTGCCAACAATCACCCATTCCTCGATGGCAACAAGCGCGTCGCCTTCGCCGCTGCGCACACGTTTCTGCTAGTCAACGGGTATGACCTCGAAGTGAAACCATTGGCGGCATACGAGTTTATGGTGCAATCCATCGCGAGAGGGGAGTTCCGTTTCGGACTAATTCTCGAGTGGATCAACAATCACATTCGCCAAGAATAGCTGACGCGTCAGAGGGACTTTGGTCCGTGCACACCATATTCGTCGTGTGACCGGGATATGAGAATCCAGCAATCGGAACACGCATGGCGGAGGATTCCGACCCCATCAGCTCGACTCAGTTATTCTTACGCTCTTATTGTCCGGTTTTCTGGCTGTGACGGAATCAATTGTAATCACTGCGATTAGACAAATCTGGCGGAGAGGGGGAACTGTAGCCCCACGGATCGCTCCTTCCACGCGCGTTCGAGCAGCTTCAGCCAGAACCGTCTGTGTACCATACGAAACTATATTTACACATAGTAGCACCAAACGAAAATGCATTTGCAGTGCGTTGTGAGAAAAAACCGCCAACATTTCAACTCACAAAGGAGTCCCAGTCCGGATATTTTGCCCACTCGGCGAGCTTGGGTGTATAACGGTGTCCCATCCGGGCGGCCAAAATGGAAATTCCGGCTGAAGAACATGCGGAGGAAAACGAAATGAAAAAATCACTGATCTTGTCGGGAGTGGCGGCTTTAATTATTGCCGCGACGCTGGGTGTTGCGCAGGCCCAGAAAGAGTCGAGCACGAACAAGAAGAACGTGATCTATGTGGCGGCGGAGCAGGCCACGTTCAAGCAATCGCCGGCGGCTGGGGTCTCCATGGCCGTTCTCTGGGGCGACTCGGACAAGGGGGCTCACGGAACATTCACGAAGTTCGCGCCGGGGTACGACGCGGGAACGCACACACATACGAGCGATGTGTGGATAGTCGTTATCAAAGGCGCTTATCTCTACAAAGATGAAGCGGG
>Ga0209577_10000193_pt1 | contig 60653 bp, 52 predicted proteins | sample GraSoiAngelo_109_FD_185874 | JGI IMG/M metagenome (GOLD analysis project Ga0209577, IMG submission 185874) | Grasslands soil microbial communities from the Angelo Coastal Reserve, California, USA - 14_0903_12_20cm (SPAdes) (version 2) | ecosystem: Environmental > Terrestrial > Soil > Grasslands... | reverse complement strand
TTCTATTGCTTCGTGGAATATGGGATGGCCGCCAACAAGCGCGCAAAGTACGCCAGCAAGGACAAGGGGAAAACTAAGGTGTACTCCCGCAAACCAAAACGCCATTGCTGCAATCGCCACAAATCCAATTCGAACGATTTCCCACCCATCGAAGGCATGTTCGTGCTCCGGGCCGTCAGCCTCGGAATCGCTGACCGCGCCTTCGGTTGCCGCAGGAGCGCCAGGTTGATGCACCCCAGCTGTCGCCTGGTCACGCGCCGTTTCTATTCTCGCACCCGCCTTCATCTCCTTCTCCGGCATTTCAACCCCCCATGGCGCCCTCGACCAGCACCGGATGGTTCAGCTATTTCAAGTAGGCCCTCACAATATCGATCAGTTCCTCGGCGGCCGCGGCCTGCGGAGAATCCTTGGCGCGCTCCGGGTCCAGGACCTGGAACCAGATATGGCCCTCGACCAGTTCGGCCATCAAGCCATTCAGTGCTCCTCGGCAAGCCGCAACCAGTTGAAGCACATCGGCGCACTCGCGCTCTTCCTTCAGCGCCCGCTCAACGGCCTCGACTTGCCCGCGGATTCGACGAACCCGGATCAAGAGTTTTTCTTTGTCTCTCGCCGTGTGTGCCATCGCACCTCTTCATTATACTGTTATCCAGTATAGTATATGAGGCGACTAAAAACAGGCTTTAGGCGCTTGACCCTGCAACTTTTCTTGCCTAAGCTCCGTCCGACGAACTAGATGCAAGTGATTGCGCGGCTCACGTGCCTTTTTGCCTTACCTCTTCAGCGCTGTTTTTCTCGCGTCGCAGTCTGCCGGACTGTCCGCCTCGCGCATTGGCCCGCTCGGCGCGACTGCGGCTTTCGCTATCACCGCGCGGTTGCCTGTCATCCCGATTGCCCCGGCGAGGAACTGGCTCGAAATCGCCCGCCTTGCTTGTTTCGGTATCCTCAGCGCTTCCGCGGGCTGCCTCTCCGCGCGCGCCTCTAAGCCCACTAGCTTTCTGCGCTTTTCCTATTGCGGTCCCGACGCTCACGACAACAAGGGGTTCAATTCCATAAAACTCCAGGAGTTAAGGTCATGAAACGATTCGCTGCTCTGTTCGCTTGGTTGCTGTTCTCCTCCATTCTGCACGCACAGGAGGCAATCTCTCTACCGTCTAAGTCCGATGTTACTGCCGCAAGCACGGAAGACGTGCGCATGAAGGCGCTCGAAGGGCAACTCCGCACGCTCGCCGGAGAAGTCGCACTCCTGCGTAGCGAACTAAAGCAACTTCGCGAAGCGAAATCACCGGAGCAAGCTTCCGGCCCGCAAGTTCTGCTAGCCTCCTCGCACCCCCAGCCGGGTATGCTGTCCAACTCTCCGGCCCCGGCCCCCGCGCAGCTCGCGCAGACGCAGACCTACGGCGGAGCAACTTCCAACGCCAAGCTCCTTAATCCAGATATCAGCTTGATTGGCGACTTCATTGGCACTGCTGGGCGCAACACCATTTCTCCGTCGCGCTCGCTCGAACTCCATGAGTCCGAAGTTGGCATGCAAGCCATCATCGACCCTTACGCGCGTGCTGACGCCTTTATCTCCTTCGGCGAAGAAGGTGTCAACGTCGAAGAAGGGTACGTCACCTTCACGTCTCTCCCTGCCGGGCTGCTCCTCAAGGTCGGCAAGATGCGCGCCGAATTCGGCAAGGTCAACACCATCCACAATCACGCCTTACCGTTCATCGACCGGCCCCTCGTTACCAACAATCTCGTCGGCGGCGAAGACGGCATCGACGATGCCGGCATTTCCCTTTCGCGTTTCCTGCCGGCCCCGAAAGACTGGTTCCTCCAGGGCACCGCCCAAGTTTACCGCGGCGACTCCAGCGATGTCTTCGCCGCCCATCGGCGCCAGGACGTCAGTGTGGTCGGCCATCTTCGCGTCTACCGCGACCTCGGCGAATCCACCAACCTGGACCTCGGCGCTTCTTACGCCCGCGGCCACAACGGTGCCGGAGTCGGCACCACCTTTGATCCCGCGAATTTCCTGACGAACCTTTATTCCGCCGACGCCACCATCCGCTGGAAGCCGCTCCGCCGCGCCATCTACCATTCCTTCCTGTTCCGCACCGAGCTCTTCTGGAGCGCCCGAGATCAGCTTTCTCCGCTCAACACTTTCCAGACCCAGCACGCCTTCGGCTTGTACTCCTCTGGCGAATACCGCGTCAACCGCCGCTGGACTCTCGGCGGCCGTTTTGATCGCAGCGCCCGCGCCGCTGGCGGCAGCCTGACGGACACTGGTTTTTCCAGTATCCTGACCTACTGGCCCAGCGAGTTCAGCCAGATCCGTGGCCAGTATCGGTACGGCCGTTTGTGGGATGCGCCCAACGATCGCTTCACGAACGCAAACGAGTTCCTGTTCCAGTTTCTATTTGTGATGGGCGCGCACGGCGCGCACCCGTTCTGACCTTCTTTTTGGAGAAACCATGCGCAACGTCAGCATTGAAACACGCGTCCTTGCTCTCCTGGCGGCCTTTGCTTTGCTCTCCGCCGTTTTCCCGCGGCCTGCGAGTGCCGATAACAAACTGAATGTTATGACCGCTACCACGGACTTGGCCGCGCTCGCCCAGGAGATCGGCGGCGACAAGGTCACTGTCGAGTCCGTCGCCCGCGGCTACCAGGATCCTCATTTTGTCGAAGCCAAGCCCAGCTTTCTTCTAAAACTCCGGCACGCCGATCTGCTCATCATTGTGGGACTGGAGCTTGAAATCGGCTGGCTTCCTCCGCTCATCAGCCAGTCCACCAATCCGAAGATTCAAGTCGGCGCACCAGGCTACTTTGATGCTTCCCGTTTCGCCAAGATCCTCGAAATTCCTACCGGCGTGGTGACCCGTGCCGAGGGCGATGTCCACCCGCTTGGCAATCCTCACTACTGGCTCGATCCGGAAAACGGCCTTCGCATCGCCAAGGGAATTCAAAACAAACTTTCCGAAATGCGTCCGAATGATGCCGCCTATTTTGCCCAGCGCTATGATTCGTTCGAACAGCGCCTCAAACAGGCCGACGAAAAATGGCTCGCTGAGATGCAGCCTTATACCGGGCGCAAAATCGTCACCTACCACCGCTCCTGGCCCAATTTCGCCGAACACTTCGGCCTCAACGTCGTCGGCTACGTCGAGCCGCGTCCCGGCATTCCTCCGAGCCCTCAGCACACCGTGGAGTTGATTGGCCTGATGAAGCGCGATAGTGTCAAAGTCATCGTGGTCGAACCGTACTTCGACCTGAAAACGCCCAACGCCATCGCTCGTGACACCGGCGCGCAGGTCGTCGTGCTTATGCCATCGGTTGGCGGCGAAAAAGAAATCACCGACTATTTCAAGCTGTTTGATTACGATATTGCCAAACTAAAGCAAACTTTCGACACAACGAAGTAACGTTCAGGAGACCGCCGGATGGAAATTCTACCGTTTTTGCTCGCACCGTTTATCGCGAGTCTCATCCTCACGGGGATCCACGCCTATCTGGGCGTGCACGTGGTCGAGCGCGGCGTCATTTTTGTGGATCTTGCTCTCGCACAGATCGCCGCGCTCGGCGCCACGGTCGCCGTCGTCGTCGGCATGGACCCTCACGGCCGCGCTGCCTACTGGATCAGCCTCGCGTTCACGTTCCTTGGCGCCGGAATATTCGCTTTCGCTCGCTCGAGCAGAGGCCACATTCCCCAGGAAGCTTTCATCGGCATCGCTTATGCCGTCGCTTCCGCCACCGCCATTCTTCTCATGAGCAAAGCCACCGGCGAGACCGAGCACCTCAAGGACATGCTCGTAGGCAACATCCTGGCGGTCTCCTGGCCCGAAGTTCGCAAGACGGCTTTTCTCTACGGCGCCATCGGCATCTTCCACTTTATCTTTCGCAAGAAATTTCTGGCCATTTCCATGAACCATGACAAAGCCGAACAGCAGGGCCTCAACGTGCGCTTCTGGGACTTCCTCTTCTACGCTTCTTTCGGCTTTGTGGTGACCTCTTCGGTGGCCATCGCCGGCGTGTTGCTGGTGTTCTGCTACCTGATCGTTCCCAGCGTTGGCGCCATGCTCTTTGCCGACCGCATCGGCAGGCGTCTGGCAATCGGCTGGACCATGGGCACGCTGGTTTCGGCGCTCGGCTGTTACCTCAGTGTGCAGCTCGACACACCCACTGGTGCCACCATTGTGGTCACCTTCGGCGGCATCCTGGTGCTGATGTTCTTCCTGCACCTGATCGTGCACCACGACCGCTCCGCCCGCGAACTGGAAGGCGCGGCTTCCGCGCACCGCGAATTGGAAACATTTTCTTCCTCCACGCGGGAAGCATAGTGGTTCACAGCAAGTTGCTTTGTGGACGCGTGAACTAGCCATCCCCGTAAGGAGTGCTTAATCTTTCTTCGCTGGCTGCGCCGTTGGCGGCAAAATCCCGTTCAGCCGCAAATAAATCGCCTGTGTCGCATAGTGATCGGTCCAGCTGCCGCCCAGCGCGACCAGGGCGCCTCCCCGCGAGATCGGCCGGTTGCCGAACAGCACGAATTGCTCCCCCAGCTTCGAATCGTCAACCTTCGCCAGCGCCGAGGTGCAAAACGCAAAGGAATCCTTCAGCGTTGCAACCAGCTTGTCCTTCGGGTTCGTGTCCACATACTTCACGTCCGGCGCCGTCTGGCCGGAAATCTTCGCGCAGAGGGTATTGTTCGATTCCGCAATGTGCATGATTAAATGCCCAAACGAATTCATCTCTGGCATGGGCTTGTAGCCATACTTCTCTGCAGGCATGGCCTCCGCCGCCGCCACCATGTTCTTCTCGTATCGCGCCACTCCCGCTTTCACAAACCCGCTCACCGGATTTGCTATCGTCAGGTCCGGCGGCGTACTTGCCGCTGGTGCCGCCTGCTGCGCAAACGCGCCGCCCGCCGCCGTAAACACCGTCATCCCTGCAACCAACAAACGCGCACGTATTTTCATCGCCATCTCCCTCCCCACAAAATCCGCAGTGAAGCATACGCCTGCCACGCCCACCCAACAAGCGGCGGTCGACTGTTTATCCCGCCGGCTCTCTGCTCCACCTTGTTCATTTTTCTGAAGAAACATTTTCTTCTCCGCGCCGTCTCTACCTATAGCTATCTATGGGAGCCCCATGCGTAAATCCAAAAATGACCTCCTCCAGGGCACCCTGACCCTTCTTGTCCTCAAGACCCTCGCCCGTGGGCCCATGCACGGCTACCGCATTACGCTTCATATCCAGATGGTTTCAAAGGACATCCTGCGCGTCGAAGAAGGCTCTCTCTATCCCGCGCTCCACCGCATGGAACAGGACGGCTGGGTCAGCGCGGAATGGGGCATGTCGGAGAACAATCGCCGCGCTCGTTACTATCGGATGAGCGCCAAAGGCCGGAAACAACTAGCCGAAGAAGAAAAGAACTGGGAGCGCCTCACGCAGGCTGTCGCCCAGGTTCTCGAATTCGCCTGAACGGCCTGAAAGGTAGGTGCACCATGTCCTGGATCCCGCGCTTGCGAAGCCTGCTGAAGAGAAACCGCTTGGACCATGATCTCGATGACGAATTGCGTTCGCATCTCGAAATGCGTATTGCCGACAACCGCGCCGCGGGCATGTCGCCTGAAGACGCCCGCATCGACGCGCAAAAACGCTTCGGCAACTCCACGCTCTTCAAGGAAGACACTCGCGCGGTGGACACTGTCGGTTGGCTTGATGAATGCGCGCGCGATTTTCGCTTTGCGCTCCGCATGCTACAACGCAACCCCGGCTTCACCGCAGTCGCGGTGCTCACTCTTGCCCTCGGCATTGGGGCCAACACGGCGATTTTCAGCGTCGTCGACGCCATCCTTCTCCGCCCTTTGCCTTATCCGGAGCCCGACCGCCTCGTCCGCATCTGGGAGTCTTCTGCCAAGCATGACAGTCCCCGCAATGTCGTGAACCCTATCAATTTCCTCGACTGGCGTGACCACTCCCAATCCTTCGAATCCCTGGCCGCCATTTCGGGCTTGATGACGAATCTCAGCTCCCAGGGGCAGCCGATTGCCGTTCAGGGTATGCAGGTCTCTCCGGAGTTCTTCTCGGTCCTGCGAGTTGCGCCCTTTCTGGGACGCACGTTCACCTCCGCCGAGGCAATTCCCGGCCAGGACCGTAGCATCATCCTCAGCTACGAACTCTGGCAGCGGCAGTTCGGCCGAGACCGCGCGGTCGTTGGCCAGAAGATAGACGTTGATGGACGGCCGAGCGAAGTGGTTGGCATCATGCCGAAAGGCTTTTCCTTTCCCAAGTTCAGAGCGGAAGTCTGGACTCCGCTGCCCTTGACGCGCTCGGAGGAATGGAAGGGAGGGCGTTTCCTGACGGTTGTTGCGCGGCTCAAACAGGGCGTCTCGCTCAGCCAGGCTCAGCAGGACATGTTCCGCGTCGCCAACTTTACGGCCCAGGCGCGCCCCGACAACAACAAGAACTGGAGCGCCAATGTCTTTCCCATGCTCGAAGATGTCACCGAAGGCGTCCGGCGTCCGCTGTGGGTCTTGCTCGCCTCCGTCGGTTTTCTTCTTCTCATCGCATGCGCCAATGTCGCAAATCTTCTTCTTATGCGCGGAACCGGCCGCCTACGTGAACTGGCCGTTCGTTCCGCGTTGGGTGCCGCGCGCTCCCGCATCGTTCGTCAGCTCTTTGTCGAAAGTCTGCTTCTCTCGCTCGCGGGCATGGCCGCGGGACTGTTCTTCGCTCATCTTGGATTGCGCAGCCTCCTCGCTCTCGTTCCTCAGAACGCGCCTCTGCCCCGCAGCGAACCCATCGCGATTGACGCGCGGGTTCTGCTCTTCACGTTCTTCGCTGCTCTTTTTACCGCCGTGGTCTTCGGTCTCGTTCCCGCGTTGCGTCTCTCTCGCGTCGATCTCCAGAACGCCCTCAAGCAAGGCACTCTTCGAGGCGGCGTTGGCGGCCATCAGTCTCTCCGCCGCTGTTTTGTCGTCGCGGAGGTGGCCCTCGCGCTTGTTCTCTCCGTCGGTGCCGGTCTCATGCTTCGCAGCTTTGCCCGGCTCATCTCCGTCGATCCCGGTTTTAGTCCCGAGCAGCTCCTCACCATGCATATCTGGACCTCACCGGCGCGCTATCAGGACGATCTCAAGCGCTCGCAATACCTTGACCGTATCCTAGCTGAAATCCGCAGCACCCCCGGCGTTCAGGCCGCCGGCTCCACTCACTTCCTCCCGCTCACGGAAAAGATCTCCGGTTCCTGTTTCTCTCCCGCGGACCAGCCCGCTCCTTCGCCTGCCGAATCTCCCTCCGCACAATTCCTCATCATCAGCTCAGGCTACTTCCAAACCATGCGTTCCGCTTTACTTAGTGGCCGCGACTTCGATGACCGTGACCGTTTCAACTCCCAGCCTGTCGCCATCGTCAACCACGCCTTCGTGCAGCGCTTCTACCCGGGACAAAATGTTCTTGGCAAGCAGCTCCGCGTCTGCTGGACCATAGAGAAACCCGTCGAAATCGTTGGCGTCGCCGCCGATGCCCGGCAGGCGCAATTGCAGGACGTTCCCGAACCCACCATATTTCTCTCCAACTCGCAGGCGCCGATGTATTTCGCTACGCTCCTGGTGCGTGCCGCGGGCGATCTAGGCCAGATCGCCCGCTCCGCCGAAGCGGCCGTGCACCGCGTTGATCCCGACCAGGCAGTCTCCGACATTCAGACTATGGAAACAGTATTCTCAGATTCTGTTTCCAGTCCCCGTTTTCAAGCCGTTTTATTGCTGGTATTCGCGGGACTTGCGGTTGCCCTTGCCATGATCGGCGTCTACGGGATCGTTTCCTATTCCGTCAGCCAGCGCACCAACGAAATCGGGATTCGGGTTGCTTTGGGCGCTCGCTCGGCGGACGTCGTTCGGCTCGTTCTTCCGGAAGCGCTCGCTCTTGCCGCAATCGCTCTGCTCCTCGGCCTTGCCGGTTCGCTTGCTTTGAGCCGCGCCTTCGCGAGTCTTCTCTTTGAGGTCACACCGACCGACCCGGCTACTCTGGTATCGGTTTGCTTCCTTGTTCTCGCAGTCTCCGCACTCGCGGCGGTCTTGCCCGCACGCCGCGCGACGCACATTGACCCCATGGTCGCTCTGCGCTATGAATAGCTCATGGTTCTTCGAACCACCTGGAGATTGGCCAGAGAGTGTCGGTGGCCAGAGGTTTTTTCGCAGACTTCGCAACAGCAGTAACAGCAGTCGTGAAGTTGTCGAATTCAGCGGCAGCGAGGGGCCAATCGATTTTCTCCTCCACTTGGGCAAGGGCAGGTACCCGGCACTGCGTTGGAAACCCGAACCCGAAAATGTCCAGAGAAATCTTTCCTGCTGGGCGTGCTACCTTGCCGTTTCCTACAATGGCTGAGAATAGGTACGACCGGTGACCGGGTTGTTTAGGTTTATCCCAAGGAGGATGGGCGTGGCAAAACTGGGAACCAAGCGGCGCCCCGCGGTTGTACGCGTACGAACGGAGGAGCGGGCAATGGAAATCCTGGATCTATGCAACGAGCACGGGATTCAAGTAATCATCGGGATCGAACCCGACGAGCAAGAGAACATTAGCGACGTCGAGCGCATCCTGTCGAAGCCAGCGCCTGCAAAGGCCCCTCCACGGGTTGGCCGAAACGACTACTGCCCCTGTGGCTCGGGCAAGAAGTACAAGAAGTGCTGCGCCCGGCTAGCGCCCGGCGCATGAATTCAAGTCCTAACCTGCCGGCCCTACCGTGCCCAATGGCCAATCTCCAGATGGTTCTTCGAACCATGAAATAAGTATCAAAAGGTTGCTGAAACTAAGGGTTTACGCCTTCTTTAGAAGGACCTTGAATATTGCAGTGGGGAATTTCAGGAAAGATTCTTCAGCGTTTTTTCAATCAGCCCTGCCGTCCCCGCGTAAGGATCGCCCGGGCTGTCCCATTCCATCGAGAAATATCCTTTGTACCCATGCCGTTTCGCGATCCCAAACGTCTTCGCCAAATCTACGTGCGCGATTTTATCCTTCCCATCACCCACTTCCGTTTCCTTCACATGAGAAATGTTGTACGCGAATCCAAACATCCCATCGACGCCCTTGTACGCGTACTCGTCGTCGTGCGCCGCCAGGGTATTTCCGAAATCCGGCAGCGCGTGCAGCCACTTGCTGTTCGTCTTTTCGATGACCTTCACCAGGAAATAAGGGTCTTCGCTGACCGAGTTGTCGTTCTCCAGATTCACTACCACGTTTTTCGCCGCCCCATATTCCGCCACGCGCTTCAGACTCTCCGCCGTCCGTTCCAGGTCCGGTTTCGAATCCTTTGCCTGCGGAATATTCGTCCGTACGCTCGGCGAGCCGATCGCCGCCGCCACATCAATCCATTCCTTGCTGAACGCCATGGCGCGCTTTCGCTCCGCGCTGTCCGCTGCATAAGGGCAGTGCTCGCCGTCCACGGCAATGTTAACGATCGCTCCGCCCGCCTTCGCCACCGCCCCGCGCAGCTCCTCCAGGTAGGCCTTCTCTAGTGAACGGAAATGCGCGCTCCACGGTTCGATCTTCTTGATGTTGAACTTGGCGCCCACGTGCGCCGCGAACTCCTTCAACTCCATCTTCCCGCCGGCAACCTGCTCCTCGCGTCCCGCGATGAAATCCCGGAACGGATACGAGGCAATCGCAATCCGCCCCCGCGCCGAACTCGGGAAGCGCATGCTCGGTCCCGCATCCCCCGCGAGCGCCGTTCCTATACCCGCGAATAACCCCGGCCATACACCCGCCGAAACAGCCGCCCCCGCCGCCGAACCAGCAGCCTGCCCCAGAAATTGCCTTCGCGTAGTCATCGCCAAAACCGCGCCAGTCTAGCAGACGGAACCACAGCCCGCCACCGACTCACACGCAGCCGCCTCAATTTGAGTCCTCGCCTCCCCTGACGTAGAATTTCACCCCGTGAAAAAGTTCGAATTGCCGATCAGCAACTGAACATGCCCGTTTCGCTGGAAAACTCGAAGCTCATCTACTGCGCGCTCAAAGCGTGCGGTATCCGGCTGCTTTCCGCGCTGCCGGAAACCTGGCTGGTTCATCTGATCCGGATTGCGGAAGACGATCCCGAAATGATCCTTGTGCGGCTGGCCAAAGAGGAGGAAGGCGTCGGACTGTCGGCGGGCGCGCACTTCGCCGGCGTCAAGTCCGCGATGCTCATGCAGAACCACGGCTATCTTGCCTCTATCAACGCGATCGTCTCCTTCGCGCACCTCTACAAAGTCCCACTCCTCATGCTGATCACCTATCGCGGCTCCTTTGGCGAGCGCGATCCCTGGCAAACGCAGGGCGGCAACGTCACCGAACCTCTGCTTCGCGCAATGAACATCCCTTATGCTTTCCTCGATCTGTCCGCTTCCGTTGAAAAGCGCATCGCCGAGGCCCACACCCTCGCCGAAAGCAGTCTTCAGCCCGTTGCTCTGCTGCTGACGCATGATTTGATGTGGGAGGAATGATGCTTCGCATCGATTGCCTTCGCGCAATTTATTCCGATCTTGAAAAATGTCTTGTCGTCACCATTATGGGAGCGCTCCCGGCCGAGCTCCAATCGCTCGGTCATCGACGCAATTTTTTCTACTTGCAGCATGCCATGGGCCTCGCCTCCTCCACTGGTCTCGGCCTTGCGCTCTGCTTGCCCCATCAGAAAGTCGTGGTTCTCGATGGCGACGGCTCCCTGCTCATGAACCTCGGCACCTTGAGCACGCTGGCGCGCTACAAACCGAAAAACCTCGTCCATATCGTTTTTGACAACGAAAGTCTCCTCTCTGTCGGCGGATTCCCCACCGCCACGAGCACCGGCACCGACTTGGAAGGTATAGCTCGCGCCGCCGGCATCCCCCGGGCTGCGACCGTGCGCACCGTCGAGGATTTCGCCGCCGCCGCTCGCCAGGCAATCTCAACTGAAGGATTGCAAACCATTGTCGCCAAGGTCGAAGCCACGGGACCAAAAGCCTTCGTCACCGACCTGGGCCTGCTCGAAAACCGTTTCCAGTTCCGCCGCCATATCCAATCGCTGGCGGCCAAATCACGCTAATGCAATCCGGCTTTATTTTTTCGCCGTTCTGGGCATACTCTCCGTTGCTTGCTTCAGGGGGCGGTCATGTCTGAAATCCTTCTGCGACTGGTCGAAGAACTCAATGCCGGCCGCTTGCGTGTAGTGGACCTCACCCTGCCGCTGAGCGCCGACACACCCTTGCTGCCGCTGCCTCCGCAGTGGAACAACACGCCGCCCTTCACCCTCCGAGAATTGTCCCGTTACGATGAACGCGGCCCGGCCTGGTATTGGAACGCTTTCGAAACCGGCGAGCATACCGGAACTCATTTCGATGCCCCCGTGCATTGGGTCAGCGGCAAGGATTTGCCTGACTCCACAGTGGATCGCATCGCGCCGAAGAAATTCATCGGCCCGGCCTGTGTCATTGAGGTAACGAAAGAGGTCGAAAAAAATCCTGACTTTCTCTTGACCTCCGCGCAAATTCGCCAGTGGGAATCCGCGCACGGGCGGATCACCCCCGGCGCATGGGTGCTCCTTCGCACCGGCTGGTCGAAGCGCACCGATCCCAGGCAATACATCAACCTCAAGGAAGACGGGCCGCACACCCCGGGCTGGGCGAAAGAGTGCTCGCAATTTCTGGCCGGCGAGCGCGACGTCCTGGGGGTGGGAGTCGAAACGGTGGGAACCGACGCCGGGCAGGCCGCCAAGTTTGACCCGCCCTTCTCGAATCACTTCGTCATGCATGGAAGCGGAAAGTTTGGGCTCGCCAGCCTTTGCAATCTCGACCAGTTGCCGCCCACCGGCGCGGTGGTCATCGCCGCGCCCCTCAAGATTGTCAACGGCTCCGGCAGCCCCCTCCGGGTCATCGCCATCACCCCGTAGTGGCGGCCTCGTGGCACAGCCACTCCTGTCTGTGCGCGTAAGCCAAGGCGAACACCATCAAATGGCTTCAACACCTGCAACGGCCGCTTTCTTGGGCCTGCGCCTTCGGCCCCTCACCTCTTAACAAACAAAACGCAATAGCTATCCTCCGGCCAATCATTGACAGTTTTCTCCACCCGCAACCCTGCGGCACTCAGCTCCTCGATCACAATCTTCTGCGGGATGCCGTGCCCTCCCCGGTTGCTCGGAACTCCTTCTACGGGTTCCAGCCTCGGGCGTGGGGCAAAATCGATGATCGCCAGCCGCCCTCCGGGCTTCAATGACCGCACCAGGTTTCGATCGAACTCCACCGGCTTGGTCAGGTGATGGTACACATGCCTCAGGAAAATGGCGTCGCAACAGCCTGTCGGCAAATTCGTATCCGCCTCTTTGCTCTCGACCACGACTACGTTCTCCAGCTTGCGTTTCGCAACCTCGCTCCGCAACTCCTCAAGCTTTTTCGCGTCGATCTCTGTCGCAAACACTTTCCCCGGTGCGCCTACGCGTTCCACCGCCGCAAACGTGTACTTCCCATCGCCCGCCCCAATATCCGCCGCAATCGTCCCCGTCTTCCATTCCATCAAATTCGCCAGCCGCTTGACCTCCTCCGCCGCATCCCCGCGAACCTGCCCGACAAAACCCGCGGCCACCGCGCACACAAGCCCCAACAGTAGTAAAGGTTTCTTTTTCATCGCAGCAGCGGCCCCCTTTCCCGGACAAACCGCCATGACTCCGCGCAACCCACCGAAGAGACCGGACCAACATCCGGCTCCGTAGGAATCCTCGCCGCTTGCGGCGGGGAGCATGTCAATTTGTGTCGCCAGCGGAGAGGGACGGTTGACCGCTATAATGGGCTCCCAATTCAAAAGGAGCCGCTCTCATGCACTACCGCCGGTTTGGCCGCACTGGTTGGAACGTCAGTGAAATTGGTTACGGCATGTGGGGACTCGCCGGATGGACCGGCTCTGACGACGCCGAATCGCTCGACGCCCTGCAGCGCGCCGTCGATCTGGGCTGCAATTTCTTTGACACCGCATGGGCCTACGGCGACGGCCGCAGCGAACAGATCCTCGGAAAAGTCCTCCGCGCCAACGCCGGCAAGAAACTTTACCTGGCCACGAAAATTCCGCCCAAAAATCGCAAATGGCCCAGCCGCCGTGATTTCATGCTCGACGATTGCTATCCCTCAGACCACATCGAAGAGTACGTCAACAAGAGTCTCGCCAATCTTGGCGTCGAAAAACTCGACCTCATCCAGTTTCATACCTGGGAAGACCGCTGGCTCAACGACGAACGCCTCCCGCGCGCCGTGGAAAAGCTGCGCGGCAGCGGCAAAGCCGAAGCCGTCGGCGTCAGTGTCAATCGTTGGGAGCCATGCAACGGCATTCGCGCCGTGCTCGAAGGCGTCGCCGACGCCGTCCAGGTCATCTACAACATCTTCGACCAGAATCCCGAGGACGCGCTCTTCCCCATCTGCCGCATGAAAGATGTCGCCGTGATCGCCCGCGTGCCGTTCGACGAAGGCACGCTCACCGGCACACTCACCGTCGATAGCACCTGGCCGAAAGGTGATTGGCGCAACACTTACTTTGTCCCGGAAAATTTGAAAAACAGCGTCGCCCACGCGGAAGCGCTCCGGCCGCTCGTTCCCGCGGGCAACTCCATGGCGCAGATGGCTCTGCGTTTCATCCTCAGCAATCCCGATGTCAGCACCATCATCCCCGGAATGCGCAAGCGCCGCAACGTCGAAACCAACATCGCCGCCGGCGACCAGGGCCCCCTCCCCGCCGCCCTCCACAAACAGCTCCGCGCTCACCGCTGGGACCGCAACCCAACGAGTTGGAGCCAATAGCATGCTGGTGTTTGGAAGGAACAAATTACGCCGTTTGTTTCAGGGCGCGTTCGACCAGCGTCAAGCAACGCTCGGCTTGCTCGCGCAGCAATTCGTCACGATCGCCGCGATCCCGCTGCATGCTGTGGAGTTCATCCGCAATCGCCAGCGCCGCCAGCACCGCGACTTTCTGCGTGTCCACCGTCTTGGTAACATCGGCGATCTCATGCATCTTATCGTCCACGTACTTCGCGAGCTTCTGCACGTACTTCCCCTCCAGTTCTCCTTGGATGGAGTACGTTTGCCCGAAAATCTGCACTTTCACGGGGGCGCTCATGATTCAGGATTGTAGCGCAGGACCAAGCCTTGCGGAATGTTTCTTCAGCTGGCGCGGAGCTGCGCGCCAAGATTTTTTTCGAGACTGGAAATGATTTTGCCGCTGAAATCACTGATCTGCGCGTCGGTCAGCGTCGCTTCGCGGCTCTGAAACGTTACGCGCACGAGCAGCGAATATTTTCCCGCAGGAACGTTTTTGCCGCGAAAAAGATCCGTTGCTTCGATCGAATGGATTTCGCCGATACCCAGCGATTGAATCGTTTTCGTCACCTGGGAAAACTTCGTGCCTTCGGAGAGCAGCAATGAGAAATCACGCTCGACAACGGGAAACCGCGGCAGCGGCTGGTAACGGCGCGCTTCCTTTGCCGCCTGCATCGCCGCGTAAAGCGGATCGAGTTCCAATTCAGCCAAAAAAACATCCTGACGAAGTTTCCATTTTTCCGCGAGGCGTCGCCGAAGCTGGCCCGCAACTCCGAGTGAAGAGAGATTTCTCGCTGCGCTGGAAATGATGGTGTTCAGATGGAGGGAGCCGCGGCGCGCCGCGTGAAGCCACCCCGTGGCCCCATCTTCCCAGCGGAAACCTCCGCAGAGTTCGCCAATTGCATCGAGATCGCCTTTGAGATCGGCGAAAGAAAAATCGCGGGCGGCATCGTAAAGACCTTTTTCGCGCGCTTCGCCGGTCGCGCCAATGGTAAGCACACGCGTCTCAACCGATGCACTTCCGTTCAAGCGATAGTGGCGGCCGATTTCAAAGAGCCGGGCATTGCGCTGGCCGTGATTCAAATTCCATTCCAGCGCGCCGGCCATGGTCACAATTCCGGTCGAGCGCAGGACGCCGGCTTCTTCCGAGAGTGGATTCGAAAGACGAGCCGGCGTGACACCTTCCGGGCGAAATAGGGCGTCACGTTCTTCCGCGACGTGGGGAATCGAGAGAATCTCACGGTAGCCGAGGCCGATGAGCCGTTCGCGCAAACGCGCTTCCGCTTCGTAGTGCGGCAGCCGCGCCGCGCCTTGCCGCGCGGCGGGCAAACGCGGCGGAAATTGTTCGAGGCCGTAAATGCGCGCGATTTCTTCGATCAAATCAATTTCGCGCTCGACTTCGGCGCGCCAGGAAGGTTGTGTGCATTCCCACGCGGCGAGAAGTGAGCCTTCCGCGCCACGGTTTTGATCGATTCGAACGGGCGCGAAGCCGAGCGCGCCGAGACCGCCTTCAATTTGCTTGTCCGCGACGTCCGCGCCCATCACCCGAAGAATTTCCGCGCGGGTCACGCGAATTTTTTTCGGCGCGCGCTTCCCGGGATAAACGTCAACAACACCCGAAAGAAGTTCGCCGCCTGCAAGCTGCAAAATTAATTCCGCGGCGCGCCGGGAGGCTAACTCGGCCATTTCCGGATCGGCGCCGCGGCCAAAACGCGTGGATGCTTCGGTGTGCAATTTCAGAAAGCGCGTGGCGTGGCGAATGGCGACCGGTTCGAACCAGGCGCATTCAATCAAGACATTTTTCGTGGAAAACGAAATTTCAGTTTCCGCGCCGCCCATGATTCCGCCGATGCCGATGGGGCGCGATCCGTCGCCATCGCAGATCATGCAGATGCCGGAATCGAACTGGCGCCCTTGGTCAGGGGCGAGCGGCCGCTCCACGCCGTCGAGGGTTCTCATTTTTTCGCCGGGCTTTGCGCGGCGCACCACGATTTTGTGATCGCGAACCTTATCGTAATCGAAGGTGTGCAGGGCGTGGCCGAGTTCGAGCATCACGTAATTCGAAATGTCCACGACATTGCTGATGCTGGCGACGCCGGAAGCTTCGAGGCGGTCTTTCATCCATTTTGGGGACGGCTGAATTTTCACATTTCGAATCACCCGCGCGGTGAAACGGCCGCAGAGTTCCGGGGATTGAATTTCGACCTTAACGGCCTCGCTCGCTTTCGACCCACCCTCCGCGGGCTTGGGCGAAAGGTGTTTCAGAGGCAGCTTGTAAATTGCGGCGACTTCGCGGGCGATTCCATAGTGGCCGAGACAATCGGGGCGATTCGAACTAACTTCGGCCTCCATCACCGCGCCATGCGGACCGTTTTCCACGCCGCCGATGTTCGTACCGGAGAGCGCGAGACGCGAGGCGAGCTCCCGCGGCGGCGCGGCAACCTCGACGAAATCTTTCAGCCAGTTGTAAACCACCTTCATTCGGTCAGTCCCTGTTCGCCTGTAGTCGTCCAAGATAGATGCGCGTGAAGTATTCCATGCGCACGCTGCCGTGGTGTTGATGCGCGCGAAAAATCCGCTCCAGCTCGGCCATCATAGGAGCGTAGTTCGGATGACCATCCCGAGGAGCGAAAGAGCTGCTGCGCAGACGCCCGCGGAATCCCTCCCAATCCAGAATCTGGTGGTTCGGCAAATCGCACCCGGAGAAAACACCGGCATCGAAAAAACTGCGAATATCCGCGTTTTCCGGATAGGAATCCTTGACCCTCTTGTAGTCAATGCCGAAGCGCTCAAGCAAACCTTCGTACTCGCGGGTGAGCTGCGCTTCTTCCATGCGGCGGTCATTCCAGAGGATCACGACCCATCCGCCGGGTCTAAGGATGCGCGCAAATTCGCGGCGCGCGGATTTGGGTTCGAACCAGTGGAAAGCCTGGGCCGCCGTGACGAAATCGATTGTCGCATCCCCTAGCGTTGTGGCTTCGGCGGAGCCGGCGACGCTGATGAATTCCCGGAAGCTGCGCAAGAATTCTTCGCCGGCCCGGCGCATTTCAGAGTTGGGCTCGACGCCGAAAACGCGATTGCCGTTTTTTAAAAAGAGTTCACCCAAAATACCTGTGCCCGAGCCGATGTCGGCGACGACGTGGCCAGGGAGCAGGCCGCACTCCGTGCGCAGAACATCGAGCACCGCCGGGGGATAGCCGGGGCGGTAGCGGACGTAATCCGCGACGCGATTGGAAAAACGCTGTTTGGCGTCGGCGAAAGTCACAGTCCTCCTAATTCAATGAAAGCATTCGTCGTCATCAACGACCCATAGTGCTTCGATCGGCTCCAAGCTTCGGCGACAAAGTCGCGTCAAAACCTAGAGCCGGACTCCCTTACACCTGCTTCCTATGGGAACTGGCAGAGGAAGCGCACGTCGTTCTGGAAAAAGACCTGAATATCGTCGATGCCGTATTTCAACATGGCCAGGCGGTCGATGCCGATGCCGAAGGCGAAGCCGCTGACTCTTTTAGCGTCGTAGTTCACGAAGCCGTAGACCGTGGGATCGACCATGCCCGCGCCAAAGAGTTCAATCCAGGCTGCGCCCTTGCATTTTGAACAGGTTCCCCCGCTGGCTGCCGTTCCCGTCCCGCCGCAGAAGGGGCAGGAAACGTCGAATTCGACGGAGGGTTCGGTGAACGGGAAATAGCTGGGCCGGAAGCGCGTTTTCACGCTGGGACCAAAAAACTGTTTCACGAAATATTCGATGGTGCCGGCGAAGTCGCAAAAGGTGATGTCCGTGTCAATGGCCAGGCCTTCGACCTGATGAAAAATGAAGGAGTGCGTCGCGTCGGGATTGTCGCGACGATAGACCTTGCCGGGAACGATGACGCGGACGGGCGGCTTCTGCTTTTCCATGGTGCGAATCTGCATGGGCGAAGTGTGGGTGCGAAGAAGCAGCGGTTCGGGGGCGCCCTTGGGCAAGTCGAGATAAAAGGTGTCCATGTCGTCACGGACGGGATGAAATTCGGGAATGTTGAGGGCTTCGAAATTGTAATAGGGCGTTTCGATTTCGGGACCTTCGACGACGGAGAAGCCGATCGAGCAGAAAATGTCTTCGATCTCCTGGAAGACCTGGCGGACCAAGTGGCGCGAACCGACGGGGCGGATGACACCGGGGAGGGAGAGGTCGACGCGCTCACGCGCCAGCGCGGATTCTTCCGCGCCGGACTCAATGGCCAGACGCCGGGCCTCGATTTGCGACTCGACATGCGCGCGCAGTTCGTTTAGAGCGGCGCCGACAGCGCGTTTTAATTCGACGCTGGCGGGTTTCAGCCAATTGTCCGTGATTTCGGTGAGCACGCCGGATTTGCGGCCGAGCCAGGCATCCCGAAATTGCTTCCAGGATGATTCGTCATGGGCGCAGGCGCAATCCACGTCGAAGCGTCCACGAAGGTCAGCGAAGAGCGCGGAGAGTTCCTCGGGCCGGGTGATGCCGAGATGGGCGAGGGGCTTGGCCGTTTTGTTTTCGAGTTCCGTCATCGCGTTTGAAGGTGAACATCGCAGGGCACGATGCATCATGCCCCCTTCGGAAGAACGTATCATGCGTCGTGAAAAGCCAAGACGCAACGAACGGAGAGGCCCTGGGGCCTCGCTCGAGCTAAACAAGCCCCGCCCCCCACACAAAAAAAGAGAGACTCGCCGCCAAGGACGCCTGGAGCTACGCCCTTTTCGCCTTGGCTGGCGGCGGAGCGGCTGCTTTCGCTGTGGCCACGAGTGAAGTGAACGCCGCGGCGTCCTTCACCGCAATGTCGGCGAGCACCTTGCGGTCGAGCGAGACGCCGGCGGCTTTGAGGCCGTGAATCAACTGGCCGTAGGTCAGGCCGTTCAGGCGGGCGGCGGCGCCGACACGCTGAATCCATAGGCGGCGATACTGCCGCTTTTTGACGCGGCGGTCGCGCTTGGCGTAACGATCGGCGCGATTCGCGGCTTCCTGTGCGGATTGGTAGAGCTTGCTCTTGGTGAGGAAAAAGCCTTTTGTCCTCTTGAGGTACTTCTTGCGCCGGGCCCGGCGCTTCGTGCCGCGTTTTACGCGAGCCATGGGGATTCTCCTTCGGTTTTGTCTAAGCCGATGTTGGAGGAGTTGCCGTTTCTTCGTGACCGGTCTCGAGACCGGTCTACAAAGAAACAACCTCAGTCTTCTCAAAACCGCGGCCAAATGCTCTCAGGGAGACAAACAGGGTGCAAGAATGCCCCGTACCGCAACGGGTTTGTCTCCCGGTTGATGCCTTTGCTCTTCGCGGAACCATTGCGGCGCCGCAAAAGAAGGGCGAACTGAAGTGCGCCCCTACAAAGCGCGAACCACATCGCTGTTCGCGGCGGATCGGCCGCCGGCACCCGTGAAGCGCTGCCCGGCACGATTTGCGAGGCTTGCGCCCCGCGAGACAACCTACAACCGGTCCTTCGCAGATGCGAAGCTCAACGTGGAACACATGCGATTAAAGCTACGCTCAGATCCTGCGGTCCGACAAAAGGCGCCGAACCTCACGATGACGAACTCTCAAAATGGAGGCGCGGCGGAAAGCCGAGCCCCGTAAAAGCGTTTCCTTAGCCGTAGGGCAGCATCTGCTTGACGCTGGCCACGTCCGCTTTATTCACCAGCGTGAGCTTCTTCAGCTTGCGCATGCGCCCGGGCGCTTTGGTGCCCATCAAGTGGCGCTTGCCGGAGTGCATGCGCTTGATCTTGCCGTTGGCAGTGATCTTGAAGCGTTTTCTGGCGCCGCGGTGGGTCTTTAATTTCAGTTTTGGCTTTGATCTATTCCTCGGCATTGCTGGAAATCCTCTCTTCAACCGGCAGGCCCTTTTGGCTTCGCCCAGGGTAAACCCCCGCCCCCACAAAAACATGGTTGCGCGCCTGATGGCGCTGGTTACTGCGACTGTTGAGCGCTGGATGACGGCTGTCCCGCGGGCTTGGCGACGCTCACGCCTTTTTTCGGCGCCAGCAAAGCCACAAGGACGTTACCTTCCATGCGCGGCATGGTCTCGATCTGGCCCTGGTCGCCGATCTCCATCAGCAAGCGGTTCATCTTGGCGCGCCCGACTTCCTGATGGGCCATTTCGCGCCCGCGATGAAAAATCATCGCGCGCACTTTGTGGCCTTCGCCGAGGAACCGGATAATCTGGTTCTTGCGAACCTGATAATCGTGTTCCGCGGTGGCGGGCCGAAACTTTACTTCCTTCAACTGCGAGCCGCGGCTGCTCTTGCGCTGCTCGTGGGCCTTTTTGTTTGCCTGGTAGAGATATTTGCCGTAGTCGGTGATCTTGCAAACAGGGGGATCGGCCGTGGGCGAAATTTCCACGAGGTCGAGCCCCTTTTCCTTTGCCAGCTTTACGGCTTCAAACGGCTGCATGACGCCGAGCTGGCCGCCCTCTTCATCAATCACCCGGATCTCGCGCGCCCTTATTCGTTCGTTAACGCGAATACGGTCGCTCTGCCGGAAGTTCCGTTCTGCGATAAGTCCCCCTCAAGCACTTTGCTATTCGTGGGCACGAAGCGAGAACCTGCTTTCCCCGGTACTTCCAGGGACTGGCCCCATTCGAGACCCCACTCATCACCGCGAAGCGACGAACCCACCCCACACCGCTAAAAACGACTGCGGACGGGCCTCAAAGTATAACACGTGCCAGCGGTTGCGCGGCAAGAGGCAAAAACTGGCTTTAAACTGGCTTAGCTAGAAATTATGGATTGCTGGAGATCCCGCAAGAATCGAGGCGAGAAGCTCAGGTGCTCAGCCCAAAGTCGCCCTTGGGTCCGCTGATAAGCGCGCGGAGCCGTGCTTTGTCACTTCGCTGGACGGGGAGGTCGAGTCCGATGCGCTTGAAGGCCAGGGAAAGTTCCTCCGGATCCGCGCTCATGATTTCAAAATACTCCAGGCGGCAACGTGCGGGAGCATCTTTGGAAGGGTGGACGGAGTCTGCGCTCCATTCGATGAAGAAAGGAAGGAGACCGTGGCGGTCGTCGGCGAGACTGACGGTTTTCCAGGTGAGGACGCGGCCATCCGGACGCTTTCTGGAGCCGTCGTCCGGGCCCTTAAATTCGAGTTTGTTTTCGCCGAGCAGCTTGGCAACGGCAGCGATGTCCGGAGGATGGACGGCCCAGCCGATGAGGCGTGGGTCGGTCATTTGGCGGATTTGCGGGTAACGCACGATTTGCTTCTGCGTCGGGTCCGGCGCCATGATTTCCAGGTAGCGCCGCTCGCCGAGCGAAAGCAGTGCGTTGCACGTGCCGCGGCCGGGATGCACTCCGCCGATCGCTGGGCGGACGCCGAGGCTCTCTTCGATCAGTTCAATCCCGCGGTCGAGATCGTTGCAGCCCAGAATGATGTGATCGAGCAGCGCGGGCACGTCATCCTCGTCCGCGTCTTCCGCGCTCGCGGCCCACGAAATCCCAGGAGCCGCAAAAGCCCCGCCGGCTAGCGCGAGAAAATTACGGCGAGAAAAAAATGGTGCCATTCGTCTTCTCCAATACAACGCGCGCAGTTGCCCGGCTACAGTGAAATCTCCGCCGTGCGCCGGCCGCGTTTGCTCAAGTAGTGATGCCAGAACAGGCGGGCGGCGACGGCGCGCCAGGGGCGCCACGGCGCTGACATTTTTTCGAGGCGTTCGGGCGAAGGGCGCTGGCGAAGGCGTTTTACTTCCTCGACTGCGGTGGCCAATGCCAGATCGCCGGTCGGCCAGATATCCGGACGTCTAAGCGCGCTCAATAGATAGATGTCGGCAGTCCATTTACCGATGCCTTTGAATGTCACCAGCATTTTGCGCGCGGCATCATCATGAAGATCATTGAGATAGCGAAGATCGAAGTGGTGTCGGGCCAAAGAATTGGCGAGAAGCCGCGTATAGAGAGTTTTCTGGCGGCTGAAGCCGATGCACTTGAGTTCCGAGTCGCTGAGTTTCAAGAAATTGCATGGCGTGAGCGGGCGGACGGCATCCTTGAGTCGATCGAAAGCGGCTTTCGCGGATGCCAGGGAAACTTGCTGCTCGAGCATGATGTAGACGAGTGTCGGGAAACCGGGTTCGCGAACCCACAACGGAGGAGGCCCGTACTTCTCGACGACTTCCCCGAGATGGGCGTCGCTCTTCGCCAGGAGACGCACGCTTTGAGCGAAGACGTTTTCGTTCAAAATGACTTGTGAGTTTTGCACGGAAGGATAGAATTCGTGACCATCATTCAGCTTGTGGCGCGGGAATCGACTTCGCCCTGGAGCATGTCGACGAGTTCGGCGAGGGGCTTGGGGCCGAGGTCGCCTTTGCTGCGATGGCGGACGGAGACGGTGCCGGCTTCGGCTTCCTTGGGGCCGACCACGAGCATGTAAGGGATTTTCTGCAACTGTGCGTCGCGGATTTTTGCGGGCAGCTTTTCGTTGCGGTCGTCAAGATGAACGCGCAGGTTGTGGCGCTTCAGAGTTTCGGTAACGTGCTTGGCGTAATCGGCCACTTTTTCGCTGACCGGGCAGACTTCCAGCTGCACCGGCGCGAGCCATAGCGGGAAAGCGCCCGCGTAATGCTCGATCAAGATGCCGAAAAAGCGTTCGACGGAGCCGAGCAGTGCGCGGTGCACCATGAGCGGCTGATGCTTGGCGCCGTCGTCGGCGACGTATTGCAGCCCGAAGCGCGCGGGGAGGTTGAAATCGAACTGCACCGTGGTGAGCTGCCAGGAACGGCCGATGGCGTCGATGAGTTTGACGTCGATTTTTGGGCCGTAGAAGGCGGCTTCGCCTTCCATCTTTTTGTACGGGATGTTCATGCGCTTCATGGTGTCAGCAAGAGCGGCGGTGGCGCGATGCCAGTCTTCGGGCTTGCCGGCGTAATTTTCCGGATGCGCGGGATCCCAATCGGAGAGCTCCACTTCGAATTTGTCGAAGCCGAAATTTTTCATTACGGCAAAAGCAAAATCGACGCAAGCTTCGACTTCGGATACGATTTGCGAGGGCATACAGAAGATGTGGGCGTCGTCCTGGGTGAAGCCGCGGACGCGGAGCAAGCCGTGGAGCACGCCGCTGCGTTCGTAGCGATAGACGGTGCCGAGTTCGGCGAGCCGGACGGGAAGTTCGCGGTAACTGCGCAGCTTTGATTTGTAGATAAGAATGTGGCCGGGACAGTTCATGGGCTTGAGCTGGTAATCGGCTTTTTCGACTTCCACCGCGCCAAACATATTGTCTTTGTAAAAATTGGTGTGGCCGCTGGTCTTCCAGAGATCCAGACGCATGATGTGCGGCGTGTAGACGAGGTCGTAGCCGCGTTTCTGCAGCTCGTCGCGCAGCCAGGTTTCCACTATGGTGCGAATCAAGCCGCCCTTGGGGTGCCAGAAAATCAGCCCCGGTCCGGCTTCTTCCTGGATGCTGAAGAGGTCGAGCTCGACGCCTAGTTTGCGGTGATCGCGGCGCTTCGCTTCCTCGATGCGGTGCAAATGCGCGTCCAGCTCTTTCTGCGTGAAAAAAGCGACGGCGTAAATTCGCTGGAGCTGGGGATTGCCTTCCCGGCCTTTCCAGTAGGCGCCGGCGACGTTCATCAGCTTGAACGCCTGGATGCGCTTGGTGGATGGAATGTGCGGGCCGCGGCAGAAGTCGATGAATTTTCCGGTGGTGTAGAAGGAAACCATCGGCTCGGTGGCTTTTTCTTCCACGAGCTCGCATTTGAAAATCTGATTGTTTTTCCTGTACAGATCGAGAGCTTCGGGTTTCGGAATGAGCTTGCGCTCGTTGGGCAGATCCTGGGCCGCGAGCTCGTGCATCTTTTTTTCAATTTTGACGAGGTCTTCCTGAGTAAACGGCTCATCGCGCAGGAATTCGTAGAAAAAACCGGTGTCGATGGGCGGACCGATGCCGAGCTTCACATGGGGATACAACTCCATGACCGCCGCAGCGAGCAGGTGGGCCGCGGAATGGCGGAACACAAAAAGAGCGTCAGGATCTTTTTCGGTCAGGATTTGCAGCTGGACGTCGTGGTCCAGGGGCCGCCGCAAATCAATCAGCTCGCCTTCGCCATCATTCGGCGTGGCCACGCGGGCCACGAGCGCCGCATCCGCCAGGCGTGGCGATATGCTCCGGGCAACATCTGCCGGTGTGGTGCCCTTGGGGACATCCTTAACGCTGCCGTCCGGCAAGGTGATGTGAATCTGCTCCATGTGCCTGTTCACCTAAAAGGAGAACACCAAGCTTATCGACGGTGCCCGGGCCGGTCAAGGCGAGGCAGACAAATTGCTCGCTGATGACAACGCGACTATCGACAGAATTGTATGAGATATCCTCCTTCGACAGCGTAAATCTTACTAATTCAGCGCGTTTGCTGCATCTTGGACCCCGGAAGAGTCAGGAGTAAGGGTCAGGGCATGCTGGATGGCGTCCCGGGCTTTGGCCTTGTCGCCCTGCTTTTTGTAGGCCCTCGCCGGCCAAACGTAGGTTTCATCTTGGCGCGTATCAGGCGCTACAGATTTCTCGAAACTCTCGATGGCTTTGGTGAGGTCTCCGCCAAACATTTTTGGAGTCATCAGGTATTGACGACCGAGACTGGCCGACACCTGGGGATTTTTGTCGTCTAGTGCCATGGCCTTGACGTTTTCTTCTTTGACTTTCGGGCCGAACTTCGGCCCCGCAAACATCGCGTTCCCCAGTGAAATCCTTCTGCCGTAAAGATCGGCGAACAGGCTATGTGCGTCGGCCGACTTATCATTGAGCTGGATGGAGCGCTGGGCCGCGTCAATGGCTTTATCCACCGCTTCTCCCACGGCCTTCTTGTCCTGCGCATCTCATAGAGGTCCAGCAAGTACTCCTGAACTTTCGCCAAATTAAGATACATGCCCGCATCGTTGGGGTTCTCGGCGATCTTCTGTTTGAGCTGCGAGAAGGTGGAGAAGACACGCATTCTCTCGTGAACGCGTCCTCCTACGCATGGAACACGGCAAGAGTGTCAGTGTTGCGTCAAAGGAAAGCGCGAAAGATGTTTTATCCTTAGACGCATCAGGCGCACTGTCGAAACCCCAGAAGCATGACCGAGCGATTTCCGAGTGTGCGTTTCGCCCAGGCTCTCTAACAGGATAAACTCATTGGTCTCTTACGTGGCAGTCGAAAATCTGGAGAGAGGCTTGCGAATGAAACCATTGGCGACATCACTACTCTTCGCACTTTTTCTCTTTTTCCCAGTGCTGGCGAGCGGCGCCGAGGAGCCAAAAGCGCTTCCATTGCCGGACGAACGCTACAAAGCGGACATTCTGCTCGTGGTTGCACATCCCGATGACGAAGGCGCAGCTACTCCCTATCTCGCGCGGGCGCTTGACGAGCACAAGCGAATAGCAGTTGTGTTCGGCACGCGCGGCAGCAGTGGCGCGAATGAAGCCGGGGCGGAGCAAGCCGCGGCGCTGGGGGCCATCCGCGAGATCGAAGCGCGGAACGCTCTCACAACACTGGGCATTACCAACGTTTGGTTTCTCGGCGGCAAAGACACGGCATCGCAGAACGTCTTGCAGTCGCTGGCGAACTGGGATCACGGCGTTTCGCTCGAGCAACTTGTGCGCCTCGTTCGCCTGACTCGTCCGGAAGTCATTCTGACTTTTTTGCCGGGGACATTTATCGGTGAAGACCACGGGGACCATCAAGCCTCCGGGCTGCTGGCGACCGAGGCATTCGATCTGGCGGGCGATCCTGCCTCGTTCCCCGAGCAACTCGCCGGCCCGACCAAACGCCTCGAACCCTTTCTTGAGAACCTGCGGCCCTGGCAGCCAAAGAAGGCCTATTACTTTCCGGACGCGGACCGGGAAGATATTTTCCGCGGGAAAGGCCCGGACTACTCCGTGAAGGAAATTTCCAAGTCGAGCAAGCAGCCGTACTGGCGAATGGCGCTCGATTCGTTTCGCGCTCACCAGACCCAGGCAAAATCATTTCTCGACAAGATCGCCCAAATGGACGAGGCACAAATCGAAAAGATGGCCACCTCCGATGGCGGCTGGACGGAGGCACTGCACTTCGTGCTCGGCAAATCTCTGGTCGGCGGCAGCGTGACCGGAGATGTTTTCGACGGCGTCACGCCGGGCGCGATTCCCTTTGCCAGATCCGATGTTTCTTCTGAACCTGCACGGCCGGATTTATCCGTGGAACTCGGCGGCCCGTGGGGCTTCTACAGCGAGTTTCGGCGGGCTCATGCGCTCACCAATCTCCCTCATCCCGAGCCGCCGGAGATCGCCCTGCAGGCTCCCGGTACGCTGGTGATTCCGTTGTGGATTCGCAATCGAACCGCGAAAACTCAGGAGATCAGGCTCTCCGCCGCTCTGCCCGCGGGGTGGGCGACGCCAACTGGCACCGGGATGTTTACGGTGGCGGCGAAGCAAGTGGCCGCCGCTCGCATCGAAGTGAACCTACCGGCCCCCACAGAGAATGGCGGGAACAAACCGGAGCCGCAGGAAATCAGCGTTCATGCAGAATCGAATGCGCAGTCTATCGGGGAGATCAAACTTCGGGTTGAACTTCGGAAACGGGCGCTGCCGCAGTAGGCCGCCTCAGGATTTTTTCTGACGGGCGGCTTCCATCCCTACCCAAGCCGCTTCCGGCAGCAACAGCAGATCGTTGAACTCGCCGGCGCCGCGCAGCCATTGCGCGCCGTCGATCACCACGCATTCGCCGTTGATGTACTCGGCCATGTCGCTGACGAGAAATGCCGCGAGATTGGCCAGTTCCTCGTGCCGCCCGAAGCGCCTCATGGGATGCTTGTCCTTGGCGTGATCTTCGAATGGCTTCGAAGGCATCAACCGCGACCACGCCCCCTCCGTTGGGAACGGCCCCGGCGCGACGGCGTTCAGCCGGATGTGATACTTGGCCCACTCCACGGCCAGCGAAGTGGTCATCGCCAACACCCCCGCTTTCGCGCAAGCCGACGGCACCACAAACCCCGAGCCGCAGTTGGCGGCCGCATACGTGGTCACGATGTTCAGTACATTGCCGCCGAGTTTTTGGGAAATCCAGCGCTTGCCAAATACCTGCGTGCAGTGAAATGTTCCGTTCAGTACGATGCCGACGATGGCGTTGAAGGCATTGGGGGTCAGGTTTTCGGTGCGCGCCATGAAATTTCCGGCGGCGTTGTTGACCAGCGTGTTGATTTCGCCGAACTGTTCCTCAGCCTTTGCGGCAGCGGCTTCGACGGTTCCGTAGTCCCGCACGTCGCAAGTCGTGTAGGCCGCCGCACCGCCCGCCCGGTGGATCTCGTCGCACGTTTCTCGCAGCGGCTCTTCCCGCCGGCCGACGAGGAATATCCGCGCGCCCAGTTCAGCAAACCGAAGCGCCATCGATCTGCCGAGTCCCGTCCCGCCGCCGGTAAGAAAAATCGCACGGCCCTTCAGTAAGTCCCTTTGAAACACGTTTCACCGCCTCGTGCGGATGACCGAACGCGCGTGTCCCCCGCGCAACGCGATTCTAATCCATCAGAGAGATTGCCGACGACTTTTTCGAAGGCCCTCGATAGTGGGGCGCAAGCCGTGTGAACAAGCTTAGGGATGCATCTGGGCAGGAACGGGCCGCCCCATCGCTTTTGCATATTCGGCGGCGTAGAGCGCGCTCTCCGGAAATTCCTCGCTCAATTCGTGAAACAGTTTCTGCGCCAGAGGGTTTTGTTTTTCTCTGCGAGCCGCCAATGCCAGCAAGATCTTGGCAAACGGCTGCAAGTACCGTCCGTTTTCAATTGTTTTTCCAAGCTGCTGCATGCCGAGCTTTTTGTCGCCGTGGATTCCTCCGAACCGAAGCAAGAAGCGTGTACCGCCCGAGAGGCTTCCGATAATGTAGTTGGCCGCTCCCAGCGCGACATACGCGTCATTGGCGTCCGGTTGCTCTGCGAGCAATCGCTTGGCATGTTCGTTTGCTTCCTTGAGCCGCTTCAAGGCTTCCAGGTGCTGCTTCTTGAGAATCATATCTGCGTCGGATTCCATCCCTGCCGACAGCGCCAGAGCAAAGAGCGCTTCGGGGTCCTTAGCGTCTTTCTCCAGGCGCAGCCTTGCGAGCTTTCGCGCGTGCTGGATGGCCTCCTGAAAACTCTTCATTCGCCCGGCATCGGGTTTGCCGTCAATGCCGTTCAAGAATTTTTTTTCGTTCAAGAAGAAATCACTGGAGAGGACATCCTGGCGGTAAAACTCCTCAAAGAGATAGCTGGCCGCAACGGCGACCCGCCCAAAGGGCTCGTCCGGATGCTGCGATTCCCAGTCCACAAATTTTTCGCGGCCTTTGGCGAAGTCTTGCGTGTACAGCAGGTGAAATCCAGAGGCGAGTTCCGGCACCTTGGTGAACGCCGGACTGCTTGCGTCAGTCTCCGGCGGCACGCCGCAGATGCCCGCGGAGAGCAACAGCAGAGATGCCAGGCCGTAGATTCGCCAACGCATTCGAGGCCTGCTCTTCAGAAAAGTCCGGGCAAGAAGCGCGGCTTGCCGGTCATCGCCGCGCGATAATCAGGATTTGCGAAAAGCACGCGTTCCTCCGTGGAGAGCCGCTCGGCCAGGACTCCGATGTGCGCAATGGCTCCCGCAGAGGCGGTGATCCACGCCGAGTGGATGAGCGGAAGAGCCAGCATCTCCGCAAAGACCGCCGCATAGTTAGGATGCCGAACGTAGCGAAAAGGTCCCGAGGTCACCACGCCAAGGCGCGTGGAATCCACCACCTGCACGTTCCAGTGTTCGCCGAGCGAGCGTATGACCCACCAACGCACGGCATTGGCCGCCAGGAAGAAGGCAAACATGGGTGCCGACAGCCAAGGGATAAAAGGACGCTTAAGCAGGAGTACTTCGAGCGCAGCTCCCAGCAGCACCGCGCCGTGCAGCAGCACCATCCAGCGGAATTTCGGCTCATCGACTTTTGCTGCCCCACGCGCCGCCATTTCCCTTTGGTGACGCCTGGAGATGCGCAACTCGACCAGCCGCAGCAAGGCTACGGCAAGGAGCAAACCGAGAAAGACGATGACGCTCAGGTCCATTGCAGTAGCAGAAACTCCGCGCTGAAGCCCGGGCCAAACGCCGCTGCGAGCGCGTATTCACCAGGCTGGAGCGGCCTTTTTTCCAGCCACTCCTGCAGGATAAAAAGGATCGTCGCGCTGGAGAGATTTCCGACGTTTCCGAGAATGTCCCAGGATGGCTGCGTGTCGCACTTGCACAAGCCGAGCTCCGTCTCGATGTTTCCGAGCAACCGTGCTCCCCCAGGATGCAGAATCCAGCCCTTGATTTCCTCGCGCTTCCGGCCCTGACGCTCGAGGAAGCCCTCGACCAGCCCGCCGATCTTTCCCCCGATCATTTCCGGAACATCTTTTGCCAGTAGGATGTGAAATCCGGAATCGCGCAGGTCAAAACCCATGGCGCCCAGCGAATCGGGAAACGTGTAAGTCTCCGAGACGAGAATCTTCGGGCCCCGCGTTTGTTTTCCGCTGACCACCACGGCCGCGGCGCCGTCGCCGAATAGGATCGAAGAAATCAGGTTGGCTTGTGAAATGTCTTTGCGCTGGAACGTGAGCGAGGGCAACTCCACGGCGATGATCAGGACGTTCCCTCCGGGTTCGGCCTTCAAGAAATCGGCCGCCCGCCCCAGCGCCATGGCCCCTGCGGCGCAGCCCAGTTCCGTGAACGGCATGCGGCGCACATTCGAGCGAAATCCCATCAAATTGATGAGATGCGCGTCCAGAGACGGAATCATGAAACCCGTGCAGGACACCGTGATGATCATATCGATTTGATCGGGCTTCAAGCCCGCGCGCTCTAGGCACTTTTCCGCGGCTTCCCGGCCGAGCTTCACGGCATGCTCGATGTATTCGTTATTGGTTTGCGAGAGCGGGCGCGGCTCGATGGTGTAATCGAGCGGGAAGATGGCATGCCGGTTGTGAACCTGGGCGTTATCAACGATGCTCATCATTGCTTCGAGGCGGCGCTCGGGAATGTCAAAGACGCGTCCCATGTAGACCTTTACGTCGTCGCGCGTGATGGTGTGGAGCGGCAGGGCGGTGGCTGTTGCGGCGATCGTAGGATGCCAGGCTACGGCAGATTCTGTCTGTCGAGAGCTCACGGATTCCATCAGTCTCCTTGATGAACTGCGCCGGAAGAGGCAGTTTTACGGCCGGGCAAACCACTCCCGTGCGGCTTCCCAGGACTGGCTGCATAGGGTTCTGACTTTATATCATTCTTCGCACGGAGCGTACTAGTTTGCGGTCGCCGAGGCGTGGCCGTTATCGGTCGCCCGGATTGTCGTCGTCTCCGATCGCGGCCTTACAAGGACTGAAGCCCGGTTGCATTTATTCCCCGCGTTCCAGGAGCGAAGCTCTGCCACCTTCCGTTGCCGCTGGAAAGAGACTCTTCCGTCGAGTGTGCTAGGCTTCCCTTCGAAGAGGTGCTTGATGAACGCTTCTTTCCTTCGCTCTTTCCTTTTTGTGGCTGCCGTCTGCGTTTTTGCAAGTCTTCGTTCAGCGGGCCAGCAGGCGGCGCTTCCCGCAACAACCGAAGGCGATTTCGTCGTCAAGAATTTCAAATTCCGGTCGGGCGAAACGCTGCCGGAACTGCGCTTGCACTACACGACGCTTGGCAAACCGCTGCGCAATGCGGAGGGCCGCGTCACAAATGCCGTTCTGATTCTTCACGGCACCGGCGGCGAGGGCCGGCAATTTCTCCAGCCGCAATTTGCTGGGGAGCTGTTCGGTTCCGGGCAGCTTCTGGACGCGAATCACTACTTCATCATCCTTCCCGATGGCCTTGGCCACGGGAAATCTTCAAAGCCCAGCGACGGACGGCATGCTCATTTCCCACAATACGACTATGACGACATGGTCGCCGCGCATCGCCAGCTTCTCAGCGAGGGCCTCGGCGTGAATCGTCTGCGCCTTATCCTCGGCACATCGATGGGTTGCATGCAATCTTTTGTGTGGGGAGAAACTTATCCTGATTTCATGGACGCTCTCATGCCGCTGGCGTGTCAGCCGGTCGAGATTGCGGGTCGAAACCGCGTTTGGCGCAAAATGGTGATGGACGCGATTCGCAACGATCCGGAATGGAAAGCCGGAGAATATTCAGCGGAGCCGCAACAGGCCCTGCGCACGGCGCTTGACTTGCTGCTCATCGCCGGCAGCGCTCCGCTCTACATGCAGAAGACTTCGCCGACGCGCGACGCCGCCGACCAGTATCTGGACGATTATTTCAAGACGCGTTTTGCCGGGCTGGACGCTAACGACCTTTTGTACCAGGTGAATGCTTCGCGCAATTACGATCCTTCGACGCAGCTTGAGAAAATCACCGCGCCCGTTATGTACATCAATTCTGCGGACGATTTTATCAATCCGCCCGAACTGGGCATGGCCGAACGCGAAATCAAGAAGGTGAAAAACGCGCGCTTTGTTTTGATCCCGGTCAGCGGCGAAACGCGCGGCCATGGAACGCATACCCGGGCTGTCGTTTGGAAGCAATACCTCGCGGAATTGCTCGAAAAATCAGCGCACTGAGTAGACCGTCCGGCTAGGTAGTTGGCTGGCTGGCGCGGATTTCCTGCCAGCGGCGCGGACGCTTGTTGGCTTGCAAGACTTTCTTGCGCAGGCGGATGGATTTCGGCGTGATTTCCACGTACTCGTCGTCGGCGATGAACTCGATGGCTTGCTCGAGACTCAGTTCGCGGTGCGGAATTAGGCGGATGGCTTCGTCCGCGCTGGATGAACGCATGTTGGTCTGCTTCTTTTCCTTTGTCACGTTGACGTCCATGTCCTGTTCTCGCGAATTTTCACCGACGATCATGCCTTCGTAGACATCGATCGCGGGCCCGATGAACAGCTCGCCGCGCTCCTGAATGTTCCAGAGCGCAAATGCCGTGGATGGCCCGCTGCGGTCCGCCACCAACGCACCGGTCGGACGCAGCGCCAGCTCTCCGCCATATTCCACCCAGCCTTCGAATATCGAATGAATCAGCGCCGTCCCGCGCGTGTCCGTGAGCAACTGGCTGCGCAGCCCAATCAATCCGCGTGAGGGAATCTTGAAGTCCATGCGCACACGGCCCGAGCCGTGATTGCTCATCTTGAGCATCTCGCCGCGCCGACTGCCAGTCGTTTCCATGATGATGCCGATGAAATTCTCGGGCACGTCGATCACCAGCCGCTCCAGCGGCTCAAGTTTCTTGCCGTTTTCCGTGCGGGTCACGATTTCGGGCTTGCCCACCATCAACTCAAAACCTTCGCGCCGCATCGTTTCGATCAGGATCGCGAGCTGCAATTCGCCGCGCCCCAGCACGCGGAAAGATTCCGGCGTGTCCGTGTCTTCCACGCGGATGGACACGTTTGTCAGAAGCTCTTTTTGCAGACGATCGCGGAGGTCGCGCGAAGTCAGATAGCTTCCTTCTTTGCCGGAAAGCGGGCTGCTGTTGACGGTGAAAATCATCGCCAGCGTGGGCTCGTCGATCAGCAGGGGTTCCATCGGCATCGGGTTTGCCAAATCCGTAATGCTTTCCCCAATGTTGATGCCCTCGACGCCGGCAATCGCCACCAAATCCCCCGCCGGGACGGCTTGCGCTTCATCGCGTTCCAGGCCGCGAAAGGTATACAGTTTCGTGATGCGCGTCGGGGTCAGCTTACCGTCCAGTTTGACGATGCCCACGTCCGCGCCGCGCTTGAGCGTGCCGTTGAATACGCGCCCGATGGCGATGCGTCCCAGGAATTCGCTGTAATCCAGGTTCATCACCTGAATCTGAAGAACTCCTTCCGGGTCGCCCGGGGGGGCCGGGATGTGCTTTACAATGGCCTCGAAAAGCGGAAGCAAATCCTTTGAATCATCACCCGCAGTGCGGTGCGCCACGCCGTCGCGCGCATTCGTATAAATGACGGGAAAATCGAGCTGGTCCTCGGTGGCGTCCAGGTCGATAAAGAGATCGTAGATTTCGTCCAGGACTTCCTTGGCTCGCGCGTCGCTGCGGTCGATCTTGTTCAACACGATGACCGGAGGGAGCTTTGCCGCCAGGGCCTTCTGTAGAACGTAACGAGTCTGCGGCAGCGGGCCCTCGCTGGCGTCGACGAGCACTACCACGCCGTCCACCATGCGAAGGGCGCGTTCGACTTCGCCGCCAAAGTCGCTGTGCCCCGGGGTATCCACGATATTGATCTTGGTGTCGTGAAAAAAGAGCGCGGTATTCTTCGCAAGAATGGTGATGCCACGCTCGCGTTCCAGGTCATTCGAATCCATCACGCGCTCAACGAGTGCCTCATTGGCGCGGAAAATCCCACTTTGTCTCAGCATCGCGTCTACCAGCGTGGTTTTGCCGTGGTCCACGTGCGCAATGATGGCGATGTTTCGAATATTTTGACTCATAGTTTTGATTCTTATGACTCCGATTCCGTCGGGGCCAAGTCCTCTAAAGACAAAAATAGCTGCTGAAACAACCAGCAGCCCGGACAAATGTCCTTTTATCTATGTTGACCGCTTGGCGGTCACACATCCTTAGGTGCGGTCGAGCAATATAGAGTTTAACAGACGCGCTCCTCCGCAGCCAACAAACTAGGACAGGCATTCCGGCCTGTCCTCTTCCCATTCGCTCTGTCTTCGAATGGCACAGACAAGAATGTCTGTCCCACCTTTTGCTACTCCAAGCGCAGGACGATGAGGGGGTCCAACCGAGCCGCGCGGCGCGCCGGAACGTAGCAGGCCATCAGCGCGGCCATGCCGAGCACTGCCGCTACCCCGACGTAGGTCGGTGGATCGCTAGCCGCTACTTCAAAGAGCAGCTGCTCGAAGAGGTGAGTAAGCCAGAGCGCGCCCAACAAGCCAAGCGCCACGCCCACCAGAGTCAGCGACATGCCCTGCCCCAGAATCATGCGCAGAATTTCTCCTGGACGCGCGCCGATGGCCATGCGCACTCCGATTTCATGCCTGCGCTGGCCGACCACCAAGGCCATCACGCCACCGATGCCCGTGGCCGCAATCGCCAACGCCTGCAGAGCGAACAACCCCAACAAATTGCTTGTCAGCCTGGGCGCCGCGACGGATTCGGCGCGCACCTGTTCGAGCGACCGCATCCGCGCGGCCGGTTGATTCGCATCGATGGCATGCAGCAGCTCGATCACCCCGCGCGCAATGCTCATGGGCTCCACACTCGTCTTGATCACCAGGCTGGACTCCATCATGGGGTTCTGCGCCATGGCCACATAAATCTCATCCGCGGCATTTTTATCCAGTCCATACTGTTTGATGTCGCCAACCACTCCAACCACCTGGGTCCAGTTTTTCCCTCTATCGGTGGAGAACCGTGTTCCGACGGGATCCTGCGATCCCCAGAGATGGCTCGCGGCGCTCCGATTCACAATCGCCACGTCCGGATTGCCCGGCCTGTCGCTTTGTAAAAATCCGCGCCCTTTGAAAATTGGAATGTGCAGCGCTTCGAAGTAGCATGGGCTCACAATCCGGAAATCGGCCGTCGGGAGCGCCTGCCCTGGCGTGGTCGCCTGCCCCTGAATCTGGAAATCGCCGGTCATCTTCATGTCGTTGGTAAAGGGGATCATCATCGAAGCGGCTGCCGATTTGACTCCGCTCTGCATCTGGATTTTCTCGAGCAGCGTTTCAAAAAAGGCGCGCTGCTTGTCGCCGGTGTTGTATTTAACGAAGTCCAGGCCGATCTGCATCGTCAGTACGTTTTCCGGTTGAAAACCTGGGTCCACACGCTGCAGCCTTAGAAAGCTGCGCAGCATCAGCCCCGCGCCAATCAGCAGGAGAAACGAGGCCGCTACTTGCGCAACAATAAGCAAGCTGCTCATGCGGTGCTTCCCGCGCCCGATCGTGGACTGCGTGCCACCTTCTTTCAGTGTGCCGACGACGGTCTCCCGCGCCGCCAGTGCCGGCGCGGTCCCGGAAAGCAGGCTCGTCAGGACGGCGACCAGAAAAGTGAATCCCAACACCACGGCGTCCATGTGAATCTCCCGCGCCCGCGGCGTGAAGCGCGCCGCGAAATTCACCAGCAGGCTCAGCGCGCCCCAGGAAAAAAGCAGGCCCAGGCCGCCGCCGATCACCGCCAGCAAAAAACTCTCCGTCAGAAGTTGTCGGAACATGCGCGCACGTCCGGCGCCGAGCGCGGCGCGCACCGCGAGCTCCCGCTCTCGCCGCAGCAATCGCGAGAGATTCAGGTTCGCGACATTTGCGCACGCGATCAACAGGACGAATCCCGCTGCCGCCAGCAGCACCAGCATTGTCGGCCGCGCATTGTGCGTCAGCTGTTCCTCAAGCGATACGGTCTGCACCGAATAGTGGTTCGCCTCGGGATAGTCTTTCGGGTAGGCCTTCTGCAGATTAGCCGCAACTCCGCTCAAATCCGCCTGCGCCTGAGGCACGCTCATTCCGGGCTTCATCCGTCCAAAAACCTGCATCATGCGAGCCTGCCGGTTGGCGATGGCCGCGGGGCGTGATCGGAAAGGGCATGCCGTCGTTGGCATGTACACGTCGTTCTCGTCGGGATATTGCGGCACCGGCGGTAGCACCCCGATCACCGTGTGGATTTTGTCGTTCATCGTGAACGTCTTATTGACCACTGTCGGGTCGCCGCCGAAACTCTTGATCCAATACTCGTGGCTGAGCAACAACACAGCCGGCGCACCGGGCCGTTCATCTTCCGGCCGGAAGGCGCGGCCGAACAGGGGCTTCACTCCGAAGACCTCAAAGTAGTTCCAGGAAACGACACCGGTCTCAACGCGCTCCGGTTCGCTGCGGCCCAACAGGATGAAATTCATGTTGTGGTATTCGACAAGTCCACCGAGCGAACGGCTTTGCGCCCGGTAGTCGTTGATCTCTGCTACGGAGAAAGACTGATTCATCATTCCCATTCGCTGATCTAAGACCACCAGCCGGTCACCGTGTTCGTACGGCAACGGCTTCAGCAGCACCGCATTCACAACACTGAAGATCGCCGAGTTGGCGCCGATTCCCAGGCCCAGGGTGAGGATCGCCGCAAGCGTGAAACCCGGGCTCTTGCGCATCATCCGCAGGGCGAATCCCGCGTCTTGACCGAACATCGCCAGATGCTCACCCGGCGCCGTCCGGAAGATTCCCACAATCGTTTCCCACCACAGACGCAGAACACCCGTGGTTCCGTTGCGGCGCCCCGCTTCCCGGTGTTGCTCCTGGAATACGGATTCCATTTCGCGGCCGTATTCGCTGCGAAAATCGAAGGGTAGAAGCCGCAGGAGTGCTCGATAAATTCGTGTCGCTCGGGAATCAGCCGCGGCCATGGTGTCCTCCCGCGGTGCACCACACCGCACCGCTCCCCGGACCGCTCGCGGTCTCTGGAATCGGCTCCGCCGGCTCCGGGAATTCCCTTACGCCGTCCGAGGTTTCTTCAACAAATTTCTCGACCGCGCGATGGATAGGATTTCATCCATCCGCTCCGCTTCCGCGATCGCCACCTGCCGGCCTTGTGGCGTCAATCGGTAATAACGACGCCGCTCGTCGTCTTCCGATTCCGCGGGCCGGGAACGCAACTCCACGATCAGGCCATCGTTCAGTAAGCGCTTGATGATTCCATACAGGGTTCCCGTGCTCAGCCGGACTTTGCCGCCGGTGCGCAGCTCCACTTCCTTCAGAATGGCGTAGCCGTGGAGATCGTTGCCCGCGAGCGCCAGCAGCACATGGAACATGGATGGTGTCAGTGGCGCAAAGAGTCCGGCGTTGCTTGGAACAGCACTCAAGGTCGCGGCTCCGCAGAAAGTGTTCTGTCGTCATACGCTATATCGTCACACGCCATAGTGTCAAGAGGAATTCCCCAAACTTATGCTGGCGAAAATTACCAGCGTGGGCCGTAAAGCCTCGGTGTTTTAGACCGGGGGATATAAGGCCCTCTTGATTTCTGACCATAAACTTCTCTTCGTCCACAAGACCTATGGGCGGACAGCCCAAAAGTGAAGCCTCTTTGTTGTCCTCCGTTGAACTAAGGCGATTGTGGAGGAACCCACCGAAGAGACCGGACCAACATCCGGCTCCGTAGGAATCCTCGCCGCTTGCGGCGGAAAGGATGTCAAGGCTTCGCACTTGAGTTCTTCTCCTTCTTGGCGGGCAGCTCGCTCAAGTGCGCGATACACGCGGCTGCGGTGAAACGCACGGCGTCCTTCTCATCGTCCAGTGCTGCGGCAATCTTGGGCACGAGCGAGCGGTCTGCTCGCTGCGCAATCGCCTCCAGCGCCGACGCTCGGACCGACCAGTTCTTGTCCTTGGTCGCGGCGACGAGCGCTTCGGAACTGCCTGGGTCCGGATCCTGCGCGAGTCTTTTCGCTGCCGCCGCACGTATCGATGACGAATCATTTTTCGCCACGGTCTTAATGATTTCGTAACCGATTCCCGCAAAAGGGATGAATCCGATCCCTTCCTCAAATCCAAGTTGCGCCATTTTCTTTTTGTCTTTGAGGGTGCCGAGCTGTTCTTTGATCAACCCCTTGCGGGCGCGTCTTTCACCGGTCAGCACCTCGTAGTAAACGTCGTAGCCCTTGTCGTCGTGGAGGAGAAGCAGCGAATTCGCCGCCGCCAGCACTACCGTGGGCTCGGAATCTTCCAGCGCTTTCTCCAATTCGAGAGTCGAGCGTTGCGCGAGCATGGATCCCAGCGCCACGGCCGCGGCCAGGCGGACATTTGGTTTCTCGTCCTGGAGTGCCTCCCTTGCAGCCTTTTCTGCTTCCGCGTTTCCAGGTAAGAGGCCTAATGCTCTCGCCGCTTTGGCACGTTTGTCCGCACTCTCATTCTTCAGGCCGTCCCGCAGAATTCCCCAGGCTTTCTCGCCGGGAGCCTGCGGGCTCGGTTCCGAGGCGCAGCCAATTGGCGGTTTACCCTGCGGTGACGCTGGTGCCGAAGACGGTTGCTGCGCCAGAGCTGAAATGCCGACCACGCCTAGCAAGCGCAAGACTCCGTCTAGACGAGGTCTCCAGTGAGGAAGGGTCCCGGGTCGTTTGCTCTTCATTTCCATCTCCGGGTTGAAGGAAAAACTTGACGACTATACTCGAAGATGGGCGCTCCCGGGAAAGCAGGAACTCCGGAACGGGGGGTAGAACGCACCTAAATCCAGAATCGAAATGCCCACGTCCGACACTAGGTAGGATTGGTTCAGAGGGCGCGAACGCGGGCATTTCAATGGTTCTTGGGACTACGGGCTGTTGAAAAGTTAATTCTCCCAAGTCCTCCTATTGAGTTCAAGGATCCCGGAGCAGTCCAGCTGAGGAAATGATCTGATCTGCCACGGGGACGTTGCTCTCCTGTAACTTGAATCTCGCGGAAACGTCAAACGATCTGACTCTGAAAATTCTGTGACCCAATAAGACCCTCATAATCAGTATGTTATGTCCCTAAATGAACTGGACTCTTTCCTGACGACGCTTCGCGTGGTATAGTCCGCCGATTCATTCGGGGGACTTTTCTTTCGTGGAACACGGTGTTGACCCCAAACTTGCCGTCCGATTCGGCCTCTATGAGGTCGATCTTGTCCGGGGAGTACTTTCCCGACAGGGCGCACGCCTCAAGATTCAAGAACAACCCTTCCGTATACTGGCGCTGCTTCTGCAGCGCCCCGGTGAAATCGTTACCCGCGAAGAGCTCCAGCAGTCACTTTGGCCCGAAGGTACGCACGTTAATTTTGACGGCAGCCTGAACGCCGCCCTGAAGAAGCTCCGTGCGGCCATTCAAGATGACGCGGAGAATCCGCACTTTATCGAAACCGTTCCCCGCCAGGGTTACCGTTTCCTCGCGCCGGTCCATTCCGTCAACGGTTCTCGGAACTCCATTTCTCAATCGACAAATGTTTCTCCAGGGAGTTCGGAAGATTCCTTCGAAGTGCGCATGCGCCTCAATCCGGAATTCTCTCCTGAGCGGGCTGCCAAGCTTTACCGAGAAAGGAAGATGGCCGAGCGCGCGGCGCGGTGGATCGATTTCACTCTTCTTTCCTGCGCGATTGTTTTTGGTTCCTGGCTGCTCTTTTTCATCGTGTACCCGGTCCCTCGTCCTAGCGTGCAGCGTATGACGCGCATCACCAACGCCGGAGGAATCGATGAATGGGGCGGGATCGTGTCCGATGGCACGAGGATCTTTTTTCTCGAGCATGACGGCGGCCACTGGAATCTGATGCAAACCTCGGTGGAAGGCGGCAACGCGGAAAAAATGCCCGCTCCTTTTGAAAACACGCGCCTCTTCGCCCTCTCGCCCGACCATTCGCAGTTTCTGATCGGACAGTTCACCCGGCGCGATGATGAGATGCCGCTCTGGCTCTGGCCGGTGCAGGGCGGGGAGCCGCGCCGTATGGGCGAAGCCGTTGGCCGCGATCCCGCGTGGTCACCGGATGGCAGCCAGATCATTTATGTGCGCGGCCGCAGCCTGTATACCATCCATCCCGATGGGACACAGCTCCGCGAATTGGCGTATAGCCCTGGACTCCCGCACTTCCCGGCTTGGTCTCCCGACGGCGAAACCATTCGTTTCAGCATGGACAAGCGCGAGGATGGCACTCAAGCCGTCTGGGAGATGGCCGCCGATGCCTCCGGTTTGCATCCGATTCTCGCCAGCGGAAGGCGGCCGACCTCTCAATCCGCCGGTGAGTGGACGGCGGATGGCAGGTACTTTCTCTTCTCCGGCTGCGAAGACTATGATTGCAATCTCTGGGGCATCCGCGAATCCTGGAAATGGTTCCGCCGCTCGCACCACGATCCTGTGCAATTGACGCATGGCCCTGATTCTTTGCACGTAGCCATCCCCACGCAAACGGGTTCCCGCGTATTTGCTTTCAGCTTCCGCTCGAACCGCGAACTGCAGAGAATCGAACCGCAATCTCGTCATGCCGACACGTTGATCCCCAATGCCAACGCGGAGATAACCAGCGTCTCTCCCGACGGCCATCTAGCTTTGTATACCGATCGTCCGAACGGCTCGCTGTGGCGGAGCAGCATCGATGGCACTCAGCGGCTTCGCCTAACCAAACCTCCGCTGGTCGCCTCTGCCCCTCATTGGTCGCGGGATGGAAAGCAGATTCTATTCACCGGCGTGCGTCCCGGCTACATGCGCCAGATCTATTTCCTCTCCGCGGATGGCGGGGCCTTGCGCGCGGTCCTTCCCGAGAGCCGCGAGGCGTCCGACGCCGATTGGTCCCCGGATGGTACGCAAATCGTCGTCAGTATGCGCGAACAAAAGACCCAGCCCAAATTTGGTGTCTACTTGTTCAAATCAAGCACCGGTGAGTGGACGCTCTTGCCAGCGTCCCGAGGGTTGGTCGCGCCTCGGTGGTCTCCCAATGGACGCTATGTCGCGGCTCTTGACGAAACAAATCACCGGCTGCTCCTTTATGATTTCCAGGCGGAAAAATGGAGTGATGTGGCCGAGGGCGGACTTCTCGGCGCTCCGTACTGGACTTCCGGCTCCGCGGCGATCTATTTTCAGGATCAGCTCGACAGCGAGCAGGCCATCTATCGCGTGAAAATCGCGAATCGCCAGGTGGAGAAGGTCTTCAGTTGCGGCGAGATCCTTCGCAGCAGCCCCTCCCATTGCACCCTCAGCGGAATTGGACTGGATGGCTCTCTTTACGTGATGGTTGAGCGTGGTTTGACGGACATCTACGCTCTCGACCTCGACTTGCCCTGAGGATTCCCTTCTAGGTGGGGGCTCTCGAATCCTATTTTTTCCGGTTACAGGTGAAGTCGTACTCCACGAACCAGGTCTTGCCGTTGTCGTTTGAACCTTGGCTGAATTGCCGGACCGTATCAGGTCCAAGCTTGATGAATTGCAGATGCCGTTTTAGTTTTTTCCCGTCTGGTTGCGGAAGTTCATCGGTCCAGTAATCCATGATTCCGTCCTTCAGCCCGCCATAGAAGAAAAGGTTGCCGCCGGTATTATCCACCCAGTATTGTTCCCAACGCTTGAGCTCCGCATTGTGGATGTTGTAGCTCTTCCCGGAGTAGCCGATGTTTCCCGCGCTCATCCAGTTTTCCTGCACCACGCAATCCCCGAGAATCAATTCGATTCGGCTGTCTCCCGCGGGCGTCGCTCCCTGGCTGGTGACGACGTTCCAATGGCCCAGCCAGAAGTCAAATTGACGATTTTCCGCCGCATAAGCGCACGGTTTTTGGTTGCGGGTGCCAGGTCAGGATCAGCCGCCCCCGGACGGAAGAAACAAGGCATTTGCTGCATAAAGAACCATGAAACGCCGCATTTTTTTCACCTCGCGTAGTAGGAAAGCCCTGATTGGGGGTTTAGACGCGCATTGCCAGAAAAGGGCACTTAGCTGGCGGCATGGGAATCCGCTAATTCATATAATTGACTTCAAAATCTAGACGATTTCCTTCGGTAACCTCCCAAACTTCAGATTCTTCCCCGCCTCCCTCGAATGGTGCCGCCCGGGCTCAGCGGTTTCACGGAACCTATTGATGAAATTGTTCGTAAAGATAGAAGACACTCGAGTGGTTTCTACGTCTATACACCATAAGGGTGGGCGTCTATGTCACCGGAAGTGATCTCGATGCGAGAACCGGATGAACCGACGACTTCGGAACGGGTACTCCTGTCGTCCGGCCGCTATGTCCTTTTTGGGCCGTTCCGGATTGACCAGCAGCGGCAGGAGGTTACCCGGAATGGGTCCCGGCTCAAGCTGCAGGGCAAGGTTTATCAGGTTCTTCTGACACTTCTTGAGAAGCCTGGTGAAGTCGTCACCCGCGAAGAGCTGCGCATGCGGCTCTGGCCTGCCGATACGCATGTGAACTACGACGCTAACGTAAATACCACCGTTAACAAACTCCGCCAAGCGCTTGGCGATTCCTCCGATAAGCCGGTGTATATCGAGACCATTCCTCGGAAGGGCTACTGCCTCCTGGTGCACCCGGAAGTTTCCGACAAGTCCTCACATTCTCACTTGGCCCACCGTGAGCCGGCTGCTGATTCCGCTCAAGGATCTTCTCGAAGCTCAGGCGGCCTGGCGTTTTCAAAATCGGATGTTTGGATTGTGTTCGGTGTGATCGGCTTGATTCTTGCCGGGATGCTCCTCGGCGCGGGAATTACCCGGCTCTGGATCTCCCGCGCGGTCCCTATGGCCCCTTACTCCTTGGTGATATCCTTTTCGCGCGCGCGCGCGGTCCCGTTTTTCTAAGACTTGTCTTACTCTTTGGGGGCTTGGCCTGACCGGAACTCCGTCCATGGCCCCGCCTTCATGTCCCGCAAATAAGGCTCCTGCCAGGCATACTCGGGATGAGCCGCTAAGAACGGCTTGGCGAGAAAATCCCCGCCGCAGGGATGACCCATGCGTGCCATGATGCGCATTTCCTTCGCCATTTTTGCATCCGTCGCTTTTCCTTGCACCGCCCCGCCGGGATAGTAGGGTTGCCACTCCCACTCTTTCACGCCGCGGGGCGACCCATCCACGTGCCCGCACAGCGTGCGCTCGTTTGCTTCTTCCTTTTTCTGAGCCGTGTCCGAGTGGTCGCCAAGCATTTTTTCCGCAAGCACTACGTCGATCTTTCCTTTGTTTTCCTTCAGCAATTCATCCCACCGTGCTCGCCTCGCATTCGGCGAACTCTCTTTATTAATTGGATCAAACTGTGGCGCGTCTTCCTTGAGCACCTGCGGGTCGCGCGCCCAGTTCGACCCGGCGAGCACTCCATCCTTCGTCCTCCACAGCTTGTGCGCTTTCAAGCCAAGTTCGAGTTGCGCGATCTCCCCTGTCTTCCGGTCGCCGAGCAGCCAGTCGTTTGCATATCCCCCGTTGTTTCCCTCCAGCATGATCTCTGTGTATTCGTCGATCGAGCCCGCATACTGCAGGGCCTTCCTTGCCCGAACGAATTCCGCCTTGCCGTTCGGGTCCCAGCCTTCAAACTGCGTAATCGTCGTTTCCGTCACCATCAGCCCGTCGCTATTGATCCCGAAATCGTCATCGCTCGCGATCACTCCGGGGAAACCATCCATCAGGATTCTGTAACCATTCTTCGGCGCAATGTCGAACACGATCCGCCACCGTTCCCCGTTCCGGTAACTCGTCCAATTGTTGTGCGCCATCACGATCAGCCCGTCTTTTGTCCAGCTTCCCGTAGCCACGAAAGCGCTGCAATTCCCCGGGCTCTTCAGCTCCGGTGCCTCCGCCATTTTTTGCTGCTTGTTCAGCCACGGCACGTAATAATCTGGCAGCTCCTCGAAGGCATTGAAGGCCACTAGGTCGTCCACATCCAGGTTCGAACCGGTACGTGCGCGCAGCCCCTCGACGATGCCCCGCAGCTCCTGCTGATACTCCACATCGATCTTCGGCCACAGCATTTCGTGCGCGGCTTTCCGGAAAAATTCCCAGTCGCGCTCCGTGGAATGCATCATCCCCGCGCTCACGGCCGCAAACGCATCTTCGATCTCCGGCGCCAGGAGGTATCCGTGCTGATATCCCATCGCGCCCGGATCGCCTTCGAGATGCAGGTAGATCCAGCCGCCTTCTTCGAACCTCGACGCTCCCTTCAACCGCGGATCGTTCGCCGCCGCACGCTCTCGCGCTGCCGCGATCGTCGCCACCATGGCGTCATTCGCCGATGCCGAAGCCGCCGCTCCGCTGCCCGCCCACCACAGCGCCGCCCCTCCCAGGATCACTAGCAGAATCGCCGCCGCGCGCCTCATCGAATCATTCATTGCACTCGCCTCCCGAACATCCATTGTGGTCCCTAGAGTCTATTCCGCTCCCGCTCTACCTTCAACGTTCCTCACCCCCCGCACCCCACATCGTTCTCGTGTAAACTCTCACGATCAGAATGCTTATAGCCATCACACGTGCCGTCAGCCCCGCCATCGTCAATTGCGAACTTTCCTTCATCGACCGTAAGCCCATCGATCTGGGCACTGCCCAGGAGCAGCACCACGCCTACGAGAAGCTGCTGGACAAATTGGGCGCTCGCGTTATTTCACTTCCCGCCGAGCCCGATCTTCCCGACTCCATGTTCGTCGAAGACCCTGCTATGGTTCTCGATGAATTGGCGGTGATCTTGCCGCTCGGGACGGAGACCCGCCGCCGCGAGGCGCCTTCACTCGCCCAGGCGCTCGCCAAATTTCGAAAGCTCGAATACGTTTCTCTTCCCGGCACCCTCGAAGGTGGCGACATCCTTCGCATCGGCCGAAAGCTCTTTGTCGGCCTCACCAAGCGCAGCAACGCGGAAGGCATCCGCCAGCTCGCCACCATTCTTTTGCCGCACAACTATGAAGTCATCGCCGTTCCCGTCACCGGCTGCCTGCACCTGAAATCGGCGGTCACGCATCTCAGCGGCAACACGCTCCTCGCCAATCGCGCCTGGTTCGCTACCACGCCCCTCGCCGGCCATGAGTGGATCGACGTTGATTCCGCCGAGCCTCATGCAGCCAATGCCCTGGCTCTCGGTGGCACGATCATTTTCCCCGCATCGTTCCCGCGCACACGTGCCCGCATCGAAGCGCGCGGCTTCCAGGTCACGCCGGTGAACATCTCCGAACTCCAAAAGGCCGAATCCGGCCTCACCTGCTCCAGCCTGATTTTCGCAAACACCGATTCCGCCCGCTCATGATGCGGAGCGAAGCGACGAAGGAGCCTCAGGCTCTTTGCGCAAAAGAAAACAGTCGTGCGGTTGATTCCACGTGGCGGTCTTTTTTGACGCCCCGCGTGCCCACAAACTACGGATGAAAATTGAACACCAGCTGAGTTGTGGTTCTCCGCCGGTCGGCGCCGCTCCATCCTAGACTCCTCTCGTCCCAAAAAGACCTAGGGCCGGACAGGCCCGATGTGAAGCCTGTGGAGATGCGGCGCAGTAAGGCTGATCTGTGAAGCAGGAACCCACCGAAGAGACCGGACTAAACATCCGGCTCCGTAGGAATCCTCGCTGTAAGAGCGGCGGGGAGGACGTCAAAAACTTCCGCCAGCTTCTCCAAGATGTTGACCGGGCCGCAAAACACAACACAACGGCCACCCGGATCCTGCCGGGTGGCCGTCATTTTATCGATGCGAGTTTCTCTATCGGAAGGCGTCAATTGGGAAGTTCTTCCACGCCGCGCGCCACAAACACCGGCTGGCTGCCGATCGGATCCTTCAGCACCAGACCGACGACGCGCAACGGCTTTGTCGGATTACCGCTCAGGTCGCCGAGGCTCTTCAGCCCGCCGCCGAATCGCGTGAAGGGCGTGACGTACACGGTGACCGGTCCATTGAACAGCACGCCTGCTAATCCATTCGAATTGAACTGAAATGTGTTGGCATTGAGGTTCACACTGTTCGCCACCAGCGTGCCGGTGTGCCCTTCTTGCCGCAACACCACGCGCTTTACCGTTACCGCCCCGTTCGCAACCGGTCCGCCGATGCTTATATGCTGGCCGGGCACCATCAGACCCGCATTGAAGAAGTGGTTTGTCCAGCTGTTGTGCATCCAGTAGATGAAGTACTTCTCGTTGCCGGTCAGATCGATGGTCGAGATTTCTCCCGACTGAAAGCCGGTACCGGAAGGCAACACGCTTCGCACATACAGATCAAAATCCGTGGCTGTATTTGTGGGCGGATTTACATACGTGATCAAGCCGCCCGCGAAGAACCTGTCCTCGGAGAGGATTCCCACAGAGTCCGCAAGGAAAGTCGCCGCGGTGCGGTCCAGTGCGCCGGAGATCTCCACGATGGACGTCGAAGTCAGGTTGCTGATGGTCTCGCTGCCTTCCCATTCGGTCTGACCGTTTACGTTCACCGTGAACTGGTGGCCGTGCGGCCCCTGAATGATGAAGGAATTACCGCCGGCGTTTACGCTCACCACGCCAGCGATGAAATCATCAACATACGCATCGGCCTCGCTTGGTGTGATCGCTTTCAGATCCAGCGTAGGGGTGACCGCGCCGGTGACCTGTCCACTGCCGTCGACGGCGATGGAGTTGCGCAGGTTGAATTCAAACCTCAAGCCGATGATGTTTCCCGTGCTCACGACCAAAGGAGTCGACAAGGGAATAGTCACGCTCGATTGCGTCAGCGTTACTGCCGGTGACGTGGTTCCGTTGAGCATGCTGATCGTCGGTCGCGCCGGCGGATTGACGTTTAAGTACCCGATCTGTGGATTCGCAAGCGTCACAGTGACACTTGTATAGGTGCCGGCGGGAATCGTGTTGATGTCCAGCAATGTCCGCAAGCCATTCAGCCGCGCGAAGTCCACGGTCTGCGTTCCGCTGAGCACCGATTGCGTATTATTGTTAGCGTCCGTGACCGTTATTCCGGTAATGTCCACTTGAAACGAAACCACGCTCGGCAGTGGTGCGTCCGTTCCCGTGACGAACACGGTCCCCGATTGCGCTCCGGTCATCGGGGAAGACCACGCTCCGCCGCAACCGCTCATGAATGCGATCAGTGCTAATGCGCATACACCACTTAACCACTTCTTGGGGTCCATAAGTCCTTTCGTGCCGTTCACTCCGGTGGTGCCCCATACACGCACTCGTTCATGGGATCGGAAACCCGAGCAGATAAGAAAAGTTGCAGTCCTTAAGATACGTAGATTCAATATTTTACAGTACTACAACCGGCTCTTGGCGATACCCCATTCCTTCGACAATGGTAGGGTCTGGAGCGCCTTGCTGACCCGGTGGCGAGCGCAAGCCCGGCACTCCAGGGCCCATTCGCGATTTATTCCCTTTCCCCAACCGCCCTCCGGTGCTATATTCGGGAAGATATGTTGTCCATCGCCACTAAGCGAATTACCTCCAAGTCGTCCATGTCGACTACGACTATGACTAAGACGACTATTTCCGCTTCGGGCGCGTGGAGAAACAGCTAGCAACTAGAAATAGTTTCCAACCCACCGCCAGAAGCGAACCTGGCGGTGGGTTTCTTCTTTAAGCCCCCTCCGGAGACGCTCCAGCGGTTGCAATCGCAAAAGGAAACCAGGAGCGCAGGTCATGAATCTCGAAAACATACGGGAAGAAGCAGCAGCCGAAACAAGCCCCGGCGCGTTGCACCAGCGAGTGCATTCGGCCGGCGGGGCGAGCAAGCAAAGCCGGAACGTCGTCGCCTTCAAGTTCGGCGGCAGTTCACTTCTCGGTGCGGACCCTATGCTCCATGCCGCAGGTCTCGTTCGCGCCGCCACGCGCGCTTCCAACGTCGCCGTGGTCGTCTCCGCCATGAAGGGCGTAACCGATCATCTCCTTTCCATTGCTCGCGCTCTCGCCGATGGCAGACTCGCGCAGGCGCGCCGCGAAGCCGAGCTGGTCTTGGATCTTCACCTCGATGTGCTTCGCGATCTGCAGCTCAGCGAAGAGAACGACCTTCGCGTGCGCCGGGAGTTGCAGCTCCTGGGACGCGACCTTCTTCACGAAGTTCCGGCTCGGGGCAGCGTCGCCGCCGGCGCCGAGCTCTTCGATCGCCTCGCATCCTTTGGCGAGCGCTTCAGCGCCAGGCTCTTTGCCGCCGCGCTGGAAAAGTCACGAATCCCTGCCGTGCCTGTCACATCCTCGGATTTCGTCCTGACCTGCGACACTTTTCGCGATGCGCAGCCGCATCTCGAACAAACTAAACAACGCGGCCGAGACGTTCTTCTTCCGCTCCTCGAAGCCGGCGTCGTGCCCGTCGTTACCGGCTTCATCGGTGCAACGCCCGATGGCCGCATCACCACGCTCGGCCGCAACAGCTCGGATTTTTCCGGGGCCATCATCGCACACGTCGTGGACGCCGACGAACTTGTTATTTGGACCGACGTCGACGGCATCTTCACCGCCAATCCCAACGAATCCCCCGAAGCGCGCCTTCTTCATGAGCTCAGCTACGATGAAGCCCACGCCCTCGCCGCGAGCGGCGCGAAAGTTCTCCACGCGAAAGTGCTGCCTCTCGCCGCCGAAACCGAAATGGTTGTCTGGGTTCGCAATACTTTCAACCCGCAGGCGCGGGGCACGCGGATTGGTTCGCCGCGCGTACAGGAGCATCCTGCTACTGCCCCGATGGGAAAATCTCAGCACGGCGGTGCGGCATGAGTTCACAATCTCAATATGGAGGTGATGGCAACATGCAGTCGAAACAGTCAGCGAAATCGACCGGGGGGCGCGTAGAAAACGCCGCAGTAAGGGGCGATCAAGGCGCGCCGGTAAGGCGTGCTGAGAAAAAGTTGCGGGCCGGGGTTTTGGGTGCCACCGGTATCGTCGGTCAGCATTTGGTAAAGCTGCTCGCCGGTCATCCCTGGTTCGAGCTCACCGAAGTTGCCGCCTCCGAGCGTTCCTCCGGCAAGAGCTACGCCGAAGCCGTGCGCTGGCATCTGGATGCGCCCATTCCCGAAGTGGCTCGCAATCTCGTCGTCAAAGGTCTCGAGCTCTCTCTCGACTGCGATTTCGTTTTCTCCGCGCTCGATTCTTCCGTCGCTGGCTCCGCCGAGGAGGATTTCGCTCGCGCGGGCTATCCCGTGGTCAGCAATTCCAGGAATCACCGCATGGATGCCGACGTTCCCTTACTCATTCCGGAAGTGAACGCCGCCCATCTCGACGCCATCCCCTGGCAGCAGAAGAATCGTGGCTACCACACGGGCTTCATCGTCACCAATCCCAATTGCTCGACCGCCGGCTTGGTCCTTGTATTGAAACCGCTCGTTGACGCCTTTGGCCTCGAGAAAATCTTTGTCGTCACGCTCCAGGCCATTTCCGGCGCCGGCTACCCCGGCGTCGCCGCGATGGATATTCAGGGCAACGTCGTTCCTTTCATCAGCGGCGAAGAAGATAAAATGGAATCCGAGCCGCAGAAGCTGCTCGGCAAATGGGATGGCTCGCGGTTCGTTGACGCCGGCATCGGCCTCAGCGCCCATTGCAACCGCGTGCCGGTCGTCGACGGCCACCTCGAGTGCGTCTCCGTCGGCCTGAAAAAAATCGCTTCCCTCGACGAAGTTCGCGAAGCCCTCCGCAACTTCGAAGTCGACGCCGAGCTGGCATCGCTCCCGAGCGCGCTGCGAAATCCCGTGGTCTTCCTCAACGAAGAGAATCGCCCGCAGCCGCGTCGCGACGTTCACGCCGGAAACGGCATGGCCGCCGTCGTCGGCCGCGTCCGCGAATGCCCGCTGCTAGACGTCAAACTCACGCTGCTCGCGCACAACCTCGTCCGCGGCGCCGCCGGCGCCGCCTTGCTCAACGCCGAGCTCCTCGCCGCCCGAGGCTTCCTCAAGCACCGCGTCACCCCGAGCGAGTCCCACCTCGCCGAACCCGTCTGGCGCTGAATCGCGGCGTTATTTCGCAGCCGGTAGTTTCCCTAGCCAGAGAGACCGAGGTCCTTGCCCTACCCCGGGTCACACCTTGGAGATGATGATTCATCGCCAACAAGCGAGCAGGCAACCGCGCGGTTATGGAAGTCGCTAAACCCAGGGCCGTTTGCAGCGACTTGATTGACTCGCGCATCGGCTCATCGTAGGGAACCCGGGCACATTCCTTGTTTGTGCCCCCGTATTTATGCGCCGCTGGTCCTCACTGCCCCGGCCCCTTGTGGCTGCACTGGCGGCTCTGTTTGCCGCCGCCGCCATCCTCTACGGCTTCCTCTGGATGTACGACGCGCGGCACCCGGATAATCCGTCCAGGAATTCAGTCGCGCCAGCCAGGCCGATGACCTGACTCTCCTTACCGCCCAAGCCCGCTGACTTGGCCTTTCTCTCTGCCCGCGATTTCTACCCGCCCGTAAAACACGCTATCTTTCGAAGTCGCCGCACCGGGCATTTCTCGGGCATTTCGAGCCCCCTTTATAGTCGGCCGTCGTTCCACTAGAATGGGCGCCGGTAATTTCCCTCCATGGTAAAGAGCCCGGTTGCAAAAGCGCGGTTGCGACCTGCAAGCTGATAAGCATGCCGGAACTGCCGGATATCGCCGCCTACATCAGTGCACTCGAATCCCGCATCGTCACGCAGCCGGTCGAGCGAGTGCGACTGGCGAGCCCTTTTCTGCTTCGAACCGCACAGCCGGCAATTACGAATGTGGAGGGCCGCGTCGTCCGCGAACTGCGGCGAATCGGCAAGCGAATCGCGATTGGAGTAGAAGGCGATCTCTGGCTGGTGCTGCACTTGATGATCGCTGGCCGGTTGCACTGGCGGCCACCAAAGGCAAAGCTGGCGGGCCGCCAGAGTCTGGCAGCCTTCGATTTTCCCAGTGGCTCTCTGGTGCTTACGGAAGCGGGCACAAAGCACCGCGCATCGTTGTATGTCCTCACTGGCGAGCAGGGCTTGCGTTCCGTGGACCCGGGGGGAATCGACATCTTCACGAGCGACCTTAGCTCGTTTCGCGAGGCCCTTACGGCCGAAAACCGCACGCTCAAGAGGGCTCTTACCGATCCGCGCCTAGTCAGTGGCATCGGCAACGCATATTCCGATGAGATCTTGCACGCAGCTCAATTGTCGCCCATCACCCTCACGCACAAGCTGGAGCCGCACGAGTGGGAAAGGCTGTTCGCGGCGACGCGCCATACCCTAGAGTTCTGGACCGACCGGCTGCGGTCAGAGACGGAGTCTGGCTTTCCGGAAATGGTGACCGCGTTTCGCAAGGACATGGCGGTTCACGGACGCTACGGAGAGCCATGCTTGAGGTGTGGAGAAAAGATTCAGCGGATTCGCTACGCGGACAACGAAACGAACTACTGTGCTCGATGCCAAACTGGTGGAAAAGTTCTTGCCGATCGTAGCTTGTCCCGGCTATTGAGATCGGACTGGCCGCGCACGCTCGAAGAACTCGAGGCTCTCAAGCGTCGCTAAAAGTGAAAGCCTTGGCGCAATAACCGAAACTCGGAAATGTATGGTCCGCCGCTTCGCCCCGAAATGTGAGGATGTCACAGGTTGGTCTGCGCAAGTGGACACCGCCTTTGTTGAAGTGAATTACTCCTGGCAGGATGGAATGCGCTGGGCTCTTTTCCCCATGACTATCTCAGTCTTGAAAGAGCTTCTCCGGTTTTCCAGAGCGTCGGGTTCGACCGTTGTGCCATGTCTTCATTCGCCAGCACACCTGGCAAGAAATCATGTTCTCCGCAGTCGTCACCTAGGCGGCAGCTAGATCCGCCAGCACGGGAAGGCTGCCGGATAAGCAAAAGTGGCGAACCATCCCATTACTATCGTTCGCAACTACTTGGCCGTAAAACTGGTCGTGCCTCCAGGAGGGTTCCGGAGGATGGCGAACAAGAGCGGCATTAATCAAGCGGTTTTGGGGCGTCGGGGGAGGGGGAGGCGGCCGGGAGCGCCGCCGGCCGAGGCGGTGGCGGCGGCGCTGATAGGCTCGGTGTTAGGCTTGGACGCGACCGCGGCTTCGGGCGCGGCTTTGGGAGTGGCGGTAGCGGGGACGCCGTTTGCCGAGGCGCCGGAGTCGGGTTTTTCTTCGATGCGCACCAGATATTGATAGGGGATTTCCCAGCGAAAGTGCTTGTGCTGTCCGCGCTGCTCGAAATTCTGTTCGAGGAAAATGGAACGGCCGGAATCAGCGACAAACGTGCCAGAGGCGGGCAAAAGGATATCGCCGGCGCGATATTGCACCTCCACGCGACGCCCGAGAAAGGCGGAGTAGCGAGCCATCCTGTACTCAGTGTCCGTGGATGGCAGTAACAGGGTCAATAGTACGGAAGGACTCCCTACCGGAGGGTTGTGGAAAGGGGGGATAAGCGCAACTGCAGAAAAAAAGCAGACAACAGAAAGACAGGACGCGGAGGCCACCGCGAGCACAAAAGCACAAGGAGTGCTCTTAGGATGTGGCGGGACCAGTGGCGGCTTACGCAGCTAGAATAGCCAACGCGTGGGGGATTCAGAAAGCAAGTCCTACGCGGATGCGCTGAACACTTTTGGCAGATGGGAGCGTCAGAATGAGAACCCAGCAGTGCTGGGTTCCAACTCCGGCTGTGTGATTTCTCTTAGGAGCGCCCAGCTAACTCTTTGCCTGGCCGATATATTGCAACTCACATTTTCAGAGGACGGGATTTTGCGCTTCCTTCTCCGAGGCGCAACTCTTACTTTGGCAGATCCTAAAGATTTCCCGGCGGAGTCGAGTGTTTGGTTTACGGAATTTGAAAGGCGTCCAGATCCGATTCGTGAGCATAGAGATGCAACGTTTTATTTTTCCTTCGCGAGGGAATCATTCCGATTGAAGCAAGCGGAACGAGAGCGAATAGCTTGACATTTTGCAGCGAGAGGCTATTGTCGGCGTTCCGGGATGGGGTTGGAAGGAGGTCCTGCCGAGAGTGTTCGAATTACGCGTTTCGCCTAAGGGAATAAACCCGGCGGCGCTGGAGTTCATCCAACTAACTCTCAGGATGGGTGCAACGGGGTTCTCCTCTATGCCAAAAATGAACGAAACGGTGGTTGCGGGGCTAACAGGCTATTACGAATTTATTGCGGCGCAGTTACATAAGTGGGTGGGCCCGCTTTCGAACGAACAGTTCTGGCGTAAGCCGTACAATTACGGAAACAGCGTCGGGCACCTGGTGCTGCACATGACCGGCAATTTGAACTACTACATCGGATCACGCGTCGCGGAAACGGGATACGTGCGGGACCGCGACCATGAGTTTACCGATAAGCAGCCACCGCCGAAGGAGGACGCGCTGCGGGCATTTGACCTTGCGATCGCCATGGTGGTGGCGACGATTCGAAAGCAGAGCGCGGAGGACTGGGGGAAAGCGTACACCGCCGAGCGGGAGCCGGAAGCTGTGGATCGCTTTCAAATTTTCCTGCGCTGTGCGGGGCATGCGTATCATCATGTAGGACAGATCGTGTACCTGAGCCGAGAGTTGGCGAGAGCTTAAGGCCGGGAAAAAACGCCGGCGTGATGCAGAGTGGGCATCACAAAGGCAAGAAGTGAAACGCGAGTGGTCGAACAGAGGAAACTAACGAAGGGCGGGGCGGCCCTCTTGCTGGTCCTGTCCGCCTTGGGCGCGATGGTGTCGGCAACGATGCTGCACGGCTGGCCCGTCTACTTGGGATTTGCCATGGTGGGGGTTGGTCTTTTCATCGGATTCCTCCGCTGGAACCGCAAGTATTGAGTTCACGTCTCTTGCAAAAAAAGGGGGTATGGAGCGATGCGAAAGGTGTCTTTGATTCCTCTTGCGTTGGCGACGTGCGGGTTGCTCGTGCTTTCTGCTGGGGCGCAGGAGACGGGGAAGGACGCGAAGGCCAGGGCTTCGACCACGCCAACCATCGACCAGTCGCTGGAATGGAAAGCGGCCTTCAATCCGAAGATTTCGCCAGATGGGAAGCGCGTGGTCTACGAAGTGCAGCAGGCGAATTGGGAAGAGAACGCGTTCGAGAGAAACTTGTGGATCGCAGATACGGCGACAGGTGACTCGCATGCGCTGACATCGGCGAAGAAATCGAGCACGAATGCGGGGTGGTCGCCGGACGGAAAATGGATCGCGTTTCTTTCCGACCGGCCCGGGCAAATTGCGGGAACACCTGAGGGCAAGAAGCAGTTGTATGTGATTTCGGCAGATGGAGGCGAGGCGCAGCAGCTCACGAAGGTAGACAACGACGTGAATGCCCTTGATTGGGCGCCAGATTCGAAGCGCATTGCCTTTTCAATGTCGGACCCGGACCCCAAGGCGTTGAAGGACCGCAAAGAGAAATACGGCGAATATTCCGTAGTCCACGCCGATTACCAGATGACGCATCTTTGGGCCATTGAAGTTCCAGGCGGAGGCGCGTCCGTAACGGAGCCCAAACGGCTGACGGATGGCGATAAATTCAGCGTGGGAGAGTTTTCGTGGTCGCCGGAGGGGACGCGCATGGCTTTCAGTGCGCAGAAAGACCCGGACCTGATTTCCTCGGAGACAGCCGATTTATACGTCGTGACGGTCGGCGACGGCGCGGTGAAGAAGATCGTCAGTACGGCGGGACCGGATACAAATCCGAAATGGTCACCCGATGGAAAAAAGATTGCGTTCGAAACAGCGGCGGGAGCGAAATATTACTACTACACGAACGCGAAGATCGCCGTGGTAGCCGCGGAAGGAGGGACGCCGCAGATTCTGACGGAAGGCTTCGATGAAGATCCGGGGCTCATCGGCTGGGGACCGGATGGGATTTATTTCGCCGCCGAGCAGAAGACCTACGCGCACCTCTTCCGGCTGAATCCCGCGACAAAGACCGTCGAGAAACTCAGCGCGCCGGATCATATGGCGTCGTTTTCCTTTTCGTTTTCGCAAGACTACAAGCAGGTGGCTTACCGGGCGGCACTCGAAAATCAATATGGAGAGGTGTATTCGTCCAATGTCGCGCCGTGGGAAGGCAAGAAGTTGACCTCCATGGGCGATCAGCTCAAGGCATTTACTCTGGCGCACCGGGAAGTGACTTCGTGGAAGTCGGCGGACGGAACGACCATTGAGGGAGTTGTTTACAAGCCGGCCGGTTTCGATGCAAAGAAAAAATACCCGTTACTGGTGGTGATTCATGGGGGGCCCACGGGTGTTGATCAGCCGATCGTGAACGCGGACCGTTATTATCCGATCGAGCGATTTGTGGCCAAAGGAGCGCTGGTGCTGCGGCCGAATTACCGCGGTTCGGCCGGCTACGGCGAAAAATTTCGCGCGCTGAACGTGCGCAATCTCGGCGTCGGGGATTATGCCGATGTGATTAGCGGCGTGGATGCGCTGATTGCGAAAGGCTGGGTGGACAAGGACCGCGTGGGTTCGATGGGCTGGAGCCAGGGCGGGTACATTTCGGCTTTCATCACCGCATCGAGCGACCGCTTCAAGGCGGTCTCGGTCGGCGCGGGGATTTCCGACTGGCTGACGTACTATGCGAATACGGACATCACGCCGTTCACGTCGCAATATCTGCACGCCACACCGTGGGACGACCCGGAAATTTACAAGAAGACTTCACCGATCAGCTACATCGCGAAGGCCAAGACGCCGACTTTGATCCAACACGGAGAGAACGACCGAAGAGTGCCGATCCCGAATGCCTACGAACTGCGGCAAGCGCTGGAAGACCGCGGTGTGCCCGTAAAGATGATTGTCTACAAAGGATTCGGGCACGGGATCACAAAACCGAAACAGCAACGCGCAGTGATGGAAGAAAACGAAAAATGGTTCGCGCAGTACATCTGGGGCGAGAAACCAGAGGAACGAAAAGCGCCCGAGCCGAAGGCGAACGAGAAGAAATCAGCAGCGGTAAATCCTTAGCTCCGGGAGCGGCTGGAGGTCGGGTTCGACCCAAGCTTCACGGGCAGCGGCAGTCTCCAGGAGTTCTTTCGAGTAATATTTGGCGAGAAGGTTGCTGTCCTGCAGTTGCGGATGGGCGGTGAAGAACTGCTCAAAAGTGCATCCTTCCGGTGTTTTCACCAAGGCGGCGACGACCAGGCGCATCCAAGCCAATATAAGCGTGTGATGGTATTTCTCGGTCGCGCCATGGTGATTGGCGAAGCGGCGAATGCCCTGTGACATGCATTCTGCGGCCCTTGATGCGTCGCTCAATTTCAGGTAGAGCCAGGCGACGCGGAGGTGTTCGCGGTGGCGGAAGAGATCGGCGGGAAACGATAGATCCTCGAAAGCCCGGAGGAAGTCCTGGTCGCTCCACGCCGAAGCGCCGGAGGGGAATTTGGATTCAGGCATATGCGTTTGGAAGAAAAAAGATTCGTATGCAATGGATTGTACTACGCCTCCAGCTTGAAGCGCGAGGAGGCCAGGCGATAGAGGCGGCGCCAAAGCAGGCGGTTGATCAGCACGACGACGGTGGCCATGATGAGCGTTGAAGCGAGCAGGACGTCGAAGCGGCCGGCGTCGGTGGCGCTGCTGATGGTGCTGCCGAGGCCGGGGGTCGAAACGATTCTGCCCTGGAAATGAAAGTATTCTGCGACGATGCTGGCGTTCCAGGCGCCGCCCGATGCGGTCACCATACCAGTAACGAGATACGGAAAAATGCCCGGCAGCATGAGGAGACGCCAGCGATCCCAGGAGCCGAAGCGAAAGATTTGCGCGGCTTCCTTGAGGTCCGCGGGAATGGCCATGGCGCCGGCGATGACGTTGAAAAGGATGTACCACTGTGTGCCGAGGAGCATCAGGAGCATGGCGGCAATTTCGAGGCCGCCGCGGAGACCCAGCAGAAATAAAAGAATAATCGGAAAGAGGGCCGTCGCGGGAATGGAAGCGGCCATCTGCACAAGCGGCTGCGCGATGCGGGCCAAGCGAGGATTGGAAGCGATGGCCACGCCAACAGGAACGGTCCAGAGCGCGCCGAGGATGAGCGCGGTATTGACGCGCAGAAAAGTGAGCACGGCGCTTTCGAGGAGCTCGATGTAGTCCACGCGGTGAAGACCGGACAATTCGCGGGCCGCGTGGAAAACGGCAAAGCCCAAACCGACTAGAACCGCGGCGGCGAGCAGATAACCGATGCAGCGGCGCAGGCGGTGCTGTTTCGGAGCAGAAAAAGTTTCCGCGGCGCGGCGGGCGCCAAGAGAAAAGGCAAGTGTGAGCCAGTTAAAGACCGGCTGAACGATGCGGCGATACAAGCGCAGGACCATGGAAGCGCGGCCGATGAGATTGAGCAGGGTAGATGGCGCAGCGCCGGAACTTTCCACCTGCTCGAACTTGAACTTGTCCGCCCAAACGATGATGGGCCGCCAAACCAGCTGATCGAGGAGAACGATGACGGCGATCATGGCAACGAGGCCCCAGAGAATCGCACGAGTGTCGCCATGGCTCGCCGCCGTTTGAAGAAAAGAGCCAAGGCCGGGGAGACGGAAGTCGCGATTGCCGAGGACGAACATTTCGCAGGCCATCAGAAAAAACCAGCCGCCGGCAACCGACATCATGGAATTCCAGACCAGGCCGATAGTGGAGAAGGGAAGGTCGAGCTCGGCGAAGCGCTGCCAGCGGCTGAAACGATAGATCATCGCAGCTTCATTGAGTTCGCGGGGAATCGTTTTCAGCGAGGAATAAAAACTGAAGGCGATGTTCCAGACCTGGCCCGTAAATATAAGCAGGATGGAGCCGAGTTCGACGCCAAGCTGGCTGTACGGGAAAAGAGCGACCATGGCTAGCATCACGCCGGGGAGGAAGCTGAGCACGGGAATCGACTGCAGGATGTCCAGCAGCGGAACCATGATGATTTCGGCGCGCCGCGAGCTGGCGGCAAGGTAGCCGTAGGCCAGAGCAAAAATCAGGCTCAGCGCATAAGCGACGCTGATGCGCACCAGCGAATAAAGTGCGTAGAGTGGCAGCACTCGGGGATTCTGCGAAATCTCAACGTGCGGATGGACGGGGCCAAGCCAGGAGCGGCCAATGGCGTACACGCCAAAAATCGCAGCGAAGACAAACAGAAAAACAGCGATATCGATGAGGAATGCCCAGCTCCAGCGCGAGCCCGCGGGCCGCTGCACCCTCGGAGGAAGCGGCGCAGCCCGGGCGGTTGAGAGAGTCAGATCCGGCACGGAGCGTCAGGCCTCGGTGAGGGTCAGCTTGCCGGTGGCGGCGTCGTAATCAAAAATTTCGGCGTAACGCCCCCACTGGATGGCGGTTTCGAGTTGGCGGCGGGATTCTTCCTCACCAAAATGCTCGTCGAGCAAGTCGTGGAAAAACTCTTCGTTCAGGGTGCGGTTGGCTTTGACTTTCAGGGCTTGTTCCATCTGCCGCAGCAAGGGCACGTTGGCGAGAGCGGCTTTGCGAAAGATCGTTTTGCGCGCTTGAATGTCTCCCTGCGCAAACGCCTGCCCCTCGGGGGTAATCAGCACGTGGCCTTCTTCGAGGCGCAAAAAGCCCAGCAGGGCGGCGGTGTCGACCGAGGGTAGCAGCGCGTCAACTTCAAGACTCAGTTCATCCGCCAGTCCATGAAGGTCGACACGGCCGCCCTGGTCGGCCAGGATTTCCAGCAGACCGGCCAAGCCGCCCGGGCGCGTATGGGGGAGCATGACGATCTTCGGTGACACTTCCTTTCCGGGGCCGAAGGTTCGCGGCGGAGCCGCTCGGTCCTTGTGATCCGGACCGGTGAGGATGCGATAGATGGAGTCGACGAGCTCGATGAAGTGGGCCGACTTTCGGTCGCGGGGCTGCGGCATAGCCACCTTAAAATCGGCGTGAATATGCGCGGGATTGCGGCCCAGGACGATGATGCGGTCGGCGAGGACCACAGCTTCTTCGATATTGTGGGTAACCATGAAAATCGCGCGCGTGGGAATCTTGTGACCGAGCCAGAGCTCCAGGAGCTCGCCACGAAGTGTTTCCGCGGTGAGGACGTCAAGCGCGGAAAATGGTTCGTCCATGAAGAGCACTTCGGGCTCGACGACTAGTGCGCGGGCGACTCCGACACGCTGCTTCATGCCGCCGGAGAGTTCCTTGGGGTAGGCGGTTTCAAAACCGTCGAGGCCGACGGCGTCAATAATGCGCAGGGAGCGCTTACGACGCTCGATGGGAGGTCTGCCGCGGGCCTCCAGGGGAGCTTCGACATTTTCTAGGACCGTGAGCCAGGGGAACAGCGCGAAACTTTGAAAGACCATGGAAACGTTGGGCGATTCGTCACCTACCGGGTGGCCATGCCAGTAGACGGAGCCGGCGCTGGCAGGAGAAAGACCGGTCAACATGCGCAGCAATGTGGACTTGCCGCAACCGGATGCGCCGAGCAGCGCGATGATCTGGCCGGGATGGATAGCGAGATCGGTTGGAGCGATAACCAGGATGCGGCTGCCGTCCGGCTGCGCGTAGGATTTCTCCAGTTTGCGCGCTTCGATAATCGGAGGGGGTACGATGTTTGCGGTGGTCATGAGCGCGTGTATTATCGCTCAACTGCGGTGTGGCCGCACACTAATGGATGAAGCACGGCCCTGCGTTTCCTTAGCGGTTACAATGGCGTGAACACTCGATGGCACCTCCCGTTGAACACCCAAACAAAATGAACGCAGCCGCAGGATTTCGCGAAGGGCTGCTCGCGCTGGGCGTTTCCCTGGCGACATCGTTGCTGGTGATTGCGCCATTTTTCTGGCTGGGGAGCGCTTCGGGGCACGACTTTGGATTTCACGCCGCCTCGTGGCTGGACGTCCGGGGACAGTGGAGAGAGGGGATTCTTTTCCCGCGGTGGGCGGAGTGGGCGAACCACGGATTCGGCGAGCCGCGGTTCATCTTTTATCCGCCACTGTCATGGATGCTGGGGGCGGCGCTAAGCTTTGTGGTTCCCTGGAATGCCGTGCCGGGGGTTTTCATCGTCATCTCCCAGACCATGGCAGGACTCTGTTCGTTTGCGCTGGCGCGGCGATTTCTGTCGGGAAGCGCGGCACTCGTTGGAGCCGCGTGTTATGCGGCAAATCCGTATGCGCTGGTGATCGTATACATGCGCAGTGACTTTGCCGAGCAACTCGCGTGCGCACTGATGCCGCTGCTGGTGCTGGAATCGTTCGAATTATGCGGGCCGGCGGAGAATCAGCGGGGTTCCCTGCCGCGGGCAATGACGATCTTCGCGGTAGTGTTCGCGGCAGTATGGCTTTCCAATGCGCCTGCCGGGGTGCTGGCCAGTTACAGCGCGGCACTTATTTTTGCATGGGCGGCGGTTGGGGAAAAATCCTTGCGGCCGTTGCGGCGCGGCGCGGGCGGATTGGCGCTGGGTTTTGCATTGACGAGCTTTTATCTTTGGCCCGCGGCTTACGAGCAACGCTGGGTGAATATCGCGCAGGCGCTTTCCTCGGGGTTGCAGCCCGGGGACAACTTCCTCTATACGATGATCAATGATCCAGAACATAACGTGTTCAATTGGATGGCCTCGAGCGTGGCGATTCTGCTCATGGTGATGACCGGGATCGCGGGGATTGCGGTGCAACGAGGAACGGTTCAGGAACAAGAAAGAGATGAGACAAGCAAACGGCTGTTGCTGCTCTCCCTGGCGGCGACGATTCTGATGATCCGCCCCAGTTCGGTTTTTTGGGAGCACCTTCCGAAGCTGCGATTTGTGCAGTTTCCGTGGAGATGGATGGCCATTCTCGCGGTGGCGTACGCCTATTTTCTGTGCGCTGCCATGGCGCGCGCGCGAATGCCATGGATATGGGCTGTGCTGGTGCTTATCGTAACTGGTGGAACGGGGACTTTTCTGGTTCGGAGTGCCTGGTGGGATTCCGAAGACATTCCTGTATTGCGGGAAGCGATTGCAAACGACCAGGGTTTCGATGGTACGGACGAATACGATCCGGTGGGCGATGATCATTACAACTTGCCGGAAAAAGCGGCGCGGGTGCAGATTCTTTCGGCCGAGGAATCTGAAGGCCGCCCACCGCAAGCGGAGATTCATATCGAACGATGGACCGCGGAAGAAAAAACCTTGCGCCTGGCTTCGCGGGAACCGTTGCGAGTGGGGCTGCGGCTGCTCAACTATCCGGCGTGGCACGTGGAGGTGAACGGCAAGACGGTGACACCACAGCAGGCGGAGACCAACGGCCAGATGGTCCTGCTGCTCCCCGCAGGGACGCAGCGCATCACGGCAAAGTTGGTGCGCACTCCGGACCGGAAGCTTGGAATTGCCATTTCGGTCCTGGCAGCGCTCCTATTGCTGGCGCTCTTAAACGCCGGCGGCCTGCGACTCCTTTCCGCGAGCCCGTGAGTGTAGTAGGGCCGACGCAACTTTCGCGCAAGCTGTCGAAGAGATACCCCCACCCGGGTGGTCTCAGCAAAGAGTGTGGAATCGCTTGAAAAGAGAAGGGCTGCGTTTTAATCAGTGCAAAAGTGTTCCGAACTTACCCCCTCCTCCGCGTCTTCCAACCTTACGCCGTCCACAAACAGGACTCGACACACGGACAACGGAGCACAGTAGAGGCATGCGCCAAACACCTAAAGGATGAGGCCATGGCGTCAAAATAGCGCAAGCCTGGAAGTGGAGTTGTCCATCAGCGGCGGTCCACGGTGGGATGGCGGATGTCCTGGCCCTGGACGAGGTAGATGACGTCCTCGGCGATGTTGGTGGCGTGGTCGCCGATGCGCTCGAGGTTCTTGG
>Ga0209577_10000192_pt1 | contig 60677 bp, 62 predicted proteins | sample GraSoiAngelo_109_FD_185874 | JGI IMG/M metagenome (GOLD analysis project Ga0209577, IMG submission 185874) | Grasslands soil microbial communities from the Angelo Coastal Reserve, California, USA - 14_0903_12_20cm (SPAdes) (version 2) | ecosystem: Environmental > Terrestrial > Soil > Grasslands... | reverse complement strand
CGCTCGCGGTGGGCCTGAGGCCCGATCGCGCGGACTACCGGATCTACAGGGACCGTCTGCGCCCGGCGTAGACCCCCGTTCGCCATCTGACCGCGCGCCGGGGACGTGCGGGGCGCAGCGTCCCGACTTGTGGGCGTCCTGCGCCCTGAGGACGGGACGCTTCCATTCTTCGGGGCGCCCACCGTGACCTGACCGCCGGTCCGGCGCGCGGCCGCGAGGCGCCGCTTATCCTGCCGCGCGGGGAGCAGGGTGCGGAGGATTCTCATCTGGGTGGCGCTGACGCTCGCGGCAGGCGGGACGCTGGCGGCCGCGTCGGCGCAGGCGGACTTCCCCTACGGCGGCGGACCGGGCTTCGACCCGCACGACTTCAAGACCTTCCGCCTGCCCGCCGGGAGTCCCGCGCCCAACGACCTGGGCGGCGACGACTGGAAGTACGCGGCCACTCCCGAGTCGGGAAACGAGCCGGTCAACCACCAGCCGTGGGAGCTCAATGGCGTGCGCGGGGCGAGCGTCTTCGACACGAGCCCCACGGTGAACACCGCCTGGACGGTGACCACCGGCCGGCCCGACGTGACCATCGCCGAGCTCGACTCCGGCGTGGAGTGGAACGACCCGGGGCTGGTCAACGACCTGCGCTACAAGATCCGGCTCAATAGGGGCGAGCTCCCGGTGCCCAACCACAGCGGTCCGGCGCTGATTGCGGGCGTCAACTGCGCGAGCTACCAGAACGCCTACGACGCCAACGGCGACGGCGTCTTCAACCTCAAGGACTACGCGTGCGACAGCCGTATCAACCTGAGCGACACGCGCCGTGCGGGGCCGCCGGGGGTGTTCACGCCCGAGGACATCACCATCGCCTTCAGCAACGGCACCGACGGGGACGGGAACGGCTACGTCGACGACATAGCCGGCTGGGACTTCCTCGACAACGACAACGACCCGTACGACGACGTGCAGTACGGGCACGGAAGCGGCGAGGCACGCGGCTCGGCCGGCGAGGCGAACAGCGGCGCGGGCAAGGCCGGCGACTGCCCGAACTGCATGATCGTCCCCTTCCGCGTCGGTGACTCGTTCATCGCCGATGCGAACCGGTTCGCCGAGGCGACCATCTACGCGGTCGACAACAACATGCAGATCGTCCAGGAGGCGCTCGGCACCCTGAACAACACCCGCTTTGCCCGCGAGGCTGTCGACTACGCGTACAACCACGGCGTCGCGGTCATCGCCTCAGCCGCGGATGAGGCCGCTCAGCACCACAACTACGTGTCGAGCCTGCCTCACACGATCGTCGTCAACTCCGTCGACAAGTACCCGTCGCAGGGTGTGAGCACCCCGGACGGCTCCCCATTCCAGATCGGCGGGGACATCCCCGAGGAGAACCCCAAGAGCTATCTCACGTTCAACGGCTGCACCAACTTCTCGTCGAAGATCACGGTCTCGATCCCGAGCTCGAGCTGCTCGTCGAACGCAACGGAGGTGGCGGCGGGCATCGCCGGGCTGATCTACAGCGCGGCGCTTGACGCGCGTGACCAGGGCAAGCTCCAGCCCAGCTCGGACTGCACGCTCGTGAACGGGCAGCCCTGCCCGATCAGTGCGAACGAGATGCGCCAGCTGATCGCGACCGGCGGCGTGGGCGGCGTCTCACAGGTCGATGACGTGAACTTCACGACCAGCTCGCTCGCCTCGCCGACGCCGGAGCCGTCCTGCAGCCCGACCCCGTCGCTCGGCTGCACGGACCCCAACGGCGCTCTGCAGAGCAACGTGAACGGCGTACGGCCGGTCACGTCTCCGCCCGACAGCCGTAGCTACCCGGCGCGCAAGGGGCCCGACCAGTTCTACGGCTACGGGCGCGTGAACGCGTACCGCGGAGCCCTCGAGGCCTCCCTGGGCACCATCCCGCCGGAGGTCGAAATCATCTCGCCTGACTGGTTCGCGCAGGTGGACCCGTCGAAGGCAACGGCCCCGCTCGCGGGCCGGGTCTGGGCACGCGGCCAGAAGTACACCTGCAAGGTCTACGCCGCGCCGGGGTCCTACCCGAACAACGACCCGACCCCAGTGGGAGACATGGAGCAGCTGGCCGGCTCGCAGATTCCGGCCGGCGGCTGCGACGGCACGACCCAGCACACGGGCCCGATCGACGGCACGCTCGCGAGCATCGACATCTCCCATCTGAAGTCGCGCTTCCCGCCGGACGCCATGACCAGCGGGTTCCGGGGCCGGGAGAGCGGCGATGGTGCGGGCCAGACCTCCAACGGCCGCCCGAACAGCGAGCCGTACGGGTTCACGGTGCACGTCGAGGCGACGACCGTGCCGAGTGGCGGCGGCACCGCGGCGACCGGCGACGACCGTCGGAACTTCTACCTGCACCGCGACCAGGACATGATGGACGGCTTCCCGAAGACGCTGCCCGGCGATGGCGAATCGTCGCCGGCGTTTGCCGACCTGAACGGCGACAACAAGAACGAGCTCGTCTTCGGAACGGCGGACGGCCAGGTGCACGCGATGCGCCCGGACGGCAGCGAGTTGCCGGGCTGGCCGGCGCACACGGACGCGCTGCCGGTTCATATCGGACACGCCTTCAAGAGCGGTGAGCTGCATGCGCCGGTCTACGGCACGATGCTCGCGTCGGTAGCGGTCGGCGACCTCAACCACGACGGCTCCCAGGACGTCGTGGGTGCGGACTTCGAGGGCAAGGTCTACGCCTGGAACGCCAAGGGGCACCTGCTCTGGCGCCGAGAGGCCAACCCGAACTTCTCCGGCAAGCCGCTCAAGCCGTTCGTGAACGTGCGCCAGCCCAATTTCGACCGAACCCAGCACGGGTTCATCGGATCCCCGGTCCTCGCCAACCTCGACGGGATCAACGGCGGCCCGCTAGATGTGGTCATCGCGGGCATGGACAGGCACCTGTACGCCTTCGGCCCCGACGGCTCGACCGTGCCCGGTTACCCGGTCCTGGTGGTGGACCACGACAAGATCTCGACGATCGACCCGACCACCCACCGGATCGCCTTCAACTCCGCCAAGACGGGAAACAGCGGGGACGACCTGAGCAAGACCCCACAGGGCGCGATCATCGACACGCCTGCGGTCGGGAACATCACGGGGGACGCGCGACCGGAGATCGTGCTGGGCACGAACGAGGAGTACCGGAGCGGTGAGGGCGACGAGGGCGATCCGAACACTGCCGGCAACCTGTCGTTCAGCGCCATCGGGGCTTCGGGACTCCTGTCAAACGGCAACACCCGCCTGTACGCGATCAAGAGCACCGGCGACCCGGCGCACGACCCCTACTCCACCGATTGGAGCGTGTGGACGCGCCCGGTGAAGATGGCGATCCTCAACGTCAACCTGCTTCCGGTCGTCGGCGAGGGCGTGACCGGCGCCCCGGTGATCGGACCGGCGAACATGACCTGCTCGAGCGGCGGGAAGGGACCGAAGGTAGGCGCCATCCCGAACAACGGCTTCGGCTACGTCCTGAACGCCAACGGCTCGTCGTGCTTCGGATCGGACGGAAGCGGGCACTACAACACGCTTCAGACCGACTCCGGCAGCGGGAACAGCGACCGGCCGGATTTCCCGGCCGTCGGGAGTCCGGCGTTTGGGGACTTCGCCGGCGGCGTCTCGTTCCTGGCGCCGGCCACCGGCCTGCTGCGGGCGATCGACGTGGTGTTCCCGGAGTACCAGATGGGCTCGCAGGACTTCATCGGCGCCTGGGACCCGAGCAGCTCGAACGGTCAGTTCCGCACCGGCTTCCCCGCCCGCATGAATGACCTGCAGTTCCTCACGGGTCCAGCGGTGGCCGACATCGACGGGCAGTCCGGGGAAGAGGTTGTGGAGGGATCCTCGTACCTCGACCTCCAGGCCTACAACGGGCAGGGACAGCCCGCGTCGGCGGCGTGGCCGAAGATGACCTCGGGCTGGATCATCGCCAACCCGCTCGTCGGCTCGTGGGGAACGATCGACACCGGCGCGACGGCGCGCAAGGCGATCGTCGCGATGACCCGCGACGGCGTGATCTTCGCCTACAAGACGCCGGCGCCGGCATGCTCGCCCTCCTCGTGGCCGAAGTTCCATCACGACCTCGCGAACTCGGGTGACTATGACCGCGACGCGACCGACCCCGGCGCCCCGATGAACGTGAAGTTCGCGGGCGGCACCCTCACCTTCACTGCCCCGGGCGACGATCTCCTCTGCGGCAAGGTCAGCCGCTACGAGGCGGTCCAGGCGAACTTCCCGCTGAACGGGTCGACCTTCAACCAGGGCAGCCCGACCCCGACCGATTCGATCAAGGTCGACTCCCCGGGCAAGCCGCAGACGCTCCAGCTGGGCGGCCGGCTCCAGCGCTACCTGGCGATCAGGGCGGTGGACGACCAGGGGAACGTCGGGCCGACCTCGACGGTGGTCACGCGCGGGAAGGAGGTCCCGCCTCCGCGCACCGACGCTTGCGGTGACTTGACCCCGCCGCGCACCACGATCGACCCGAAGAGCATCAAGCGAACGCGGTCGGGGTTCGTCGTCAGGGGCACCACGAAGGACGCGGGCTGCAAGTCGCTCGCTCTCGCCAAGCGGCGCAACCGCATCCTGGTGTCGGTCTCGATCTTCAAGCACGTGGGCCGGCAGTGCCGCTTCCTGCAGCTCGACCGCCTATTCGGTCACAAGCAGAGCTGCCGCAGGCAGACCAAGCTGCGGGCGGTCGGCAAGTACTCCCTCAAGACGCACACGCTCACCTGGAGGTTCTTCACCAAGGCCAAGATCCCGAACGGGCGCTATGTCGTGATCGCGCGCGGGGTGGATCAGAGCGGCAACGTCGAGACGAAGGTCACGAAGCAGAACCGCAAGAGCTTCAGGCTGAAGAAGCGGAAGAAGCCGAAGCCGCGTAGCTCCGGACCGCGATAGCGCCCTCCACAACGAGGCCCAGCAGACGGTCGACGGTCTTCTCGTCGACGGCCGCAACGGGAAGGTCACCGTGCACCCAGATGTCGCCGGAGCGGGTGCAGGCCAGCCGCACGATCCGCGTCTGCCGGTTCCAGTGCAGCAGCAGCCAGGGCTCGACGCCTTTCTGTGCGGGCAACGCGAACGCCTGCGCCCGCAGGAGCTCTTGCTCGATGCGCAGGCTCATGTCGAGCGCGTGGCCGCCGGCGGATGCCTCCGGCAGGGTCAGACCCCACTCGGCGTGACCGAGGCGGCGCGTCTCGCCGGGAAGCGCAGCGACGTACGCCTGCACGATGTCGACGGCGGCCACCGCGCCAGACTGTAGGTCGTGAGGGCCCTCGTGCAGCGGGTGAGCTCCGCGTCGGTCGCCGTCGACGGCGAGGTGGTCGGCGCGATCGGTCTCGGGCTGGTCGTCCTTCTGGGTGTGCGGAACGGCGACGACGAGGCCGCGGCCGAGCGCATCGTGCGAAAGCTGCTCGCACTACGCGTGTTCGAGGATCGCGACGGCCGCATGAACATATCCGCGGCCGATGCCGGGGCGGAGTTCCTATGCGTCAGCAACTTCACGCTGTATGGCGACGTGCGAAGGGGTAACCGCCCGAGCTTCGTCGACGCGGCGCCGCCGGAGGTGGCCGAACCGCTGTATGAGCGCGTACGCGAGGGGCTCGACGCGCAGGGCGGGCGCTTCGGCGCGCGGATGTCCGTGCAGCTCGTCAACCACGGCCCGGTGACCCTTCTGCTCGAGTCGTGACCGGACAGTGAGGGCTATACTCGGGCCCGCTAGGACTTTCATCTGCGGCCCGGGCGGCCGCACCTGAAGGTGGGCTTCGCAGCCCACCTTTTTTTCGCCCAAATGGAGGAAGTGAGCAACATCCAGAACGAGGTTGAGACACGCCTGAAGTCGACCGAGCCGGACGTCGAGGTCCTGCTCGCCGAGCGCGTGGCGGCCGAGCGCGTGCGCGTCGTGGTCGACCACCCGAACGGCGTGGATCTCGCCCTCTGCGAGCGCGTGACGAACCACCTCCGCGACCTGCTGGTGGACTACTCGCTGGAGGTCTCGTCGCCCGGTCCCGAGCGGCCGCTCACCAAGCCGGAGCACTTCCGCCGGTTCCTCGGCCGTCGCGCGCGCGTGCGCACGCGGGAGGAACACGAGGGACGGCGCAGCTTCAGCGGTGAGCTGGTCGGCGCGAGCGACGAGGCGGTGACGGTCGCGGCGGACGGCGGCGTGGTGGCGATCCCCTACGCCGACGTGAAGCGAAGCAACCTGCTGGAGGAGTGAGGAAATGTCCAAGGAGATAGTCGAGGCAGTTCACGTCCTCGAGCGCGAGAAGGGCATCTCCTCCGAGCGCCTGATGGCGGCGCTCGAGGACGCCCTGCTCTCGGCGTACAAGAAGACGCCCGATGCCGCGCGGTACGCGCGCGTCGACATGGACCGCAACACCGGTGACTTCAAGGTCTTCGAGCTCCTGATCCCGCCGGAGCTCGAGGACAAGCTGCTCGCCGAGGTCGAGCCCGAGGAGCCGACCGTCGATCCCGAGACCGGCGAGCTGCGCGAGCCGGAGGAGCCCGAGCTCGACCCCGAGAAGCTCGCCGAGTACCGCGATCAGATCGACGAGCGCGACGTGACGCCGCACGACTTCGGCCGCATCGCCGCCCAGACCGCCAAGCAGGTGATCCTTCAGCGCATCCGCGAGGCGGAGCGGGACATGATGTTCGACGAGTACCAGGACCGGGTGGGCGAGCTGATCACCGGCATCGTCCAGCAGTCCGACTCCCGCTACACGCTCGTGCAGCTGCGCGAGCGCGTGGAGGCGCTCCTGCCCAAGTCGGAGCAGGTGGACAACGAGCGCTACGACCACGGCCAGCGGATCAAGGCCGTGATCACGGACGTCTCGAACCAGGCCAAGGGGCCGAGCATCATCGTCTCGCGGCGCTCGCCCGAGCTGATCCGGAAGCTCTTCGAGCTCGAGGTGCCGGAGATCGCCGACGGGCTCGTGGAGGTCCAGAACGTGGCCCGCGAGCCCGGTTACCGGTCGAAGATCGCGGTGGTCTCGCACGCGAGCGGGGTGGACCCGGTCGGCGCCTGCGTGGGCCCGCGCGGATCGCGCGTGCGGATGGTCGTGTCCGAGCTCCGCGGCGAGAAGATCGACATCATCCCGTTCAACGAGGAGCCCGCGCGGTTCGTGGCCAAGGCGCTCTCGCCGGCGCGGGTTCGCGAGGTCCTCGTCGACGACGACAGCAAGCAGGCCACGGTCGTGGTCCCGGATGACCAGCTCTCGCTCGCGATCGGCAAGGAGGGCCAGAACGCCCGCCTGGCCGCGCGCTTGACCGGCTGGCGGGTGGACATCCGCTCCGAGACCGAGTTCGCTGCCGAGGAAGCCGACATGGCATTCGAGGACGAGGACGCCTCCGGACGCTGCGCTGCGATCCTTTCGAACGGAAAGCGATGCCCGAACGCCGCGCTGCCCGGCTCGCGCTACTGCGGGCTTCCCGCCCACCAGGCCCTCCAGGGCAAGGACACGGACCAGGTCGAGGAAGCGGAGCCCGAGGTCCCGGCCGCGGCCGAGGAGCCTGAGGCCCCCGAGCCGCAGCCTGAGGCCCCCGAGGCGCAGCCCGAGGCTCCCGAGCGGGGCGCCGAGGAGGTCATCGAGCCTGTGGCGTCGGGCGAGCCGGAGCCCGCCGAGGAGGCGCCGCCCGCCGGCGAGGAGGCCGCGGCTGAGACTCCCGACCCGGAGAGCTCCGCGGCGGCTGCTGCGTCGGCCGAGGGCCAGCCGGCCGAGGAGCAGGCGTAGGACACGCGCCAGAGCGGCGCTGCGTGGGGTGCGGCCAGTCCGCGCCCAAGCACGGACTGCTTCGGTTCGTCCTGCGCGAGGGCCGGCTCGAGGCCGACCCCGACGCGCGGCTTCCCGGACGCGGGGCCTACCTGCACCACGACGAGGCCTGCGCCCGCGAGGCGGTGCGCCGTCGGGGGTTCGAGCGCTCGCTCAGAACCACCGTAAGGCTCCCTGACGACCTCTTAGAATCTCTCAGCTGATGGCCAAGAAGCGCGTCCACGAGATAGCGAAGGAGCGCGGGATCTCCAGCAAGGAGGTCCTCGCCGTGCTTCAGCGGGCGGGGCTCGACGTGAAGGCGGCGGCCTCCAGCGTGGACGAGCAGGACATCGCGCGCGCGTTCGCCTCCGGATCGGACGGCAGCTCGAATGGCGCCGACGCGGCTCCGGCGGAGCCCGACGCACCCGAGGACGGCGATCGCGCGGCCGGGTCCGCGCCGCCGGCGCCGCCCGCCCGGAGTGGGGAGGAGCGGCCGCGGCGCGCGCAGCCCCAGCGTCCGAGCCGGCCGACGCGGGGCGTCCCGCCGCGTGACGGGGGCGGCGGCGGCGGCCGGCGGCGGCGCGTGGTCATCGACTCCCAGGCGTCCCGGCGACCCCAGGGCCCGCCGCCTCCGCAGCAGCCCCCGCGCCGCGGCCGCGGCCGCCGCCGGCGCACGCCGTGGGTCGAGCCGGATCTCACCGCGCCGCCCGAGCCGGTCAAGGAAGAGCCGCCGGTCCCGATCAAGTCGGGCGCCACCGTCAAGGAGGTGGCCGAGTCCCTGGGCCTCGGCAGCCCCGAGGTGATCAAGAAGCTGATGGAGCTCGGCGAGATGGCCACCCTCACCCAGACGCTCTCCGAGGAGGCCATCCTCACCCTCGCCGGGGAGTTCGACAAGAAGGTCGACATCGTCCACGCCGCGGACGAGGTGGAGGAGGAGCCCGAGTACGACGACCCCGAGGACCAGCTCATCGAGCGCCCGCCGGTCGTCACCGTGATGGGCCACGTGGACCACGGCAAGACCTCGCTCCTGGACGCCATCCGCGAGACCGAGGTGGCCGCGGGCGAGGCCGGCGGGATCACCCAGCACATCGGCGCCTACCAGGTTCACCACGACGACCACACGATCACCTTCCTCGACACCCCGGGCCACCAGGCCTTCACCGCGATGCGGGCCCGCGGCGCGCAGGTCACGGACATCGCCGTGATCGTCGTGGCGGCCGATGACGGGGTGATGCCGCAGACCGTCGAGGCCATCGACCACGCCAAGGCCGCGGACGTCCCGATCATGGTCGCCATCAACAAGATCGACAAGGAGGGCGCGGACCCCAACCGTGTGCGCGGCGAGCTGGCCCAGCAGGAGCTCACGCCCGCCGACTGGGGCGGCGACACCGAGTTCGTGGACGTCTCGGCCAAGACCAAGGAGGGCCTGGACGATCTGCTCGAGAACATCGTCACCCTGGCCGAGCTCGAGGAGCTCAGGTCCAACCCCAACGTCGAGGCGTCGGGCACCGTGATCGAGTCGCGGCTCGACCCCGGGCGCGGCCCGGTGGTCTCGATCCTCGTACAGCGCGGGACACTTAAGGTCGGCGACGCCCTCGTAGCCGGCGCGCACTGGGGCCGCGTGCGCGCCATGCAGGACTATCGCGGGGAACGCGTGACCGAGGCGCGCCCGGGCGATCCGGTCGAGGTGCTCGGGTTCGACGGCGTACCCGAGGCTGGCGAGCGCGTGGGGGTGGTGGAGAACGAGCGCAAGGCTCGCCAGGAGGCCGGTGACCGCGCCAACCGGCTCAAGACCGAGGCGCTCGCCCGGCGCCAGGGTGTCCGCATCTCGCTCGAGGACGTCTTCGCGCGGGCCCAGAAGGGCGACCTCCAGGAGCTCAACCTGGTGGTGAAGGCCGATGTCGCCGGCTCGCTCGAGGCCCTCGCCGACGAGATCGCCAAGCTGCCGCAGCAGGAGATCACCGTGAATGTGGTCCGCGACGGCGTCGGCGGGATAACCGAGTCCGATGTGATGCTCGCCGCCGCCTCCGATGCGGTGGTCATCGGCTTCAACGTGCGCCCGGTCGGCGATGCCCGGGCCGTGGCCGTGCGCGAGGGTGTGGAGATCCGGACCTACTCGGTGATCTACAACATCGTCGAGGAGCTCCGCTCCGCGATGGAGGGCATGCTCGTGCCCGAGGAGGTGGAGACCACGGTCGGCACCGCCGAGGTGCGCGCCACCTTCAAGGCGTCGCGAGTGGGCACCATCGCCGGCTGCTACGTGCACGAGGGGACGATCCGCCGCGGCGCAGCCGCGCGCCTGGTGCGCGATGGGACCATCGTCTACACCGGCCGGATCGCATCGCTGCGCCGGTTCCAGGACGACGTGCGCGAGGTCCAGTCCGGCTTCGAGTGCGGCGTCGTGCTCGAGAACTTCGCCGACATCAAGGAAGGCGACGTAATCGAGGTGTTCGAAACCAGGCAGGTAGAGCGCGAGCTCGAATGAGCTTCGTCTGCCTGGTCGAGATCCACCTCCACTTCCCCACCAACGGAAGCCTGAAGGGCAAGCGAAAGGAACTCGTCAGCCTGAAGGCGCAGCTCCAGCGCCGCTTCGGTGCGGCCGTCTCCGAGACCGACCACCACGATCTGTGGCAGCGCGCCACTTTGACGGCGGCCCTGGTAGGAAGGGATGCCGGCGTCGTGGAAGAGGCCGGCGTGAAGCTCGGCCGCTACGTGGAGTCGCAGTTCCCGGACGGGGTCCGCGTGGAGCGGGCCCTGGTCTCCACCGAGGAGGTCCTCCACTAGGATGGCCGGCGCCCGGATGCGCAGGGTCAACGAGGCGGTCCGCGAGATCGTCTCGGCGCACATCACGGAAGATCTCAAGGACCCGCGCATCGGATTCGTGACCGTCACGGGAGTAGAGACGAGTGCCGACCTACGCAGCGCGCGGGTGTTCGTGAGCGTCCTGGGCGGAGCGCCCGAGCGCGCGGCCGCGCTCGCCGGGCTGCACTCGGCGAGCGGCTTCCTGCAGCAGCGGATTGGCCGGGAGCTGCGCATGAAGCGCACGCCCACGCTCACGTTCGTCCACGACGACTCGATCGACACCGGGATGCGCATCACCGAGCTGCTCACAGAGGTTGAGCCGGGGGGCGGGGAATGAGCGTGGTCACCGAGCAGCAGGAGGTGCTCGACGAGATCCGCGCCGCCGACAAGCTCTTCCTGACCACCCACGAGAACCCGGACGGCGACGCCCTCGGCTCGCTGCGCGCGATGCAGCTGATCCTGGAGCAGCTGGGCAAGGACTCCGTGATGTTCATGGCGCGGGACGAGTTCCCGCTCCCGCGCGAGTACGGTCACATGCCCTTCGACGACGTGCTCCTGGAGCCGCCCGCGGACCTGAAGGACCGCCTGGTGGTGTTCCTCGACTGCGGGAACATGGACCGGATGCCGGTCGACTTCCTGCGCAGCTCGGATGCGCGGATCGTGAACATCGACCACCACCACGACAACACCCGGTTCGGGCACGTGAACCTGGTCGTGGCGGAGGCGTCGTCCACTGCGGAGATCGTCTACGCGCTGGCGCGCGAGCTCGAGGTGGAGATCACCAGGCCGCTGGCCGAGGCCCTGTACGTGGCGCTGGTCACCGACACCGGGAAGTTCATGTTCGAGAACACCACGCCGGCGGCCCACCGCATGGCGGCGGAGCTGATCAAGGCCGGGGTCCAGCCGCAGGTGATCCACCGCCAGCTCTACGAGGGGCTCCCGTTCAGCCGCATCCAGCTGCTCGCGCGCGCGCTCGCAAAGGTGCAGCGCTTCGACGGCGGGGCGCTGACGCTCACCCACCTCACGCGCGACGACTTCGCCCTCTCGGACGCCGACGAGAGCGATTCGGAGGGGATCGTCGACCACATGCGCCAGGTGGAGGGCACGCTGGTGGCCTGCCTCGTCCGCGAGCTCGTGTCGGCCGACGGCCGCCGCAAGGTCAGCCTGCGCGCGACCGACGACCGGGTGGACGTCTCGCGGATCGCGCGGAAATTCGGCGGCGGTGGTCACCGCCAGGCGGCCGGCTTCACGACCGACACCGAGCTCCACAAGGTGGTCGAGCGGCTCCGTAGCGAGGTCGGCGCGCAGCTCTGAGCGGCGTAATCCTGCACGCGAAGCCCGCCGGGGTGACGTCGCACGACGTCGTCGCGGACTTCCGGCGGCGGCTTCGCGCGAAGGTGGGGCACGCGGGGACGCTCGATCCGTTCGCCACTGGTCTGCTGCTCCTCCTCGTCGGCCGGGCCACGCGCACGCAGCGCTTCTTCATGGCGCTGCCGAAGACGTATCGAGCGGTGGCCCGTCTCGGCTGGACCTCCGACACCGGGGACCGGGACGGTGAGCTCACTCATACTGGGCGCGTGCCGGACCGCCTCGAGATGCCCACCGGGGAGCTCATGCAGCGCCCGCCGCCGTACTCGGCGGTCAAGGTGGCCGGCGAGCGGCTCCACCGGCGGACCCGCCGGGGAGAAGTCACGGAGGCGGAGCCGAGGCCCGTGACCGTGTACCGGTCGGAGCTCCTCTGGCAGGAGGGCGATCGCGCCGCGTTCGAGATCGACTGCTCATCGGGGACCTACGTGCGCCAGCTGGTGGCCGACCTCGGCGACGCCTACTGCGAAGAGCTCGAGCGGACCGCGATCGGGCAGTTCCGTCTCGAGGACGCCGACTCCGAGCGCATCGTGCCGCTGGAGGAGGCGCTCTCGTTCCTGCCCGAGCATTCGCTCACCGCCGCGGACGCGGAGCGTGTCTCGCACGGCGTCGCCGTCGAGGGAGACGCGCCGGGCGAAGCGATCCGGCTCACCCACGAGGGCCGGCTGCTCGCGATCGCGCGCCCCGAGCCCGACGGCAGCCTCAAGCCGTACCTGGTGCTCGAGCCGTGAGGGTCGTCCCGCTGGACCAGATGGAGCCCCGCCCGGACCGCCCCCGGCACGTGGCGATCGGGACCTTCGACGGCGTGCACCTCGGACACCGCGCGGTGATCGGGGACGCGGACACCGTGCTCACCTTCGACCCCCACCCGCTTGCGGTGATCAATCCCGACGCGATGCCGAAGCTGCTCATGCCCTTCGACATCAAGCGCGACGTGATCGCCGGCCTCGGGGTGGAGGAGCTCGTGGTGATCAAGTTCAACCGCGAGTTCCAGGAGCTGTCCGCCGAGCGCTTCGTGGAGGACGTCCTGGTGGGGCGGCTCACGGCGGCGGAGGTGCGGGTGGGGGAGAACTTCCGCTTCGGGAAGGGAGCGCGCGGCGACGCCGAGTTCCTCCGCTCCCGCGAGGAGTTCGAGACCGAGGTCGTCGCGATGGTCGACGTGGAGGGGGAGACGGTGTCCTCCACGCAGATCCGCGCGCTCGTCGCGGCGGGTGACGTGGCTCGCGCCGCTCGCTTCCTCGGCGCCCCGTTCATGCTCGAGGGTGAGGTGGTGAAGGGTGACGGCCGCGGCCGCGAGCTGGGCATGCCGACCGCGAACATCGTGCCGGACCCGCACTACGTCTGTCCCGGCCACGGCGTGTACGCGGCGTGGGCGCACGGGCAACCCGCGGCGGTCAACGTGGGGGTGCGTCCCACCTTCGATTCGGGCCGCGGGCTGCTGGTCGAGGCCTACCTCCTGGACTACGCCGGGGACCTCTACGGGCAGACCCTGCGCGTGGCTTTCGTCGAGCGAATGCGCGGCGAGCGGCGGTTCGAATCGGTCGATGCACTCGTCGCGCAGATGCACCGGGACGTCGAACAGGTGCGTGCTACGGTTCGCCGCCGATGAGCCTGACCGTCGAGGCCAAGCGCGAAATCGTCCAGAAGTTTGGGAAGTCGGAGGCCGACACGGGCTCGCCCGAGGTGCAGATAGCGCTGCTCACGTCGCGCATCAACCACCTCACCGAGCACCTCCGGACCCACCGCCACGACCATCACTCGCGGCGCGGGCTGCTCATGCTCGTCGGCCAGCGGCGGCGGCTCCTCAACTACCTCCAGCGGCGGCATCTCGACCGCTACCGCTCGCTCATCGGGGAGCTCGGCCTGCGGCGATGATCGATCCCGGGACCCCGGCGCCGGACTTCAAGCTGCGGGACCAGGACGGCGAGAAGGTCACGCTCGAATCCCTCCGCGGGCAGACCACGGTGCTGGTCTTCTACCCGCTCGACTTCAGTCCGGTCTGCACCGACCAGCTCAACGTGTACCAGGAGGTGCTCGGCGAGCTCGAGGCGGCCGGGGTGAAGCTGTACGGGGTCTCGGTCGACTCCGCCTACTCCCACAAGGCGTTCCAGGAGCGGCTCGGGCTCACGATCCCGCTGCTCGCGGACTTCCACCCGAAGGGCGACGTGGCCGGGAAGTTCGGGGTGTACGACGAGGACCACGGGGTGAGCGCGCGGGCGCTCGTGATGATCGGGCCGGACCTCCACGTCAAATGGTCCTACAAGTCGCCATCGCCGCTCGAGATCCCCGGCGCGAACCTCATCTTCGACGCGCTCGAGGCCCACGCCGCCGCGTAGCGGGCCATCGCGGCTAACCACGGCCGGGCCGCCCGCACTCGCCCCCGAGGACCACGTCCGCGGCGATCCCGACGCGCCGCTCGTGATCGAGTACGGCGACTACGAGTGCCCGTACTGTGCGCGCGCCGACGCGCTCCTGCGGGATGTGCACATCCGCCGCGTCTTCCGGCACTTCCCCGTGGTGTCGAAGCACCCGCGGGCGCGCGTGCTCGCGCACGCCGCCGAGGCCGTGGCACTCCAGGGCGCCTACTGGGAGTTCCACGACTCGCTCTACGCCGATCAGGGACGGCTCGACGATCCTCACCTGTGGGACCGCGTCCGCCACCTCGGCCTCGACCTCGACCGCTTCGAGGTGGACCGCCGCTCGGACGCGGTCGCGCAGCGTGTGGACCGCGACTTCCGTTCGGGCGTCCGCGCCGGCGTCGTGACCACGCCGACGCTGTTCGTCGACGGCCGCGCGCATCCGGGCGTGCCGGACGCCGACCTTCTCGCCCGGATCGCGGCTTAGCCCGTGGAAGGCCCGGTGCTAACCTCCCGCGGAACTTCATTCCGAAGCCGAAAATGAGCAAGTGCCGCCAACCGGAGGCGGCAGAGAGGATCAGCATGAATCAGGACGTGAGCCGGGTCTCGGTCGAGGTCGGGGGTACCGAGATCTCCTTCGAGACCGGCAAGCTCGCCAAGCAGGCGAGCGGTGCCGTGGTCGTTTCCGCGGACGAGACGATGGTGCTCGCCACCGCCACGGCCGGAAACCAGCGCGACGTCGACTTCCTACCGCTCACCGTCGACGTGGAGGAGCGGATGTACGCGGCCGGGAAGATCCCCGGAAGCTTCTTCAAGCGCGAGGGCCGCGCGGGTGAGAAGGGCACGCTCACCGCGCGGATGATCGACCGTCCCATCCGCCCGCTCTTCCCGAAGGGATGGCGGCGCGAGACCCAGCTGGTCGCAATCCCGATGTCGGTCGACCACGTGAACCCGTACGACATCCTCGCCATGAACGGCGCGAGCGCAGCGCTCATGATCTCCGACATCCCGTTCCCGACGCCGGTCGGGTCGGTGCGGATCGGCCAGGACGAGGAGGGCGGCTTCATCGTCAACCCCGAGGAGGAATGGCTCCCGGACAGCCCGCTGGACCTCGTCGTGGCGGGCACCGAGGAGGCGATCCTCATGGTCGAGGCGGGTGCGCAGGAGGTTTCCGAGGCTGAGATCCTCGACGCCCTCGACATCGCCCACAGCGAGATCAAGAAGCTGTGCGAGGCCCAGCGCGAGCTCCAGAAGAAGGCCGGCAAGGAGAAGTCCGAGATCGAGGTGCCGCAGGTGGACGAGGCCGTGCTGGCCGAGATCCGCGACCGCTTCGGCGCGGCTCTTGACACAGCCACGCAGGTGGAGGACAAGCTGGAGCGCCAGGAGGCCACCAAGGCCGTCGAGGCCGAGGCGCTCGAGGCCCTGGCGGGCGATCCCGCGTCGCCGGAGCATTCGGAGCGGCTGGCGGCGGCGCAGCTGGCCTTCGACAGGTTCGAGAAGGACGTGATCCGGCGCCGGATCGCCGTGGACAAAAAGCGGCCCGACGGCCGGAAGGCCGACGAGATCCGGCCGGTCTGGATCGAGGTGGGCGTCGCACCGCGCACGCACGGGTCGGCGATCTTCACCCGCGGCCAGACCCAGGCGTTCTCGGTGGTCGCCCTCGGCACCACGCGCGAGGAGATGCGGCTCGACACGCTCGGGCTCCAGACCGCCAAGCGCTACTTCCACCACTACAACTTCCCGCCGTTCTCGGTCGGTGAGGCGGGCTTCATGCGCGGGCCCAAGCGGCGCGACATCGGGCACGGTGCGCTCGCCGAGCGCGCTCTGCTACCGGTGGTGCCGTCGCAGGAGGACTTCCCGTACACGATCCGGGTGGTCTCGGACATCCTCGAGTCGAACGGCTCGTCGTCGATGGCGTCCGTGTGCGGCTCGTCGCTGTCGCTGATGGACGCCGGCGTGCCGGTCGCGCGCCCGGTGGCCGGGATCGCGATGGGCCTGATCAAGGAGGGCGACGACTACACCGTCCTGTCCGACATCGCCGGCGTGGAGGACCACCTCGGCGACATGGACTTCAAGGTGGCCGGCACGGAGAACGGGATCACGGCGCTCCAGATGGACATCAAGATCTCGGGCGTCACGTTCGACATCCTCCGTGACGCGCTCACCCAGGCGAACGAGGGCCGCAGCTTCATCCTCGCCAAGATGAACGAGATCATCTCCGAGCCCCGGCCGGAGCTCTCGCCCTACGCCCCGCGGATCACGTCGATCCAGATCGACCCCGAGAAGATCGGGATGGTCATCGGCAAGGGCGGCGAGACGATCCGTGCGCTGTCGGAGGAGTTCGACGCCCAGATCGACATGCAGGACGACGGCACCGTGCTCGTGTACGCGGCGAGCGGCGAGCAGGGCGACGCCCTGATCGAGCGGATCCGGTCGATGACCAAGGAGGTCGAGGTGGGGGACGAGTTCCCCGCGGCCAAGGTGGTCAAGACCACGACCTTCGGGGCGTTCGTCGAGCTGTCCAAGGGCACCGACGGGCTGCTGCACATCTCCAACATCTCGCCCGGCCAGCGGGCGGAGTCCGTCGAGGACGTCCTCAATCGGGGCGACGAGGTGTCCGTGCGCGTGGTCGAGGTTGACCGCGAGCGCGGCCGCATCGGACTGCGCCTCGCCGACGATCCCGAGGTCCAGGGCAAGACGCCCGAGGAGCTCGCCGCCGTGGGCACCGGGGATCGCGGCGGCCGCGGCGACAGGCCGCGCGGCGGCCGCGGGCGCGACGGCCGTGGCGGGCGTGACGGTGGCGGGCGTGACGGAGGGGAACGGGACCGCGCGAGCTCCTCGCACGCACGCGACAGGAGATAGCTGCACCGCTTGGAGAGCGACGGGCACAGGCTGACGGAGCTCGACTCGGGCGTCCGGGTCGTGACCGAGGCCATGCCCTCGGTGCGCTCGATAGCGCTCGGTTTCTGGATCGGTGTCGGCTCGCGGAACGAGTCACCGCAGCAGGCCGGCATCTCGCACTTCCTCGAGCATCTGCTGTTCAAGGGCACCGATCGGTTCAGCTCGGTCGAGATCGACCAGATCTTCGACGGCATGGGGGCGGAGGCCAACGCGGGTACCGGCAAGGAGACCACCTCGGTCTACTCCCGGTTCCTCGACCAGCACCTGGACCAGGCCTTCGACGTGCTGGCGGACATGGTGCTGCGGCCGGCCTACCCGGACATCGACTCCGAGCGCCAGGTGGTGATCGAGGAGATCGCCATGTACGAGGACGAGCCCTCGGACAAGGTGCACGACGTCCTGTCGGCAGCCATCTTCGGCGACCACCCGCTGGGCCGGCCGATCATCGGCCGCGCGGAGGTGATCTCGGACGTGCCCGTCCCAGCGATCGCGGCGTACCACGACAGCCGCTACATCGGCAGGAACCTCGTGGTGGCGGCGGCCGGAAACGTTGAGCACGACCGGCTGGTGGCGCTGGTGAAGGAGGCCTGGGGTGACGCCCGCGACGGCACGCCCGAGCGGCCCGCTCCGGCGCCGGATTCGGTGCAACCGCGGGCTTCGTTCCACAGGAAGGCGACCGAGCAGTACCACCTCTGCCTCGGCGCACCCGGGATCGCCCGCCGCGACGACCGCCGCTTCGCTTTGCGGGTGCTCGACACCCTCCTCGGCGGGTCCTCGTCATCCCGGTTGTTCCAGGAGGTTCGCGAGAAGCGCGGGCTGGCCTACTCGGTCTACTCGTACGCGAGCCACTACGTGGACAGCGGGCAGATCGGGGTCTACGTGGGCACCCGTCCCGACAACGTGGGCGAGGCGGTGAAGGTGATCGCGGATGAGCTGAGGAAGGTGGTCTCGGAACCCGTCTCCGAAGAGGAGCTGGGACGGGCGAAGGAGAACGTGAAGGGGCGGATGGTGCTGTCGTTCGAGTCCACGCTCACCCACATGAACCGGCTCGGCGGCTCGGTGCTGATGGATGTGCCGCTGCTCTCCCTGGACGAGATGCTCGCGGAGATCGACGCGGTCACGCTCGACGACGTCGGCGCGCTGACGCGGGACCTGTTCTCGCTCGAGCGGCTCTCGGCGGCCGGCGTGGGCGCCGAGGAGGACGTCTTCCGGCGGGCGCTCGAGCCGGTGAGCGAGGCGCTCACAGCGGCGTGATCAACGTAGCCGTCTCCGGCGCTGCGGGCAGGATGGGCCAGACCGTGTGCGCCGCCGTGGAGGGCACCGAGGACATGGCGCTGGTGGGGCGGGCGGATCCGGTTCTGGACACGGCTTTGCAGGACCTGCTCGGCGACGCCGACGTGGTCGTCGACTTCTCCCAGCCGGAGGCAGCTCTCGACAATGCGCGCGCCTGTCTGGAGGCAGGGGTCCACTGCGTCATGGGCACAACCGGCGCCGATTTCTCGGCACTCAAGGGGGTCGGGACGGCGAACCTGTTCGTGGCGCCCAACTTCGCGATCGGCGCCGTCCTGATGATGGAAGCCGCTCGGCTGGTAGCCCGGCACATGCCGGAGTGCGAGATCGTCGAGCTGCACCATGATCAGAAGCTCGACGCCCCGTCCGGCACGGCGGTTCGCACGGCGGAGCTGATCCGCGCGGCCGGCGGGAACGTGCACGAGCCGATCCACTCGGTGCGGCTCCCCGGCCTGGTGGCGCACCAGGAGGTGGTCTTCGGCGGCCTCGGTCAGACCCTGACCATCAGGCACGACTCGATCGCGCGCGAGTCGTTCATGCCGGGCGTGCTGCTGGCGATCCGACGCGTCGCGTCCCTCGAGGAGTCACCGACGATCGGCCTGGAGCACCTCCTGTAGCCGAATCCTCACGCGTGCGCTGCTCGGCGGCTCATGCCGCCAGGTCGGCCACGACCTCCCTCACGCCGTCGGCGTGGGCGCCGTGCTGGAGCCGGCGCGTCAGGGTGCGCATGAGCGCGAGCGCGGCCGGGTTGTCCGAGAGCATCGTCGCGCTGAAGCGCTGAATGCCCTGCTCGCGTGCGGCGTCCGCCAGCATGATCGCCAGACGGGTCCCGAGCCGCTGGCGCTGCCACGGGTCGCCGACCACGATCGCGGCATCGGCCGTGGCCGGCTCCGACGCGAGCCTCACGTAGCGGGCGACCGCCACCACGTGGTCGAGGCGATCGGCCAGGACCGCGACCAGCGCCAAGTGGGACTCGCCATCGACCTCCGTGAGGTACCGCAGCTCGGCCCGCGACAGGCGCGGCTTTGCGCCCAGGAACCGCCTGTGACGCGTCTCGTCGGAGAGCAGACCGAGGCCGCTGGCGAGCATCAGCTTGTCGCCCGGGCGGATGCGCCTGATCACTACCCGGGTCCCGTCGGCGGTCCTCACCAGCATGCCTTACGAAGAGTAAGCCGGGATTAGCGGCGGCATGTGTGTTTTCCGTCACGCGGAACCGCAACCTTCCGACCCCCGTGTGTCATACCCTGCGCGGCCAGCTGAAGCCACACGGACAGTGACGGAGGCGTTGAGTGGCGGTAGCGAAGTTGGGGATCGTCGCCACGGTTGTCGCCGCATCGCTCTGGGCAGGGGCGTCGGTGACGTACCGATTTGGGGGCAGCCACGCAAGTGGCGGAGTAGCGCTCGGTGCGCAGCCGAGCGGTCCGCGCATGTTTGAAGCTGCGTACAGGGCGTGCAATCGCTACGCGGCTCCCTGGGGGTCGAAGCACGGCAACGGCTCGCGAGCCCACCCGGTGCGCGGTCCCTACCGGCTGGTGCGGATGCTGAGGACCGGCCAGACCGGCTGCCTGCGCGCGGGGACCTACCACCAGACGCAAACGACCGTCAGGCGCCGCGACGTGACGCTCCAGAGCGCACGCGGTGAGCGCGCCACCCTGCGCGGCCGCATCGTGCTGCAGGGACGCGGGGACCGGGTCATGGGCATGAGGCTCGACGGCAGCTACGGGCCGCGCTGCGGCGGCAGCTCCTGCGGGACCCTTCCAAGCCCGACGATCAACGCACCGGACGTGGTGATCGCCCTCGATGACATCAGCAGCCACGACGCCGGGATCTGCGTCCACCCGCGCGCCTGGCACGGGCAGCGCCCCGACCGCTTCAAGGTCTGGGCCAACCGCATCCACGACTGCGGGCGCAGGCCGCACACCGAGCACGACCACGGGATCTACGTGGCCGACGGCAGCGGCGGCGAGATCGTCGACAACGTGGTGTACGACAACGCGGACCGCGGCATCCAGCTCTACCCCGACGCGCACGGGACCCTGGTGCTCCACAACACCGTGGACGGGAACGGCAGCGGCGTGGTCTATTCGGAGCGGAGCTCGGGCAACCAGGTCCGGGACAACATCTTCACCAACTCGGTCGTGCGCTGGAACGCCGAGACCTTCAACCTCTACGGGCACGGAAACCTCTTCGCCGGCAACTGCGTGCGAGCCGGCAACCGGAATCGCGAGTACAACGAGCACGGGGGGGTGGCGCTGTCACCGATGGTGTCCCAGCACGGCAACCACCGCGCGCGCGGCGGCGTCTACTTCAGCCGGCGCGCCGGCGACTTCAGGATCCACCGGGGCAACTCCTGCGCCGGGAAGGGCGCGCCCGACTGGGTCGCGGCGCCCTGAGGCGACCGCCTCGCCGCCGCGCGGCTAGCGCGACACGGCGCCGGCCGCGGCCTTCGACCCGTCGCCCTTGCCAGCCTTCTTCCGCAGCGCCCGCGGGACCACGAACCTGATCCCAGAGCGGTCCTCGTCGATCGAGCAGGTCTTGTTGTCGATCAGCCCGCGCTTCTTGGCCCCCGGGACCAGCAGCATCTGGTTGATGTAGGTCTCGTGCCCGCGCTTGTGGGTGATCAGCCAGAGGTAGCCCGTGTCGCGGATGCGCGGGCGGTAACGGTCAAGGACGTCCTCGGCCTCGTCGATCGACATCACCAGGACGATGGCGCCGTCAAGCTCGCCCGAGCGGACCAGGCCGCGACCGGACACTTCCTTGACGTCGCGCCGGAGGCCCGGGCCGACGTCGCCCACGACCTCCACTCGATCTCCGCGCCGGACGCCCAGCTTCTGGACGGCGGTGCGGTGGCTGTAGTCGGTATCGGTGGCCATATCGGGCCCCGAATTATGACGCGTGCGCCATCCATCCCGTGCAGGCTTGCGCCGCCTACACGCGCGGTAAGCTCGGCCCCACATGCCGATCGGAGGCGTACTCACGGCGATGGTCACGCCGTTCGACACGGACGGCCAGCTGGACGAAGCGGCCGCCGTGCGCCTGATGCGCCACCTGCTCGACCACGGCTCGGACGGGCTGGTGCTGGCCGGGACCACAGGCGAGGGCTCCACGCTCACCGACGAGGAGAAGATCCGGCTCTGGGAGCTCGCCGTTTCCGAGGTGGGCGACGAGGCGTACCTGATCGCCGGGACCGGGTCCAACGACACCGCCCACTCGGTCCACCTGACCGAGAAGGCCACCGAGGTGGGGGTGGATGCCCACCTGGTCGTCTGCCCCTACTACAACAAGCCCAACCGGCTGGGCCTGATCGGCCACTACCACGCGATCGCGCGGGCCACCGACAAGCCGGTGATCCTCTACAACATCCCGTCGCGCTGCGTGGTCGACATGGACAACGACCTGCTGCGCGAGCTGGGTCAAGTCGAGAACATCGCGGCCGTGAAGCAGGCCCGCTACGAGAACGTGGAGCCGATCGAGGGCCTCGACCTCCTGGCCGGCAACGACGACATGCTTGCGCGCGTCATCGACATGGGGGGCACGGGCGGGATCCTGGTCTCCAGCCACCTGATCGGCCGCGAGATGCGCCGCATCATCGACGAGCCCGAGTCCCGCCACGAGATCCACGACGCGTGGAAGGACCTGTTCAAGGCAATGTTCATCACCTCGAGCCCCACCCCGGTCAAGGCGGCGCTGAACATGATCGGGGTCGAGGTGGGTGGTCTGCGGCTGCCGATGGTGGAGGCGTCGGAGGAGGAGAAGGGCGTCATCCGCGAGGTCCTCCAGCGCCTCGGCGTACTCCAGCTGTCTTGAGCTCGACCCTGCGCGTGCTCCCGCTCGGGGGGCTTGGGGAGATCGGAAAGAACATGACGGTCGTGGAGTACGACGGCCGGATCGTGGTGGTGGACACCGGGCTGATGTTTCCGGCACCGGACCAGCTGGGGATCGACCTGGTGCTCCCCGACTTCGCGTACCTGCGCGAGCGCGCCGCCGACGTCGACGCGGTCATCCTCACCCACGGCCACGAGGACCACGTAGGAGCGCTGCCGTACGTGCTGCGCGAGCTCGCGCCGACACGCGTCCCGCCGGTCTACGGCGGCCCGCTCACCGTCGAGCTGGTGCGCTCCAAGCTCGACGAGCACCGGCTGGGGGAGGTGGCCGACCTGAACCAGGTGGCTCCCGGCGAGCCGTTCGACGCCGGGCCGTTCACGATCGAGACGATCCGGCTATCGCACTCGATCCCCGATTCCTGCGGCGTGGCGCTCAGCTGCGACCTGGGCACGGTGCTCGTCACGGGCGACTACAAGTTCGACCAGACCCCGGTCGACGGCGAGCCGGCCGACGTGGCCCGCCTGGCCGAGCTGGGACGCGACGGGCTGCTGCTGTTGTGCGGCGACTCCACGAACGTCGACCGCCTGGGCATGGCCCCCTCGGAATCCAGCGTGGGGCCCCACCTCGAGGAGGCGTTCGCCCGCTGCGACGGCCGGATCGTGGTCACCTGCTTCGCCTCCAACATCCACCGGGTGCAGCAGGTGGTGGACGCCGCCGCCACCCTGGGGCGGAAGGTGTCGCTGGTCGGGCGGTCGATGCGCAAGAACGTGAACATCGGCCGCAACCTGGGGCACATCGCGATCCCCGAGGGGATGCTCGTGGGCGTCAAGGAGATCGAGGACTTCCCGGACCACAAGCTCGTCGTGATCTCGACGGGCAGCCAGGGCGAGCCGCTCTCGGCGCTGCGCCGGATGGCGCACGGCGACCACCCCAACGTCGACCTCCACGCCGGCGACACCGTGATCTTCTCCGCGACGCCCATCCCCGGCAACGAGCGGGCGGTGAACGAGACGATCAACCGCATCTACCAGCTCGGCGCGAACGTGGTCACTGCCCGCGACGCCCCCATCCACGCCTCCGGCCACGGCTATGCGGAGGAGCTCAAGCTGATGATCAACCTCACCGCGCCCCGGTACGTCATGCCCTTCCACGGCGACCACCGCCGCATGCGCCTGCACGGGGACCTGGCCGAGTCCGTCGGCGTGGCGGCCGAGGACGTCTTCCGCGCGGCGAACGGGCTGCCGCTGGAGGTCGACTCCCGCGGCGCCCGGATAGGCGAGCGGGAGCACGCGGGGATGATCTTCGTGGACGGGCTCGACGTGGGCGACGTGGAGGATGTTGCCCTGCGCGATCGCCGGATGCTGTCGGCGGACGGGATCTTCATCGTGGTGGCAACCGTGTCGGAGGAGGACGGCAGCTCGGTTGCGCCTCCGGAGCTGATCTTCCGCGGTGTCCCCTTCCTCGAGGGGGCGGCCGACGAGCTCCTCGACGAGCTCAGGGATGCCGTCGAGGCGTCGCTGGCGCGGTCGGCGGAGGAGGAGATCCGCGAGATCTCGCTGCTACAGGAGAACCTGCACGACGACGTCGCGCGGTTCGTCTACGACCGGCTCAAGCGCCGGCCGATGGTGTTGCCGGTGGTCGTAGAGGTCTGACGTCCGGCGTCCTCGCGGACCGCTCCACCGGCAGGCGCACCGTGAAGCGCGAGCCGCCGGCCTCGCTCGAATCCAGCTCGACGGTACCGCCGTGGCGCTCCGCGACGGCCCGCACGATCGCCAGTCCCAGGCCGCTTCCGCCGCCGGCGCGCTCGCCGTGCCCGCGCACGAAGCGCTCGAAGATCCGGTCGCGGAGCTCGCCCGAGATCCCGGGGCCCGCGTCTGAGACCTCGAGAACCGCGGCCGCATCGTCGCTTCGCAGCCGGACCATCACCTCGGTCGCCGGCGGAGTGTGCACCAGCGCGTTCTCGATCAGGTTGGAGGCCAGCCGGTGCAGGTCGTCGGAGACCCCGTAGACGATCGATCCGCCACCGTTCCCGTTCGGCAGGTCGAGCGACAGTATGTGGCCGGCGGCGACTGGAGCGGCCTCGGCTGCCGCCTCGCTCACCACCGCCGCCAGGTCGACCTCCTCGCGCAGGCCCTCGCGGCCGGCATCCGCGCGGGCCAGCAGGAGCAGGTCGGCGACCAGGCGGCGCATGCGCCGCGACGACCGCAGCGCGGAGCCGGCCATCTCACGACCCTCGCCCTCGAGCTCTCCCTCGAGCAGCTCGAGGTTGGCGAGGATGCTGGTGAGCGGCGTCCGCAGCTCGTGCGAGGCGTCGGCCACGAACTCGCGCTGGCGCGCGAGCGCGCCCTCCGTCTCCGCACGAGCGTCATCGAGCGCCCGGAGCATGTCCTCGAGCGTGTTGGCCAGGTCGGCCACCTCGTCCTGGGCCTCGGGCTTGGGCAGCGCGACCCCCGGATCGCGGGTGCGCGCGATCTCACGGGACGCGCGGGTGAGGTTCGCGATCGGGCTCATCGCCCGCCGCGCTAGCGCGAGTCCCGCGAGGAACGCGAGCGCCGTGCCGCCGACCACGCCGATCGCGAGGAACAGGTCGATCCGCGCGATCGTGTGGTTGAGGCGGGCGAGCGGCTTGCCGTACTGCAGATAGCCGATGGTATGGCCACCGGGGCCCGGGATGGGCCGCGAGGCAACGCGGTACTCCCCGATGTTGTGGGTCCCCGCCCGGGGCAGTCCCAGCGACGGCGACGAGGGCGGCATCTGGGTGACGCCGTAGGGGACCACGATCCGCACCACGGCCTGGCCCGCGGCCGCCGCCTTGAGCGCCTCCCTGTCACGGCTCGGAATCGGCCCGGTGAGCGACGGCGACACCAGGCGCTGCTGGAGGTCGGCCGCGGTCAGGTTCAGCTCGTCGTCAAACTCCGAGTGGACCTGCTTCGAGGCGAACAGCCCGATCACGACCGCGAACAGGGCGAGGATCGCGAACGTGAGCGTCGCCGAGATGAGCGCGAGGCGTATGCGGACTGGCAGCCGGCGGATTCGCCTCATGCAGCTCGCAGCACGTATCCCGCCCCGCGAACGGTGTGCAGCAGGCGCGGCTCCCCGCCGGCCTCGAGCTTGCGGCGCAGGTTCGACACGAAGACGTCCACGGTGTTCGTCTCTGCAAAGGGAGCGTAGCCCCAGACGTCGTCGAGCAGGGACTCGCGGGACACCACGAGGCGCTCGTTTCGCATCAGGTACTCGAGGAGCTCGAACTCCCGTCCGGTGAGCTCGATGCTCCGATCGCCACGGGCGACCTCGCGGGTGTCCGGGTTCAGCCGCAGGTCACCGACCACGACGAACGCGCTGCCGCGGGGCGGGCGGCGGCGCAGGAGCGCGCGCAGACGGGCGAGCAGCTCCTCGCGCTCGAAGGGCTTGACGAGGTAGTCGTCGGCGCCCGAGTCCAGTCCCTCCACCCGGGCGTCCAGCCCGTCGCGTGCGGTGAGCATGAGGATCGGCACGTCGCCCTCCTCGCGCAGCCGGCGGCAGACCTCGATGCCGTCGAGCCGGGGGAGACCGAGGTCGAGGACCACGGCGTCCGGCTCGAACAGCGACGACTCGTCCAGTGCCTGAACGCCGTCGCCGGCGAGTCGCACCTCGTAGCCGTCGAGGCGCAGGGAACGGCGCAGGACCTCCGCGATGTCGCCGTCGTCCTCGACGACCAGCACCCGCGCCCTCTGGCTCATGGAAATGATGTTAGGGCCCAATCGAGCCCGGCCCGGAACTTTTTAGCCCGCACTTAAGTCCCCACGACTCAAGGGGTCTGACCCCGTTCAGGTGCACTTAGGCGGCAGGGCCGCGGCGCGCGCCGTCGAAAACCGCTTGCGCAGCCATGGCCCGCCGCCGCAGCAACCGAAGGCGCTCGCGCAGGCGCCCGTCGCGCGCCCTGCCGCGCATCGCGCTGCGCATGCCGCAGCTCGAGCAGCGTGATCTCGACCTGGTCGGCCTGGGGCTGGTCGCGCTCGCGGCGTTCTTCGCCTTCGTCTTCTACCTCGGCTGGGACGGCGGGAAGGTCGGCGGCGCCCTCGCCGACGGGTTCCGCTTCCTGCTGGGAGGCGCCGCCTACCTCGTGCCACTTGTGCTGCTCGGCGCAGGGACACTGCTCGTACTCGGCCCGATGCTCGCGAGCGTCAAGCCCTTCCGCGCCGGCGGCGCCTGCGTGCTGGCCGCTCTGGTGCTCGGACTGGCGGGCGGGCTGTTCGGGCTCGGTCCGGCCCATCCGCCGCGCCACGGCTTCATGCACCCCGAGTACTTCCGCCATCACGGCGGCCTGCTCGGCGAGGTCCTCTACTGGACCGCCAAGACCCTGGTCCAGCGGTTCGGCGCGTACATCGTCTTCGTCTTCCTGCTGGCCGCCGGCGTGATGCTGCTCACGGGCGCGACCGTGGCCGGGCTGCTGCAGGGGACTCGCGCGGGATTCGCCTCGAGCGCGCGGCGCGTGCGGCGGTCCACCAGCGAATTCGCGGCGCTCGTCTCGGGCCGTGGGACGCGCAGCCCCGGCGCCGGGCACGCGGCCGGTGATCGCCCGCGGGTCGGGGTACCCGACGTCGAGCCCCTGGTACGCGCGACCCACGTGGAGGCACCGGCGCTCGACGGCGAGGACAGGGACGAGCCTGAGCGCTACGAGCCGGAGCCGGCGCGCCTCGAGCCCCAGCCCGAAACAGCACGCGCACCGTTCCCGCGGGCGGAGCGCGCCAGGGCGGAGCAGGCCGAGGCCGTGTCGGAGGAGCTCACGCCCCAAGGCAATCGCCGCTCCGAGGTGACGGAGGCCGCGGACGTGGAGTACACGCTTCCGAAGACGTCGCTGCTGCGGCGCTCGAAGGGCAGCGCCAAGGTGGACGTGGCCGCCCAGGAGCGCACCGGCAAGGAGCTCGTGGAGGCGCTGGGCCACTTCGGGATCCAGTCCCAGATCGTCGGCGCTGTGTGCGGCCCGCACGTGACCCGCTACGAGCTCCGGCTCGAGCCCGGCACCAAGATGTCGAAGGTCGCGCAGCTGAAGGACGACCTGGCGTACGCGCTGGCTGCAACCGAGATCCGCATCCTCGCCCCGATCCCCGGCAAGCAGGCGGTGGGGGTGGAGGTCCCCAACGCGGACCGCCGCCTCGTCCACCTGGGCGACGTCTTCCAGGACGCCCCCAGCGGGTGGTCGCCGCTCACCGTGTGGCTGGGGAAGGACATCGCGGGCAAGGCGATCGGCACGGACCTGGCCAAGCAGCCCCACATCCTGGTGGCGGGAACGACGGGCTCCGGCAAGTCCGGCGCGGTGAACGCGATGCTGTCGTCGATCCTGCTGCGCGCCACGCCCAACGAGGTGCGGCTCGCGCTGGTGGACCCGAAACAGGTGGAGCTCAACTACTACGAGTCGATCCCGCACCTGCTCACGCCCGTGGTAACCAGCCCGCGGCTCGCGGCCAACGTGCTCGGGAACCTGATCAAGGAGATGGAGCAGCGCTACGGCGTGATGAGCCAGGCCCGGGCGCGCAACCTGGTCGAGCTGAACCGTGTCCGGGAACGCCAGGGCGAGCGGCCGCTGCCCTACATCCTGTGCGTGATCGACGAGCTGGCCGACCTGATGATGATCGCCCCGGGTGAGGTCGAGGACGCGGTCATCCGGCTGGCGCAGAAGTCGCGGGCCGTCGGAATCCACCTTCTGCTCGCCACCCAGCGGCCGAGTGCGGACATCATCACCGGCATGATCAAGGCGAATGTGCCGGCCAGGATCGCGTTCGCCGTCTCGTCGCAGACGGACTCGCGCGTGATCCTCGACCAGAACGGCGCCGAGTCCCTGCTCGGGCAGGGCGACATGCTGTTCAGGCCGGCCTCGGAGGCCCGTCCCGCCCGCATCCAGGGCGCATTCGTGACCGAGGAGGAGATCGAGCGCCTCACCGACCACTGGCGCCGCCAGGGCGAGCCCGAGCTGCACGAGGAGCTGCTGGAGGCGATCGAGCGCGAGGAGGGCCAGTCCGCCGACGACTTCAGCCCCGACGAGGACGACCTGCTCCCCGACGCCATCGCCACCGTGGTCCAGCTGGGCAGCGCGTCCACCTCGATGCTCCAGCGGCGCCTCCGCGTGGGCTACACCCGCGCAGGGCGCCTGATCGACATGATGGAACGGCGCGGCGTGATCTCGGGCTACGAGGGCTCCAAGGCGCGTCAGGTCCTGGTCACCGAGGCCGACCTGCCGCGCATCCTGGCGGCCCTCGACGAGCCGGTCGGGGCCACCGCGGGCGACTCCGCCTAGCCGCGCGGCTGCGCCAGAATAGGCGCCGATGCAGCCCATCGGCGAGAGGCTCCGCGAAGCCCGCATGCGGCAGGGCCGAGACATCACCGAGGTCGAGGCCGCGACGAAGATCCGCGCCAAGTACCTCCGCGCGCTCGAGAACGACGAGTTCTCGATGCTGCCCGGAACGACCTACGTCAAGAGCTTCCTGCGCACGTACGCCGAGTACCTGGGCCTCGACGCCCACCTGCTCGTGGAGGAGTTCCGCGCGCAGCACGAGCCACGCGGGGAGGAGGAGGTGCCGAGCTTCGCCCCGCCCGCGCGCACCCGCCCGCCGCACGAACGACGGGTCGCTGGTCCGGGAATGGCCATCAGTCCGGGCCTGCTGCTGGCCGGGGGCGTGCTCGCGGTCCTCCTGCTCCTGGCGATCATCGGGCTTGCCAGCGGCGGGGGTGGCGGAGGGAAGAAGAAGCCGGCGTCGACCGCGGGCCCGCCCAAGGGTCCGGCCACGGCACATCGGAGCCGCCCGGCCGCTCCGCCTCTGGCGCCTGAGGTCAAGCTGAAGGTGGTCCCCACGGAGACCACCTACGTCTGCGTCGATGACGGCCACGGCACGAAGCTCTTCGAGGGGACGATCTCCACGACGCAGACCTTCCACGGCAAGCGCCTGCGGATCAACATGGGTCGGAGCTCGGCCAACGTCTTCCTGAACGGCAAGCCGGTCTCGTTCGCTCGTACCGCGGCCGCCGTCGGGCTGTCGTTCTCGCGCACCGGACGGGTCACGCCGATCCCGCCACTGCACAGGCCCTGCGTTTGAGCGCCCGAGCGGGGATCGTGGTCACGGGCACCGAGGTCCTGACCGGTCGGGTACGGGACCGCAACGGGCCCTGGCTGGCCGACCGACTGCTCGAGCTCGGCATCGAGCTCGCGCACATCACGATCTGCGGCGACCGGCCCGAGGACATGGACGCCCAGCTGGCCTTCATGGCCGAGCGCGGCATGGACCTGGTGGTTACGAGCGGCGGATTAGGGCCCACCGCCGACGACCTGACGATGGAGCGGGTGGCGCGCTTCACGGGGCGCGACATGGTGCTCGACCCGAGGCTCGAGCAGCGCATCGCCGAGATCCTGAAGCCGCTGATGCGCCGCTTCCGCGATCTCGATCCGGACGCGATCCTTGCCTCTAACCGCAAGCAGGCAATGACCCCGGCTGGTGCCCGGCCGCTCGATCCGGTGGGAACGGCGCCCGGGGCCGTGGTCCCGCCCGCCGACGGCAGCGGCCCCACCGTGGTGGTGCTTCCGGGACCGCCGCGGGAGCTCCACGAGTTGTGGGCGGAGGCGGTCACCACGGCCGAGTTCCAGGCGGCGGTGAGCGACCGGTCCCGGTACGAGCAGCACATGCTCCGGCTGTTCGGGATCCCGGAGTCCGAGATCGCCGAGACGCTGCGCGTGGCGGAGGGCGAGGTCGAAGGGCTCGACCGGCTCGAGATCACCACCTGCCTGCGCCGCGGGGAGGTGGAGGTCGTGGTTCGCAGCGAGCCGGAGTCGCGCGCAGCGTACGAAGCACTCGAATCGCTGATCGCAAAACGCCACCTGCACGCGCTGTTCTCGACCGATGGCTCGCGGGTGGACGACCAGGTGGCGGAGCTCCTGCGGGGCCGGCGGATCGCGGTCGCCGAGTCCTGCACGGGCGGGCTGATGGCCGCGAGGCTCACGGAGCGGCCCAGCGCGTCGGAGTACGTCGCCGGGGGCGTCGTGGCCTACGCGAACGAGGCGAAGGTCGAGCTGCTCGACGTGGACGGGGACCTGATCGAGCGCCACGGGGCGGTGTCGCCGGAGGTGGCGGACGCGATGGCCCGGGGCGCCCTGGAACGCTTCACTGCGGACACGTCGATCGCGATCACCGGCATCGCCGGACCCAGCGGCGGGAGCGAGCAGAAGCCGGTCGGCTACGTGTGCTGGTCGGTCAGGCGCTCGGACGGCGCCGTCCTCGCCCGCGACGTGACCCTGCCCGGCGATCGCGACGAGATCCGCGATCGCTCCACGACCGTCGGCATGCACCTTCTGCGCCGGCTGCTCCGTGGCGAGGAATTCCCCTTCTGAGCGCCGCTCGTCGGGCCGCCCGGGCTCGCCACGGGTCCGGCTGTTCGTGGCGCTCGAGCCGCGCGACGAGGACCGCGCGGCGCTCGCCGAATGGCGCGACCGGTTGGTGCAGGGACGCGATGACCTGCGCCCGTCGGCCGCCGAGACCCTGCACCTGACGCTCGTGTTCCTGGGCTACCAGGCGGAGAAGGACGTCCCGGCGATCGCGCAGGGGGCGCTCGGCGCCGTGCGGGAGCTGCCCGCCGCGGAGCTGCGTCCGTCGGCGGTCATGCCGCTCCCGCGGCGCAGCCCGCGTCTGTTCGCGCTGGACCTGGAGGACGAAGACGCTCGCGCCGCGGCCATCCAGTCAGCGGCCTCGGAGGCGCTCGCGGAGGGCCGCTGGTACCGGCCGGAGCGGCGTGAGTGGTGGCCGCACATGACACTTGCCCGCGTCAAACGCGGCCGCCGGGCCGAGCCGCTGGATCCCGCCGAGCCGTTGCCCGGCCCGCTGCTCGCTCCGCTGGTGACCCTGTACCGGTCCACGCTGAGACCGCAGGGCGCCGTGTACACGCCGCTGGAACGCGTCGAACTGCGGTGCGGGTAACCGCACCGCAAGTCTCGCGGCAGCAGGTGTGGACACGGAGGGCCCTTCCTGCGAGAGTTGGCGCAACTGGCCCGCAGTACCCCGTAGGAGGGACGAACCGTGGAGACTCGCACCTTCGCCGCCCGCGCCGGCCGCTGGAGCGCGCAGCACCGCAAGATCGCGATCTTCGGCTGGCTCGCGCTCGTGATCCTCGCCGTCGTCGTCGGCGGCGCCCTCGGGACCAGGCACATCAAGGACGAGAACCAGGGCAACGGCGAGTCCCGCACCGCCGCCCAGGTGATCGCCAAGGCGGGCCTGAAGGAGCGAGCCACCGAGCAGGTGCTGGTGCAGTCGCGCGGCTCGCTGCGAGCGGAGGATCCGGCGTTCCGCGCCGCGGTGCTCGACGTCCAGCGCCGGGTCGCGCAGAACCGCTACGTGACCGAGCTGACCGGGCCCTACGAGCGGGGGCACAGCGGCCAGATCGCCCCGAGCGATCGCTCGGCGCTCGTCATCTTCCAGATCCGCGGCAACAAGGACCTGTCGAAGAAGCGCGTCGGGTCGGTGCTCGCGGCGGTCGCCGCGGCGCAGCGCGCGCATCCGCAGCTGCGCGTCGAGGAGGTCGGCGACGCGAGCGCGGCCAAGGCGCTCGACAAGGCGTTCACGGACGACTTCAAGAAGGCCGAGACGCTCTCGCTTCCGATCACGCTCCTGATCCTGCTCGTCGCCTTCGGGGCGCTCGTGGCGGCCGGCCTCCCGCTCCTGCTCGGGCTAACGGCCGTGCTCGCCACGCTGGGCGTGCTCGGACCCATCAGCCACCTCTGGGCGGTGGACCAGGCGGTCCAGTCCGTCGTGCTGCTCATCGGCCTGGCCGTCGGCGTCGACTACTCGCTCTTCTACATCCGCCGCGAGCGCGAGGAGCGCGCGGCCGGGCGCTCGGAAAAGACGGCGCTCGACGTGGCCGCGGCCACGAGCGGCCGCGCCGTGCTGGTGTCGGGCTTCACAGTGATGGCCGCCATGGCCGGCCTGTACATCACCGGAAACGTGACCTTCGCGTCATTCGGGACCGGCACCATCCTGGTCGTGGCGATCGCGATGCTCGGCTCCATAAGCGTGCTCCCCGCCGTGCTCTCCAAGCTCGGCGACCGCATCGACAAGGGCCGCCCGCCGGGGCTCAGCCGGCTCCGCCGCCGCGCCGGCGGAGGGGGATGGGCATGGATCGTGGACCGGGTCCTGCGGCATCCCGTGATCTCGGTCGTCGCCGCCGGCGGCCTGCTGGTGGTCCTCGCGATCCCGGCCTTCAGCATGCACACCGTGGACACCGGCGTGAACGGGCTGCCGCCCCAGCTCGCCATCACCAAGACGCTCAAGCGCGTCGAGCGTGAGTTCCCGGGCGGTCCGCTTCCAGCGCAGGTCGTCGTCCAGGCGAAGGACGTGAACGCGCCCGCCGTTCAGGCGGGCATCAAGCAGATCGAGCTCGGGGCGCTCGGAACAGGGTTGATGCGCGAGCCGATCGAGGTCCGCGTGAACCGCGATCGCACGGTCGCCGTCGTCAGCGTCCCGCTCGCCGGCAACGGCACGGACTCGACCTCCAACCGCGCGCTCGCGGACCTGCGGAACACCGTCCTGCCGCAGACCATCGAGAAGGTCCCGGGGACGCAGGTGCACGTCGGCGGCATGACCGCCGGCTCTCATGACTTCAACCGCCAGATGAAGTCGCGGGCGCCGTGGGTGTTCGCGTTCGTGCTCGGGCTGGCGTTCTGCCTGCTCATGGTCACCTTCCGCTCGATCGTGATCCCGCTCAAGGCGATCGTCCTCAACCTGCTCTCGGTGGGCGCGGCGTACGGCGTCCTCGTCTGGGTCTTCCAGTACGGACACCTGCAGAAGGCGCTCGGCTTCAAGTCGAACGGGGGCGTCACGTCCTGGCTCCCGCTGTTCCTCTTCGTGATCCTCTTCGGGCTCTCGATGGACTACCACGTCCTGATCCTCTCGCGGGTCCGCGAGGCGTTCGATCGGGGAAGCCGGACGGAGGACGCGGTGGCGACCGGTATCAAGGCCACAGCCGGCGTTGTCACGAGCGCCGCCGCCGTGATGGTCGCGGTGTTCGGCATCTTCGCCACGCTGAGCTCGCTCGACTTCAAGATGATGGGCGTCGGGCTGGCCACTGCGGTCCTGATCGACGCGACCATCGTCCGCGCCGTGCTTCTGCCGGCCACCATGAAGCTGCTCGGGGACTGGAACTGGTACCTGCCCAAGTGGCTCGAGTGGCTTCCGCACGTGGCCCACGAGCCGGCCGCGGCCGTGGCGCTCGCGGCGTCCACTCCGGCTGGTGCCCCGGTGCCGGCCGGCGCCGCCGGCTCGCCCGCAGCCGGGATCCTCGCCATCGAGGAGATCGAGGAGCGGGGCGGAATCCGGCTCCGGCTGGACGGCGAGCTCGACCTGGTCAGCGCGCCGTGGCTGGCTCGCCGCCTGGCGACGGTCGAGGAGAGGGCACCGGCCCTCCTCCTGATCGACCTCCGCGATCTGACGTTCATGGACTCGTCAGGCCTCCGCGAGCTGTTTTCGGCTCAGCGGAGGGCGCGTGCGGCCGGACGCCGGCTCGTGCTCGTCAAGGGCTCCGCGCCGATCGACCGCGTGCTCGAGATGGTGCGCGCCGACGCGGCGATGGAGACCGTCGACGACCCGGCCGACGCCTAGGGCGGCAGCCCAGCCCACAGCGTCACGCGCGTGATGACGATGTAGGCCGTGAGCGCGAGCGCCGCCGCCCGCAGGCGGCTGTCCGCGGAGATCGCGGCGAGCGGAAGCAGCCAGGCCACGTACCACGGCAGGAGCCAAGCGCTCGCCACGAGCAGGGCGAACATCGTCCACCCGGCGGCTGTGATCCAGTCCCCGCCGCGCCAGACGCGGCGCAGCATCAGGATCACGATGGCCGCCAGAGCCACCTCGGCCACGAGGCGGATCCCGTGCGTGAGCCCGCCGAAGCCGAGCAGCTTGCCGATCTGGTTCGGGACGCTGTAGACGGCGACCTCCTTCTGCTCCACCTTGAGGTCCTCGATGAAGCCGGCGGCGTGGGAGCCGAACCCCACGACGGCGACTACCGCGACGGCGGCCAGCGCGAGCAGCGTTCCGATCCCGAGCTCACGGCGGCGGCGTCCGTCGGAGCGGGCGAAGGCGAAGGCCAGCGGAAGCCCGATCGGGAGCTTCATCGCCGAGGCCACGACCAGTCCAGCGCTTCCCAGCCGATCGCGCCCCGCGATCAGCAGGTAGACGGCGGCGGTGGCCACCGTGAGCACGAGGAAGTCGTTGTGGGCCCCGCCCACGCCGAACAGGAGCAGGGCGGGATTGAGGCCCACGAACAGGGCCGCCTTCAGCGGATCGCGGCCGAGGGCGGCTGCGCACCGCCAGACCAGCCAGATGGTCGCCAGGCTGCCCGCGGCCGCAAGGATCTTGAACGCCCACAGCCCTCCGGCGACCCCGAGCGGCACGAGCGCGTAGGCGATGAGCATGAAGACCGGCCCGTAGGGCGCCGGGAGGTCCGAGTGCCAGCGCCGGTACAGGTGCACCGAGTCGGGCGGGATGTGGGTAGAGGCCGGGGAGTAGGGGCTGATTCCGTGCCGCGTCCCGAGGCGGGCGAGGTCGATGTACCCGAAGACGTCGGTCGACACCAGTGGCGGGCCCAGGATGAAGAGCACGTGGAGCCCGACGATCGTGCCGACCGCGACGCGCATCGAGACGGCGTCGGCGCAGACCAGCACCAGCACGTACCCGGCGCACATGCCCACCAGGAGCCAGGCGAGCCCGTTGGGCGTGAGATCGATCTGGAGGCCGGAGAGCGGGCCGCGCAGCCAGTCCGGGTAGCGCAGCCTGGCGGCCGGGACGAGCACCCCCAGCCGCCCCTCCGCGCCCATGAAGACCAGGGCCGAGCTCGCCACCAGACCCGCCAGCCCGAGATACGCGACCCCCTCGCGGATCCGGCGGGAGCTCCACAACGGGGCAGCGACCGCCTCCATCGTGGTTTGAGGCTACAGCCGACTGATCACACGACCCCGCGCACACGCGGCCGCGGAATCAGTCGCCTATGGCGGAGGGGGCGAACTTCTGTCCGGCTCGACTCCTAGCTTGAGTCGTTCGAATCGGATAGGAGCCACCGAAATGGACAAGGAACAGGAGAAGGCCGCCAAGGCGCGGGACGCCGCTCTGTCGGGCGCGCTCACGCAGATCGAGCGCACGTTCGGCAAGGGGTCGATCATGCGGATGGGGGACGAGGACGCGGCGGTCAAGGTGTCCACCATCTCCACGGGCGCGCTGTCGCTCGATCTGGCGCTGGGTGTGGGCGGGCTGCCGCGCGGGCGGATCGTGGAGATCTTCGGCCCAGAGTCGTCTGGCAAGACCACGCTGCTCTACCACGTCCTGTCAGAGGCCCAGAAGGTCGGCGGCATCTGCGCGTTCATCGACGCCGAGCACGCGATGGACCCGCTCTACGCCAAGCGCATCGGCGTGGACGTCGACGAGCTGCTGGTCTCCCAGCCCGACCACGGCGAGCAGGCGCTCGAGATCGCCGACCTCCTGATCCGCTCGGGCGCGATCGACGTCGTGGCGATCGACTCTGTGGCGGCGCTCACGCCGAAGGCCGAGCTGGAGGGCGCGATGGGCGACCAGACGGTCGGGCTCCAGGCGCGCATGATGAGCCAGGCGATGCGCAAGCTGGCGGGCAACCTGAACCGCACCAACACGATGTGCGTGTTCACCAACCAGATCCGCGAGAAGGTCGGGGTGATGTTCGGCTCCAACGAAACCCAGCCCGGCGGACGCGCGCTCAAGTTCTATTCCTCTCAGCGCCTTGACTTGCGTCGCATCGAGACGCTCAAGGACGGCACCGAGGCGGTCGGCAACCGCGTGCGGGTGAAGGTGGTCAAGAACAAGGTCGCCGCGCCATTCCGCCAGGCGGAGTTCGACATCGAGTACGGGCAGGGCATCTCGTCAGAGGGCTGCATCCTCGACCTGGCGCTGGAGCACAACCTCGTCCAGAAGTCCGGCTCGTTCTTCTCGTACGGCGACGAGCGCATCGGCCAGGGTCGCGGCAACGCCAAGGCGTTCCTGCGCGAGAACCCGGCGATGGCGAAGGAGATCGAGGAGAAGATCTACGCCACGCTGGGCATCGAGCCGGCCCGGCCGGCATCCGTCAGCCCGGTGACGGCGGAGGCGAATGCCGCGCCGGCGGACGCGAACGGCGGGCCGCCGGAGGCGGAGGCGGCGCAGGCCGCGTAGGCCTGGCGCGGCGGCCGACCGCCAGATTCGACCCGGATCAGCCGGCCTCGCCCGCCCGTCTCACGCCTTGCGTCAAGGCCGCCCGAGGCGTACCCTTCCTAAAGGCGGCCGGAACGGCCGACGCGAGACGAACTTCCAGCAAACACGCTGTTTTTGACGCGGGATAAGTAAGGGACAAGCTTGACGAGACGACCATTCGAAGTGAGATCGGGACGCCCGGAGGGAGGTAGGTAAGGCGCTCCCAGTCACATCCGCGCGCGTCCACTCGCGCGCGCCCCGCTCTTAGAAACCCTCACGTCTTGCGGCAGCCGCGCCGTGTCGCTCGATAGCGACCTGCGGCCCGCAGCGCCCAGCGCGGGCCCTGGAGGAGAGCGGAGAGATGGAGATCTTTGTTGGAGCGGCAGTAGCGGCAGTGGTCTCGGCACTCGTCGTGGTGCTCATGGGCAGGACGCGCGTCGCGCATGCGGGCCCGCGCGTGGGCCCCGCGCCGTCGCCCGCGACCCGAGCCGAGGTGAGCGCCGCAACCGCAACCACCACCCCGCCCGCGGGAGGCTCGCCAGCGCGCGCGCCGAAGTCGCCCACGGATGGGCATACAGCCGCCGCCGGCCCCGCACCCGCGCCGCCGCCCGCGGCCGTTCGCGAGGCGATCGAGGACGAGCTGCGTGAACGGCGCGCCGAGATCGTGCGGATCGAGGAGCGCATCCTCAGCAAGGAGGAGAAGCTCGCCGTGCGGCTCGCCGAGCTCGAACGGCGCGAGACCTCCCTCGAGGACCGCCAGCGCAACCTCGACCGCGAGGCCGGGAAGCTGAAGGCGGCCAAGCAGGATCAGCTGCGGGAGCTCGAGCGCATCTCCGGGCTCTCCCCGGGTCAGGCGAGGCAGGTGCTCCTCCGCGAGCTCGAGGACGAGATCCGCCACGACAGCGCGCGCCTGGTGCGGCAGATCGAGGACGAGGCCCGCCGCGACGCCGACCGCCGCGCCCGGAGCATCCTCTCGACCGTCATGCAGCGCGTGGCCGGGGGCCATGCGGCGGAGACAACGGTGTCGGTCGTGCAACTCGAGTCCGACGACCTCAAGGGCCGGATCATCGGGCGTGAGGGGCGCAACATCCGGACGCTCGAGACCCTCACGGGGATCGACTTCATCATCGATGACACGCCCAGCGCGGTGATCCTGTCCGGGTTCGACGGCGTCCGCCGCGAGGTGGCGCGCCTCACGCTGGAGAAGCTCCTGCAGGACGGCCGGATCCACCCGGCCCGGATCGAGGAGTCCTACTACCAGACCCGCTCGGAGATCGAGAACCGGATCGCCGAGGTGGGGGAGCAGGCCGTGCTGGAGGCGAATGTCGGCTCGGTCCACCCCGAGCTGTCGAAGCTCCTGGGCCGGCTCCACTACCGCACGAGCTACGGCCAGAACGTGCTCGACCACTCCATCGAATGCGCGCGGCTGGCATCGCTCCTGGCCTCCGAGCTGGGCGCGAACGAGAAGACCGCGGCACGCGCCGCGCTGATGCACGACATCGGCAAGGCGGTGAGCCACGAGACCGAGGGTCCGCACGCGCTCGTCGGCGGCGAGATCGCCCGCCGCTACGGCGAGTCGGAGGCGGTGGCGCACGCGATGGAGGCCCACCACAACGAGGTGGAGCTCCGAACCGTGGAGGCCGTGGTGGTTCAGATCGTCGACTCGCTGTCGGGCGCTCGCCCGGGCGCGCGCGGCGAATCGCTCGAGCAGTACACCAAGCGACTGCGCGATCTCGAGAGCATCGCAACGCGCCACGCGGGCGTGGAGAAGGTCTACGCCATGCAGGCGGGCCGGGAGATCCGCGTGATCGTCCACCCCGAGGAGGTCGACGACGACACGGCGGCGCTCCTGTCGCACCGCATCGCCAGGGACGTGGAGAAGGAGCTCGAGTACGCGGGTCAGATCAAGGTGACCGTGATCCGCGAGAGCCGCAACGTGGACTTCGCGAAGTAGCGCGAGACCCCGCCGCTAGCCTTCCGACGGGCCGTGAAGAGCTACCACGTCACCACCTTCGGGTGCCAGATGAACGAGCACGACTCGGAGCGCATGAAGGGCATGCTCGAGTCGCTCGGCTACCGGGAGGCGGACGACCGCTCTGCGGCGGACGTGATCCTCTTCAACACCTGCTCGATCCGTGAGTCGGCCGACAACCGGCTGCTCGGCCACCTCGGCGAGGCGAAGCGGCTCAAGTCCGAGGACCCCGAGCGGATCGTGGGCATCGGCGGCTGCTGGGCCCAGTCGCTCAAGGACGAGGTCTTCGAGCGCTTCCCGTTCGTGGACGTCGCCTTCGGGCCGGGTCAGGTGCCCAAGCTCGCGGAGTTCCTCACCAGCGACAGCCTCACCGCGCAGGGGTTCTTCGAGTTCGAGGGTTTCACGGGCCACCTGCCGTCCAAGCGGGAGCGCGAGTTCCAGGCCTGGGTCCAGATCTCGGTTGGCTGCAACTGCGCCTGCGCGTACTGCATAGTCCCCTCCACCCGCGGGCGTGAGGTGAGCCGTCCGGCCGCGGAGCTGGTGGATGAGGTCCGGCGTCTTGCGGACGACGGCGTGCGCGAGGTCACGCTGCTGGGACAGAACGTGAACTCGTACGGCCGCGACCTGCCAAAGGGCGAGAAGACGACCTTCGCGGAGCTCCTCAGCAGGCTCGACGCCGCGGAGGGGATCGAGCGGATCCGCTACACGAGCCCCCACCCCAAGGACATGCGCGAGGACGTCATCCGCGCCCACGTGGAGTTCCCCTCGGTCTGCGAGCACATCCACCTGCCGCTCCAGTCGGGGTCGAGCCGCATCCTCAAGGCCATGCGGCGGACCTACAACCGCGAGCGGTACCTGGACCGCGTCGCCCAGATCCGCGAGCACGTGCCGGACGTGGCGCTCACGACCGACATCATCGTCGGCTTCCCCGGCGAGACCGACGATGACTTCCAAGAGACCCTCGAGGTCGTCGAGCGGGTGGGCTACGACTCCGCGTTCACGTTCATCTTCTCGCCGCGCCGGGGGACCCTCGCCGCCGAGTACCCCGACCAGGTGCCGCACGACGTGAAGCGGGCGCGGATGGAGCGGCTGGTGGAGGCCGTCCAGCGACGGGCGACGGAGCGGGCGCAGCGATTCGTGGGCCGTGAGATGGAGGTGCTCGTGGAGGGCGAGTCGCGGACCGACCCGGACAAGCTGCGCGGCCGCGTGCGACACAACAAGACCGCGAACTTCCACGGGGCGGCGCAGCCCGGCGAGCTCGTGCAGGTCCGCATCGAGTCCGCCACCAGCACCACGCTCGCGGGCGAGGAGCGCCTGCTCGCGCGGCTCGCGTGAGCGACCGCCCGCCGCCGCAGCTGATAGCGATCTTCGGGCCGACCGGTGTCGGCAAGACGGCCATCGCCGTGGCGGTAGGCGACCTCCTGCGCGAGCGGGGCGAGGCCCCGGTGGCCATCTCCGCGGATGCCCTACAGGTGTACCGCGGGCTCGAGATGCTCACCGGGGCGCCGAGCCCGGAGGAGCGCGCCCGCCTCGACCACCGGCTCGTGGCCTTCCTCGACCCGTCCGAGACGTTCTCGGTCGGCGAGTTCATGCCGATGGCCCACCAGGAGATCGACCGCGCACTCGCCGACGGTCGGCGGCCGATCGTGGTCGGTGGGACCGGTCTGTATCTACGCGCAGCCCTCACTGAGCTCTCCCTGGCGCCCGCGCCGCCACCGGAGCTCAGGGCGCGTATCGAGGCTGAGCTCTCCGCTCGTGGACCGGCCGCCCTTCACGAGGAGCTCCGGTCACGCGCGCCGGCCGCGGCGGCCGCGATCGAGCCGAGCGACCGCACCAGGATCGTCCGATCGCTCGAGCTGCTCGAGCTGGGCGCTGAGCCGCCCCGCACCGAGGACTCGGAGCTGTGGGCCGGCGACGTGCGGGTCCCCACCCGTCTCTTCGGGATCACGATGGAGCGCGAGGCGCTCTACGAGCAGATCGACGCCCGCGTGGACGCCATGGTTGAGGGCGGCGCGGCGGATGAGGCCAGGCACGCAGCGCTGGCCGGCGCTTCCCGCACGGCGCGCGCCGCGCTGGGATTCGAGGAGCTGCTCGTGGGCGACGTGGAAGGGATGAAGCGCAACACCCGCCAGTACGCGCGCCGACAGCTCACGTGGATGCGGAAGCTCCGGAGCATCGACGTGCTCGACGCGACCGGGCGCGACCCCGCCGAGCTGGCCGAGCGGATTATCGAGGTGGCCGGGTGATCGGCGACCGGCACAGCGTGCGCCGCGTCGCCGGCGAAGACCGCGCGGCGCTGGCCGCCGTGCTCGCGCAGGCCTTCCACGACGACCCGGTGATGTCGTGGTTCTTCCCGGATCCCGAGCGCAGGGAGGCCCAGAACCGCCGCTTCTTCGCCATGCGCCTGCGCCAGCTCCTGCCGCACGGGGAGACGTACACCGTCGAGGGCCAGCTGGGCGCCGCGCTGTGGGCGCCGCCCGACGCCTGGCGCCTCGGGATGGTCGAGTCGCTGCGCATGGGCGTGAGCCTGCTTCCCGCCCTGGGCCGCCGCGCGGGGATCATCGCCCGCGGCGTGGACATGATCGAGCGCCGGCATCCCGCCACGCCGCACCACTACCTGGCCGTCCTCGGCACGGAGCCGGCGGCCCAGGGGCAGGGGATCGGCTCCACGCTGATGCGCCCGGTCCTGGACGAATGCGATCGCAATGGGATCGGCGCCTACCTCGAGTCGTCGAAGGAGCGCAACATCGACTTCTACGCCCGCCACGGGTTCCGCGTGGTCGAGGAGGTCAGGATGCCCCGGGGCCCGCTCGTGTGGCCGATGTGGCGCGATCCGGGTGCCTGACAAGATCTCGCGCTCATGAGGTTCGAGAAATGGCAGGCGCTCGGCAACGACTACGTGATCGTCGAGAGGGCGGACCTCCCGTTCGAGCTCACCCCGGAGCGCGTGCGGCGCCTCTGCGCACCGCACACCGGCCTCGGCTCCGACGGGATCCTGCTCCTCTCGGAGCCGGACGAGCGCGGATACGCGGCGCGGCTGAGGATCTTCAACCCGGACGGATCCGAGGCCGAGCTGTCGGGCAACGGCGCGCGCCAGGCCATCCTCTACCTGCGCCGGAACGGGTGGGTGGACAGCGACGTGTTCTCGATCCAGACCGCGGCGGGCGAGATCCGGACGAGGATCACCGGTCCCACCACCTGCACCGTGGACATGGGCCGGGCCAGGCTCACGTCGGGCGACTACCCGTCGGGCTCGGACGACGGGGCGGGCACGATCGTCGCCGCCGGTCGCGAGCTCCGCTTCCAGCACGTGTCGATCGGGAACCCGCAGTGCGCGATCGAGGTGGATGGCTCCGAGCTGGAGCGGCTCGACCTCTCGGAGCTCGGCGCGCCGATCGAGCACAGCGACCTGTTCCCGAACCGCACCAACGTGTCGTTCTGGCGGCGCGACTCGGATCGCGAGATCACGGCGCGGATCTTCGAGCGCGGGGTGGGGGAGACCATGGCATCGGGAACCGGCGCCGCCGGCGCCGCCGTCGCGGCGGTTCTGCGCGGCCTCGACAGCCCCGTTACCGTGCATCTGGACGGCGGCGACCTGGAGGTCGACGTCGGAGAGGACCTGCACGTCGACCTGACCGGCTGGGCGGTACCCGTGTACAGCGGCGAGCTGGCCGCCGAGCTCCTGGAGGACCTGCGTGAGGCATAGTGAGCGCCTCGGGCGGATTCCGCCCTACCTGTTCGCCGAGCTGGAGCGGAAGATCGCGGCCAAGAGGGCCGCGGGCGTCGACGTCATCAGCCTCGGCATAGGCGATCCCGACACGCCCACGAACACCGCCGTGGTCGAGGCCCTCGCCGCGGCCGCGCGCGACCCCGGCACGCACCAGTACCCGTCGAACCGCGGCCGCGCCGAGTTCCGCGAGGCCGTCGCGCGCTTCTACTCGCGCCGCTTCCGGGTCGAGCTCGATCCGGAGACCGAGATCGTGCCGGCGCTGGGGGCGAAGGAGTGCATCTTCAACCTGAACCTGGCCTTCCTGGACCCCGGCACCGTCGCGCTGGCCTCCGATCCGGGGTATCCCGTCTACACGGGCGGCCCGGTGCTGGCGGGCGCCGAGGCGGTGCTCCTCCCGCTGCTGCCGGAGGCCGGCTTCGCGCCCGACTTCCCGGGCGTCGCGGCGAGCGACTGGCAGCGGGCCCGGCTGATGTTCATCAACTACCCCAACAACCCGACCGGCGCGGTGGCGCCGGACGGCGTCTTCGAGCGCGCCGTGCAGCTGGCCCGCGAGCACGACGTGCTGGTGGTGCACGACGCCTCGTACACCGAGACGACCTTCGACGGCTATGTGGCGCCGAGCTTCCTGGAGACCCCCGGCGCGCGCGAGACCGGGGTCGAGGTGTTCTCGCTGTCGAAGGGCTGGAGCATGACCGGCTGGCGCGCGGCGGCGATCGTCGGGAACGCCGATGCGATCGAGTCCTACTGGCGGCTCAAGTCCAACATCGACTCCGGGATGTTCGACGCGGTCCAGCTCGCCGCCGTGGCGGCGCTGGAGCTGCCGGACATCCCGCGCGAGACGAGCGCGGTCTACCAGCGCCGCCGCGACCTGGTGTGCGACGCGCTCGCCGCCATCGGGGTGGACGTCGCGCCGCCGAAGGGCACCATTTACATCTGGGCGCCCGTGCCCGAGGGACACACCTCGGCCTCGTACTGCGAGCTGGTGCTCGAGGAGTCCGGGGTCGTGCTATCGCCCGGCGGGGCCTACGGCCCGAACGGCGAGGGCTTCTTCCGGATCTCGCTCACCGTGCCGGACGATCGGCTGGCCGAGGCCGTGGAGCGCCTACGGTCGAGCCTCGGCGGCTAGGCCAGCCTACGAGCCGGTCGCGGCCAGCGTCTGGCGCAGGCCGGTGTCCAGGTCGCGCGGCGAGTAGCCAAGGCGCTCACGCGCCTTGTCATCCTTGGCCCAGTAGGTCACGCCGTCCGAGACCGAGATGAGCTCCTTGAAGTTGGGCGGGAACCCCATGATCTTCCCGAGCACCGGCCCGGCCGGGGCGACGGCCTTCAGCACCCCAACCGGCAAGTCCCGCTTGGGCGGCTTGCGACCGGCGATCTCCGCGGTCTTGTCCACCAGCCCGCGCATCGTCGCGATCTCGCCGCCCAGCACGTACGACTGGCCGACTTCGCCCCGCTCGTAGGCGAGGATGATCCCGTCGGCCACGTCGTCCACGTGCACGAGGTTGAAGCCGGTCTCGGGGAACATGTAGGCGAAGAGCTTCCCGCTACTGGCCTGGTCGATCATGTTGCCGATCTCGGAGTGGTCGCCCGGCCCGTAGACGCCGCCCGGCTGCACGATCACGATCGGCGCTCCCCGGGCGATCCGGTCGCGCGCGACCTGATGCGCCTCGTACTTGGTCTCGTCGTAATAGGACAGGAAGCCGTCCTTCGGCCGCTCGTAGCTCTCGTCGACCACCTCGCCGCGCGTGTTGCCGAACACGTTGACGGTCGAGACGTAGACGATCCGCGGCACCGCCGCCTCGATGGCGGTGTCGAGCACGCGCTCGGTACCGCGGACGTTCGTATCGTGCATCTCCTCGCGCTCGGAGCTCGGGATCCCGACCTTGTAGATCGCCGCGCCGTGGAAGCACGCATCGGCGCCGTCCAGCCCGCGGCGGATTGCGTCAGCGTCGGTCAGGTCCCCCTTCACGAGCTGGACGCCCAGGCGCTCCAGCTCCAGTGCCTTGCCGGGGGAGCGCACGAGCGCGGCTACGTCATCCCCCCGTTCACGCAGCTTCCGCACGAGCCTTCCGCCGATGAAGCCCGTGCCGCCCGTCACGAAGGCCTTCACATCGTTGGACGTTACCGGGCCTAGACTGGATGTGAATGCACAGAGCGCGAAATGGACGGAGCGCCGAGAGCAGGTACGGCGAGGGGATCCGCAACCCACGGGCGCGCCAGCGGGCTCTCCTCATCGCCGCCGGTCCGGACGAGCCCGACCTCGCCGAGCTGAGGGAGCTCCTCCGCACCGCCGGTGTCGCCGTGGCGGGCGAGCTCGTCCAGCGGCGGCAGCGTCCCGATCCGGACCGCTACCTCGGCAAGGGCAAGCTTGTCGACCTCAAGCGAGCGATCGGGGAGCATGGCGCGAACCTGGTGGCCGTCGACGACGAGCTCCTCCCGCGCCAGGAGCGGAACCTCGAGGAGGCGGTGGGCGTCCCGGTGATCGACCGCACCGCGATCATCCTGGACATATTCGCCGACCACGCGGCGTCGGCCGAGGGCAAGCTGCAGGTGGAGCTCGCGCAGCTCGAGTACAACCTCGCGCGCATGCGCGGGCTGTGGACCCATCTGGAGCGGCTCGGCGGCGGCATCGGCACGCGAGGCCCGGGCGAGACCCAGATCGAGACCGACCGCCGCCTGGCGCGCGACCGGATCGCCGCACTGCGGCGGAAGCTGGAGCGCACGCGCGGGAGCCGCTCGACGATGCGGCGGGAGCGCGAGCGAGCTCAGCTGCCGACCGTCGCGCTGGCCGGCTACACGAACGCGGGCAAGTCGACCCTCCTGAACGCGCTCACGGGTGCGGACGCCGGGATCGAGGACCGGCTTTTCCACACACTCGACCCGATGACACGCTCGTTCGAGATCGCTGGCCGGCCCTACCTCCTCATCGACACGGTCGGCTTCATCCGGAAGCTCCCGCACCAGCTGGTCGACGCCTTCGCCGCCACGCTGGAGGAGACCCTCCGCGCGGACCTGATCGTGCACGTGGCCGACGCGTCGGCGCCCGAGGATGAGCTGCTGGCGATGATCGACGCGGTGGAGGAGGTGCTCGCGGAGATCGGGGCCGGCGACAAGCCGCGGCTCCTCGCGCTGAACAAGGTCGACCTGGTCGACGAGGAGCGGCGCCGCGAGCTCACGTTCCGGCACCGCGATGCGGTGAAGGTCTCGGCCCTCACCGGTGACGGCCTGGACGAGCTCCGCGCGGCGGTCGAGGCACGGTTCCTGAGCAGCCTGCGACGGATGGACCTCCTCGTGCCGTACGGCGAGGGCGGCAGCCTCTCCGAGCTCCACGATGTCGCCGGCGAGATGGAGCGCGCCGACACGGCCGCCGGGGTGCGCGTGCGGGCACGCGTTCCTGCCGGTCTCGCGCAGCGCTTCGAGCGCTTCGAAGTGAACGGGACGCCGCCCGCGAACGGCGACGATCGCGGCTCGACCGGCGAGTGACCCTTCGCTACACGCGCCTGAGTGAGGCCGCCAGCCCGCCGGTTCAGGCGCACCCCGGCGACGCCGGATACGACCTCTTTGCCGCCGAGCCGGCCGTGGTCGAGCCCGGTCGCCGCGCGAGCATCGGCACCGGGCTGGCCGTGGCCATCCCCGACGGGTGCGCCGGCCTCGTGCTCCCGCGGTCGGGCCTGGCGGCGCGCCACGGGATCACGCTCCCCAACGCACCGGGCCTGATCGACTCCGGCTATCGCGGCGAGCTGCGCGTGCTGCTGCTCAACACCGATCCCGACGTCGCCTTCGACGTGGCGGTCGGCGACCGCATAGCCCAGCTCGTGATCGTGCGCGCGGAGTCGCCCCCGCTCGAGGAGGCCCCACAGCTCGACGAGACCTCGCGGGGCGAGGGCGGCTTCGGGTCGACCGGGCGCTGAGCGGTCAGACGCCCGCGGCGCGGAGGGCGCTCATGTGCGCCGCCTCCTCCATGGCGTCGTCGAGCGGCTCGAGCTCCACGCCCAGCGCGAGCTCGATGAGCCGGTCCGCCAGCCACACGTTCTTCGGCAAGAGTGGCCCGTGGAGGTACGTGCCGATCACGTTCCCCCGGTGGACGCCCTCGTACCGGTCGCGGCCGTTGTTGCCGTGGCCGCGCAGGACACGTCCGAGCGGCCGCTCGCCGTCGCCCAGATAGGTGCGCCCGCCGTGGTTCTCGAACCCCGCGATCACGCGCTTACCCTCGCCCAGATCGGCCTCGATCGCGCAGTTGCCGATCAGGCGGGGACCGGGCTCGCGCACGGTGCGAAGGTCGACCAGGCCCACCCCGGGCAGCGTCTCGTCGCCCATGACGTAGCTCGATCCGAGCAGCTGGTAGCCGCCGCAGACGGCCAGCACGACGGCTCCGCGAGCCGCGGCGGCGTGCAGCGCGTCGCGCTTCGTCTCGACCATGTCGCGCGCCACCAGTGCCTGGTCGCGGTCCTGCCCGCCGCCCATGTAGAAGAGGTCGTGCGCGCCGTGATCGACGTCGTCGCCGAGGCTCGCGCCGGCCAGCTCGAACCCGAGCCCTCGCCACCGGCAGCGCGCGCGCAGCACCGCGATGTTGCCGCGGTCGGCGTAGATGTTCATGAGCTCCGGATAGAGCGAGCAGACGCGCAGGGTCGCCGCCATCAGCGCCTCTCCAGCACGACCACGACGCTGCCGACGTAGTCACTGCTCGGCGGGACGTTGCGCCGGCGCAGCGGCCCGAACCCCGCCTCCTGGGCTTCCGCCTCAAGTTCGTCTGCCCCGAGTGCGTCCAGCACGATCGTGGCCATCGACTCGTCGAGCTCGCCGCGCGGCGAGACCGCATGGCGCACGCGGTCGATCGCGGTGCGGCCAGCCTCCGATCGGACCGCCACCGGCGTGCTCGAGAAAACCCAGCCGTCCTGCTCGCGGACATCGGGGAGCGGGGGACCGGCGTCGTCCGGCGACTCGCCCTCGAAGGGATCCGCGAGCGCCGCGGCCAGCGTCCCGCCGGAGACGAGGTGCTCGCGCGCCCGTTCGAGCATCGCGGTTCGCCCCTCCCGGCCACCCATCAGCTGGACGACCTGCATGGGTGCGATGGCCAGCACGAAGCTGCGGCCGCCGACATCGAACGTGCGCGCGTCGGCCACCGCGGTCGCCACGGCGGCGCCCTGCTCGCGCGCTCGCTGGTCGAGGGCACGGATGAGCGCGGGGTCCGAGTCGAGCGCCGTTACGTCGTGGCCGCGGGCGGCCAGGTCGAGCGCCACCCGGCCCGTGCCGCAGCCGATCTCGAGCACGGGACCGTCCGCCGCGGCGGCGAGCTCGCGCCAGAGCGGGAGATCCGCCTGGTAGTCGCCGCACTCCACGTCGTGCCAGATCACCGTGTCGCCCAGGCGCGCCGTCAGTCGGACCACCTCCCGGCCACACCGCGCGCAGCGAGGAGGTCACGCAGCTCGAGCAGCGCGGTGTAGGTGGGAAGTGCGAAGAGCGGGCCGCCGTCTCCCGCCGCCACGGCCGCGTCGAGCGAGCGGCCGAGGTCGCGCTCGACCTCGATCGGCGCGTCCACCCCGGCGTACTTCAGGCGCAGCGCCATCTCCTCGGCCCGCGTTCCCGAGCACGTCACGTGGCGCGCATGACCGACCAGCAGCTCGAAGTCGGCATCCCAGATCCAGGACACGTCCCGGCCGTCGGCGATCCCGTCGTTCAGAGCCAGCCAGAGGTCGAGGCGGCCGCCCTCGAGGGTGAGCGTCCTGAGCACCTCGTTCGTGCCCGCCGGGTTCTTTACGAGCAGTATCGACACATCGCGGCCGCCGACCGCGATCGTCTCCACCCGTCCGAAGACGGCCGGCATGCGCTCCAGGCCCTCGCGCAGGCGGTCGAGCGTCACGCCCAGCTCGAGCGCCGCCGTCGCCGCGGCCAGGGCGTTGTAGACGTTGTAGAGCCCTGGGAGGGGCAGCCTGACCTGCGCGACCCCGGCCGGCGTCCGCAGCGACAGGTCCGTGCCGGCCATGCCGCGCAGCACGACGCGCTCGGCAGCGACCTGTGGAGCCGGCCGCTCGCGCCCGCAGTTCGGGCAGCGGTAGCGGCCCAGGTGCCCCATGTAGATCGCCTCGTACGCGTAGGCGTGGCCGCAGCGGCGGCAGTGCTTGGAGTCGGCCGCGTGCTGGAGCTCGGGCAGCGCGACGGAGTCGTCCTCCACGCCGAAGTAGGAGACCCGCTGCCGGTCGCGACCGAGGTCGGCTATGAGCGGGTCGTCGGCGCACAGCACGAGGTCCGAGAGCCCGTCGCGCTCGGCTGTGAGATCCGCCCAGCGATCGGCGATCGCCTCGAGCTCTCCGTAGCGGTCGAGCTGGTCGCGGAAGAGGTTGCCGAGGACCAGCATGCGCGGCTCGAGCTCGCCGGCGACTGGCACGAGCCAAGCCTCGTCCACCTCGAACAGGCCGAGCTCGCCCGACCGCCTCCCCGCTTCGAGCAGAGCCGTGGCCACCCCCCAGCTCATGTTGGAGCCCGCGCGGTTTCGCACCACGGCGCCACCGTCGCGCTCGACCGCCGCGGCGAGCATCGAAGCGGTCGTCGTCTTCCCGTTCGTCGCCGAAACCAGCACCGCGCCCCCCTGGAGCCGCTTCCCGAGGTGAGCGATCGCGTGACGGTCCAGCCGCAGGAGCACCCGGCCGGGGGCTGTCGTGCCCCCGCGCCCTGCGCGGCGTATGAGCGCCCGCACCAGCCGGGCGACGGCCACGGCGAGGGCGCGCATCAGGAAGCCGGGACCAGGACCCGGAGCGCCTGCCGGGCAACCCGGACGTGGACGGGCAGCTCGCCGATCGGGTCGCCGTCGGCATAGACCATGAACGGCCGATCGGCGCTGACCTGCACCTCCTCGCCGCGGATGAAGCGGAGGTTCGGATCGTCCACGTGCGAGCCGTTGAAGAGCTTGGGGAGGCTGCGCAGGAAGTGCAGCTTCGACGACGCGCCGGAGAGCATCACGTCCAGCAGCCCGTCGTCGAGCTCGGCGTGCGGGACCACGAACATGCCGCCCCCGTAGGCCTTCGAGTTCGCGACGATCACCGAGTAGCCGCTGATCTCGTGGCGCTCTCCGTCCACCGTCACCTCGAAGGTGGCGTGCCTCCAGGCCGCGAGCGCGCGCAACGCGGCGTACAGGTAGACGAGGTTCCCGCGGACGAGCTTCGCGTCGTTTGCGATGCGGTTGGCGTCCGAGTCGAAGCCGCAGCTCGCGATCCCCACATACGAGGTCCCGTCCACCTCCGCCACGTCGATCGGCTTCTCGACGCCCTCCACGGCCACCCGCGCGGCGGCCTCGGGCTCGGTCGGGATTCCGAGCACCCTGGCGAGGTCGTTTCCCCGTCCGCCGGGAAGCACCGCGAGCGGCGTCTCGCTGCGGCAGAGGACGCCCGCGATGGTGCCCACCAGCCCGTCGCCCCCGAGCGCACCGACCGACTCGCCCCGGTCGCGCGCCGCGGCGGCCTCGGTTCGCGCGTGCTCCGCGCTGGAGGTCTCGATCACCTGGAAGTCCGCCTGCATCCGCTCAAGCTCGGCCCTGATCCGCGGCAGCGCGGCGCGCGCTTTGCCCGCGCCCGCCGTGGGGTTGACGATCACCGCGAGCCGCCGAGCCATTGCGGGTGAGTCTAAGGACCTCCCAGCAGGCAGCGGGGGCGAAGTTCGAGCCGCCGCGGCCTTCTCCTGTCGAGAACAAGCCACAGGAGGAGAGATGCAGCAACCGAAGCGGATCTGGTGGGCGCGGCCGCGCAAGCTGTGCGCCCTCGAGCGGCCGGGTGGGGGAGGGCGGAGCCACCGGCCCGTTCGGCGAGAGGCGGAGATCGAGTACCTCATCGAGCGCGGCGTCCGGCTCGTGATCAGCACGATGCCCACTCGACACAACATCCCCGCGTACGAGGACGCCGGCCTGGACTGGCACCACGTGCCGGTGGAGTCCTGCGCCGAAGGCGCCGACGCGCTCGAGGAGCTGCTTCCCCTGTTGCGGCGTGAGCTGCGGCGGGGCGGCGCCGTCGCGGTGCACGGCAACCGCCACACGGACTTCGTGGCGGCCCTGTGCACGGCCTACCTGCACGATAGGTACGAGCGTGATCCGCTGGACGCTCTCGGCGATGCCGCGGCCGCCGGGCTGGACGTGACGCCGGATGCGGCGAGCCTCGTTGGCGTGGACTACGAGGCGGTCCAGCCGCGCGCCCGGATCGCGGCCTCCACCTCGTCCGGGCGGTCGGTCACGACGTAGGCGTCCACAATCGCGCCCTCCGTGTTGATCGTGATCGAGAGACCCGACTCCACCCGGCGCACCTTCGAGATCGGCGCCACCGGCCGGCCCGAGCCCATCCGCGGGGTCACCCGGCCGGTGGCCACGCGGTGAACGCCCTCGAGCGCGGCGAGCGAGTCGAGCAGCCGCCGGTAGCCCTTGCGCGAGGAATGCTTGTGGTGGGTCTTGCGCGGCACGCGTCAGTCGCCGCCCATCACCAGCTCGGCGAGGGTCGCCGCGACCGCCACCGGCCGCGGGTCGCCGTCGGCGATCGTTGCGGCCTCCTCGGCTGTCGTTCCCCCGGTGAGCACGAGCGCCGCGTCCACGCCGGCCTGCGCCGCCCCCGCCACGTCGGTGTCCAGCCGGTCGCCGACGGCCAGCGTCCGGCCCTCTCCCAGGCGGTCGAGCGCCGTGAGCACCAGCTGCGGCTCCGGCTTTCCCACTATCGCCGCGGTCCGCCCGGTCGCATACTCGAGCGCCGCCAGGATCGCGCCCGTTCCGGGCCATAGCCCATCCGGCATTGGATGGGTGGGATCACGGCTGGTGGCCACGAAGTCGGCGCCCCGCTGGAGCGCGATCGCGGCGATCCGCAGGTCGTCGTAGACGAGGTCGTCGGTTCCCGCCACGACCACGAGCTCGGCCCGCGTGGCCAGGTCGGTGCCGTTGAGCACCTTTACGCCCGCGTCCGCCACGTGGTCGAGGAGCGCCTGTGTCCCGATTACAAACGCCGTGCTCCCCCGCCGGGTCTCGGCCAGCAGGTACTGGAGGGCGCCGCCCACGGTCACGACGTCCGCGAGCGACGCCCGCACGCCGATCGCCCAGAGGTCCCGCACGTACTCCTCGGTCGCGCGGCGGGGGTTGTTCGTCAGGAACGCCACCCGCTTGCCCGCGTCGCGGAGCGCCGCGATCGCCTCCACGGCACCTTCGGTCGGCTCGCCCCCGATCCACACGCAACCGTCCAGGTCCAGGATCACCTGGTCGTAGCGTCTGAGCAGCGAGGAAAGTGGCATATACCCCCAAGCTACCCTTTGCCGCTTGCGGCAGCTCACCATCGCGCTCCTGTGCCTCGCGGCGTCCTTGTCCGCGTGCGGTGGCGGCGGCGCCTCATCCAAGGCTCCGAAGCACGAGCCGCTCACCAGCGCTCAGCGGGATGGCTGCAAGCGGGTGCGGGCGCCCCATTCGCGGGGCGAAGGCCACCGCAAGAACCCCAAGGGCAAGCTCGACCCCGGCAGGAAGTGGAGCCTCCGGGTGACCACCAACTGCGGCTCGTTCACCATCGCTCTCGACGTGGGCGCTGCGCCCAACACCGCGGCGTCGCTCGTCGCGCTCGCGAAGGCCGGCTTCTTCAACGGAACCGCCTTCCACCGCATCGTGCCCGGCTTCGTGATCCAGGGCGGCGACCCGACCGGCACGGGAGAGGGCGGGCCCGGGTACTCGACTGTCGACAAGCCGAGCGCGGATGCCCGCTATACGCGCGGTGTGGTCGCGATGGCCAAGACGCAGGACGAACCCGCCGGCACGGCCGGCAGCCAATTCTTCGTGGTCACCGGGGCCGACACCGGTCTCCCGCCCGAGTACGCGGTCGTGGGCCGCGTGAGCAAGGGACTCGACGTGGTCGAGCGGATAGGCCGGCTGGGCGACCCGGCCACCGAGCGGCCCACGCAGGCGGTCGTCGTCTCGCGCGTGACCGTGCAGCACGGCTAGCGTCCTCGAGAGGGGCTCAGCGGCGGCCTATGCTCAGGGCGTGGTCTTCGACGTAAGCGAGTCGGAATTCGCGCAGCGGGTCGTCGAGCGGTCGCGGGAGCTGCCCGTGGTGGTCGACTTCTGGGCCGCGTGGTGCGGACCCTGCCGCGCCCTGACCCCGGCGCTCGAGCGCGCGGCGGCCGCACGGGAGGGGAAAGTCGACCTTGCCAAGCTCGACGTGGACGCCAATCCCACGATCGCGCAGGCGTTCCGCGTGCAGGGGATCCCGGCCGTCAAGGCGTTCAAGGACGGTCGCGTGGCGGCGGAGTTCACCGGGGCCATCCCGCCCCAGCAGGTGGAGCTCTTCTTCGACCGGCTCGTGCCGTCCGAGGCCGAGCTCGCGGCGCGCGCGGCGATCGAGTCGGGTGATGAGGAGCACCTTCGGGCCGCGCTCGCCACCAATCCCCGCGACGCCGCGCTCGCGGCCGCCCTGGCGCGTCTGCTTCTCGCGCGGGGCGAAGCGCAGGAGGCGCTGACCATCCTCGAGCCGCACGAGCACGACTTCGTCGCGGCCGGACTCGCGGCCCGTGCCCGGCTCGCGCTCGCTGGCGCCGGCGACGGGCACCTCGACGCCGCCTTCGCCACGTGGGACGAGGGCGACCAGGCCACCGCGCTCGACGATCTGCAGGAGGCCCTGGCCGCCGCCGACGCGGACACGCGCGACGACATCCGAAAGGTGATGATCGCGCTGTTCACCGAGCTCGGGCCGGACAGCGAACTCGCGCGCGAGCATCGCCGTCGCCTCTCCGCGGCGCTCTACTGAGCGCCGGCTCTTCGCGCTTCGGCGGCGCGCTTCTGCCGGCGCCGGCCGAACAACGTGAGGATCCCCAGCACCGCGACCACCACAACCACGCCCAGCAGGACCGCCCCCGCGGTCCCGATCCCGCCAAACGGGAGGGCGACGAGCTCCACGATCCCGAAGCCCGCGGCCATCAGGAGGAGCACGAGCAGCATCAGGAGCGCGAAGCCGCGCACGCGCAGGAACACGCTCGAGCCGGGCGGCGGCGAGACGAGCCCCATCAGCCGGAGGACCAGCAGCTGCCGCGACGACGGCGGCTCCTGGCCGAGCTTCTCCATGGCCTCCCTGAGCTCGTCGGGGCGACGCTCGGCCTGGGCGAGCGAGGCCTTCATCATCTGGCGCAGCAGCGGGCGCTCGCGCGGGTGCGCCCCTACCAGCGCCTCGTTGAAGTACGCGCGCGCCTGCTTGGCGTCGTAGCGCTCGGCCGCGCGGGCCCCGAGAAGCGCGCGAGCGGCGGCGCGGTGCTTGGTCTCGCGCAGCAGCTGCTCGTCCGTCCGGTCCTCGAGTATCTGGATCGCGCCGAGGCTGCCGGCCGCGTACTGCATCCTGGTCTGGCGCTGCTTCGCCACGGAGGCGAGAGTGTGCCAGACGGCACCGACTGGTCGCCAGAGGGATCCGTCGATATGCTCGCTTCGATGATTCGGTGCCGTTCGAACCTTTGACGGGATGAGGACGCTGCATCACCCGCGACTGGAGGAGGTCGACCTCACCGACGTCCTCCACGCGCTGAGCGACCCCGTACGGCTCGAGATCGTGCGCTCGCTGTCGGACCTGAAGGAGCGGCCCTGCAGCGCGGTGGAGGCGAAGGTCGCGAAGTCGACCCTCTCGCACCATTTCAAGGTGCTGCGGGAAGCAGGAATCACGTACACCCGCACGAACGGCACTCACAGGCTGATGTCGCTGCGCAAGGACGACCTCGAGGAGTGCTTTCCAGGGCTCCTGACGTCGGTCCTCAACGGGCACCGCGCGGCCTAGCCCGGACTCCGCATCTTCCGCCGATTACAGGTGTTGGGGTGGGGCGGTCCCGGGTAAGAGATTGCTAAGCTTCTATGGGCGCCGAACTTTCGAAACCTTTTAACAAGTTTGGGTTAGATACGTAGCTGGAAAGCTACCTCTGGCCCGTAACGCACGTAAACATGCCTGCCTCTTCCAAGACCAACACCACTAGTCGCAAGCGCCGGGGGACCGAGCCTGCGACGGCCACGAATCGGCGGCGCTTCGCGCGCAATCACGCCGATCGTGCGTCCGCGCGCCGGAGCGCGGAGGAGGCGGCGCACCACCAGGTGGAGGACGTCACCACCGACTCGCTCCAGCTGTTCTTCAACGCCGCGCGCAAGTACCCGCTGCTGACCGCCGCCGAGGAGGTCGAGCTGGCGCAGCGGATCGAGAAGGGCGACGTGGAGGCCAAGGACCGCATGATCAACTCGAACCTGCGGCTGGTGGTGTCCGTGGCGCGCAAGTACCAGGGCCACGGCCTGTCGCTGGGCGACCTGGTCCAGGAGGGCATGCTCGGGCTGATCCGCGCCACGGAGAAGTTCGACTGGCGCCGCGGCTTCAAGTTCTCCACCTACGCCACGCTCTGGATCCGCCAGGCGATCCAGCGCGGCCTCGAGAACTCGTCGCGCACGATCCGCCTGCCGGTCCACATCGCTCAGCGCGAGCGCAAGATCAACCGCACCGAGCGCGAGCTCGCCACCAAGCTCGGCCGCGAGCCGACCGAGCAGGAGCTGGCCGACGCGGTGGAGCTGCCGGTCGATCAGGTGATCGAGATCCGCAAGGCGGCCCGCCCGCTCACGAGCCTCGACCAGCCCGTCGGCGACGACGGCGAGACCGCCTTCGGCGACCTGCTGGCCAGCAACGCGCCGAATCCGGAGGACGAGGTCGTCTCGGACGCCGGCACGAACGCCGTGCAGGAGGCGGTCAACCGCCTGCCCGAGCGCGAGCGCGACGTGGTCGAGCTCCGCTTCGGCCTGGGCGGCCGCGAGCCGACGCCCCTCCGCGAGACCGGCCGCAAGCTCGGCATCTCCGCCGAGCGCGTGCGCCAGATCGAGGAGGACGCGCTCGAGCGGCTGGCCGAGAGCGGCGACCTCGCCGCTCTTCGCGACGCCGCCTAGGCGAACTGGCCGGCTAGCACGTTCTCTCTCTCAGCTCGAGTCGCTGTAGAGGAGCGAACTCCTGTCGAACTCGACGGTGTGGCTCGTGCTGTTGAAGTTGATCGTGTATTCCACGTACAGCGGTCCGCCGACAAGCGCTGTCGGAGGCGGCGCGAGCGACGTGTAGCACGCGGAAAGCGAGCTGTGACTCGTCGTATCGTCGATCAAGCTCGTTTGGCTCGTCCCGGAGTTGTTCCCCTGTAGCAGCCGCGTCTCGGTGATGCTGGTCGCGACGTTCGAGACGTGGTAGCAGGTGAAGAGTCTGATCACGAGCGTCCCACCGCGGTCGGGAATCGCGACTGGCAACCAGACCTTGTGGCTGCCTGTCGTGGATGAGAACACCGTCACTTTCCCGGGGCCGCGGTTGAGCGTCAGATCCGCGTCGGCCGTCACCATCGCGACCGGGTTGTACTCGAGGCTCGTGCCTACCCCAAGCTTCATGTACTGATTCGCGGCGACGCCACCGAGCTGCGAGGAATCGGTGGCGCTGTCGGCGTGTGTCGAGTCGACGGCCTTACCGTTGGCTGCGAGGAAGGCGCTCGTGCCAAGGCCCTGTAGGAGCGTCGCGTTGTCGGCGTGCGATGCGTCGACGGCCTTGCCGCCGACCGGCAGGAACGCGCTCGGGAGCTTGCCGCCGAGCTTCAACGCGTTCGCCGCCTTGGGCACCAGCCCGAGCGTGGATTCCTTGACGTCCGCGCCGGTGAGGCTGTCCTTCTTGACCTTTGACGAGATGACCGCGTCGTTCTTGAGCTGCGTGGTGCCGACGCTGTTGGCCGGCAGCTGCGTGACCGCGTACGACGTGCCTCCGAGCGCGACCAACAGCGCGGTGCAGGCGACGGCCATCGCGGGTGACGGCCTGAAGCGCGAGTTCATGGATTCCCTCCTTGCGAGCCAGTACGACCCTACACCCCACCAGGGGTCGCGCGCCAGTGCTCGAACCACCTCACATTCCCCGGGGCCCTAGCGTTATGGGGTCGTGGCGCTGCCGCCCTTTCAGGCCCTGATCGACACGCACGCGGAGCCGGTCCGCCGGTTCCTCGTGGCGACGGCAGGGCCGGGGGCGGCCGACGACTGCTTCCAGGAGACCTTCATCGCGGCCCTTCGCGCGTATCCGCGCCTTCGCTCCGGCTCCAACGTCCGGGCGTGGCTCTTCACGATCGCGCGGAGGAAGGCAATCGACCACCACCGCGCCCGGCGCCGCCGGGCGATCCCGGTGGCGGAGGTGCCGGATCGGCCGGCCCCGCTGGCTGGGCCCGAGTCGCCGGACGGCGACCTCTGGGCCGCGGTGGAGGCACTGCCCGAGAAGCAGCGAGCGGCGGTGGTACTGCGGTTCACCTGCGACCTCTCGCACCGGGAGATAGGCAACGTCCTCGACTGCAGCGACGCGGCGGCGCGCAGAAGCGTCCACGAGGGAATCAAGCGACTTCGGGAGGTATGGACATGAATGATCGGCTAGAGACCGAGCTCAGGCGCGGGCCGGACGCCGACGTCGGAGTGGGGGAGGCCGCGAGCCGACTGCTCGACCGCGCGCTCGACGAGGGGCTCGTGTCGGTGGCGTACGCGCGCACGGACTCCCCGTTCGGCGACCTGCTCGTGGCCGCCACTCCGCGCGGGATCGTGCGGATCGGCTTCCTTCACACCGAGACCGAGGAGTCGGTCGTGGGACAGCTCGCCGAGCGGCTCTCGCCGCGGGTCCTTCACGCACCCGCGCGGCTCGACGACGCGCGCCGCGAGCTGGACGAGTACTTCGATGGCCGCCGTAAGCGGTTCCAGCTGCGGACCGATCGCGCGCTCATCCACGGCTTCGCACGCGCGGTGCTCGCGCGCACGGCCCGGATCCCGTACGGGAGCTACCTCACCTACGGCGAGGTCGCCGCCGAGGCGGGGAGCCCGCGCGCACACCGCGCCGCCGGGAACGCGCTGGCGCACAACCCGATCCCGATCGTCATCCCGTGTCACCGCGTGCTCAGGAGCGGCGGCCTGATCGGGAACTACGGGGGCGGCCCCGAGATGAAGGCGGCGCTGCTGCGGCTGGAGGGCGCCGGCGTCGGCTAGATCCGGGCCTATCCTCGGTCGATGGCCCGAATCTTGATCGCCGTCGCGGTGGCGGGCGCACTCCTGCTGCCCGCTGCCGCCTCCGCCGACGACCAGTCGGTCTACAACCTCTGGCACACCACCCATCCGCGCTTCGTGAAGCTGCGGAAGGACTTCGAGAAGGCCGAGCGCCACTGGGAGAACTCGAGCTACACGGACCCGAAACCCGCGTACAAGGCGGCCCGCAAGACCGAGTCACTCGCCAGAAAGGTGAGCAGCGAGCTGAAGGCGGATACGACGTCGAGCAGTGCGGGTGCGCAGGCCCGCAGCGTCGCGCTGAAGAGCCTCAACCACCGCCGGAAGTGGGCGGAGGCCGAGCGCCGCGCCATCGAGGCCTTCATGCGCTTCGACGGCGACGGCTACCTACGCTTCCACGGCGACGCGAAGACCTACATTCGCCGCGCGCAGCGGTACGAGAAGGAAGCTCAGAAGCTCTTCAAGGCCGCCGGCGTGACGCGGGGCTCGTTCAGCTCGAGGTAGCGGTCGAACGCCGCCGTCCTCTCGGTGTCCTCGAAGATCTCCTCGGAGACAACCTTGCCCCAGCGGGACTTGAGCAGGATCATCGCCCGGTTCTCGTAGACCGGCGCGCCGTCGCTCCCCAGCGCCCGGTCGGTGAAGCGGACGCAGGCCGTCGTGTCCCAGGGCGGTCCCGTCACGAGGATCTCGTGGACCTCGCCGCTGATCCCGACGCGCAGGAAGCCGAACACGGCTGAGTAGAGAGCCTGGAGCGCTGGCAGGGCAAGGGCGCCCGCGACCACGCGTCTCATCGGGCTGCCTCCGCTCGCTCGCGGGAGGCCTCCCGCACGAACTCGCGGATGTGGCGCGCGAGCTCGACCGGCTGGTCGACGGGGATCAGCGTGTAGCTGTCGGCGATCTCCATCAGCCGGCCCTGCGGCAGGAGCTCCGCCAGACGCCGGCCGTGCTCGGGCGGCATCACGCGGTCCTCCGAGGCCCAGACCACCAGCGCGGGGCGATCGAACGATCGCAGCCGCTCGGGCACGCGCTGGAAGACGGACGTGTCAGCGGTGCGGATGAACTTGGCGAGGTCGCGGCGGATCGCACGCTGCGTCAGCGCGGGGCGCAGCCATTCGTCGCTCAGCTCGTGGGGGAGGCGCTTGGACATCCACCCGTACGCCAGCGGCAGCCGGCGAAGCGCGCGGATCCGTAGCGGCTGGAGCATCAGGTACACGCCGCCGGGAGGCCTGCCCATCAGCGTCAGGTTCTTCCCGGGTAGTCCAGGCGGGCAGTTGTCGAACGCCTCGCAGGAGCAGAGCACGAGCCGCGCGAGACGGTCTGGGCGCTCGGCTGCCACGAGCTGGGCGAGGCCGCTGTCGCTCCCGACGAGCGTCACGTCGCGGAGGTCGAGGCGATCGAGGAGCTCCAGCAGCAGGTTGGTGAGCCCCGTGAAGCCGAGGTCCGCGTCGGGGTTCATGGGCCGTCGGTGGGCGCCCAGCGGCAGCTCGGGCACGACGCAGCGGTGCTCGCCGCGCAGCTCGCGCACCACCTCGCGCCACTCGGAGCCGCCCATCGCGACCCCGTGCTGGAAGACCAGGACGGGGCCTTCTCCGCCCGTGTCCTCGTATTCGATCGTCCCTGCAGAAAGCTCGAGCTCCGGCATGCTGCGCCTCCACTAGATAGATCGCTCTAGCGGGAAGGTATCATCTCCGCGGCAATGGCCGAGACCAGGGACCGGATCGTCGACAGCACCGCCGAGCTCTTCCGCCGCCAGGGGTACACGGGCACGGGCGTGAAGCAGATCGTGACGGAGGCGAGCGCGCCGTTCGGCTCGCTGTACCACTTCTTCCCGGGCGGTAAGAAGCAGCTGGGGGAGGAGGTGATCCGCTGGTCGGGCCAGATGTACCTCCAGCTGTTCGTGACGGTCGCGGGGGACGCGCCGGACGTCGCGACGGGTGTCGAGCGGTTCTTCGACGGCGCGGCAGAGACGCTGCGCGAGACGGGCTACGCGGACGCCTGCCCGATCGCGACCGTCGCCCTCGAGGTGGCGAGCACCAACGAGCCGCTGCGAAAGGCCACGGCCGACGTCTTCGACAGCTGGATCTCGGCCGCCACCGAATGGTTCGCCGCGTCCGGCATAGCGCGTGAGCGGGCGCGCGAGCTGTCGCTCCACATGCTCTCGGCGCTCGAGGGGGCATTCATCTTCAGCCGCGCGCTGCGGAGCACCGAGCCGATGCACGTGGCGGGAGCGGCCTCCGCCGCGGCGGTGCGCGAGGCGCTGGCCGCAGCTTCGGGCAAGGCATAGTTCCCCAAATGGACGTGGTGATCGCCGGAGCCCACGGGAAGGTCGGCCTCCGGCTCGGACGGCTGCTCGCGGAGCGCGGCGATCGGGTCCGGGGCCTCATCCGGAACCCGGGGCATGAGCGCGAGCTCAGGGATGCGGGCCTCGACCCCGTGGTCTGCGACCTGGAGGATGGGGCCTGCGACCCGGTCGCGGCGATCGAGGGCGCCGATGCGGTCGTCTTCGCGGCGGGCGCCGGGTCGGGCAGCGGAGCGGACCGCAAGTGGACGGTCGACTACGCGGGCGCAGCGAAGCTGATCGTGGCGGCGCGGGCACAGGGTGTCCGCCGGTACGTGATCGTGAGCGCGATGGGCGCGGCCTCGCCGCCCGCGGGCGATGAGGGGTTCGCCGTGTACCTGCGCGCGAAGGCGCGGGCCGATGAGGAGCTGCAGCGGAGCGGCCTCGACTGGACCGTGGTGCGACCGGGCCGACTGACAGACGACGTCGGGACCGGGCAGGTCCATACGGCCGAGCGGCTCCAGCGCGGCGACATCAGCCGCGACGACGTGGCCGCGACGCTGCTGGCGGTGCTCGACGAGCCTGCCACGATCGGGACGACCTTCGACCTGGTGGCGGGCGACGTCCCCATCCGAGACGCCGTGGCGGCCGCTGGACGCGGCGGGTGAGCCGACCGCTTCTCGTAGCGCTCGCCGTTTCCATCCTCGTTTCCGGCTGCGGCGGCGGCTCCGCGAAGCCGGCGAAGGCGCGCACCCCGCGACCACCGGCGACGGCCGGTGACGTCAGCGTCATCCGAAGGTGGGCGGACACCCTGAGGGCCGGCGACGTGGCCGGCGCCACCCGCTTGTTCGGCCTCCCAGTGATCGTGGAGAACGGCACACCGCCGCAGGTCCTGACGACGCGGACGGCGGTGAGGGCATTCAACGAATCGCTGCCCTGCGGGGCGCGTCTGCTCAGCACCAGGCGGAGGGACCGCTACACGGTCGCGACCTTTCGGCTGACCGACCGTCGGGGAGGCGCCTGCGGCGCCGGCGTCGGGGATAAGGCGGCGACGGCGTTCAGGCTGCGCGGCGGGCGGATCGTGGAGTGGCTGCGCGTGCCGATCGGGGCGGGGGAGCCGACCGTGCCGAGTCCGCCACGGCTCCCGCCGCGTACGACCATCTCCTGACGCCGGTTTCCATAACCCGCGTTATCGAGCACACGGAGCGGG
>Ga0209577_10000191_pt1 | contig 60829 bp, 53 predicted proteins | sample GraSoiAngelo_109_FD_185874 | JGI IMG/M metagenome (GOLD analysis project Ga0209577, IMG submission 185874) | Grasslands soil microbial communities from the Angelo Coastal Reserve, California, USA - 14_0903_12_20cm (SPAdes) (version 2) | ecosystem: Environmental > Terrestrial > Soil > Grasslands... | reverse complement strand
TAAAACTGCGAAGTGGGACTGGGCTGACCGAGTCTGCTTTTTGCGAACCTAAAACTCATGGCAACAACGGTTCAGTCAGCAGAATCAGCAATTGGATTTGGCGGGCGGCTGCAACGCCTTCATTCCAGGGGACTTTGTAGTTTGGGAGTTGTGTTCGATCCCCACCGCCCCTCCCAGATCACACCGAAACAAAGACTCTTATTCCCGCTGGCGATTAGGTAAGTCCAAGCGCGATCTTTACCTGCTCTTGGATAGCGGCAAAAGAAGGGTCCGATAAGACGCCTAATGCCGGGTAGCGAAGGAAGCCTTTCTCAAGTGTGGTCACCTGGTCGCATTTCGCCCAACAATCGTGGTCCACGCCTCCGTCCCCCCGTTTAACAAGCACTCGCATACTAAACTTGACGTGCTGGACCGTGGTGAACGGTACCAAGCAAACATCGTACGCGTGTCTGTTAAGCGAATCTACGGACAAGATCACCGCGGGGCGCGCCTTGTCGAGGTCCACAAGATAAACTTCGCCGCGTCTGGGGTACCAGGCATGAGGAGTGCGGGCCATTTAATCCCTGGCGAGTGCCCGCATGGACGCTTTTTGAAAAGCGCGTGCTTCCTTCCGCGCAGCGTTGCGGGCATCGGAGAAAAAGGCTGCTGCCTCTTCCTCAAGTTTTTCCAGTCGCTCTTGCAGAATTGCGCGCTTGAGCAGCTCATTGACGCGGTCGCTGGCAGAACGCTCGCCGCGCGTGTTCGCCACGTATTCATCGATCTCTTGCTCTATAGTGAAGCTCTTTGAAGTTCTCATGGTTTACATCGTAGAAATCATACTATTAATGCCAGGATTCAAGTCAAGAGGATTTTATGTCCGAATTCTTAACTGCGCCAGATCTCGGTCCGCCCATTTCGCGCGGAGCGACTGCCGTCATTCCGCGGGACTGAATGGTTCCGGGGTATTGGTATTGGTGATAATTCTTTGCCAGCCATTGTGCTGAAGGGTTTGCAAGCAGAATCCTTTGCCTGTTCGACCGGAGAGCGATGATCGTGAACACCAGGGATTCTATCAGAGGCTTCTGGTGTTTCTTCCCGCATTTGGCGCGGTTCTATATCGGCGGCCAGGATTTCGCCGAATGCCGCCGATATGGTGCTATGATCATTTGGGAGTTTCATGAGAACTATATGCTCTGCCCCGGTGTCAGCCGGGGCTTTTCTTCTTAGGCGCTACGCTGCAACTCTCGCGTGGTGTATTGGGTGGCAAGCTAGAGATTCGCGCGAAATTCCCGGCTGGCGAAGTAAAGATCAAGCAGTTTGGGGAGCTCGCTCGGCGGCGACGTTTACGAACCCGGCGAAGCAGGACATCGTCTCGATAGCCTTGCGGAGCGTGCTTACAAAAATGTCGGAGCGGCTCTCGATCTTGGAGACGCCAGCCTGATTGATGCGTAGCGCCTTTGCTAGGCGTTCCTGGGTTATCCCCATTGCCTGACGCAGTTCGTTGAGCGCCATTTCCTCGATCATCTTCTGCGTCTTGGCGTCTGAGCGTGCGCGTGACTCAGGCGACATCTTCGCTTCCAGTTCTCGAAAATTCTTAGCCATTGAGCAATCCCTCGTTGCGGAGCATTTCCAGATGTTCGTCGTACAGATTATCCGCTATCGGCACAAACTCTTTGTACCACCGGGCCTTGCCTGTCTTGTTGCCGCCGATAAGCAAAATAGCTGCTGGCTCTCACGTCCTCCTGTTCCGCCTCCATCAGCCTGTCCCTCCAAGTACCGGGTCAATAGGTACTGAGCGGCACTGAGCCTTGCCGGGCCACGAGAGGTAAGGGATAATGAAGATGTAATGATATACATAGAAGTAAGGAGCGGTCGATGTCGCATTCCACGGTGACGAGCAAGGGACAGACAACCATTCCCGGGAAGATTCGAAAGGCGTTGCGAATCAAGCCGGGCGACAAGCTAGAGTACGCAGTGGAGGGAGATCACGCCACCATCCGCGTGCATCCGGGTATACGGTCGCTTAAGGGTGTGCTCGCCAGTAAAAAGGGTAACGGGATGTCTTTCGCCCAAGTCCGCGAAGCCGCGGCGAAGGCAGCCCGTGGTCGCGAGGGCACTCGGTGAGTAAGCGAAGGCTTGTCGATACCAATCTGATCGTCCGCTATTTGGTGCAGGACCACGAAAGGCACGCCAAGGCTGCGGGAAAGCTGTTCGATGCCTGCGACCGTGGCGACGTGGTCATTGTGGTATTGTCAGTTGTTTTGGCCGAGTCTGTGTTTGTGCTGGACTCTTTCTACGAGCATACACGTAGAGATATCGCCTCGGCGCTCGGCAGACTCATTTCCAGCCCTGGCGTTGAAATCAGCGGTACGGCGATTCACCTCGATGCCTTGGATCGTTATCGAAGGACGAAGATGCATTTCGTGGATAGCCTGATCGCCGCGACGGCGGCGGCGGAAGACACACCGGTAGCTTCGTTCGATCAGGACTTTCGCAAGTTCACCGACGTTCGTGTAGAAAATGAATAGTCTATGAGGTCTGGGCGACGTGGCTCATGCGGTTGCGGACAGGTGCCCCCCCCGTGCACCTGGCGTGTACCGCGGTTAGGCAAATCCGGTGTTTTTGGCGTTTTGCCTTTTAGTCGAATCAATAAGTTAAGTCACGCGCCTTCAAACGTCGCTTTTGGGTTCGACCCCCACCGCCCCTACCAACCATCTTGCAGATAGGAACTTCCTGGAGTCCAGAGGGTCTTCCTCCCATGGCGCAGTGTTCACGTTTACCTCGACCAGGTTCAAGTGACGCTGCATTCTGGCGTTTAGCTTTAGGGCACTCCAAAAGTACTACCGATATAGGAAATTAGTTTGCATGTCCCTGCGTTGCCACGAGTAGGGGCCAACAGGCTGTTAGTGGAAATAAGGGCTTAAAAATGTTGCATTTACACTGACAACCGAAGCCTCTGGGTTGCGAAGCTTCTCCTGCATTATTTTAACTCACCTGTAAATACTATGGCCAGTTATTAGGCTACGGACATCCACTGCTCTGAAACAGTACGAACGCCCCATTTTTGCCCGCGAGCCCTTCCCCTATAACCAAGGTGATTCTCGCAACAGGAAGTTTGCTGTCGCTGAGGGCGCGGATGGAAGTGGTGTGACTTTCAGGGAGGCCCGATGCCTTTAGATGCGCTCGATCAAAAAACGCTAAAGAGTTTGCCACGCCTGTCTGAGGTTCATTCCTCTTACGGGGTGGAGGTGAACGCGCTTTCGATCAATCAGCTCTTCGCTTTGTATGAGAGGACCGGCTTTCTATATCCGGGTAAAGCGGCTCGGCTGACCCCTTATCTTGGACAAGTTCGAGAAAACTGGCGCAGGATGCTCCGTGGCGGCGAGTCCCTACTTTATGTAGTCAGCGCCGGCAATGAAAAAACCGGACGCGCATCCATTGCCGTTTGGCGCACGACGCATCAGGGCTGGATGTCGCAGCATTTGGTTTCTGAGAACAATCCACTCGGATCGCGTGCAGTGATGCTGGCGGGAACGGCTGCGAGCATCCTGAGGGGCGGTGACGAGTCTTATCAAAACTGGTTTCGCCCCGAGAACAGATTTCCATCCAGAGTTTTTGGGTCGATGGTCGAAAGCATTGGCACATCGCTTTCTTCGGTCCAACAACACATGTATTTCGCCTTGTCTCGCAAGTTGTCGCTGCCGCCGGAAGGGATTCGCGTCGTACCCTACGATGCTTCGCATAAAGAGGCTCTTTGCGCGATCGCTCGTGAGAGCCGGGGACCCATTTACGTCACTGCCGAGGAGTTGGGCGTCGACGTCGAGCTAAAAGCAGTCGATGAACTTTATCGAAGCGTGGGCCTCCGGCGGACGCGGCAAGTTTGGCTGGCATACCCTGCACACAGGAACGAGCCTATCGGTGCGGCAATCGCCTATCGTGGACCGTTGGGAGCCAACTTCAGCTATCTGGAGAACCGCTGCGATTTACTGCTCCACTCCAAGCTCAGCGAACCGGAAGTGTCAGACGTTGTCACCAGCCTGCTGAAGGCGTCTTTCGCCGCCTACGAAGACTTTGAATTGGATGCGATTCCGGTCATTGCCGACCCCGTGGCTTCCGTGGTGCTCATTCGGCTTGGAGCCGAATACCTACGCGATTATTGCCAGGGGATTTGGCTAAAGGACGGGAATCTTCGCTTCTACCGCCACATTGACGGGTTCTACTCCAGGCTTGTGGCGCGGTCCGAGAAACATGTCATGGAGCCGTCGCTCGCTTATTAGGAAGCTCATGAACCACGTACCCACAATCGACTACATCATGGAGGACCCGCGGGAGGCCGCGCGTCTCGAGGCGAAGGTCGATCCGCATTCTTGGGTACAGAAATACCTGGCGTCTCGTGTTCGCCAGGGCGCAGAAGTACTTTCGGTGGGGTGTGGACCGGGCGTTATCTTGCATGAAGTTTCCGAGTTGTATCCTTCCATCCGGGCAACGGGTATCGACATTAGCTCGGACCGCGTGCAGGAAGCGGTTCAGAGGAATCGCAGAAATCCTCGCCTGAAATTTGTTCGCGGTGACGCACAGGCAATACAGTTCCCTTCGAACAGGTTTGATTTGGTCTATTCGCGCATGTTGCTTCAGTACCTCCGCGAAAAGGAAAAAGCCGTCGCGGAAATGGCGCGCGTGTGCAAGCCGGGGGGCATCGTCCTGCTTCAGGATTTGGACGGACAGCTTTTGTGGCATTACCCAGAGGACCCCGTAGTGCAGCACGCTGTCCAGAGAGTCGTGACGGCTCTCGCACCAACGGGCTTTGACCCATTTGTAGGCCGGAAGCTCTTCTGGCTTGCGCAGCAGGCGGGTTTGCAGAAGCTTGAGGTTCAGATTGAAAGCTACCACTTGATCGCTGGGGCGATTGAGCCACACACCCTGAAGCAGTGGGAACTCAAGCTCGACATCGCAAAATCACAGATGGCTAAGGCGCTCGGCAGCGAGGCGGCGGCCGAGGAAGAAATACACAGGTTCCTCGAATACCTTAGCAGGCCCGACACGCTGACGTATTCGGTGCAGTTTACGGTGACGGGAGAAAAGGTGCCTTGAAGAGGGCCGTCGAGATCCATTGATACTTGTCGTCATTCGAGGGAATGGCGAACGCCGCGGAGTTGGCATATGAACGGGGGAAATCAGGGACAGAGATTCAAGTGGAGTGCTCTTGCCCTTCCAAAAACAGTACGAGCAACCGGTGGGGATCCAACAGCGAACTAGAGGGCAATTTCTTCGAGAAAGGTGACTCAATATGTTGCCGATACGCAAGCAAAACCACGGCTCACCAACTGTCGGGAGAAGGTTTTTATCACTGACGGTCGTCGGACTTTTACTTGGCACCGGCGCGTCCGCTCAAAGTCCACAAGGAGTGCCCGACATCTCGCACATGAGCATTGAAGAGTTGATGAATGTCGAGGTGACCTCGGTCGCCAAGCGGCCGCAAAGACTGGCGGATGCCGCAGCCGCCATTTTTGTAATCACGCAAGAAGACATTCGCCGCTCCGGGGCGGCCAGTATTCCCGAAGCCTTGCAAATGGTCCCCGGGCTCGAAGTGGTGCGGATCGATGAAAACAAATGGGCGATTGGTTCGAGAGGCTTCAACGGCCGCTTCGACAACAAATTGCTTGTTCTGATCGACGGCAGGAGCGTTTATACACCGTTGTTTTCGGGCGTGTACTGGAATGTGCAGGACGTGATGCTGGAAGATGTGGATCGGATTGAGGTGATCCGTGGCCCCGGAGCGACTTTGTGGGGCGCAAACGCAGTCGACGGCGTCATCAACATCATAACTAAACCTGCTCAGGCTACCCAGGGAGGCCTCGTCACCGCAGAGGGAGGAACAGAGGAACGGACAGCGGAAAGTGTCCGCTACGGCGGAAAGCTTGGCAATTCCGCTTTCTATAGAATTTATTCGAAGTACTTCGAATGGGAACCCTCCATTGATGCGACAGGGAAAGCCGCACATGACGGATGGAATGCGGTCCGTGCCGGGTTTCGAGTCGACACGAAATCTTCGGGACCAAACGCACTCACGGTGCAAGGAGATTTGTATGACAGCGACTACAAGGAAACGCTCACGATTCCATCGCTGAACCCACCCTATTCGAGCATGTTCGCCAATGACGGGGATTATGCAGGCGGAAATCTCTTAGGCCGCTGGAACCATTCTTTTTCCAGGTCATCCACCACTCTGCAGGTGTACTTTGATCGAACCAACGTCCTGGACAACTCTCTTTTCACCGATCATGAATCGGTTTACGACATTGATTTTCAGCACGATATCCATGTGGGCGAGTCACAGGAACTGGTCTGGGGAATGGGTTATCGATCGATCCAGGATTCTAATGGCTCCAGCTTTACCGTGTCGCTTCAACCCAACCACAGTTCTCTGAATCAATTTAGCTCCTTTTTACAAGATGAAGTCAGCTTCTTTGACAGAAGGTTGCGCGTCACCCTGGGGTCGAAGTTCGAACACAACGATTTCACGGGGTTCGAATTCCAGCCGAATGTCCGGGTATTGGCAAATATCGGTAAGAATCAGTCGGTTTGGGCGGCGACTTCACGTGCCGTCCGGACGCCTGCCTTGACCGAGGAAGGACTGCGGCTGAACGAGGCGGTCGTTCCGCCAGGAGCGCCTCCATTCTTCAGCCCTTTACCGGTTGTCGAAGCCATCTTCGGCAGTACGCAGTTTAAGTCGGAAGACCTACTCGCCTATGAATTCGGCTATCGCGTCCAGGTTGCAAAATCCGTGTCTCTGGACATTGCCACCTTCTATAACAATTACTCCAACTTGCGGTCGGCAGAACCTGGCCAGCCTTTTGTGGAAGGTAGTCCGGCTCCAACCGACGTTGTCTATCCTTTCGTGGCCAGTAACAAAATGGGCGGCGGAACTTACGGAGTCGAGCCGTTCGTCGAATGGAAAGTTCTTCCTAAATGGCGGCTTCTCGGTTCCTACAGCTATCTGCAGATGGATATCGCAAAGAACAAAAATAGCCTGGACCCAACAGCCGATAATCCTGATGGACAGAGCCCCAAGCACCAATTCTTTGTGCAATCTTCCATCGATCTGCCCAAGCACTTCGAGCAGGATCTCAGCCTTCGCTACGTGGATAGCCTTCCAAGTCTGAATATCCCCAGCTACTACTCCCTGGACTTCCATTTGGGGTGGCGGCCGGGCACGCACTGGGAGTTCTCGCTGGTTGGGCATGACCTGTTGAATAGCCGGCATCTGGAGTTCATCCCAGAGTTCATCAACACAACTCCGACGGAAGTTCAGCGGACTGTAAGCGGGCGCATTGCCTGGAAATTCTAGTTTTGCCTTTTGGTGGTTGCGCGGAATGACTATCACCGCGATGCGGATAGGGGTTTGATGAGATATTTGCGACTCACAATCGCAGCGCTGCTCTGCATGAGCTTGGCCTCGGGAGGAGCCAACGCTCAATCTGCGGATTCCTCTGAGTCGTCCGAGTATTTGATCAAAGCCGGCTTCATCTATAACTTTGCCCAGTTGGTCCAATGGCCTCCGGCGGCATTCGCGCAGCCAGATTCGCCGATCGTCATCGGGATTCTCGGAGTGGACCCGTTCGGGGAGCTCATCGATCGAGTGGTTCAGAACAAAAAGCTCGATGGGCGGAGCTTAATCGTCAAGAGGCTGAAGCGAGGGGCTTCGCTGAAAGAGTGCAGCATCTTGTTCGTGAGCTCTTCAGAGGCAGCGCATCTCGAGGAAGTGCTTCAAAGTACGAAGGGCTTGCCCATTCTGACGATCGGAGAAATCCCCGGCTTTGCCGTGCGCGGTGGGATCATCAATCTAACCCTGGAAGGAAACCGAGTTCGCTTCGAAGTGAACATCGAGGCAGCCAAGCAGGCAAACCTAAACATCAGTTCAAGGCTGCTCGCGCTCGCAAGAATTGTCCCTCAGTCCGCGGATGGAAAGAGATCCGAATGAACCTGCAGAATCTTTCCATCAAGCGGAAGCTCATGCTGATCACCATGCTGACCAGCAGCGTAGCCCTAGTGTTGTCCTCGGTAAGCTTCCTTATCTACGACCTAATGTCATTCCGGCGCCAGCTCAGCCAGGACCTGATGACCCAGGCCGAGATTATCGGATTCAACAGCGGAGCCGCGATGGCCTTTAAAGATGAGGCTGCCGCTACCGCAACCTTGTCGGCGCTAAAGGCCAAGGACGATATAGTGGCGGCGGCGCTTTACAGCCCTGAGGGAAAAATGTTTGCTCACTATTTCCAGGCGGACAAGACTCTGCCCTCCTCACTTGACGCCGGCTCGCAGCAAAGCGGTTACCGTTTTGAAGGTGGCTATCTGCGGGTGCTCCAGCAAGTGAAAATGAACGGTGAGCGCGTCGGAACTCTTTACCTTCTTTCCGACATGCGTCAATGGAATCTTCGCGCCAAACGATATACGAGCATCATCGTTATTGTTGTTTTGATCTGTGGCTCTCTGGCATTGCTGCTTTCTTCCAGGCTGCAGAAACTAATCTCCAAGCCCATTTTGCATTTGGAGGACACCATGAGAATGGTGTCTTCGAACAAAAACTACGAGATTCGCGCCACGCGATTCTATGGGGACGAAATCGGAAGGCTTATCGACGGTTTCAATACCATGCTTTCCGAGATCCAGCTTCGCGACACCGCCTTGCAACGGGCCAATAATGAGCTTCAGACCAGCACGCACGAGCTGGAAGTGGAAATCATCCATCGCAAGCGGACGCAAGACGAGTTACTCACAGCGAAACAAGCCGCCGAGCAGGCCAACCGCGCCAAGAGCGCCTTCCTCGCCAACATGAGCCATGAATTGCGGACTCCGCTTAACGCCATCATCGGCTATAGCGAAATGCTGGAAGAGGAAGTACAGGACATCGGAAAAATATCGAACGTCCGCGACCTGCAAAAGATTCAGGCGGCCGGCAAACATCTTTTGGCCTTGATCAACGATGTGCTGGATTTGTCCAAGATTGAAGCCGGAAAGATGCAGCTGCACATCGAAATGTTCGACATCGCGTCCATGATCGAAGAAATGGTCACGACGCTAAAACCGGCGATCGCAAAGAACGCTAATGCATTCCAGCTCCACGTGCCGGAGAACCTCGGCACGATGCGCGGCGACGTCACAAAAGTCCGCCAAATCTTGTTAAATCTCCTGAGCAATGCCTGCAAATTTACCGATCACGGCACGGTTTCACTGGACGTGGACCGCATGACCACGGCAGGCCAAGAGTGGATCCAATTCCGCGTTAGCGATACTGGCATCGGGATAAGCACCGAGCAACAGGAGAATCTTTTTCAGGAATTTACTCAAGCGGATATCTCTATTTCACGCAAGTACGGCGGGACAGGCTTGGGCTTGGCCATCAGCCATCGATTTGTGCAGCTCATGAAGGGCCGCATCATGGTGGAAAGCACGCCCGGCCAGGGGGCCGTCTTTACAGTTCACCTCCCGGTCCAGGCAGCTGCCGAGCAGCCCGAAAGCTCGCGCTCCGGGCAAACGGTCAGTTCGGAAGCTGCGCCGCAGGTGACGGCGAATGCCGATACGATTCTAGTGATCGACGACGATCTGGCGGTTCGTGATTTGATGTCCCGCTCCCTCACAAAGATGGGGTTCCGCGTAGTCGCTGCAGCAGGCGGAGAAGAGGGGCTGCGCCTGGCAAAGCAGCTTCGCCCCCTGGTGATCACCCTCGACGTCATCATGCCGGATTGGGACGGCTGGACGGTTCTCAATAAGCTTAAAGCAGATTCCGACCTGGCAGAAATTCCCGTCATCATGGTGACTATCGTGGACAACGAGGCCATGGGGCGGGATTTGGGCGCGTCCAGTTATCTGATCAAGCCAGTTGACCGCGAGCGGTTGGTGGCTCTTATCGAAAAGCATCGCGCCGCGCGTTTTTCGACAGTCGCAAAAACTGGTGTGCCCCCAGCCAATTGGTCATCAAGAAGCCAGAGAAGCTCGCGAAAACCTGAGGTGGTTGGCCCGAGGAGACACTAGTCATGCCCAAAATCCTGCTCGTGGAAGACAATGAAATGAATAGAGACATGCTGTCCAGGCGCCTGGAGCGAAAGGGCTATCGTGTGGTGTTGGCGCAAGACGGCAGGCAAGGATATCTGCTGGCCCATTCCGAAAGACCCGATCTCATTTTAATGGACCTCAGTCTCCCGGTTATGGATGGTTGGGAAGTAACCCGCCTGCTCAAGGGCAATGGGTCCACAAGCCATATTCCCATTATCGTGCTGACGGCCCACGCTTTGCTCAGCGACCGCGCAAAAGCATTTGATGCCGGTTGCGATGATTACGATACCAAGCCGGTTGAATTTGGACGACTGAGCGAAAAAATCGAGAACCTGCTGGTAGTGAGGAAAGAATCGTGAGCGCGCAACAGAGCCGCCTGCTGATTGTGGATGACAACGAAATGAACCGGGATATGCTTGCCCGCCGCCTGACGCGCAACGGCTATCTCATCGACATCGCGGAGAACGCCAAGGAATTGATGAGTCACATTAAGCGCAATCGTGTGGACCTAGTGCTTCTTGATATCGAGATGCCGGACGTGAGCGGCCTGGATGCGCTCAAAACTTTGCGGGAAACCTTCACGCCCGTACAGCTTCCGATCATTATGGTTACCGCGAAGACTCAAAGCGAGGACATCGTCAAGGCTCTAAATTTGGGAGCGAACGATTATTTGACGAAACCGGTGGACCTTCCAGTGGCTCTTGCCCGCATTGGGACACAGTTGTCGCATAAGAAAGCCCAAGAAGCTTTACGAGAGAGTGAGGAACGCTACGCCTTGGCTGCCCGCGGGGCCAATGATGGACTTTGGGATTGGAACATTTTGACCGGCCGTGTGTATTACTCGCCGCGCTGGAAAGCCATGCTGGGTTGGAAGGAAGACGAGATCGGCGACGGCCCGGAAGAATGGTTCAACCGAATTCATGACGCGGATCGACAAAGGGTCCAAGAAGAAATAGCTGCTCATCGCAGCGGTTCCACGCCGCACTTTGAGAGCGAGCATCGGATGCTCCACAAAGACGGCACGTTTCGGTGGATGTTGAACAGAGGGTTGGCGGTATTCGACGAGTCTGGAGGAACCTTGCGGATGGCAGGGTCGCAGACGGACATCACCGAACGCAAGGTGTCCGATCCACTTACCGGCCTTCCCAACCGCCTGCTCTTTGTCGACAGGCTCGGGCGGCTTATTAAGCAGGCCAGGCGACGTAAAAAGGCTTTGTTCGCGATTCTGTTTCTGGATCTTGACGGCTTCAAAATGATTAACGACAGCATGGGCCATCTAACTGGAGATCAACTCCTGGTTGGAGTGGCCAATCGCCTGGAAAAGTGTCTGCGCTCCACGGACACAGTCGCGCGGCTCGGAGAATCGTTCACCGTGGCGCGCCTCGGCGGAGATGAGTTCACGGTAATCCTTGATGATCTCAAGGATCCAAACGATGCCAAGTGCGCTGCGGACCGGTTGATGAAGGCATTGGCTCCCCCGTTCCTTTTGGGGGGCAAAGAAGTATTCACGTCGGTAAGCATTGGAATCGCTTTAAGCAGCTCCTCTTACGAACAGCCGGAGGATATGCTGCGCGACGCCGACACGGCTATGTACCGGGCCAAATCCCTGGGCAAGGCGCGTTTTGAGGTTTTTGACGCGGATATGCGGGCCAGCGTGATGGCACGTTTGCAGTTGGAGACTGACCTGCGAGGCGCCCTGGAACGCGGGGAATTTCGAAATTTCTATCAGCCAATCGTATCTTTAGATACTGGGCGGATTGTCGGCTTCGAAGCCCTGCTCCGCTGGCAACATCCGACTCGCGACCTGGTTGGGCCTGAAGAATTCATTCACGTGGCGGAAGAGACCGGTTTGATCCGTGAGCTGGGGTGGTGGAATCTGCAGGAAGCGTGCCGCCAGGTGGCTGAGTGGAGAACTGATCCGAAGGGTCGCGACCTGATTATCAGTGTAAACCTCTCTGCGAAACAATTCCTGCAGGCGAATCTGGTCGAAGACATTCGCAAGCTTTTGCATAAACTATCTCTTGCTCCCGATGCTCTAAAGCTAGAGATCACGGAAAGTGCGGTTATGACGGACCCATCGGCTGCGGTGGAAATGTTGCAGCAGATAAAGTCCATCGGAATCCGCCTCGCTATCGACGACTTCGGCACCGGCTATTCGTCCCTAAGTTACCTGCACCGGTTTCCGTTAGATACGTTGAAGATCGACCGTTCCTTTATCCGCGACATTCGGAGCGACGGAGAAGGTCTGGAGATCGCAAAGACGATTCTGCCCTTGGCCAATAACCTGCGCTTGGATGTCGTTGCTGAAGGCGTGGAAACAGCTGAACAAGTTGCTTTGCTTAGGCAACTGCACTGCAACTACGCGCAGGGATATTACTTTTCCAAGCCGCTGTCTGCCGAAGGTACTACGGCGTTGTTGGCGGTAGAGCCTTCTTGGCAAATGTGCGAACAGGTTAGATAGCTCACGATTGAAATCGTATGAAACTCGCACTGCAAAACATCCTCCACGATCGTGGGCGTTTCTCCGTGACGGTTCTCGGCGTGTCTTTTGCGGTGTTCCTCATGGTTTTTCAAGGCAGCCTCCTTGCAGGCTTTTTGCAGGCTGCCTCGAGGTTGATCGATGCCAGCGACGCTGACATCTGGATTACCGCACGGGGAGTGCAAGCCTTTGAATTTGGAACGGCTTTGGAGAGCCGTGTGAGAGAAATGGCCGCAGGCGTGCCCGGCGTGATCGAGACCGGTAGGGTGTGCATGGCGTTCGCGGTTTACCGTACTCCTGTCGGAAAGCAGCAGGTTGTGGCCCTTGTCGGAGCAGATCCCAATGTCGGGAAACGCTTCCCGGTTCCCGATAGGCCTGAATCTAGTGATCAGATGTCGCCTGACGCGGTTCTTTATGATGTAAGTGACCGCAAGCAGATGGAAGTGGAGACGCTGCCGGCAGAGGTGGAGATAAATCGCCACCGTGCCATCATCGAGCGCGAAATCCAAGGGTATGGGGCATTCCTCGGCGTTCCATTTCTCTTCACTTCGTACCGCAACGCCACTCGATATATGGGTTTCGACTCCGGCGAAGCGATGTACATTCTTTTGCGAACCGACAAGAGCTATCCCCTTTCGCAGGTGCAGCAGCGCCTCAGGCAAAGGCTTCCCGAAGTGGATGTCCTGACGCAAAAGGAGTTCGCGCATAAATCCCGCATGTACTGGACCATGAAAACAGGGGCGGGAGGAGCCATTTTGACTGCTGCCGTACTCGGCTTCTTGATAGGTCTGGTGGTCGTTTCTCAAACCATTTATACGAACACGGTGGAAAACATCGAAGAATACGCGACATTGAAGGCTATGGGCGCCGCGCAGGTTTTCGTAGCCCGTATCGTTCTTACACAGGCTCTGATTTGTGGCCTACTCGGCAGCATCCTCGGTTTGCTGGCTGTCGTCCCGAGTATCGGTTATGCGAAATCGCTGATTCCCTGGATATCGGCCCCGTGGTGGTTGCCCTGCACCATGGTGGTTCCGAGCCTGGCCATGTGCTCGTTGGCGTCGATTGTTTCGGTGCGTAGCGCCCTTGCCGTTGAGCCTGGGAGAGTGTTCCGTGCCTAACGATTTCCTGGCTGTGGAAGGCGCGAGCGTGTCATTCGGAAAAGCACAAGCACGTGTTTGCGCTCTCCGTGACGTTTGCCTAGCTTTCCAACCCGGCACTCTTTCCTTGGTGATGGGGCCTTCAGGCAGCGGCAAAACCACCTTGTTGTCCTTGCTTGGATGCCTGCTGTCACCCGATGACGGATCGGTATTTGTAGATGGCGTCGCCGTTAATCGTCTTAGCGAAGCGGAAAGAACCGTTGTTCGCCAAAAGAAGATCAGCTTCATTTTTCAGGCTTTCCGCCTCTTTCACTCTCTCAGCGCACTAGACAATGTGGCGCTCGGTCTCGAGATTCGCGATCCTGCCGCCTCTCGACGGAGGGAAATGGCGCGAGACTTGCTCCTTCAACTCGGCCTTGGTGACAAGCTTCATCAAGAGCCTAACGCGCTCAGCCCCGGTGAAAAACAGCGCGTTGCGATCGCGCGCGCTCTTGCTGGGAATCCTCCCATCCTTCTCGCAGACGAGCCGACGGCTTCCTTGGACGCCGAAGCCGGAAGAAACATCTGTCAAATCCTTCGAGGGCAAGTTGACGAACAAGGCAGAACCGTTATTGTGGTCAGCCACGATCCACGATGGGAGAGATTCGCGGACCGCACAATCACTCTCTGCGATGGCCGGGTCGAAGAAGAGGTTGCTGTTCCATGAAGGCGTTCGAACTTTTGGACAGATTGAAGGCGGTGAGGGCGCTGAAGCCCTACAGCCGATGGGGCCTGGCTGGCTCTGCGATCTTGTTGATCGTCGCAGGGGTGGCTTTCTTCGGGACCTCCAGGAATAAAAATTCCGTAGAAGCCCACGGGGCATCACCTTACACCTCTGCTGCCACCGTCATCTTCGCCTCCCCGGGGCGAGTTGAGGGCGCCTCCGAGACTACGCAGGTAGGAGCAGCGGCAGACGGAATTCTAAAGGGTGTGTACGTGAAGGAGGGCGAGTTCGTAAAGAAAGGAACGCTCCTCGGTGAGATCGGGTGTGATGATCTGCGAGCCAGCCTGCAAACCGCCCTTGCGCTGGCGGACGGCGCGCGCGACGCAAAGGCCAGGCTTCTTCGCGGTGCCCGCGAGGAAGAGAAGAAAATTGCAAGCGACAAGACCGCGGCGGCGCGCGCGACCTTCGAAGAAGCCAAGTCCCGCTTGGAGATGCAACAAGCTCTCTACCAGAAGCAGCAGATCTCCAAGGCTGCTTATGACCAAGCTGTGCGCGATCGCGACGTAGCTAATGCGAACCTGCAGGCCGCGATTCGAACCGAGGAGCTGCTTGCCGCGCCTCCGTTGCAGGAAGACACGGCGCGAGCTGAGGCGGACGTAATGGCAGCAGACGGCCGCGTCAAAACCGTTCAGGAGCAGATAGGGAAGTGTTCTATTTTCGCCCCTATCGATGGGACTGTTTTGCGAGTATACGCGCGACGCGGGGAATCCTACAGCACGGTCGCGCCGCGTCCGTTATTCAGCCTCGCGGACACCTCTCGGCGCCACATCAGGGCAGAAATCGACGAGCGAGACGTAGATAGGGTGTCTCTCGGACAAAAGGTGTTGATTGAATCCGACGCTCTCGACGGAAAAAAACTCAAGGGTTCCGTGGCACAGATATCCGACATGATGGGAAGAAAGAGCATCTCGACCGGCGACCCCGCTGACAAGAGCGACCGAGATGTCCTGGAGGCAGTGGTCGATCTTGAGGGCAATTCTCGACCATTGCCAATCGGGCTTCGAGTAACGGTTCAGTTTTTGTCGAGCGGTTCCAATGTTTTTCATCCCCCCAAATAGGCCGCGGCTCTCAAACAATCTCTCCGTCCCATTTACGCAGACCGCGCTTAAACCTCTCCGACACCACCCTGCCTTGAAGCGGGAATAGCCTCTTTTGCCCGTGCCCCTAGGTCTCAGAGTAACGGAAAGGGAAACGTCAAGACACGATTGTGTGGCGACGATTCCCGGATTCGTCATACTATCAACGGCGATAACCATCCGGAGGATACCCGTGGAAAACGAACGCCGCCGCACGCCTAGATATTCGTTCGCCGCTACCGCAGAAATCGCCACGGATAATCGCGATCCCTTCGCCACTGCCACTGTCAGTGAACTGAGCCTTAGGGGGTGCCGCCTGAATATAAAGAACACCTTACCGCTGAACGTGCCCGTCACTGTCAAAATTTCTGCTGCAGGGGAACTTTTTCAATCTAAGGGGCGAATCATCTATTTACAGCCGGGCGTTGGCGCCTGTATGACGTTTCTTGACGTTGATCCGCAATCGCGAGCGGTACTGCGGCGTTGGTTGGAGTCAGCCGGGAAACAAGCGCAATCTCACCCCGCCTGAGTGACGGGATTCGATCCACCCGGACGACAGTGGTTTGAGCAAGACCCGTGTGCCTGCCAGCTGTACGCCGAGTCTATCTTCTGAAGCCAATTGTCCATTCAGACCCGCCATCTAATTTCGCTCCAGTAGCGCGTCTGCACCGCGGGCTTTGTTGTGCGAGTTTGTGGGCTCGAGGGCGACCCGAACCTGGTTCCCCCCGGCTCCCTTCGCATCGTACAATGCGTTGTCTGCTTGAATAAGCAACTCGTGGAATGTGCCTTTCGTCGCACGTTGATTGCCCGCGATTCCGAAACTTGCGGTGAGCTGAACTTCGTGGCCGTTAACGAGAAAGACCGCCTTCGCCAAGTCTGCCCGCAGCCGCTCAACCATATGGAGGATGGCTTCACGTTTTCCATAGCTTACGACGAGGCTGAATTCATCTCCGCCGATGCGGCCCGCCATGTCCTCGGAACGTGTATGCGTTTTGAGAACGGCGGCGAATCTCTTGATGGCCTCATCTCCCGCAGCGTGGCCGTGGGCATCGTTGACCAACTTGAATTTGTCTAAGTCCGCAACGATGACCCAAACGGGAAAGCCTTGCCTGGCCGCGGCATGCACCTGCCTTACGCCGAACTCCTCCACAGCTTTGCGGTTGGGCAAGCCGGTCAGGTGGTCTGTATGCGCGGCTTGCTCCAATTGAGCATTGCGTGCTTCTATTTCTCGATTCATGGCAATCACGCGGCAGCCGACGCGAATGCGTGCCAGCAGCTCGCGCGTATCGACGGGTTTCATCAGATAATCGTCCGCGCCGGAATCCAGTCCTTCAACAACGCGATTTCTGTCCGTGCTGCTGGTGATGAGAATGGTGTACGTGTAGGTCTTTTGCGATTTGCGGACGATCCGGCACAATTCGGCGCCGGACAGGCCAGGCATCATCCAGTCGAGCAGCATAATGTCGGGCGCAAACTTCTCGAAGCCAGCCAGCGCCTCCTCGCCATTTTTGGCGAGATAGACCTCATACGGTTGATTCGCCAGAGCATCCTCAAGGACTTTGCGGCAGACTGCTGAGTCTTCGGCCACGAGAATGCGTGTCGGCGGGGCCTTGACGGCCTCTTTTCCTTTCGAGCTTACGGCCATGTCTAAATTTAGAACATAGGGGTGGAATAGGGAATGGAACGAACGTTCCGCGCTGTGTCCAATCAGCCAATCTGCAGCCTTCGGTAGTACCAACGATCGATTGATCGCACCTGTTCAGTGTTGGATTTTGAGTGCAGGGCATGGTCGGGTGAATCTATGCGGCTTCGCTGTTCGGTGAGAACCGCGATAGTTGCAGCTATCTTTGTGCTCTGTGTATGGGCGCAGCGGCTCAGTAGCCGCGCAGAGTCCTTGCTAAAGCAACCCGCGTTTATCCAGAAGTTGCAAAGCGGCTGTCCCTCCGCGGCATGCTTAATTGAAATTACCGTTGGCGCGGACGGTAAAGCCATTCACTTCGCCTGAGCTAAGCAGCTTTAACGGATGACAAATCGCGACCAAGATGAGGCAAAAGCCGGCGTGGATTAGGTTAGGGACGGAAGTCGTACTGAACCGTGATCGTCGTCTCACCTTTTGCCGGTTCATACTTCCACTTTTTTAAGGCTTCAAGCACTGCGTCTACCAGAATGGGGTGGCCACCTATCACGTTGGCATGTTTGATTTCTCAGATAGACATCGACGAACACGCGAGGTGCCGCCTGTCAGGCGTAGTCTTTCAAGCTTTGAAGTGTGATTGGGGAGGCATGGTGATTTGCTAAAATTGCTGCGTCATGGCCGCCGAGGAAAAGCTGCGATTTGCTGTTCCGGGCAACGGAGAAGTATCGTCGCTCCTGGTTCGTCCTCCAGCCGCGCGGTGGCTGCTGGTGTTGGGCCACGGTGCGGGAGCTGGCATGGCGCATCCTTTCCTGGAGAAACTCGCGGCGGAATTGGCCGGAGAGGCCATCGCGAGCTTGCGGTATCAGTTTCCTTACATGGAAGATCGCAGGCGCGTTCCAGATAAGCCGGAGCTGCTGGCAGCCACCGCGGCCGCTGCAGTCTGCACCGCAGCGCAAGCGGCGCCCAATTTACCGCTACTTGCGGGCGGAAAATCCATGGGCGGACGAATGACATCGCAAGCCGCGGCGCAGGGATTGCTCGGGCCGGTCAAGGGGCTGGTATTTTTTGGCTTTCCGTTGCACCCACCGAATCGTCCAGGGACCAAGCGCGCGGAGCATCTGGCAAAAGTGGCATTACCCATGCTTTTCTTGCAAGGGACGCGTGACACTCTTGCGGATCTGACGCTGCTCCGCCCGATTTGCGAAAAACTCGGATCGCGAGGGACGCTGCACATCATTCCCGAGGCGGATCACTCGTTTCACATGCTGAAAAAAGCAGGGAAAGCGGACGCAGAAGTGATGAAAGAATTGGCCCAAACCACTGCATATTGGGCTGACAAGTTAAAGAACTGAGGGCGAAAATCATGCGAACGCTGCGAGCAGGGAAAATTCAAGATATAGCGAATGGATTGCGGCATATGACACGAAGGTATTTTTGTCGTGGCGTCATCGCCGCTTTCATGAGCGTTCCTGTTTATTCCTTCCTGTGGGCCGCACCACAACCTGGAAACGGAAAGGCGCTGCAAATTTACTTTGTGGACGTGGAAGGCGGTCAAGCAACGTTGTTTGTGACGCCGGAAGGGAAGTCGCTGCTGATCGATACGGGCTGGCCCGACAGCCAGGGACGCGACGCGGATCGCATCGCGGCGGCAGCGAAGCTGGCGGGCATCAAGCAACTCGATTTTGTACTTCTCACGCACTACCACATGGATCATGCGGGAGGAATCACGCAGCTTGCCGAGGAAATTCCGATTCGAGCAGTGATCGATCATGGAGAAAACCGCGAGCCCAAAGAGCCTGCGACAGAAAAAGTCTGGGAGGACTACCAGAAGCTATTGGCCAAGGACAAACTCAAACGCCGGATTGCCAAGCCTGGAGAAATGCTGCCGCTCGAGGGCCTCGAAGCTCAAGTGATCAGTTCGGATGGCGCGTTGATCAAGAAACCGCTCAGCGGTGGAGGCGGCAGGAATGCGAGGTGCAATGCTTCGGAGAAGTATCCCGCGGATCAGACGGAGAATTCACGATCGCTCGGCGTGTTTGTTACCTTCGGAAAATTGCGAATCCTGGATTTGGGCGACTTGACCTCCGACAAAGAAGTGCAGCTGGTTTGTCCGGAGAACAGGCTCGGAAAGATAGACATCTACGTCGTGTCACACCATGGAACAGCTTCCAGCAACAGCCCGGTGTTCTTGGACTCTATTGCGCCGCGCGTCGCGGTTATGGATAACGGAGCTGCCAAAGGCGGCGCGCCTTCCTCCTGGGACGCGGTGAAAAAATCGCCGCGGCTTGAAGACTTCTGGCAACTTCACTTTTCGGATGAGGGCGGTGCGGCTCACAACGCTGCCGAGCCTTTTATCGCAAATCCAGCCGGACCCGACACCGGCAACTATTTGAAGTTAACTGCATGGGCGGACGGAAATTTTGAAGTCTTCAATTCGCGCACGAAGCAGACAAAACAGTACCCGCCGAATTCACCGACGCCCTAACGTCGCGCTGGAGGTTTAAAATGCCGGGAATGCCGACCGAAAGCCTTCCGAAAAACCATTGGATATGGCTGAACTCCAAGCCCCACGGTTTTAGTCTGCCTAAACCACTGGTTTAAATCTTCCGGATTGACACCACTTTGCACCGCACCTAATGTCCATCCCAGCGCTCTGTGGAGCCTGCATCTTGTCTAGGAATTGAACGGTTTGGTTTGCTCAGAAGGGTCTAACCTCGTCACCACCCTAGGGTCAGCGGATTTCTTGAGTTCCTCGTCGGCGCCGGGTCTCGTCAGAAAGAAGGGAGTCATGCCTCATCGCCAATGGTTTCTCCGATTTCTATGCTTCACCGGTTCAACACTGGTCTTGTTTCTCACTCCGCCAGCTTCCGAGACGCAAGTGCTTTATGGGACGCTCGTCGGAAACGTGAAGGATCCTTCCGGTGGCGCCGTGGCCGGGGCTAAGGTCATCGTAACGCAGGAGCAGACGCACCTGACCCGCTCAGTTACCACCAATCAAAGCGGCGGGTATACGATTCCCACGCTGTCGCCAGGAACCTACGACGTTGCCATTTCAGCACAGGGATTCAAAACGTTCGCCCAGATCGGCGTGCCGGTTGAGATCAACGCGGTGGCACGAGTGGACGCCACACTCAGCGTTGGCGGCGTGGCCCAAACGGTGGAAGTTAAGGCGGCAACGCAGTTGCTTCAAACCGACCGCTCCGACGTTCACAGCGATTTGACGGCCACCACGCTCGAAAACGTTCCGCTCGCCCCCGGAAACAACTTCGAGTATCTGTTCGCCACAATTCCGGGAGTCAACCCGCCTGAGACGGCCCACTCGATCCCCACAAACCCCTCGCGCGCCTTGCAGTTCAATGTCAACGGGACCAGCGAATACGGGAACGACGTTCGGATTGACGGCGTCAGCCAGTTCAACATCTGGGTTCCGGAGAACGCCGCCTACATCCCCTCTTCCGATGCGATTCAAACCGTTAACATGGTGACCAACAATTTCAATGCGGAGCAGGGGCTAGCCGGGGGCTCCACCGTGAACGTACAGATCAAGAGCGGGACCAACGAGCTTCATGGCGATGCTTATGAGTACCATTTCGATAATGCGCTAGAAGCCCATAACTTCTTCGATCCCAACAACGGGATCGCGCGTGTTCCCAAAGATATTTTCAACCAGTTTGGCGCGAGCGTGGGCGGGCCCATCAAGAAGAACCAGGTGTTCTACTTCTCGAATGTGGAGTTCACCCGGCAGCGGCAGTTTGCCACGCGAGTTGCCACCGTGCCGACCGTCGCGATGATGGCAGGCGATCTGCGAGGGAACGACCCGGCTAACGGCCTCGCCAACAACGCCGATATCATTTATGACCCGACGACCGGAGATTCCGCGGGCAACAACCGCACCCAGATTTATGCGACGAATAACCCTTCCGACATCGCTCATTACAATTCTCTATGCGCCGCGGCGACTTGCAACAACATGATCCCCACGAGCCGCCTCAGCCCGGTGGCCCAGAAGCTTCTGGCGCTTTTGCAGCAGGCCCCGGGGCGCTTTCTGCCAAGCGCCAGTGCCTTGGAGCCGACTGACAATTACCTTGCGGGTACCCCGTTCTCCTTCAATCGCTTCACAACCGATGACAAGATTGATTGGATCGTCTCGAAGAAGTTCACCATGTACGGCCATATCGGTTTCCTGCGTTACAACGATCTCGATCCTCAGGAGTTCGGCGCGGTCGGGGGGAACCCGATCAGCGATTATGGTGGGAACGAGGGGCACGGGTCTGGGCATACGATCACCTTCGCGGTTACCGGCAATTACGTGGCGAGCTCACATTTGGTTATCGATGGCAACTTTGGCCTGACACGGATGGTGACGGACTCAGAACAGCTTGACCTGAACAAGAACGAAGGGCTCGATGTTCTGGGTATCCCCGGCACCAACGGCACGCGGAGATTCGAAGGCAGCTGGCCCAGGTTTGGCGTGAGCCACTTCGACGACCTCGGGACGCACAACAACTACATGCCCTACCTGCGCAACGACCCCCAATTCTACTGGAGTAGCAACGCCAGTTGGATTCACCGCAGCCACATGTTACGTTTCGGTGGCGCGGTGTTTATTCTCCACCTAAATCAGCAGCAGGCGGAATGGAACGCCGGGGGTTCGTCCGAGCCCGGCGCAGGCGGTTTCGACTTTTTGGCCGGTCCAACGCAGTGCCGAAACTGCAATGCCGGCAAATCATCGAAGACGAACTCTTACAACAATTTGGCAACTTTTCTTCTGGGGCTGGACACCGCCTACGGCAAGAACATTCTCGTGCCGAACTTCTTTCATACCATTACTGATCAGTTCGCCCTCTACGCTGGCGATCAATGGCAGGCTACACGCAAGCTAACCGCCACGCTGGGCTTCCGCTGGGAGTATTATCCGATGCCCACGCGGGGCGGGAGCCGGGGCATGGAGCGCTATGACATCGCTAGAAACGAAATGATGATCTGCGGAGAGGGCGGCATTCCAACCGACTGCGGCGTGTCGGTCAGCATGAAGGAGTTCGCGCCGCGCTTCGGCTTGGCCTACCGCCTGCGGCCAACTTTTGTCGTGCGCGCCGGTTATGGGATTACTAACGAGCCCTACAACCTGGCAGACGCTGAACGGACAAACTACCCGGTCCTGATTCCTCTTTATGTGAGCGCCAACCCTTTCCAGGCGGCGGGCGTGCTCGACGCGACCAGCCAACAGAACAGTCCAGTGGGATCAACGCTGCCGGTAGGCATTCCGCTTCCACCGGCGCCTGACCTCTCGCAAGGTGAGGTGCCCATTCCTGGAAACGTGAACTTGGTGACCGCGCCCTCCAACTTGCAGCGTGGATACATCCAGTCCTGGAATGCTATGCTCGAAAAAGAGTTTCCCGGCGGCTGGCTGGCGCAGGTCGGCTATGTGGCCACGCGGTCGACACGGCAGCTCGGCTATATAGATTTGAACGCCGAGAGTCCCATCGAACCAGCCGGATGCGTTCCGGGCAGTTCGGCTGCGGAATGCGGCGGACATGCAAGCCAGCCGTTAAACTTCAATTCGAGTGCATGCCCGAACAGCACCTCAACCACGCTTCTCGGCTGCCGACAGGGAACGACTTCACTCATCACACCCACAGGCAATAACCATTACGATGCGCTGCAAACCAGCCTCGTGCACCGGTTCGCCAGCGGCTATGAGCTTCAGCTGGGTTATACGTTTTCGAAGACGATTGGGATCGCGGGTGTTCACAACGAGAAACAACACGCGTATATCCAAACGCCCGCGTTTTATTACCTTAACCGCGGGCTTGCGCCCCAGGACCGCACACACGATTTCACGGCGACCTTTATCGCTCAGCCGCCATTCGGCCCCGGCAGACGGTGGGCAAACCAGGGAGCCGCTTCCAAGATCCTGGGCGGGTGGCAACTGAGCGGGACCTTGAGGAAGGTTTCGGGAAGCCTGTTCGAGATCCATGCTGGCGGTCCCTCGGCGTCCAACCTAAACGCTCCCGTAGGGAACGACCAGCGCCCGGACCTTGTAAACCCTTCGATCGCCGTTTTGAGCCAATACGGTCCTGGCACGACGTGGTTTGATAAGTTGGCGTTTGCACCTGTAAACGACCTCAACCGTTTTGGCACTTCGCCGTACTACCCGCTGCACGGGCCCCCCATGTTCAATGTGGATCTCGGGCTCGGTCGCAACTTCAAGCTCACCGAGCGCTTCAATCTCCAGTTGCGTGCCCAAACGTTCAATTTCACCAACACGCCACACTTCGCTAATCCGGAGGGTGACCTCAACCGCAGCAACTTCGGACAGGTCAACGGACTGGCCAATGTCGGCAGGGATGGGGGAAGAGACGCACGGCAATTCGAACTCGTGGCAAAGCTAAGCTTTTAGCACGGACGTAATTCGTGTGAAGCAATGCTGCGCCAGAGAATCCTTCGCCCCCCGTGAAACGGTGTTCAACCATCCACCGTCGAGCAACCCGAATACAGACAATTTGATCCGCAGGGCAAATCAGCTTTGCCGCGGGCGGGCCATCCGCACGGGCTGGTATCGCCGGCAGTTTCCATGTGAAATAGATCAAACCGCGCGTCATGAGCGAAACGGGACTTCGCTTCAACTCTAAATTTTGCAGAAAAATGTCAGGTACCTGTTCATGAGGAAACTTTGGTTGCTCTCTTTACTGGGTTGGCCGCTGTTCGCTGCCTATTCCGATGAGCCTGTTCCGCAGGGCTTCGATCATTGGACGTCCGGTTCGCTTGCTTCCATGAGCCAGGCGCTGGACGCCCAGGCTGCATCCGATCCGCACCACTTTGCCGTCCGACAGCTGTCCACTGATCCCAACGAATATTTTCTCCTTGCGCGCCGCGTCGCCGACGGAGAGCCGGAGTGGCACGAGACGGAAGCCGACATTTTCATTGTGGAATCGGGCACGGGGACTCTTTTGGTCGGGGGCACGCTCGTCGGCGGTGAGATCACCGCCCCTCATGAGAAGCGCAACGGAACCATCCAAGGCGGGGTTCGGCAGAAACTCGTCGCGGGAGACGTCGTGCGGATTCCCCCGCGAGTTCCACATCAAGTCTTGCTCGACGGCGGCAAAGAATTCACCTACCTTGTGGTCAAAGTGAAGGGGTATTAGTTGCGGGTTCGCTCCAGGTGATTTGCTAGGCCTCCGGCGCAGACCCCTGGACCACCAGCGCCATGGTCGCCGACGAGCCCGCTAGCGGCAATTGGAATTCCACCAGCCACAAGTCGCCGTCATCTGAATGAAAAACGGAAGGAAACGATTTCGGATGATCCTCGGGAGGCGCGAGACTCCAAACGGAAGGATGATTCGAACCAGTGGCCTTTCGGCTTAGGGGGATGGTCTGATCGATAGTTAGGGTTGCCGGGTCCTGATCAGCCGAAGCCGGTGAAGCCAGGACGAAATCGCGCTGGGGAGCTACGCCCATGTGATTGCCGTTGTCCGGCAGGAGCGCGTAGCGGAGCGTGTAGACGCCTGCTTTGATCTCTTGCTTGCGATAATCCTTTACGGGATTGGGGAAGCGAATCGCCCCCATCAGCGTGCCCGGCGCGAACTGCGGAAAGACCACGCCTAAAGACTGCGGAGCTTTGGCGTTTCCAGGAACTGCTTTGCCCAGCCAGAGGTCGCAAAGAGTGCCGCTAGGACCGGTAACACGAATGCCGCTGGCCGAAAGCTCATTGCGAACCGGTGCGGCTAATTCGTTCGGAGGAGCTTCGTTCAGGGCTTCGGCCTTGTAGTTTTGGGCGGCGGCGGGTCGAGCGGCGTACAGGCACAGGCTCAGGAAGAGTGAGAAGAGAAAAGTTCGCGAGGGGAAAGTTCTCATTCCGTGCGCACCTCTTTAGCGTCAGGGCCCAGGGGCCTGCATTTGCGCCCACTCTGCTTGGCTAGGAGAATACATTCGCCCGAGCCACCACTTCCGGAGAGACGCGAACTTTGCCGGCCTCTCGGGCGAATTTTTCTGGCGAAGACGGGCCTCGCAAACTAGGCCGATTCAGACCGCAAACGTCCCAATGAACGCACTCCGGCGGTTCGATTCGTTCCAGGTGCTGCCGAGATGGTTGCCACTATAGGAGGAGCGGGTGGCGACAGCGGGCATCGCGTGCGTCAAGTGTGAAACCAGCGGTTGGTAATAAACGGCCTCGTTGTGGCAGATCTCATCCGTGTCCGTGATTGCCCGTGTGCTGATCTCCGCAAGGTTACCGACCTGCAGCGAGGCTGTTCCGTGCTTGCTGGCATCGACCGTGAAGCGGATAGGCTGTGCTTCGGTGGCAACCACGGTGCTGAGAAGCTTACCGGCTTGCGCCTGGGCGAAGTTTACGAGCGCATCCCGTTGCGCTGTGTTGGCCCGCTGGTCCACGATCAGAACCGCCTTGGCGGGCAGAGGATTGCTGAAGGCATCGCCCAGCGTGGCGCTCGCGCGCACCACGGCAGCAACGCTTAAACCATCCAACGGAACGTTCTCCCACGTGCCCTTATCCACGTGCCAGGCGAGGACTGCTTCCTGGCCGGTCAGGTTGACTTCGGAATTCGCGAAGCACGGACCCGTATAAACGTCGGCGGTTCGCGACTCGATGTATTGACCCGACATGTGTCCTGCCGGCTGCGCCGCCCGCGCGCAACAGGGCAAAGCGGCCAAAGCTCCTGCGAGAAGCATTGCCGGTACGGCTCCGATGACTTTCATTGTGACTACCTCCCTTGATTGGCCTAATAAACTCGATTTAAATCATTCTCTCACTGCTGGGAGTTACTTCCAACCCAGAATCCACTGGTACGCGCTGATTCGAGCAAAGTAGTGTCCTAGGTTGTTTCGCAACAGGAACGTCCCGGTCGGCATTTCTCCGTGTTGGCAAAGCCTCCGTCGGGCCCGACTAGCGATTGCGTTTGTGCGCACCAGAAAGGTCCGGTCGGCATCGATGCAGCTTTTTCCTCCGGAGTAATGATGTCCATGCCGTTTGTGAGAACGTCGCTTCCTTCGTAAAACATTTTCTTCTCGCGCAAGCAATGGCACACGGTAGCGTTCTGAACGAGCTCGGTTAGGGTTGGCATGGCTACGCTTCTCCTTTCGCGGCGGCGAGCAACGCGCGTTTGACGGCCACCTTGGTGAGCTGAATCTTGTAACCGTTTTGACTCAGGGGCTTCGCGCCGCGCACGGCCGCTTCGCCAACGCTTGCTGCCGTGCTTTCGGTTATGGATTTTCCTTCGAGTTCCTTTTCTGCGTCGGGCGCTGGCCAAGGAATCGGCGCAACGTGGCCAAGCACTATACGTCCTTCCCTAACTTTGCCGCCTTCCAGTTTAACGGCAACCGCCGCAGCAGCGAGTGGCCAGTCGAGCGCGGTTTTGTGACGCACTTCATAGGTAGCGCTGCGAAAACCGCGGGAGGAAGCTGGAATCACGATATGAGTGAGCACTTCGTGCGGCTCGAGGACGTTCTCGCGCTCGCTGTCGGATTTGGGGATGATGAAAAATTCCGAAGCGCGCACTTCGCGTTTGCCTTTGCGGCCCTCCAACTGAAGCTTGGCGTCGAGTGCGATGAGCGCGGGAGCCAGGCTCGATGGATTTACGAAATAGGCGGGTCCGCTGTTGCCAAGGATGGCGTGGTAGCGGTTTTCGCCATCGCGTACCAACGAATGCCCGCTTTCGTCCATGGCAAGCAGGCCATAGCCGTTGCGGAAGTACCAACAACGCGGCCGCTGGCAGAGGTCGCCGCCGACGGTGCCCATGGCGCGAATCTGCGGACTGGTGATGCCTTCCGCGGCGTGCACAAGGGCAGGGAATTCAGAACGAATGGTTTTATCTGCGAGGAGTTCGTCCATCGTGACCAGCGCGCCGATGGTCACGCCTTCGGCATTCGAATGAATGCCGTCTAAGCCTTCGACGTTCTTGATATTCACGACGCGCTTTGGCGTGACGACGTACTCTTTCATCAGGCTGATTAAGTCTGTGCCGCCCGCCAGCACCGCGGCGTCATTCCAACTGGAGCCAAGCAGGCCAATGGCTTCGTGCTGTGTCGTTGGATGAGCGTATTCAAAGCGTTCCATCAGGCTACCGCTCCTTTCTCCAGCGCGCCGAGGACCTTATCGGGGGTGAGCGGGAGCGTGGGCACGCGCACGCCGATGGCGTTGGCTACAGCGTTCGAAATGGCGGCGCCGGGAGAAATCACCGGCGGCTCGCCGAGACCGATGACGCCGCGCTCGTCGAAGCCGCTGCCGGTCATCATATGAACGACAATCTCGCCGAAGTCGCCGATTCCTGCAAGTTTGTAGAACTCCATGTCGGCGTTGAGGCAACGGCCCGTTTGCTCGTCCATGATCTTGTGTTCGAAGAGCGAGTAGGTAATGCCCATGATGCAGGCGCCATACACCTGGCTCTCCGCGGTTTTCAAATCAATGATCAGGCCGCAATCCTGTACCGCAACCAGCTTGTCGACATACACTTGACCGGTCTCGGTATCCACGCTGACTTCCGCCATTTGCGCGCCGCCGACGCCGCTGGAAATCAGGTCGTTGCTGCGCTGGCCGACACCGGTGATAGGCGTTGTGCCGAGCTTGGCGCAGGCTTGCTTCCAGGAAATGGCTCTGCTGGGGTTGCCTATGACGCGAATCTTTCCATCCACCGCTTCCAGTTCCTCCGGTTTGGCATTCAGTGAGGGAGCAACCTTTTCAAGGAGCTGATTCAGTGCCGCGGTGGCGGCACGCCGCGTCGAGGAGCTAACGCCTCCAACCGTCGTGGAACCGCCCGACGCGCCATCGGCGGGATACTTCGAATCGCCAATGTTCACCTTTACGGCTTCCAGCGGCAATCCCATGGTTTCCGCGGTAACAATGCCAATCACCGTGCGCGTTCCTGTCCCTAGATCCTGCGAGCCCAGCGAGGCGGACAGCGAACCGTCGGGCTGAATAACGCAGTTGCAATTGCTGTCGTGGCCTCTACCGCCCCAGGTGTGAATGGAAACGCCCAAGCCTCTCTTTATGGAGCCCGGGGTTTTGTCACCGCGCGGATGCCACTTCTTTTTCCAATCCATCAATTCGGCAGCTTTTTCCAGTTCGGCCGAATACGTCTTAGAAAGCTGGCCGGTCATGTCGATATTTTTCTGCAGCATCTCGACCGGGTCCATGCCAAGCTTCGCGGCCAAGTCATCGAGCGCGGACATGGTAATCAAGCACATCTGGGGATGATTCGGCGCACGCCAGGCGCGAGCCGGACCTATGTTGGTCAGTACGGTAGTGTGCCGGATTCGGCGGTCGGGAATGCGAACGACGTAGGGGATGCTCGGAGCGCCGCCTTGCGCATCCGGGCCTCCCGTGCCCCAGGATTCGGACTGCCAGCCCGTCAGTGTGCCGTCCCTCTTTGCGCCCACTTTCACCTTCGCGTACATCGAAGGGCGCGCGCCTGCAGCCATCAATTCCTGATCGCGTTCGAGCATCAGCTTCACGGGGCGCCCAGTTTTCTTGGCAAGCCGTGCGCACGCGAGCCCCCAAGTGTCGGCTCCGAATTTGCTGCCAAAGCCGCCGCCCATGACCGGAGTGAGCACGCGCACTTTATCCGCGGAATCCGCGATCTTGGCGCGCACAAATTCCCCCGGTATGCCGCTTACATTCTGGGTGGAAGCATAAACTGTAAGATTGTCGCCATCCCATTCCGCTACTTGGCCGTGCGTTTCCAGGCAGCAGTGGGTGATAACAGGGACTCCGTACTCGCCTTCGCTGGTCACTTCTGCCTGCTGCAAGGCCTGGTCGGGATTGCCGTCGGTTTGTTCAGCGAGTTGCTTGGTGTGTTCACCGGCTTTTGAGGGCTCCACGTCGGAAACCAGGTGAGGAAGTTTTTCGTAGCGAACTTGAACGCGGCGAGCTGCATCGCGCGCCTGCTCCTCGGTTTCCGCGGCCACAGCGGCGACTTCGTGCCCGGCCCAGAAAACTTCTTTCCCGGGCTCCGTAATAATGTCGATGGCTTTCACGCCGGGCATTTTTTCTGCTGCGCTGGTATCAATGCTCACGACTTTGGCGTGGGCGTACGGCGAGAAAACCATCTTGGCGTGGAGCATGTTCGGGCGATTCATGTCATAGCTGTACTTGATGCGGCCCGAAGACTTCCACGGTCCGTCCAGGCGCGCGATGCGCCTGCCGATCAAGTTGCATTTGTCAGTGGGAGGCCAATGATAGTCAGCCATCAGGCGCGCCCTCCTTTCATAGACATTGCCGCTTGCACGACCGCGTTTCGAACGCCCATATATGTTCCGCAGCGGCAGAGGTTGCCGCCAAGCGCCTGCTTTACTTCTTCAATCGTGGGATTGTGGTGCGTCTCAAGATACGCCGTACAAGACATGACGAAACCCGGGGTGCAGAAGCCGCACTGTTGCGCATCGTTTTCAACAAACGACGCCGAAACAGGGTGCAGCTTGCCTTCCGGAGCCAAACCTTCGATCGTGCGAATCTCCGCTCCCGGTTTTCCATCGCGGTCGGCCACTTCAATCGCCAGGACGCTGCAGGAATAAACCGGCTTCTTATTCACGATGACCGTGCACGCGCCGCAAGTGCCGCGGTCGCAAACTTTTTTCGCTCCGGTTAGGTCGAGATGGTTGCGCAGGGCATCGAGCAAAGTAACCCGCGGTTCCAGAGTCACTCTTTTCGCTTCGCCGTTGATGCGCAGCGTCATTGGCACCGGCCCCGGACCAATTACTTTGCCGGAGCCAACCGCCTCGTCTGGCACCGTGGTGGTTGCGGCGGTAGCCAACTGGCGCCCTGCAAGGACCTGAGCCGTAGCGGCAACGCCGGTTCCGCCGACTAGCTTGACGAATTCACGTCTTCGCAGAGCGTGTTTGTTCCCGTTCTCATTTGGCGGGATACTCCCAGGGGCATTGGGGTCCTTTTCTTTGGCCATGCGCTGACCTCCCGAGTGTTTTCAAGAGATGCCGAAACGACAATTCGGGGCCGAGTGTGGGGGCGTTTCGCAGGCGCCAGCGGTCTTCTGCTGACGTTAGACAACAACCGTGTCCCGAGATGCCAAACACTCCTTGTGTCTGGCTTGCTCGGACAGCAGCACTTTTTCAAAGCTACTCCGCGCTGCGCTCAAGATAATAGGGGGCAAAGCCAGCCTCGTCAAATTGAAAATCCTGAATCGTCTGTTTAGCTTTGCTAAAGGGTGTTTTTTTTTGAGCCCCGTTCGACTAAGCGGCGCCCGGCCCGACCGCTACAACAAAATAAATGGCGGGTGTCGGGCCGACGTTCTTGATGCCGTGCTCATCGTTGGAACTTACAAACCCCACCGATCCCGGGCCCAGGCGGGAGGTCGTGTTGTTCACTGTGATATCCACGGTGCCTTCGCGAATGAGCCACATCTCGGAATGAGCATGATGATGCGGCGGGTGCGGCGCAGCGCCGGGCGGCAACGTGGTTTCGTGAACCTCCAGCGATTCCCCGGTGCCCAGCTTCCCCTTCAGCACCGCTCGAGTGGCTGCGGTGCTCGACGTGTGAAGAGGCATTTTGTCGAACGGATACATCGCAGAAGGGAGGGAATTCCCCTGCTCTGATGGAGTTCCTGCAACGAGTACGGGAAGAAGGGTAGAGGGGAGGAGGAAACACATTTCGCGGCGCGTTAAAGACATTCTTGCCTCCTTGAGTTTGCTGGCGGAAGCGGGACGGATAGGAATTATGCTTAGCGGCCTGCTCTTCTCACTCCAACCTTTTCGCCATCGATTCCAAGCTCGATGTAAATGGGCGCGCTGCTTCGGCTTTTCTGTTCGGACGAGTCAGCGTCACACGAGCTATGACTCGAGTGCGCCAGCCTCCTGTAACTCCTTTTTCATCCCCGCCCAGCTCTCGCCTGTAGATTCCTCCGGTGTGCCCGCGCCGCGCCAATGAGTTTCCAGGCTCACGGCGAAATGGTAGCCGTCGCGCTTCAGCGCTTTGAATTGGCCTACCCAATCGATCATGCCCCCGCCCATCGGCGCCCAAGCGTACTTGCCGTCCGGCTTCTTTACAGAATCCTTGCAGTGGCAATGGCCGATGCGGTCTTTCGGCAGCAGATTATAGCCATCGGGATACGGAATTTCGCCGCGCTCTGAGGCATTTCCCGGATCCCAGTTCAGCATTAAATAAGGAGATTTAACTTCGCCGAGAACTTTGGCTGCCTCGGCCCCTGTGGCCGTGTTGCAGGAAGGTTCGTTTTCGAGGACAAGCAGCACGTTCTTCTTGCCCGCCGTGTTGGCGGCGTCCAGCAACTTCTCATTGATCGCCGCACGGTAGGGGGCTTGGTCGTCCAGGCGCCAGAAGTCGAAGCACCGCACGCGATCCGTGTTGAAGGCTTTGGCCAGCTCGATGCTGCGCTCAAGCACTTCGCCCTGCTGTTTGAATGTGAAGTCCGCGTTGAATTGATCGCGTTTGGGACTGAATTTTGACTTAGGTGCATCCGGCCAATCCACTTTAAAAAGCGGGCTGGCAATATCCGTGACGCGCAGCTTGTGTTTCTCCAGGATACTCCGCGCCTCGGCAATTTCTTTCGCGTCCAGGCTCAAAATGTTCTTGTTCCACATGCCGCGCAGTTCGATCCAGTCCATGCCGTATTCTTTTGCTGCGATTTCACAAGCCCTGCCGAAGTCCTGGGTAATTTCGTCGTTAATGACCGCAACACGAAAGGGCGACTTCATATGGTCACCCCGATTTTCTCTTCCAGATATTTTTGGCTGATTTCCGCGCATTCTTTGGGCGTGCGGCGCTTGTCCGGTACGGCATCGAGCTCAACGACGGCCCAGCCGCGAAAATTGACCTTGTGTAAGGCGTCAAACACCGCCGGGAGGTCCACGCGCCCGCGGCCTAGTTCGACGAAACGATAGTTGCGCTTCGGGTCCGCGGCGTTGGGCAGCGATTCGACATCCTTAATATGCAAGAACAGCAGGCGATCGTGGTATTTCTCGACGGCCTTGGCGGGATCGCCGCCGCCTTGGAAGTAATGCGCCACGTCAAGTTCCAGCTTGACGTAGCGCGGGTCCGCCGCCTCCAGGATTTGATCCACTTCTTCAGGACTTTGTCCGAGAGTGCCCATGTGGTTGTGGTAGCCGACCGTGACTCCCAGGTCGGCGGTGCGCTTGCCAATTTCCGTGATCAATCTACCCAAACGCACGAAATCGGCTGGCGTGACCGCGCGGTCCTTGGGACGCTGGTCGGTGACTTGAAGATAGAGCCCTCCCACATCCTGCACAAATTTCGCATGGGAAATGTGCTTGGCGATTTCCTCGGCCTCGACTGCAGGATCAATGCGCACGCTGCCGCTGGAAAGCGCGACCATTTTCAAATGATGCTTTTCGAGCAAGCCGCGCAACTCCGCAGGGCTGGCAAATTCCTCGATAGCATTGGCGCGCAGCTGAATCCCGGGAAAACCCAAGGACGAAATGTCGTCGATTGCCTGGCGGTCATTCCCATTCCAAGTGATGGATGCGTATCCAAAATGAATTTCGCCGGGCGCAGGCGAAATCGGTGTGTCGAAGTACGATAAATCTATATGTGGGTAAAGAGGTTCGGCCGCGAGCAGAGGAGCGCGCCAGGAAGGAAAAGAGGCGAACGTCGTTGCCGCCGTGGCTGCTCCTATACCAAACAAAAAGTTACGACGCGGCATGCGATGCTGCATGACTATTTCTCCCTCAGGTGTTCCCTACTTTTAAGAGGCTGGTCTATCCCGATTTCGATTTCTACTTACTGGCCGACGATTTTTCTAGGCCCACCTGCATGGCGTTAGAAGGTAAGCCTGCCTCCAAAATAGATGTTGCGGGCGCCGCCGACGGTCGATGTCACGCGCCCGAAGTTGGCGTCGCCCAACGTCACGTTGGGATTGCTGAATTGCGGCATGTTTGTGGCGCTGAACCAATCGGTCCGAAATTCAAAGTTGAACCGCTCCGTAAGCCGGAAGACCTTGGCCAAGGAGGAGTCCAAATTGAAGAAGTTGGGACCCGACAGAATGTAACGTCCCACGTTGCCGAAGAAGGTTCCGCCGGGGTCCTGAAAGACGGAGGTATCAAACCAGAGCTGCGTGTCGACTCCCTTTGGCTCGGCAATCGGGCCGGTCACATTGGGAGACTGATGGTTTCCCGGGGTGTTGATGGTCTTGCAGGTACAGTTAAAATTGAAGGGAGTTCCGGTCATGAAGGTCACAACGTTGCTGAAGCGCCAACCGCCAAAAACGGCATTCAGCGGCCCGCCGCGAATCCAGCGACGCCCTTTTCCGAACGGAAGGTCCCAGATGTAGCTTTGCACAAACATGTGTGTGCGGTCGAAGTCGGTCCGCGCATAGTTCCTGCGGAAGTTGATGTAGTAATCGATGCCGTTGGAGTTTTCTCCGCTCTCTTCGATGTACCCGAGCGCTTTACCATACGTGTAAGAGGTAGTCAAAATGAACCCACTCCCGACTCGGCGGTCGAATGTCACCTGAAGAGCATTGTAGTCGGAGGTTGCGGCGGCAAAACGTTCCGTGGTATCTGCCGTACGGCAAGTCGTTGTCCCGGGGACGCAGAAACCGTGGAGCGGCTGGCCGGCTGGTCCCGCGCCAAACTGAGCAGGGTTCGAGATGGCATTCAGGTTGTACTGAATGGGAGCGTGCACTCCGCGGTTTCCTACGTAGCCAACGCCCAGAGTGAATTTTCCCGGCAAAGCCCGTTGATAGGTGAGATTCCAGGACTGGATGTAGGGATCGAGATAGTGAAGGTTAATCACGTCGTAGCTCTGGTTGATGAGCAGGGCCGTGTTCGCCGGAATGATGCCACTGGCAGGAATCGTAGCCGGTAGCGGCGGCGGAAATCCATTGGCAAATGTCGACGCAGTTTGCGTTCCATCGGGGAGGGTGACGATGGCCGGGCCAAATCCCGACAAACTGCCGAAAGAGTTGTTCTGCTTCACCGGGAAATCATACGCGTAGGTATTGTCCGGGAAGGGCTCATAGCTGATGCCAACTCCGGCGCGCACGACGTCTTTGCTCGTGAATTGATACGCCAAGCCAAGGCGAGGGGCAAAGTCCTTGTAGTTCTTCTGCATGCCCAAATCCAGAGGATTGCCGCCAACGCCCGCCACCACGAGATTGTTGGTGGTCGGATCGTAGTTGGAGAACCCTCCAGGAAAATGAGGCGTTCCGGGTGGATAAAATTCCCAGCGCACACCAAGATTCAGGGTCAACTTGGGCCTCACCTGCCACTTATCGTTGGCGTAGGCGAAAACTTGCCATTCCCGATAGGCGGGAAAGACGATGGCTAGATCGCGCCCTACTTGCCCTGGAACACCGAGCACAAAGCTGGCAAAGCTGTTGGCAAAGCCCACCTTGGGTGCGCCCGTACCGTTCAATCCCGTTGTGTTAGGACCAAAGCTCCAAGCGCCACGCGGGCTGAAAGTCTGCTCTTGTAACAGATCGTCACGGATGCGGATCAGATTGCCGCCCCATTTGATCGTGTGATTGCCGATCACCTTGTTCCAGTTACTGACAAGATCCAAATCGGTTTCCGCGCGAACCCAGGGAAGACTCGCTGAGTAACCCACCATGGGATTGGAAATAGTGGCGCCGGATGATCCGTTGGTCCCCTGATTGATGAAAATTCCCGTTAGTCCGCTTTCAAATGGGCCCACGTTTACACCGGGAATGCCGAGATTGGTTGAGGCGTTGGTGCCGTAGTCAATCTGCTGGGCTGTGTTGCGGTAACGGTTCAGCCCGATGCGGTTCTGCACAATAAACGAGGGGGAGAAAATGTGGTCCCAGTTAATGGCCACTGAGTACGTTTTGTCCGTTCCATTTCCTTGAAACCCTCCGCCAACAGGCCCGCCAGCAATGCCGTATGCAGGAGCCTGAAAAGTAGTGGGATTCATGTATCCGAGATGACCCGAAATATGGTCGTTCTTGCCCTGGTAGTGGTCGATTTTGACGTCAATGTCATTGTTATCTTGGCTGAATGCAGTGTGCTCCAGGTAATTGTTTGAATACTTGGCAGTGCCCGAAGCCGTGAGATTGTTGTTGGCGGGCGGGAGCATGTTCGTTATCTTGAGGGCGATCGGGTCGATGCGGTTGAAAGGAATGATATTTGGGCAGTTGCCAGCGTTGTAGCCCGGGGTAGTGGGCGTGCACGCTGCGTTGTAATTGGGGCTCGAGGGATTGGAGGAAGCGACGAACTGCGTGCGCCCGGTCCCACAGAGCTTTGCATTACCTCCGGGAAGGCAATCCACAGTGTCGCCTGTCGCTGGGTCAAAAATCTCAGTCAGCGCCGGATCGCTGAAATCCCCGACGCGCTCGGCAGCCGTCGGGACGCTGAACTGTTGAAATTGCGCCTGATGATTCGTTGTTCTGAGGTAGTCCACGAAGAAGAAAGTCTTGCCCTTGAAAATCGGACCACCCAAATTTCCTCCCCAGTAGTTGTACACCGAGTGAGGCTTGTGAAATGGCGCCCCGTTGGCGCCGCGATCGAAAAAGCTTTTGGCGTTGAGCCCATCGTCATTATGGAAGTCGTAGGCGGTCCCATGAAAATCGTTAGTCCCCGACTTGTAGATGACGTTGACCACCGCCCCCAGAGCCGTTCCTTGCTCCGCGTCGTAATTGCTCGTGAGGACCTTCACCTCTTGAATGGCCTCAATTGGTGGAACGTAAACCTGCAGCAGTCCGGTGCGCTCGTTGTCATTCACACCTTCGATTTGGAAATTGTTGCTCAAGCTCGAGGTGCCGTTGACTTCACTGTTGCGGCTGCCCTGAGGGTTGAAGAAGACGGAATGGTTGAAGTCAGCCTTCGTCGCACCGGGAATCAGGTCCATAAGATTCTGGAAATTTCGCCCGTTAGCCACCGGCAAGTCCTCCGCCTGAGTGGCGGCGAGGTCTGCCCCGGTCTGCGCGCTATCGGTCTGCAGCGGGGGAAGGGTAGCTTCCACAGTTATCGTCTCGTTGACGGACCCCGGTTGCAGAGTGAGATCGACGTGAGCCGTAGTGCTCACCGAAAGTTCCACATTGGCTCGCACCACAGTCTTGAAGCCGGTCTTTTCTGCCGTCACCTTATAAACGCCCGGCGGCACATCCGGAAAAGAGTAAAAGCCGCTGTCGTTGGTCGTTGCCGAGCGGCTCACGTTTTGATTTTGCTCTGTGATGGTAACCTTGGCGCCAGACACGGCCGCTCCGGTCGAATCAGTGATCGTGCCGAGAAAGGCGCCATTCACCGCCTGGCCCATGACCTGAGCGGCGCTCATCGCCAGGATTAGACCGAGCACGATTACCGCCCCGACCTGTCCGAAGCTACCCAGGCTCTTTCCGGCGTTGGCGTGACACTCCGGACTTTCTTTCTGGAATTTCCCTGTATTCTCCTCAAATAAGGGCCTGCTAAAAAGGTTGCTCATGCCCCCCACTCACCGCCAAAAAACTTCTCCTCAAAAAACCCTTGGAACTGGTTCCAAAACATAACCGCGCGTCACGCTAGGTGTCAAGTCAGAAGTTCAAAGAATCATGCTCAGAAAAGCCAATGGAAGAGATTTATCGGCGCTAGTGCTCCTAAGCGAACCAAGCGAAAATGATGGCTTGCGCTTGCTTGTGCCTTGCCGATGAGTTTCCCTGGAGCCAAGAGCTGAGCCCGGAGTCACTTCGGTTAGGGGCGCTGCGGCAGACTGACCTGCCGGACCCGCGTGCCGTCCTGTCAGCGCTGACGACATCGGCTAACATGCAGATTCTACACATGTTGTGAAGCCATTTGCGCTTACTGTACCATCCCAGAAGGCCGATTTGCCTGTTTGGTCTAGCCCCGCGGCGCGGAAATAGGGAAACAAAATTAAGTGCTGTGGCGTGGTACAGAGAAGTGCGGGAAGGAGGTCGACGGCCTTGCCGTCATCAGGTGTGCTACACTCTCCGGCATAGTTAACCCGGGGATTCCCGCAAAGTCGAGGAACGATGCCAAAGGCCCAAAATGCAAACGCCGTCGTGGAAGCAGTTCCAAAGAAAACGACAATTCGAGAGGTAGCGCGGGCTGCGGGAGTGGGCATAGGAACCATCTCGCGCGTGCTGAATGCGAGCTCTCAAGTCAGCCGCGAAACTCGTGCACGCGTGCTCGAAGCCATCCGGCGTCTGGGGTTTCGCCCCAACGCCCAGGCCCGGCGCATCCTCAAGCGCCGCTCGGAAATTGTTTGCTTCCTCTTGAGCAATCGCGATTTTCTTCACCCATTTCACGCGCGCATTCTCCAGGGAGTGGAATCTTACGCCAGCACGCTGAAACATCATGTGCTGTTTGCCGTTCTCCACTACTCACCGCGAATAACTCCCGAGAAGATCGATCTGCCTGCGGTTCTTCAGGAGCATGGGCTGATTGATGGTATCATCCTGGCCGGCACCATCTACCCGAATCTTCTCCGAAGGATCGAATCCATCCGTATGCCCTTCGTGGCCTTTAGCAACAATGTGGTTGGAATGGACGGAGGCCAACAGTACGACCAGGTGGGGTTCGACGACTTTAATGGAACGCTGCAGGCCACGCGCTACCTGATCGAGCAGGGGCACCGCCTCATCGACTTCGCCGGAGACATGTCCTTCCCGTGGATTCAACGCCGCTTCGAGGGCTACCGCCAGGCAATGCGGGAGAACAAGCTCAAGCCTATCTCCATCACCATTCGAAATTCGGACGGCTTCGTGGATTTCGGCCAAAAGAGCGCGCGCCGAATCTTGTCGCGTCCGTCGCGGCCCAGTGCAGTGGTAGCCGGAAACGATGAAACGGCCTATGGGCTTTGGCTGTCTTTGCGTCGTCAGGGACTCAAGGTGCCGGAAGAAGTCAGTTTGGTAGGTTTCGACGACCGCGAAGAAGCCGTCCTGATGGACCCGCCGCTCTCGACAGTTCGCGTTCACAAAGAGGAGATCGGCGAAACGTGCATGAAAATGCTTCTCGAGCGCTTACATCATCCACAAATGGCCTTCAGCCAGCGAATTCTGCCTACCGAATTTGTGGTGCGTGAAACCGTCCGTAAACTCTGAAACGGCTTCTCTTTGGAACGAAGATCAGAAAACCGATTCTCACACGTTTGCGGACTTCTGCCCGCCGCGCGCGGCGCAATAGATGGCTTCGACCAAGGCGATACTGCGGCGCCCTTCACGGCCGTCGCAAGCCGGCCTCGAGTTTTTCTGCATGGCGGAAAGAAAATCTTCAATAACTGCCTGATGGCCTCGAAAATCATTGACCACCGCGGATGAAGCGCTCTGGTTCTCGTCACGCGGCGCAATCCCCGCGGTTTCACCGGCGCGTTCGCGCAAATCGGCAGCAACGATTTGGTCGTGTTCGAGGATAACCGTGCCTTGCGTGCCCGTAATCTCCACGCGGCGCGGATATCCAGGATAAGCGGCCGTCGTCGCGTGAAACAGTCCAAGCGCGCCGTTCGCGAATTCCAGAATCGCCGTAGCCGTGTCCTCGGCTTCGATTTTATGGAGCTGCGTAGCCGTCTGCGCCTGGACTCGTGACACGTCGCCCAACAGCCACAAAAGTAGGTCGAGGGTGTGAACCCCTTGGTTGACGACTGCCCCTCCGCCGTCGAGCGCCAGCGTGCCGCGCCAGCGCGAATTTGCATAATATTCCGGCGGTCGGTACCACTTCACGCGCGCATCCACCAGCAGCGGTTTGCCCAGCACACCGCGATCGATCCAATCCTTCAGTTTGCGGATGTGCGGCTTCATCCGGTCTTGAAAAATCACTCCGAGCTTCACGCCGGCTCGCTCCGCCGCTTCGATGAGTTCGTCGGCGCGGCTCGTGCTGATATCAATAGGCTTTTCCGTCAAAACATGCATACCTTGCTTGGCCGCCGCGATGCCTTGCGTAGCGTGGAGGCCCGAAGGGCTCCCGAGGATCACGAGATCCATCGGTCGGTGCGCGAGAAAAGCGGAGAAGTCCGCGTACGGCGTGCCGCCGTGTTCGCGGCACAGCCGCTTCACTTTTTCCAGGTTGCTGCCATACACCGCAGCAATCTCAACACCCGGAATCATACGCGCCGCCCGAATGTGCGTCTCTGTGATATTTCCTCCGCCGATGAGCCCGATATGCATGGTCATAGGATGAATGCATTAAAGCACGGCGCCGTCCGGGCACAAAATTTCTCTGACGACTCCTGCGCTATTTCTCTAATGGCGCCTACGTTGAGCGCAACTGAAGGCTCATTTCACTTTTTTGAGTTTGACACCCCAGGAGACGTCTTCTATATTCGCGAACGTTGACGCTTTTTTGTTACTCCTGACGATTCGCATTGCGCATTTTTCTGAGTTGACGTTGTGCTAATTTTTAGTTTCGAAAGGATTGCTGCGGAAGCCCCGCCCCGCGCCAAGAACGCGCTCCCATGTCAGCCACTTCCGTTAAGTCGCCAAATCGCAAACTAACGAGCCGCAAAAATGGTTCGTTTTCCGACCGCCGCCTGAAGCCCGCGGAAATTGCCCGCGAAGTGCAAGATGTGCTCGAGTCTACCCAGGTTATCGATATTCATACCCATCTGTTCTCGCCCCCGTTTGGCAAGATCGGTTTGTGGGGAATCGACGAACTTCTGACCTACCACTATCTGGAAGCCGAGTTCTTCCGCAGTTCGGACACTACGCCGGAGGAATACTGGAAGCTCTCAAAAGCCCAGCGCGCCGACGCCATCTGGAAAGCTCTATTCGTCGAAAACAGTCCTGTTTCTGAATCCACTCGCGGGGTAGTTGCAGTTTTGCAGGCTTTTGGTTTGCCGACCGACGCTGCAGGGTTGTCCGAAGCGCGACGTTTTTTTCAGGCGCAATCGATCGAGTCGCACATCCGCAAAGTTCTGAAGATGGCGGGGGTAAGCGATGTGGTGATGACCAACGATCCGCTCGATCCACAGGAGCGCCCGGTTTGGACGGGTGCCGGCCAGAACGATCCTCAGTTTCACGCCGTTCTGCGGCTCGACCGCGTCCTGTGCGCTTGGCCGGACCACTGGCAACAGCTGGCTAGAGAAGGCTACGCCGTCGACGAGGACGCTTCGGGCAAGTCCGTTGCGGAAGTCCGCCGGTTCCTTGCCGACTGGCACAAGCGCATGCGCCCCCTGTACATGGCGGTCTCCCTCACCGACGCATTTCAATTCCCGGAGGAGAGCATCACCGGCAAATTGTTGAGCGAAGCGGTTCTGCCAACTTGTCGCGAGTTGGATCTGCCCATGTCCTTGATGATTGGCGTCCGGCGACAGGTCAATCCCAGGCTGCGTCTTGCCGGTGACGCCGTGGGCAAGGCAGACATGCGTGCTGTCGAGAATCTTTGCCGCAGCTTTCCGGACAATCGCTTCCTGGTGAGCGTACTCAGCCGCGAGAATCAGCACGAACTTGCGGTTTACGCGCGAAAATTCAATAACTTGATGCCGTTCGGCTGCTGGTGGTTCCTGAACAATCCTTCGATCGTCGAAGAAATCACCCGAGAGCGGATCGAACTGCTGGGAACCAGTTTTATTCCACAGCATTCCGACGCGCGCGTCCTGGAGCAGGTGATCTACAAGTGGCACAACACGCGGCGCACGCTTGCGCCTATCCTTGCAAATTCCTATCAATTGCTTAACGCCGACGGGGGCGAAATTACCCGGCAGAAAATTCAGAGAGACGTGAACCGCCTCTTCCGCGCTAACGGTGAGAAATGGACGGGGATGCGCGGCAACTGAATCTGTGTCCCGGCAACATCATTCTTGCGCGGCCAGGACCCCGCGGAGAAAAGCCGCAATGGCTTCCGTCAGCTTGCGCGGACTCTCCGTGTGAACCATCGCCAGCGCCACCTTTCGTTTTATCCGATGCCCTTCGACGCGAAACTTCTGAAAGAAATGCGACCGTCCGCGCAGAGCGTGTTCGGGAAGAATGGAATAGCCGAAGCCTGATTCCACAAGCCGCTTGATGGCTTCGGTATCGTCCGCTTCCATCTGGACGTTGGGCAGCACGCCAATCTCTTTGAAGAATCCATCGATGGCGCGCCTCACATTGCTGGGCTTTGGGTAAAGCAGGAACGGCACGTTGGCAAGTTCGGCGGCGCGCAACGTGCCGAGATGACTGCTGGCCGTCTTTTTGGTCGATGGACGGACGACCAAGAGTTCTTCGTCGAACAGCGGCATGATTTGGAGGTTGTCTTCAGGAACCGGGAGCGTAATGAGCGCCAGGTCGAAGCGGCGGTCGTGCAAACCCGCTACCATCTCCTCCGTCACGCCTACGGTGACGCGGATCTGGGCGTTGGGGAAGCGGCTGCGCAATTGCCGGAGGGGCCGGCCGAGCTGGTAGATGAGCGTTGTGACGCCGGTTGCCAAGTGAAACGGGCGGCTATCCTTGGTGACGTCGTTCTCGAATTCCTGCTGGATGTGACCCATCAGCTTGACGACTTCCTTGGCGCGTTCCGCAAGCCGAAACGCTGCAGGCGTGGGAATCAACCGTTTTCCCCGGCGCACGAAAAGCTCGGTGTGCAGCTCTTCGGCCAGGTTATGAAGCTGAAGGCTTACGGCTCCTGGAGATAAATGAACTTTCTCGGCCGCGCGCGTCATGCTGGGCGAGTCCATCACCGCAAGAAACAGCTCGAGCTGATGGACATCCATCGATACTCTCCAAAAGACTTACCTTGGACACCGGCGATCGCTTTCGCCGGGGGTCAAAAATGAGCAAGAGAAACGCAATCCCTTGATGGCGTGGCGATTCTACACTGCTCAGAAGCGCCACCGTCAAGCTTATGGCCCGCGCTCCGGCGCGCGGCACTCTGTCTTGTCGCCTATTGTTTTTCGGACTCAGCGATCAGCTTCCGGTAAACGGCTCGCGCATGATCATAAGCCTGGCGGGCGTCCGGCAGCTCTCGCGCTGAGATTTTAGGCGCCTTTTGTGTCCAGCATTGGTCTACAGCCGCCAGGCACCACTCCGCGCTGGCACCTAGCGGTCGCATCGGCTGGCCATTTACAATCACAAAAATCGGATTGGTATGCGACGACGGAAGAATTCGTGCCGCGATCCAACTGCTGCGCTCGATCGGCACTTCAAATTCGAGTTCACGCACTTGCCCGTCAGCCACAAGGTTTTTCCGCGCCACGGGTTTCCCATCCACCACAATTTCCACCGCCACTTCACGCGTATTTCCGATGCGGGCTCGTTCAATGTGCCAGTAAGGTCGCTGCGAGTACGGCCGCGCACGGATAACCGCACCCGGTGGTTGGAAAACATCGTCACCGGGCGTGTTTGAAATCCCCAGCATAGATGCGGAGGGCTGATCCACCGAAGGCTCAAGGTACGCTCCAGCCTTCAAGGTAACGTGGACATTGCCGCTAGCGGGCATTTCCACTTCACTCCCTTGAGTTCCCACTTCAACACCGTTCACGCGGAAATCCATCAAGTGGCTTCGACCGTCGGAAACGTAGCTCCGCCCGCTGCGCACGGCCTCGAGCCATTTTGCGTAGGTAAGCTCGCCGTCCACTTTGGCGTAGACGCGTCCCTGCCCGACGCGGCTGTCGGTGATGCACGGGAAATCGGTCTCGCCCGACACACGCGTGCGGAAGCCCACATTCAATGTGTGATACCAGATGTTCAACTCCCAAACATAAGGGGTATCCATCGTGGAAATGAAGTCCACTGTATCCGGGTAAGTGACATCCACGATGTACTCGTTCGCTCCAATTCCGTCGAACCCCGGGGTCTCATAATTCGGCAGTTCGGAGGATTTCACTTCCAGGCCCCAGCCCGAATGCGCAAATCCCACCACGGCTTTTTGTGATTTTCCCCAGCGAAGAATGGGCAGGTCCCAGGTCGGCCAATCTTCGATGCGCTTCGTCCCCGGATAATCCTGTTCGGACAAGCCAAGCAACACCAGATGTCCCGCATGGCTCGAGGGGAAGCCCGAAACCTCCAGGTCGTAATGCATCAGCTCATTTGGCCTGGATTGAGGATCGTCTTTCCCGGTGAAGAATTTCTTCTGGTAGTAATAGCAGGGTCCCCAGGTCAGCACACAGCTCACATTCAATTTTTCTCCCTGGACTTGCCGGGCCATGTCCTCGGGCCCCACGCCTTGTGTGGGATCCTGATAGTGCGAGCAGCCTGCTGCGTGCACGTGGTGATCTCCGGAATACCATCCATACTTGGAGGGATCGATCCATCGCTGCATTTGGAACTCGAGTCGGTTTCCATCCCGCTCCGTCATTTCCACGCGCTTGGTTTCTGGCAGATATTCCGGGCCGAGCGAGCACGTCACCGTGTAGCTTCCTTTTGCCAGCGCTACAGAATCGCCGTTGTGCCGGTAAACCTGTGGCTGAAAGAAGAAATCGGGTTTAAGTCTCTTCGATGGATTGGGGTAAATCCGCCCCTGGGCATCCCGAATCGTGAATGCGGCAATCGTCGGAAGGTTGTTTTCGTCCAGAACACCCAGCCGCAGCTGGTTCGCGGGCAGAATCCTAAAGAGCACCGTCGCTTCGTTTCGGAAGCCGATGTCTTGCGTCCCCTGGCCCACGTTAAAGCTTAATTTCGCGGAACGCTCTCCCGCGTCCCGGCTGGAAATCGAAAGAATCCGGTACTCCACTCCGAGCCCGGAAAGGCGTTCTGACATGGGATTTTTGTCATACAAAGAAATGTCGGCCCATCGCTGCTTAATGTCCTCCGGCGTGAGCTTGGCCGGGGGCTCCGCACTGGAATCCGATGGGGTGTAAACCGCTCCGCTATTTTCACTTTGCACCTGCAACTTTGCGGTCACTCCCGCACCGTTCAACACCTTGACGAGAAAGAGGCGCGTGCCATCCTGCTCCAGTTCCGGTTTCGCCGCTCCCACGTCTACTTTCACCCGGCTCTCGGCATTGATCGTCACGATGAACAGCGCATATTGGTCCAGCACTCTCTCCAGTTCCGCGACAGCGGCCGCCTCATCCGCTTCTCCCATCGCTGTATTGATGCGCTGCGCGTCCGCCCCCAGTAGCGGTTGGCCCAAGAAGCTCAGTGCCTCTTGAACCTGGCGAATCTGCTGTGCCAGGGGCTGCAAGGCAATCCTGGGCGTTTGCTCTGCGTTCTGGGCCATGGTGTTCGGCGCAAAGACAAGCGGAAGCGGCAAGAAAACGGAAGCGACGCTTAGCGCAGCAAAAAGTTTCATCGGGGAGATCCTTCCTCGGGAAGCATGGTTAGCGGGCCCTCAGAGATAGCGAAGAACTTATCCTACTCCACGATTCCTTGGGAAGTGCACAACGCGCTACCTAGACGCACGCGGCCATTAGGTACGGACAAGTCGGCAGTTGCATCCATGTCTAGCCTGTAGCAAGCAGTACGGCTAGAATGAGCAACGAGAGGCTATCGGTCAAATGCCCATGAAGCTAACAACGCAAAGCCGGGTTTTGCAGCTCGACCCGCGCGATAACGTGCTCGTGGCCCTCACTGATTTGCGCAAAGGCGAGAACGTCAGTTTTTCAGCAAAAGCCTACCTTCTGTCGGCCGACGTTCCCGCCAAACACAAATTCGTCACGCAAGACCTACCCGCTGGCGGCGACATCGTCATGTACGGTGTGCTTGTGGGCAAAGCTACGCGCGCTCTGCGGGCAGGCGACTTGCTTTCCACGCGCAACATCCGCCATGCTGCCGCCGCGTTCCAGGAAGCCGACAAAGTCAGCGGTTCTTGGACTCCGCCTGATGTCTCGGCATGGCGGAAGAAGGCCTTCGCTGGTTACCACAGAGCCGACGGTCAAGTCGGCACGCGAAATTATTGGCTTGTTGTGCCGCTCGTTTTCTGCGAAAACCGCAATCTCGCCGTTTTGAAGCAAGCCTTCGAGGAAGAACTCGGCTTCGCCGCGCCGCAAGTCTATCGCCGCGAAGTGGGCGAACTCGTTCGCCTCTATCGCGAAGGAAAAAGTGACGAGCTGAAGTCATTCTCCTTCAGCGCAATGCCGCCGGGAACGCCTTCCCCGAGAGTGTTCCGCAATGTCGACGGCATCAAATTTCTGGTGCACGAAGGCGGCTGCGGCGGCACGCGCGAAGATTCCAATAACCTCTGCGGGTTGCTGGCGGGATACATTCATCATCCGAATGTTGCTGGCGCTACCGTTCTCAGCTTAGGTTGCCAGCATGCGCAGATTCCGATCCTTCAGGAGCAAATCAAGCTTCGCGACCCAAATTTCCATAAGCCGCTTCTGATTTTCGAGCAGCAAAAAAGTCCCTCGGAATCGGCGATGCTTTCGCGGGCCATCCGTGAAACGTTTCTCGGCCTGGTCGAAGCCGACAAAGTGGAGCGCAAACCCGCGCCTTTGTCGCAACTCACGCTTGGGCTCAAATGCGGCGGCTCGGACGGTTTTTCCGGCCTCTCCGCGAACCCGGCCATTGGCCACACCGCCGATTTGCTCGTGGCGCTGGGCGGCCGGGGAATTCTTTCCGAGTTTCCCGAGCTCTGCGGCGTAGAACAGGAGCTAATCGACCGCTGCGTTCGGAAGCAGGTTGCAGGTCGCTTCGTCCAGCTCATGCGCGACTACGCTGCTCGGGCAAAGGCCGTTCGCTCCGGCTTCGAAATGAATCCTTCTCCGGGAAACATTCGCGACGGTTTGCTTACCGACGCGATGAAATCTGCCGGTGCTGCAAAGAAAGGCGGAACGTCGCCCGTCACGGCGGTTCTCGACTACCCCGAATATTCCAGCGAGCCCGGACTCCATCTGCAATGCACGCCCGGCAATGACGTCGAGTGCGTGACCGCCCAGGTCGGTGCCGGCGCGAACGTGGTTCTATTCACTACAGGTCTTGGTACGCCAACCGGAAATCCTATCGCTCCGGTATTGAAGATCTCGACCAATTCGAGTCTCGCCGAGCGTATGTCGGACATTATTGATATCGACGCCGGCGGCATCATCTCCGGCGAAACCACTATCGAGCAAACGGGCGAAGCGATTTTGGACCGCGTGATTCAGGTCGCCAGCGGCGAAGCGCGCACCAAAGCTGAAATTCTGGGGCAAGACGATTTTATCCCGTGGAAGCGAGGCGTCTCACTCTAGTCGCGTGTAAATGAAGAAAGTGACATAAGGCTACCTCAGGGCACGGCTTTAGCCCCTGAGACACAATTCTTTGGAGAAAAGTGAGAATCGATTCGCACCAGCACTTCTGGAAATACAATGCCGTCCGGCATTCTTGGGTCACCGAGGAAATGTCCCTCCTGAAGCGCGACTTTCTCCCGGAAGATCTGGAGCCGGAGCGCGAGGCCAACGGGATCGCCGCCACCATCGCCGTGCAAGCGGACCAGTCCGAGCAGGAAACGCTATTTTTGCTCCAGCTTGCCGCGCACAACTCCAGCATCGCTGGAGTCGTTGGCTGGATCGATTTGTGCTCCCCTCAGGCGGCAAAACGCATGAAATTTTTCGCGCAATTCGAAAAGCTGTGTGGATTCCGCCACATCGCCCAGGATGAGCCCGACGATCGTTTTCTCGTGCGTCCCGACTTCGTCCGCGGGATTGCCTACCTCCATCAATTTGGTTTCACGTACGACATTCTCATCTACCCGCGCCAGTTGCCCGCGGCCCTGGAACTCGTCGCGCAATTTCCGGAACAGCGCTTCGTCGTCGACCACATCGCGAAGCCAGAAATCAAATTGAAAAGCCGCTCGGGCTGGGCCGCGCTTATGCAAAAGATGGCGGCGCATCCCAACGTATACTGCAAACTTTCGGGCATGGTGACCGAAGCCGATTGGCAACAGTGGAAGAAAGAAGATTTTTGGCCCTATTTGGATGTAGTCTTTGGCGCGTTCGGCCCGGGGCGGCTGATGTTCGGCTCGGACTGGCCGGTCTGCCTGCTGGCGGCCAGCTACCGGCAGGTTTTGGAGATTGTGGAAGACTACGTTCAAGATTGTGCGGCAGAGGTGAAAGAAAAAATTTTCGGCGACAACGCCGCGGAATTCTATGGTTTGAAGATGGCGCGACATGGACTTGCAGCTTAAAGACAAAGTGGTTCTCATCACCGGCGGCGCCAAAGGAATCGGCGCGGCCGTCGCGCGGGGTTGCGCGCGCGAAGGCGCCATTCCCGTTTTCGTCGACAAGGACGCCGAGGCCGCCACGAAGCTCAAGGCCGAGCTGTGCAACTCTGGCGCAAAATGCGGCTCGATGGTCACCGACGTAATCCCTGCAGAAAACTGCGCTGCCATCGTTGAGCAAACGCTTCGCGACTTCGGGCGCCTCGATGTGCTGGTCAACAATGTCGGCGTAAACGACAACGTCGGTCTGGAAACCGGCTCGCCGGAAAAATACGTCAAGTCGCTGCAATTGAATCTGCTCCATTACTACAACATGGCGCACTACGCTTTGCCCGCGTTGAAAAAATCGCAGGGCTGCATCCTGAACGTGGCCTCGAAAGTGGCCATGACCGGCCAGGGCAAAACCTCCGGCTATACCTCGGCGAAAGGCGCGATTCTTTCGCTCACTCGTGATTGGGCCTGTGAATTGCTGCCCTACGGCATGCGCGTCAACGCCATCGTTCCTGCGGAAGTTATGACTCCCCTTTACCAGTGGTGGCTCAGCACGTTTCCGAATCCCGAAGAAAAGCTGAAACACATTGTCTCGAAAATTCCGCTCGGGAAGCGCATGACCGAGCCCGAAGAAATCGCGGCGATGGCGTTGTTCCTGATTTCGCCGCAGGCCAGCCACGTCACGGGCCAGCATGTTCTGGTTGACGGCGGTTACGTGCATCTCGACCGCGCTTTGACGTGATCTGCCGATTGTCATCGCGAACCCGGTCCCGCGTTGCCGCGGCAAGCGGGCGCAGAAGGTTGTCGCGGGAACGGGGGTGAGGGATCTGCTTCTCTACGAGGTAGCAGCGGCTGTCCGCCGCTACAAATGCTTCAGGAAAAGCGGATTCCTCGGGCCAACGACGCCCTCGGAATGACAGCGTGTAGATTTTGGTCGTCTTGGAAAAACGCACGGAGGCAACTTGGCGCAATCCGCTCCTCTCACGGAACGAAAATATGTTCTGCCATTCATCCTGATCACCAGCTTGTTCTTTCTCTGGGCCTTCGGCGTCAACCTGAATGACGTGCTCATTCCGCAGTTTAAATCCGCCTTTAGCCTGAGTGATTTTCAATCCTCCTTCATCCAAGTGGCCTTCTTCGGCGGCTACTTTCTCGCGGCCATCGTCGCCGGACGCGCGATCGAGCGCATCGGCTACAAGCGGGGCATTCTCACTGGCCTGTTCCTGTGTACCACCGGAGCCTTGCTCTTCGTTCCCGCCGGCTCGCTTGGCGTTTACGGACTGTTCCTGCTTTGCTCCTTCGTGCTGGCTTGCGGCCAGAGCTTCCTCGAAGTCGCGTCCAATCCTTACGCCACGATTCTCGGCCCGCCGGAATCGAGCGAGCGCCGGCTGAATTTGGCGCAGTCGTTCAATGGTGTCGGCTACGTGGTGGCGCTGTATGTTGTCGGGCCGATGATCCTTTCCGCGAAAGCGCCGACCGCTCGGGAACTCGCGCGGCTCAGCCCGGCGGCCTTACAGGCGTATCGCGCGTCGCAAACGGCTACGGTTCGCATTCCTTATCTAGTGATCGCCGGCATTTTCCTCCTGGTCGCGGCCATGATTTACTTCGCGCATCTGCCGGAAATTCACGAGCAGGCGGCGCCCGGGGAAGCCCAAGCTTCCGCGAGCTGGCGTGGTGTTCTCGCTCACAAGCATCTGGTCAGCGGCGTAATCGCTCAATTCCTTTATGTCGGCGCGCAAGTGGGCGTCGGCAGCTTCGTCATTCGCTTTGTGATGCATGCGCAACCGTCTCTCGGGCCGCGCGCAGCAGCAAAATACTTGGTGCTTCACGCGGTGGGCTTCATGATCGGGCGCTTCATCGGCTCCGCGTTGATGAAGTCCATTCGCGCCGCACACCTGCTGGCCGCTTTTGCCTTCGGCTGCCTGGCTTGCGCGGTGGTCGCCACTTCGACCACCGGGGCCATCCCCATTTACGCCGTCGTGCTGATCGGCTTCTTTCACTCCATCATGTTTCCCACCATCTTCGCCTTGGGCATCAAGAATCTTGGCCCGTTCACCAAACGCGGCTCGTCGCTGCTGGTCATGGCCATCATCGGGGCCGCGGTCGTTCCGCCCATCATGGGCAAAATTTCCGACCTGTCGAATATCCAGCGGGCCTTCTTCGTGCCCCTGCTTTGTTACGCCTACATTCTGTTTTTCGCCCTTCGCGGCTACAAGCCGAGTCCCGTTTTGGCGGTGGAACCCGCGCCCGCCGCCGAGGCCTGAAGGGCCGGGTGTCATTCTGAGCGCAGCGGAGAATCGCTCTTTTGTTTGGCCTTCGGAGGAAGAGCGGTCCTTCGCTTCGCTCAGGATGACGGTCGTTGTGGGGGCGCGTTTCCGCGCGTCCACTTGGCAGAATGTAGCAGCAGCTTTACGCCGCTGCGGACGGCAGGGTAAACGCGGCGCTGCAAATTCTAACGGGCCCGCAAGGACCAAAACCGAGGACCTATGACCAAACGCTACTGCCAGACGCTGGACTTGAAAGACGACCCGAAACTCATCGCCGAATACCGCCGGTATCACGAAAGAATCTGGCCGGAAATTACCCGGAGCATTTGCGACGCTGGTATCGAAGACATGGAAATTTATCTCCTCGGCACGCGCCTGTTCATGATCATGGAAGTGAACGACATTTTTTCGTTTGAGAAGAAAGCCAAGGCCGATGCGGCGAATCCCACGGTGCGCGAGTGGGAAGAGCTGATGTGGAAGTTCCAAAAGTCGCTGCCCGGCGCGAAGCCGGGGGAGAAGTGGATGCTCATGGAGCGCATCTTCAAATTGGAAAAGCAGTGACTGGTGATTCGTGACTTGCGACTCGTCGCGGATATTTTTGCGTCGCCGATTGCCGGCTGGGTTTCGAGAAGAAAATTCCTCAGGGCTAGCGCCCTGAGCTACAAATTGAATGAAGGAGTTGGGGCGGAGGGCGGCGATGAGGACGCGGATAGCGCCGATGTTGGCGGTGAGCGACGCGAAGGCTGCGATGGAGTTCTACAAAGCGGCGTTTAGGGCGAGGGTGTTGTGGGACTTGGACGGCGCAGTGGCGGGGCTCGAGATTGATGGCGCGCCGTTCTTTTTGGCCGAAGAGGCGCCGAAGTACGGGACGCGGGAGCCGGCATCGGAGGGTTTCACGACCGTGCGGATTGAGCTGCTTGTCGACGATCCGGTGGCGGTGCAACGGAAAGCGTTGGCCGTGGGGGCGCGAGAGCACAGTCCGGTCGAGGAACATAAGCACGAGACGAAAGGGCCGCAGCCGATCCGGAGGATGCTGCAAGGGGCGGTGCTGGATCCCTTCGGGCATCTGTGGCTGATCGGGAAGATCCTGGAGTGAACAGAGGCGGAAATTCGAAAATGGAAAATCCTGCGGCACTCTCATCGGGCTGAGCAGTTGGAAAGCCAGCCGAGGTTCCCTCGCTAACTAGGCTCGGGATGACAACAGGGGAAAGCGGGGGGAAGAGGGAAGAAAGCAAGACAGAACGCCTGCTAGACTCAGAGGCACGGAGAAGCAGAGGGCGGAGGTTGGAAATTCGAAAATCAAAAATGGGAAGAAATGTGCGCCGATATTCCGATCGCGGTAGCTATGAAAGAGAAAACAGGGCGGCGGGGAGAGGGGTATACGGCCTAGGAAGGCGGCAACAAAATTCGCGGGCCGTTCGGCTAGCGGTATAAGCTTTATAAGACAATTCGCGCGTAGTACTTCGCTTCGGATCTTGCCGCTAAATGGGAGGAAGAACTTGGAGAATATCCTACACTAAACGGTCGGAGAACCTGGGACGTGCACCGATACCAATCGGGTGTTTACCGGATTGCGTGGTTGATGTAGCTTTTTGCAGACTGTCGGACCTGAGGGCAACACGTCCCACAAGCTTCCTAGTACCCTCCCACTGTGGAAGCCCCAGCCCCGAGGGAGGTTGTAATGTCACAGCAGCCGGTGATCCATTCCCGGCGGTTCACTTCGCGAGTCGAGGCGGCTGACGGTGTGTGGGTGTTTTGGAGCGCGGACGGACGTGAAGACACTTCGAAGGTTCGAAATTTGAGCCTGGGCGGTATGTTCCTAGAAACCCCGGTGTCGAAAAAAGTGGATTCGACGTTGAAGCTTGATTTCCTTGTGCAAGAGGGACAGATTAGCGCGGACGCGATTGTCCGGCGCGCCGAGCCTAAGTGTGGGTTGGCATTGAAATTCACCGCCATGGGGGATGACGACAGGCTGCGCCTGGATATGCTGGTGAACCGGCTTCGTCATACCGCAGCGAACAGATAAACCCTCTCGCCTTGCCTTCGATGGCTTTCTGAAGGAGCGGAAGAGCGCAGGAGAACGCCTACGGCGCGGACCGTAGGTGATTTGAAACAAGACAAAGAAACCTTCCGGAAGCTAGAAAGCAAGGGCCCCTCGCGACGATGCTCTTCGTCGCAAAGATTTCTCCACTAAACTATTTTGTTGGCCTTCCCTGTATTATATGTGCTTCGCGCGACGGCAGGAGGCGAGGCAGGAACGACGATGAAGATTACGGATGCGAAGGTAATTGTGTGCAGCCCGGGGCGGAACTTCGTGACGCTGAAGGTCGCGACCGAGGATGGAATTTACGGGCTGGGAGACGCGACGCTGAATGGGCGCGAGCTGGCGGTGGCGAGCTACCTGACCGACCATGTGATTCCGCTGCTCGTCGGGCGCGACGCGCGGCGAATCGAGGACACCTGGCAATACCTTTACAAAGGGGCGTACTGGCGGCGCGGGCCGGTGACGATGTGCGCGATCTCGTCGGTGGACCAGGCGCTGTGGGACATCCGCGGCAAGGCACTGAACGTGCCGGTCTATCAATTGTTGGGAGGCGCATCGCGCGAAGGCGTGCTGGTGTACGGGCACGCGAGCGGGAAGGACATCGAAGAAACGGTCAAGGCGGTGGCCGAGTACAAGAAGCTCGGCTACAAGGCGATTCGCGCGCAAAGCGGGATTCCGGGATTGCCGAGCACGTACGGCGTGGGGCGCGGGAAGATGTACTACGAGCCAGCTTTGGAAAATGCGCCGCAGGAAGACGTCTGGAGCACCGACCTGTACCTGAATTTCGTGCCGCAGTTATTCCAGCGGCTGCGAAAAGAGTTTGGCGAAGACATTCCGCTGCTGCACGATGCGCACCACCGGCTGACGCCGATTGAGGCGGGAAGGCTCGGAAAGAGTCTCGAACCATATCACCTGTTCTGGCTGGAAGATCCGACGCCAGCGGAGCTGCAGGAAGGTTTTCGGCTGATCCGGCAGCACACGACAACGCCGATTGCGGTCGGCGAAGTGTTCAACTCGATTTACGATTGCCAGCAGCTCATTCAGGAACAGTTGATTGATTACATTCGGACGACCGTGGTGCACGCGGGCGGGATTTCCCATTTGCGAAAGATCGCAAGCCTGGCCGAACTGTATCACGTGCGGACGGGATGCCACGGGGCCACGGATATGAGTCCGGTGTGCATCGCAGCGGCGCTGCATTTTGATTTGAGCGTGCACAATTTTGGGATTCAGGAATATATGCGGCACACGGAAGAGACCGAGCGCGTGTTCCCGCATGCGTACGGCTTTTCCGAGGGGATGATGCATCCGAGCGACAAGCCAGGTTTGGGAGTGGATGTCGACGAAAAGCTAGCGGCGAAATATCCATACAAGCGCGCGTACTTGCCGATCAATCGAAAGCTCGACGGGACGATGCACAGTTGGTAGCCGAGGGCAGAAAGCAAAAAGCGTAAGGAGAAAGAGCCGAGAGGAAAGGCACAAGGCAGAAAGACAGACGCAAGAGTGCAAGGAAAGTGCTGACCCGGCTGGTCCCTCACCCGAGTTGTTGAGTTGTGCTGAATGCGTGCCCCAGTTTTTACTGTTTGACTGACCCGTGCGCGATTTTTATAGTGAACTTAGATGATCGAGACTCGGGAAATAGAGGCATGCAAAAACGAGGCAGACCCCCCGCTTTGCTCGGGATGACCGCCGCGAGGGTGCCTATATTAAGCGAGGCTTAATAAGCTCGCCACAAATCGAACAGCTTTTCGCTGAAGCATATGGAACCAGCACAATCCACACCAGCATCCGGAACTTTGGGACCGAAGGCCGACGAAGTGATGGCCAAGGAAGCCTCCGGAATGAGCGTTTCCTCGGGCATAGGTTATTTCCGATGGATCATTTGCGCGCTGCTGCTCCTGGGAACCACGAAAAACTACATGGACCGGCAGGTGCTGGGGGTTCTCAAGGTCACGTTGCAGCACGATTTTGGCTGGAACGAAATTCAGTATGGGAATTTGGTCTCGGCGTTTCAGGCCGCGTATGCCGTCGGGATGTTGGTAATGGGCTGGGTGATTGACCGGCTCGGCACGCGACTGGGCTACGCGCTGGCGATGGTTTTCTGGAGCCTAGCGTCGATGGGGACAGCACTGGCGAATTCGCTCGGCGGGTTCAAAATGTCCCGCTATGCGCTGGGATTCGGAGAGGCCGCGGTGTTCCCCGCGAGCATCAAAGCGGTGGCGGAATGGTTTCCGAAGAAAGAGCGGGCGCTGGCGACGGGGATTTTTAACGCCGGAACGAACATAGGCGCGATTGTCACGCCGCTGATTGTGCCGTGGATGGTCGTGCGGTGGGGCTGGCGAAGCGCGTTTATATGGATCGGAGCGATCGGGTTTGCGTGGCTGGCACTCTGGCTGGTGATTTATCGCAAGCCCGAAGAGCATTCACGCGTTTCGAAAGCCGAGCTCGAGTATATCCGGAGCGATCCGCAAGAAGCAGTCCGAAAGGTCAAATGGAGACGACTGCTGCCGGTACGGCAGACCTGGGCGTTTGCGTTGGGAAAATTTCTAACCGACCCCATTTGGTGGTTTTATCTGTTCTGGGTGCCGGGATTTTTGCAGGAAAAACATGGATTGGCGCTGACGGGGATTGGAATTCCGATCATGGTGATTTACGTGATTTCGGACGTCGGGAGCGTTGCGGGCGGGTGGATTTCCTCGGCGTTGATTAAGCGGGGACATAGCGTGAACGCAGCGCGAAAGATGGCGATGCTGCTTTGCGCGCTGGGCGTGATCCCGGTGGTGTTCGCGTATCGCGTGCAAGACACATGGTCGGCGGTATGGTTGATTGGACTTGCGGCGGCGTGCCACCAGGGGTTCTCGGCAAACCTCTATACGCTAACTTCGGATATGTTTCCCGCCCCAGCGGTGGGCTCGGTCACGGGGATCGGCGGGATGGCAGGCGCGATTGGAGGCTGGTTCATTGCGGACGTGGTAGGGCATGCGCTGCAGTGGACAGGAAGCTACATGATTCCTTTTCTGATGGCGGGGGTCGCGTATCTGGTAGCGCTGGGTGTGATTCACGCCCTGTCGCCGAGATTGGAGCCGGCGAGAATCGCGTGAGGAGCGTACGAGCGAGAAAGATTAAGCTATAGCTAAAGATCAAGCGTCGCCATAGGACGAGGTGTGCGAGGCAAGAAAAGTGGCAAGCCGCCCTTCGGGGCTCAGGGTAAACCGCACTCCAAAAAGGCTCCGATACTTGCACAGCCAGAGCCGGGGGCGTTGCGTTCTGAGGGATACAGATGGCGCTGACGATTAAGCCGAAAAAGGAATGCCGGTGGGACCTGGTGAGTCTCGGTGAGGTCATGGTGCGGTTCGATCCGGGCGGGCGGCGGATTGCGACGGCGCGAAGCTTCGAAGTTTGCGAGGGCGGCGGTGAATACAACGTGGCGCGCGGGCTGAAGCGTTGCTTCGGGCTGGATACGGCGGTGGTGACGGCGTTTGCGGATGATCCGTTGGGGCGATTGCTTCAGGACTTGATTTATCAGGGCGGCGTGGACCAATCGCTGGTGCGATGGGTGGAGCACGACGGCGTAGGCCGCGCGGCGCGCAATGGATTGAATTTCACGGAGCGGGGATTTGGGGTGCGGGCGGCCCTGGGAAGCTATGACCGCGGGCACACGGCGGCGTCGCAACTGAAACCGGGGGACATCGACTGGAACGAGATTTTGGGGAAGCACCGGGCGCGGTGGTTTCACACTGGGGGGATTTTTTGTGCGCTTTCGGAGACCACGCCGGAAGTGGCGCTGGAAGCGATGCAGGCGGCGCGCGAGAACGGGACCATTGTTTCCTATGACCTAAATTATCGGGCTTCGCTGTGGAAGTCGTTGGGCGGAAAAAAGCGGGCGCAAGAAGTGAACCGGCGGATTGCGCCGCACGTGGACGTGATGCTTGGGAATGAAGAAGATTTCTCAGCCGCGCTGGGGTACGAAGTGCCGGGAATGGACGAGAATCTTTCTGCGTTTGAGGTGGAAGGATTCAAGCAGATGATCGGCAAGGTGGTGAAGGATTACCCGTTCAAGGTGGTGGCCACGACGCTGCGAAAAGCAAAAACGGCGACCCTGAATGACTGGGGAGCGGTTTGTTATTGCGACGGGAAATTTTATCAGGCGAAGAATCGCGAGAATCTGGAGATTTTTGACCGCGTGGGAGGCGGCGACTCGTTCGCGTCGGGATTGATCTACGGATTTTTGGCGGGGCAGGAGCCGCAATGGTGCGTGGAGTGCGGGGCAGCACATGGAGCGTTGGCGATGACGACTCCGGGGGACACGTCAATGGTTACGTTCAATGAAGTGATGCAGGTGATGAAGCGAGTGGGAGCGCGGATCGCGAGGTGAGAAAGCGGGAAATTTCATGGGTGCTCAGGAAATGGATAAGCAAAAAGTTCGTGAACGGATCATTGAGATTGGAGTCGTGCCGGTCGTGAGGGCATCATCGCCGCGGGAAGCGCGGATGGCGGCAGACGCCGTCTGCCAGGGCGGAATTCCGATCGTGGAGATCACCATGACCGTGCCGGGAGCGGTGGAGGTCATCCGGGAAATGACCAAGAGCAGCGCGGGCGAGGTTTTGATTGGCGCGGGAACGGTACTCAATGCGGAAGCTGCGAAGCGTTGCCTGGATGCCGGCGCGCAATTCCTGGTGAGCCCGGGGCTTAATCTGCAAGTGGTTCAACTTGCCGCGAGCGAAGGGAAACTCATGATGGCCGGGGCGCTGACACCGACGGAAGTGATTACGGCATGGGAGGGAGGCTCGGACTTTGTGAAGGTTTTTCCCTGCGGGCAGGTGGGAGGAGCGAAGTACATCAAGGCGTTGAAAGGGCCACTGCCGCAAGTTCCGCTGGTGCCAACGGGAGGCGTGAACCTCACCACGGCGGGAGAGTTTATTGAAGCGGGCGCAGCGGCACTGGGAGTCGGCGGGGAGTTGGTGCAAGCGGACGCGCTGAAATCAGGCCAACCGGAAATTATCGTTGAGCACGCGCGAAAGTTTCTCGCGGCTGTGAAGGAGGCGCGAGCGAGGATGGCATCAGCAACTGTCGCCGCCAAGGGGCGCCACTGACTCGCGAGCGTTCGCATTGCGTTCTATTGATTGACGCCGCTGGCCATGATGCCACCATCCACGACAAGCAGATGGCCGGTGACGAAGCTTGCGGCATCGGATGCAAGAAAGACGGCCGCGCCGACGAGCTCTTCCAGTTTGCCGAAGCGCCGCATCGGCGTTCGCAGCAAGAATTCCTTGCCCCGCTCGGTGCCGTCGAGCAAAGCTCTGTTCAACTCCGTGCGCAACACGCCCGGAACGAGCACGTTGACACAGACGCCCGACGCGGCCCATTCGATGGCGAGCGTCTTCGAGAGGGAAGCCACTCCTGCCTTGCTGGCGCCGTAGGCGGCGACTTCGAAAAGTCCAACCAGGGAAGAGAGCGAACCGATGTTGATGATACGGCCGTAGCGCCTCTCGATCATGTGACGGCCGAAGATGCGGCAAGCGCGAAGAGTTCCTTTGAGATTGGTTTCGAAGATGGCGTCCCATTCGGATTCGGGGAAATCGAGCGTGGGCATCTTTTTGGTGCGGCCGGCGCAGTTGACCAGGATTTGAACGCTGCCGAATTCAGCACAAGTGGACTTCAGCAGGCGCTCGATGCTGGCGTTGTCGGTGACGTCGCAGGCCTGGGCGAGCGAGCGGCGGCCGAGCGCGACAATTTCTGAAGCGACTTTGCGCACCAGTTCTTCGCGGCGGCCCGTGGCGACGAGGTTGGCGCCAGCTTCCGCCAAGCCGCGGGCGAGGGCAAGACCGATGCCGCTGGTTCCCCCGATGACGACGGCGGTCTTGTTGGTGAGATCAAGAAGCGGATGGCCCATAAATTCTTGTCGTGCGGGAATTCAACTTTCCTCCAACGGCGCGAATGGCGCACCGCAGTGCGGGCATCGATTGTACTGCGCTAGGGCAGGTTTGCGTGTTGAAGATTGTTAAAAGGATCCTTTATTCGGTCTAAAAAACGGATAATAGGAAGCAAACACTGGCCACTAACGGACCGCATTTGGCATCGAACTTTACATTACAATGAAAACAGTGTGTTCTGAGGAGAGATCGAGAATGCCCGGACGCCCAGCGGAAGCGACAAACAGTTACTTGAACGGTGCTGGCCTTAGCACCATCCTGGTAGCGGCCATTTGTGTTTTTGCGCTGCCGCTGGCGGCCCAGGAGCGCGGACCGCTGCCCCCACCGCCTCCGGGAACGGTAATCCCTTCAGGGCCTCCTACTCAATCGTCATCCGGGCCACGTGAGCCGGCCTCGCATATTATTAATGCACCGCCGGCAATGCCGGTGGACGAAATCATCCAGAAATTCACCCAGCACGAGGAGGCGTTCCGGAAGGAGCGCGACAATTTCACCTATACGCAGGATGTCCTCTTTCAAACCATCGACGAGGATGGCCAGGTGGATGGGGAATTCCGCGAGGTACGCGATATCTTATTCACGCCGGATGGCAAGCGCTACGACAAGGTCACCTACGCCCCGGTTTCCACCATCAAGCGGCTGATCATGACGCAGCAGGACTTTGACGACATCGAAAGAGTGTGGCCCTTGGTCATGACGACAGAGGAACTTCCCAAGTACGACGTGAAATACGTGGGGCGCGAGCACGTGGATGAGCTAGATACGTATGTGTTTGACGTGGAACCCAAGAAGCTAGAGAAGGGCCAGAGGTATTTCAAAGGGCGCGTGTGGGTAGATGACAAGGATTTGCAAATTGTGAAGACTGCGGGAACGTCAACAGGTTTGCTTAAGAAAAAGGAAGACCAAGCCTTCCCGCATTTTGAGAACTATCGCGAGAATATCGAAGGCCATTATTGGTTTCCGGCCTACACGCGCGCGGACGACATCCTGCATTTCAAGTCGGGCGAAGAAATGCATGTGCGCATTGCTGTGCACTATTCCAATTACAAGCGTTTCACCTCAACCATCAAGATCGGGAACGCCACGCAAATCGATCAGCCGAAGCCGTAGCGCTACATTACAAGAGAACATGCGGCATGAGACGAGGGTTTTAGGTCCTGAGTCTTAAGTTGTAAGAAGAAAATTTCATTGTGAGGCTGGAAACGCGGCCAATGCATTTGAGGGGTGATGTTGTGCTTGATCGATTTCCGTCACACCAAGTATTGGCCTTGGAAGGCAGGCTGGCGCTAGCGCCGGCTGAGCCAGACAAGCGTCACGCCAAGGCAAACGACCAGGACGCCGAGCCAGCGTTGCTTGGTGACTCTTTCGCGCAGAAACAGTGCTGCGCCTGCAGCTCCAGCGGCATAGCTCATCGCGGTGACAGGCACGACGAAGCTGACGTTTTCCATGGAGAGCAGGGCGAGCAAGGAGAAAAACGCCACGGTCATCAGGCCAATCCCGACCCACATCCATGCGACCCGCGCGGCACGCCACACGAATTGCATCAGGGCTGCGGGGCGGAAATCATGGACTTCCCCGAGAGCCTTCATAGCGCGCGAAACGCACAACTCCCCGCCGGTTCCGGCGCCGATCACGAGGAATAGGAAAATAAGTTCGAGCACGTTTATTGTTTCTCCGGAGCCCGCGGGTGGGTATCGCTTACAATCAGCACGCCAAGGCAAATCACGGCAATGCCCGACCAGCGCAACAGATTTACCTTTTCACCGAGAACCAACAACCCGAGAATGGCCACAATCGCGTAGGAAAAGGCGGACGCAGGCTGAACGAAACTGTAATCCGCCCAGGTCAGCACCAGCGTGTAAGCGACGAAAAAGGCCAGCAGGCAGACGACACCAAACCAAATGTATCCGGATGTGAAAATGCGGGTCAAAATGTGAAGGAGTTCCCGCGGCTGCCAATTCCGGGCCGTGCCGACGTCTTTCATCCCTTTGCCCAGCAGAACGTTCCCGAGCGGAGCGAAAAAGGCAATGAGAAGCAGGAAAAGATAGGTTTTCACGCGCAGGCCTGGAAATTGTTTCATGCGATTAGAGGTTTGCCGCCACTCCACCTGCTCCTCTTGTGATTTGAACTGCCCCATTTCATCCTCGTTTATCTTACCCGATGTTGTGTTGGCCCTAAAGCACAATCGGGCGAAAAAAGTCACTTTTTGTTATCCTTTTCCCTTGCTGCGAGAAGCGTTAGGTCGGGGCAGCAAAACGAGACGCGGGAATTTCTCAGCGCAAGGGGTGGGATGAATTTGCAAGCCTCGGGTTATCTGTTTCTAATCCTCGCAGCGGCACCCTTGCTCTATTATTTCCTGGTATTGTTGAGCACTTGGCGGTTCTTCCGGGGAGCGGAGAAACGATTATCTCGGGATTCCACCTTCACGCCCCCAGTCAGCAACCTCAAGCCGCTTCGTGGGCTCGATCCGGAAGCCTACGAAAATTTGGCCAGTTATTGCCGCCAGGACTATCCAGACTACGAGATGATTTTCTGCGTGGGCGACGAGAGCGATCCTTCGGTGCCGGTTCTCGAAAAGTTGAAGCGCGATTTTCCGGAGCGGCAAATTCGAATCCTGTTTGGCTCCGGGCGCGAAGCCATCAACGATAAGGTGGGCAAGCTCGTGCGCATGGTGCAGGAGGCGCACCATGAAGTCCTGGTCATCAACGATAGCGATGTTCGCGTCGAACCGAATTACTTGCGAACCGTGGTCGCGCCGCTGCGCGACCCCAAGGTCCGCGGCGTAACTTGCCTATACGTTTCGACCGAAGATAAAACTTTCACACAACACCTCCACTCGATCGGCATGATCTGCGATTTCTTCCCGGGGATTTTCGTGGCGCGGCAGCTGGACGGCATTAAGTTTGCGTTCGGCCAGACCATTGTTACCACTCGATCGTGCCTTAAATCCTTTGGAGGATACGAAGCGATCGAGAACCGTCCCGCAGATGATTTGCTGGTTGGGCGGTATATTGCGCAGCAAGGATACGAAGTTGAGTTGCTGCCATATGCTGTCAGAACGGTTCCTGATTATGATTCCTTCAAAGGGCTGTTCATCAAGCGCCTGCGCTGGCTGACGGTGATGCGGCACATGCGTCCCTGGGGACATGTGGGCCTCACCTTCACGCAGGGTCTGCCGTGGTGTCTGGCGGTGCTGCTTACGCATCCATCCGACGGAATCGGCGCCGCCTACTTTAGTGCCTATGTTGTATTCCGACTGGCGATCACCTGGCTTGTCGGCGCATGGGGTTTGAAGCAGCCGGGGCTTTGGAAGAGGATGCCGCTCGTCTTCGTTTGGGATACCACTGGATTCGTCATCTGGCTACTAACCTTTGGCCGCCGCCGCATTCGTTGGCGCAATGTGGATTACCGGATTCGCAACGGCATGCTCGTACCCATGACGCCGGGCCCGACCGCGAACGCTCCTCAGTAGAAAGTGAAAGGACTCCACTCCATGGCCAAAGCGCCGTCGTACGCGATTCTGGGGCGTGGCCGGTGGGCGAAGAAGATGCAGCTCATCCTTGCGGCGGAAGGAAGAACCGTC
>Ga0209577_10000190_pt1 | contig 60941 bp, 62 predicted proteins | sample GraSoiAngelo_109_FD_185874 | JGI IMG/M metagenome (GOLD analysis project Ga0209577, IMG submission 185874) | Grasslands soil microbial communities from the Angelo Coastal Reserve, California, USA - 14_0903_12_20cm (SPAdes) (version 2) | ecosystem: Environmental > Terrestrial > Soil > Grasslands... | reverse complement strand
GGAACAGCCCAAGCAGAGCGGCGTCTTTCCCTTGGGGTGACTCGGCTTGTGCGAGCCGAAAGCCAAGGAGGATCACCGCCAGCTCGATGACCAGCGCCGGGGAGTAATGCCCGCGCGCTTTCGTCGACCACCATACGAACATCGTGGAACCGAGTACGAGGATCGCGAATGCGATGCCGCTCGCGCGGCGACCGATCGAGCGAAGTCCGATCCTCCAGACGAGGTATGCGGAAACACCGAACATGCAGAGTGGGACGATCTTCAACGCGACCGCGTTGATCCCGAAGATGCGGAACGAGAGTGCGACCAGGAATGCCTCGAGACTGCCTCCATCCGATTGTCCCCAGAAGAACGCCGGCAGCTGCCCGTGCCAGATATGCCGCGCCATCAATGCGACGACGGCTTCATCGGAATCGACGTGGCCGATGCGTGTGCTGAGAACGAGGAAGCGAAGCGCGAGGGCCGCGGCGACGACGAGGGCCGGGAGGAGGATGCTCAGCCCGCGCGCACGATCCTCACCAGAGGCCCCTTGAGGTCGCAGCGCGGGGAGAACACTCACCCGTTCGGCGGCTACAGCGAGACCCAGACGCTCTTCGTGCTCGTATACAGCTCGATCGAGTGCACGCCCAGCTCCCGGCCGAACCCCGACTGCTTGTAGCCGCCGAACGACACACCCGGGTCCGATCCGCCGTACCCGTTGACCCACACGGTGCCCGCGCGTATCCCGCGCGCCATGCGGTGCGCCGTCGAGAGGTCGCGCGTCCACACCGCGGCGGCAAGGCCGTACATCGTGTCGTTCGCGATCCGGATCGCGTCGTCGATATCGGTGAAGGGGATCACCGACAGCACCGGCCCGAAGATCTCCTCCTGCGCGATGCGCATGTCCGGCTTTACGCCGGTGAAGATCGTCGGCTCGACGAAATAGCCCTTTTCTCCGGCCACGCGATGCCCACCGAGACGCAGCTCCGCCCCTTCGGAGGGTCCGATCTCCAGGTATTTGGTCACGCGCTCCAGCTGCGTTGTCGACACCAGCGGCCCGACCATCGTCGACGGATCGAGTCCATCGCCCACCTTCCACGCGCCGGCTGCGCCGACCAGCCCGTCGACGACCTCATCGTGCACGTCTTTCTCGACGAGCAGCCTGCTCCCCGCCGTGCACACCTGTCCGGCGTTCATGTAGATCGCGAACGCCGACTGCGGGATCGCTTTGGCCATATCAGCATCGGGGAACACGATGTTGGGCGACTTGCCGCCGAGCTCGAGCGACACGCGTGCAAGGTTGTTCGCCGCCTCCTGCATGATCAACTTCCCGACCGCCGTCGAGCCGGTGAACGCGATCTTGTCGACGGGCGACTTCGTCAGCGCAGCGCCGGTCGTCTCACCCGGACCCGTGATCACGTTGAGCACGCCGTCGGGAACACCGGCTTCTTGGGCGAGCTTCGCAAGCCACAGCGCCGTGAGCGGCGTCTCTTCTGCAGGCTTCAAGACCGACGTGTTCCCGAACGCCAGGGCAGGCGCCACCTTCCACGACGCCATCACCAACGGGAAGTTCCACGGGATGATCTGCGCGCACACGCCGACCGGATCGCGCAGCGTGTACACGAACGTGTCCGTCCCCGTCGGGTTCGTCTCGCCGTAGATCTTGTCGCACCAGCCGGCGTAATAACGGAACACGAACGCCGAGTGGATCATCTCACCGATGGCGAAGTTGACCGGCTTCCCTTGATCCAGCGTTTCGATCTGCGCGAACGCTGCTGCCTTCTCCTGCAGCGCGTCGGCGATCTTGTAGAGCACACCCGCGCGCTTGCGAGGCTCGAGTTCCGACCAACGCCCGTCCTCGAACGCGTCACGCGCAGCCGACACGGCGCGGTCGACGTCCTCCTGCCCCGCCAGAGGAACCTGCGCGAGCTCCTCGTCGCGCGCGGGGTCGATCGTTGCAAACGTCTCGCCGGAAGCAGCATCGACCCACTTCCCACCGATGAGCATCTTCTTCTCTTCGGCAAGGAACGCTTGCGCTTCCGGGAGCAGCTGAGCGATTCGTTCGGTGACGGCCATGGATGCCTCCTCGAAGGAACGTCTACCTAAGCGTATGCCCGCGCGGCCGAAACTCGCACGGCCGGCCCCGAACGCGACGAAGGAGCGGCCACACGCCGCTCCCTCATCTCGTTGCGCCTCAGTATTGCTGCGCGATGATCACCTCGCCGTCGTTCCACTCCGGGTCGGCCTCGAGATGCGCGCGCACGCGCTGGAACCACTCATCGGTCGTCGGGTCGTCTGCGTTGGCCATGTATGTCTTCTTGTCCTTGAAGAGGACGGCCATGATCAGCTCATTAGGGTCGTTGTCGGTCTGATAGATGTAGGTCGCGACGGCTCCTTCGACCGAGCTGCCCTGCGCGTCCCAGTCCTGCATCGTCTTCTGCAGCTGCTCGACCTCTCCAGCCTTGACCTTCATGCGTGCGACGGTCCCGTACACGGCTCCCCCTCATCAACAGCGGCTCAGACACCGCTCAGCGATTCTTGTAGTTGTTTTGCACCTTATACGTTACGCACGGCAACGAGAATGCCCAGGCGACGGCGCCTCTCAAGGACCCGCCGCAAAGCGAAGGGGCGGCTGTTACGCCGCCCCTTCAGTAACCGTTTCGGACTTAGAAGTCCTCGTGACCCATGCCGCCGCCGCCCGGCATCGCCGGCGGGTTCTTCTCCGGCTTCTCCGCGACGAGCGCTTCGGTCGTGAGGAACAGTGCCGCGATCGACGCCGCGTTCTGCAGCGCAGAGCGCGTGACCTTCGCCGGGTCGATGACGCCTGCCTTCAGGAGGTCGACGTACTCGCCCGTGTCGGCGTTCAAGCCCCAGCCCACGTCCAGCGACCGGGTCTTCTCGACCACGACGCCGCCTTCGAGGCCGGCGTTGAACGCGATCTGCTTGACCGGCTCTTCGAGCGCGCGCCGGACGATGTTCGATCCGGTCTTCTCGTCGCCGTCGAGGTCCAGCTTGTCGAGTGCGTGCTGGGCCTGGAGGAGCGTGACGCCGCCGCCGGCGACGATGCCCTCTTCGACCGCAGCCTTCGTCGCGCTGACGGCGTCCTCGATGCGGTGCTTCTTCTCCTTGAGCTCGACCTCGGTCGCCGCTCCGACCTTGATGACCGCAACGCCGCCGGCGAGCTTCGCCAGCCGCTCCTGCAGCTTCTCACGGTCGTAGTCCGAGTCGGTCTTCTCGATCTCGGCCTTGATCTGGTTAACCCGGCCCTTGATCTGCTCCGCGTCGCCGGCGCCCTCGACGATCGTCGTCTCGTCCTTCGTGACGACGACCTTGCGCGCCTTGCCGAGCATGTCGACCGTCGTGTTCTCGAGCTTCAGGCCGACCTCTTCGCTGATGACCTGGCCACCGGCGAGGATGGCGATGTCCTGCAGCATGGCCTTGCGGCGGTCGCCGAACCCGGGCGCCTTCACGGCGACGGAACGGAACGTGCCGCGGATCTTGTTCACGACCAGCGTCGCGAGGGCTTCACCCTCGACGTCCTCGGCGAGGATAACGATGGGCTTGCCGGTCTGCATGACCTTCTCGAGCACTGGGACGAGGTCCTTCACCGCGCTGATCTTCGAGTTCGCGATCAGGATGTAGGGGTCCTCGAGCGAAACTTCCATGCGCTCGGGGTCGGTGACGAAGTAGGGCGAGATGTAGCCCTTGTCGAACCGCATACCCTCGACGAGCTCGAGCTCGAGCCCGAAGGTCTGCGACTCCTCGACGGTGATGACGCCGTCCTTACCGACCTTGTCCATCGACTCGGCGATCATCGCGCCGATCTCCGGGTCGTTGTTCGCCGAGATCGCCGCGACCTGGCTGATCTCGTCCTTGTCCTCTACTTCCTTAGAGGCCGCCTTGATGTGCTCGACGACGCGGTCGACCGCCTTCTCGATCCCGCGCTTGATGCCCATCGGGTTCGAGCCGGCCGTCACGTTGCGAAGCCCTTCCTTGACCATCGCCTGTGCGAGCACCGTTGCGGTGGTCGTTCCGTCACCTGCGACGTCGTTGGTCTTCTTGGCGACTTCCTTCACGAGCTCGGCGCCGATCCTCTCGGCCGGGTCTTCGAGCTCGATCTCTTTGGCGATAGACACACCGTCGTTGGTGATCGTCGGTGCGCCCCACTTCTTCTCGATCACGACGTTGCGGCCCTTCGGCCCAAGCGTGACCTTCACCGCGTCGGCGAGCTGGTTCATCCCAGACTCGAGCGCGCGGCGAGCTTCCTCATCGAAGATGATGAGCTTTGCAGCCATCAGCCCTCCCCTATCCTCTCTTGACGTCTTGTTCGTTATGCGGCCGGCGCTTCCGTATGAGGCTCCCGGCCTGGCACTCCCATCCCTAGGAGTGCTAGCACTCTCATGGCAAGAGTGCTAACGCTATTTATACGGCTGCCGTTCCCAGGCGCGCAAGTCCGCTCCGGCGTCAGGGCCTCCGGCTGGCCACTCGGGCCTTCGCGACGGCCTGGTCGAGCATCCCCTCGGTCAGCGTCCCCGTGAAGGTGTTCTGCTGGCTCGGGTGGTAGGACCCGACGAGCACCCATCGCCCGACCTCCACGGTCACCCCGTGCCCGAAACGGGGCTTGGGCTTGGTGCGGGCGCCCAGCTCGGCGGCTGCTCGCAAGACGCCGTCCCAGGCGTAGGAGCCGAGAGCGAGGATCGCCCGGGCGCGCCGGAGCAGGCGGAGCTCCCGGACCGTGTACCCGATGCAGTTGTCGCGCTCGGAGGGCAACGGCTTGTTCCCCGGGGGTGCGCAACGGACGATCGCACAGACGAAGCAGTCCTTCAGCTTCAGGCCATCGTCGCGCGCGACCGAGGTCGGCTGGTTCGCGTATCCGGCCCGGTGAAGCGCCCGGAACAGCCACTCGCCGGATCGGTCGCCGGTAAAGATCCGCCCGGTGCGGTTCCCCCCGTGAGCGGCCGGTGCCAATCCGACCACAACCAGGCGCGCGTTCGGATCGCCGAACCCGGGGAGCGGCTTCGCCCAGTACCGCTGTCCCGCATATCGCGCGGGTGGTTCGCGCGCTGCCTCGTTCCGCCAGTCGACGAGACGCGCGCATCGCGTGCACGGGATCACCTCGTCGTGTACCGCTTTCAGCGAATCGGCCATCGCATCATCGTTACAGAGCTTGCATGCGAACGAAAAGAGGCCCGTTACGGGCCTCTTCACGTTGAGCTCGGGGCCTTATTACTTCTTCTTGGCCCTCTTTGCAGTCTTGCGCTTGGCTGCCTTGCGCTTCGCGGGCTTCCTCGCCGCGGTGGTCTTCTTCTTCGCAGCCTTACGGCGAGCCGGCTTCTTTGCCGACTTCTTCGCTGCCCTCTTCTTGGCAGGCACTAGGCCCCACCTCCCTTGGCAGACGTCGCTTCACTTCTTGTGAAGCGCCACACACAGTGTGCGAGTCTAGATCTGCCAGAAGTCGTGTTCAAGGATTCTGGGCAAGAAATTTCGGATGCGGGATTCGTCCGAAACGCGCGTCGATCAGTTCTGAGGCGTCGCGCGCGTCAACAGAGACGGCCAGAGCAACGGTTGCAGCTCACGATGACGCGTTGCGATGTCGGCGATCGTGGTCTGCTCGAACACGGTCCGCACCGCGTCCTCGACCCTCATCCACAGCTCTTGCACGCCGCACTGATGCGTCTGCACGCAGCGTTCGTCGTGCGGCTCCAAGCAGTACATGGGCGCGAGTGGCCCTTCGAGCGCGTCGATCACTTCGGAGATCCTGATCTCGCTCGGATCGCGCGCGAGTGCAGCGCCGCCGTTCGCACCGCGTTGCGAATCGACGATCCCAGCTTTGTGCAGCGCCGCGAGCTGATGCTCGAGGAAGCGCAACGGTATGCCTTGCGCCGTCGCGATCGCGCGCGCAGGAACCGGACCGTCCCCGTAGCGCGCGGCCAGCTCGATCAATGCGCGGATGCCGTACTCGGTGCCGAGTGTGAACTTCATGAGGCCTCAGAAAATGGCGTTCTACCTGGGAAAATGGTAGCCGTTGCGCCGGTCCCGGTCAACGGCCGCCCGCGACGGCAGGGATGATCGACACCTGCGTGTCGGGCGGGATCTGCGTTTCGAGGCCTTGCAAGAAGCGGATGTCTTCGTCGCCGACGAATACGTTGACGAAGCGACGGATCTCGCCGGATTCCTCGCAGATGCGGTCGCGTATGCCGGGATGCTGACGCTCGAGGTCGGCGACCATCTCACGGACCGTCGAGGCGTCGACGGTCACTTCTGCCACGCCGCCGGTCGCACTGCGAAGCGGAGTAGGGATGCGAACGGAAACGCTCACTTCTTGGACTCCAGCTGCGCCGCGAATGCATCGAGCGAGGGTGGGATCGTCATCGTCGGAACGGCCCTGTCCACCAATGCTTCGATCGTCTTCAATCCGTCGCCGGTGATCAGCGCGACGGTTCGCTCGTCGGGCTTGACGTCGCCGCGCTCGGCAAGCTTGCGAAGGGTTGCGATCGTCACACCGCCGGCCGTTTCGGTGAAGACCCCCTCGGTGCGGGCCAGCAGCGAGATGCCGTCGATGATCTCCTCGTCGTTTACCGACTCCATGACGCCGCCGGACTCGCGCGCCGCCTTGATCGCGTAGTAGCCGTCGGCGGGATTGCCGATCGCAAGCGACTTCGCGATCGTGTTGGGCTTCACCGGCCGCACATGGTCTTCACCGGCCTTGAACGCGGTCGCGACCGGAGAGCAGCCCTCCGCCTGCGCCCCGGAGATCCTCGCTTGATGGCCGTCGAGCAACCCGACCTTCACGAGCTCGTCGAGACCCCGGCGGATCTTCGTCAGCAGCGAGCCGCTCGCGATCGGCACGATGACGTGGTCCGGCGCGCGCCACCCGAGCTGCTCGGCGATCTCGAACGCGAGGCTCTTCGAGCCCTCGGCGTAGTACGGCCGGATGTTCACGTTGACGAAGGCCCATTCGAACTGGCCGGCGATCTCGCTGCACAAGCGGTTGACGTCGTCGTAGGTGCCTTGTACCGCGACGAGCTGCGGACCGTACACGGCAGTCGCGACGATCTTGCCGCGCTCGAGATCGGCCGGGATGAAGATGTACGCCGACATGCCGGCGTGTGCGGCGTGGGCGGCGACGGCGTTGGCGAGGTTGCCGGTGGACGCGCATGCGACGGTGTTGAAGCCGAAATCGCGCGCGACGGTCAGCGCGACGGAAACGACGCGGTCCTTGAAGGAATGGGTGGGGTTCAGCGTGTCGTTCTTTATCCACAGGTCGTGGAGACCGAGCTCGGCGCCGAGGCGAGGCGCCGGCACCAGCGGCGTCAGGCCCGCGCCGAGGTCGACGCGCTTTTCTCCGCCCGGGAGGAGGTCGGCGTACCGCCAGATCGACCGTGGGCCCTCGCTGATGCTCTTCGGCGAGATCACGGAGCGGATCTCGTCGTAGTCGTACACGACCTCGAGAGGCGCGAAGCAGTACTCGCAGACGTGGATCGGCTCTGCGGGATACTCGCGGCCGCACTCACGGCATCGAAGACCGAGGATCGCACCCATGAAGCACTAAGGATAGGTCAAAAGGCTACGGGACGCGTATCCGTTTCCGCGGCGCGGGATAGCATGACGACCGTGGCCGAGCAGCTGGTTTCGCAGCTCTCCGAGCGGCTTTCAGGCATCAAGGTCGTCTACACAGACCTCGACGGGACGATGCTGGGGCGCAACGGGTCTTTCTTGCACGACCCCGACGGGAAGGCGACGCTCCAGCCTGCGGAGGCGCTCCTCGCAGCGCGCGCTGCGCTGGTGGACGTGGTGCCTGCCTCGGGGCGCGCGCTGCGAGGGCTGCAGACGGACGCCCGTCTCCTCGGCCTGGCGACCGTGATCGCCGAGATGGGCGCGCAGATCTCGTACGACTTCGGCCGCGACGTGGTCCAGAACTTCGGAGAGACCCCGAAACCCGGCATGCCGGCCGCGATCATGGAGGAGGTCGGAGCCGTCAAGCTGCTTCTGGAGCGCTTCGCGGGGCTGCTCGAACATCACACGCCGTGGTCGGGATGGCGCGAGTGCACGCACTTGTTCCGCGGCAAGGTCGACCCCGAGGAAGCGGACTCGACGCTCGCCGGGAACGGCTTCGGGTGGCTGACCCTTCACGACAACGGACGACTGCACGGTGAGTACATGGGCATACCGAAAGGCGCTGCACGCGCGTACCACCTCATCCCGCGCGGCGTGTCGAAGGGCCGCGCCGTTGCGATCGACCGCGAGCGCCGAGGGTTCGCGCGTGAGGACGCCGTCGCGATCGGCGACGCGTTCGCGGATCTCGAACTCGCGGCCGAGGTCGGTGTCTTCGTGATGGTGTGCGACGCGCTGGCCGACGATCCGCCGCTCGCGGAGCGCGCGCGCGCGATGGATAACGTCTTGGTGACCGACCGTCCGCAGAACCTCGGATGGGCCGACACGCTCGCGCTGATCGCGAAGCAGGCGTAGTTCTCAAAGACACGACCACGAAGGGGTGTCATCGACCGGTCGCGGGTAGCATAAGGCGCATGTCTTCCGGACCTGCACCGTGCTGAACCTCGTACCGACGCCGGCCAAATCCCTGGGCGACTATTCCGCCGTCGTCGGCTCGCAAATGGTCGCCGAGCTCCGCAAACGAGCGGAGCGTTTCAAGGGCGCGCGCGTCCTCAACGTTTCGAGCACGGCATTCGGCGGCGGCGTCGCGGAGCTCCTGTATACCCAGATCCCGCTGATGCGCGACCTCGGGATGGAGGTCGAGTGGCGGCTGCTCGAAGGGCACGAAGCCTTCTTCACCGTCACGAAGGCGATGCACAACGGGTTGCAGGGCGCGGAGGTGCCCTGGACGAACGAGATGCGCGACCTGTTCTTCGAGGTGAACGAAGACAACGCCGACGCGCTGGACGAAGACTACGACTTCATCATCATCCACGACCCGCAACCGGCCGGGATGCTCCAGGTGTTGCAAGAGAAGAAGGGCGAGCAGAAGGGCAAGTGGATCTGGCGCTGCCACATCGACCTGACGGCGCGCTTCGAACCGGTGTGGGAGTTCCTCGGCCCGCTTATCTCGCGCTACAACGCTGCGATCTTCACGATGGAGGACTTCGTCCCCCGGGACCTCGACGTGCCGCAGCTTGTCTTGCAGACGCCCACGATCGATCCGCTCTCGATGAAGAACGTGTCGCTGGAGCCCGAAGCGGTGACCGAGGTGATCCGGACCTACGGCATCGACCCGTTGCGCCCCATCGCGCTGCAGGTCTCTCGGTTCGATCCCTGGAAAGACCCGACCGGCGTGATGGACGCGTACCGCATCGCGAAGGAGGAGATCGCCGGGCTGCAGCTGGTGATGATCGCTTCGATGGCCCACGATGACCCCGAAGGCTGGCACTACCTCAAAGTGGCCGAGGATCATCGCGCCGCCGACCCCGACATCTATCTATTGTCGAACTTGCAAGACGTCGGCTCGCTGGCCGTGAACGCCTTCCAGCGCGCGGCCGACGTCATCCTTCAGAAGTCGATCCGCGAGGGTTTCGGGCTGACCGTGTCCGAGGCCATGTGGAAGCGCAAGCCCGTTATCGGCGGGAACGTCGGCGGCATCCGCTTGCAGGTCGTCGATGGGGAGACCGGCTACTTGGTCGATACGGTCGAACAAGCCGGCGCGCGCTTGGTCGAGCTGTTCCTGGAGCCCGACCGCGCGGCGGCGATGGGTATCGCGGCGCGCGCTCGCGTCCGCGAGCGCTTCCTCACGACACGGAACCTGGCCGACTTCCTCGATCTGTTCGAGAGCCTGTCGGCCTGAGGACGTGGCTCGCAAAGCTCCTATCGTCGTTGCCTCGAATCGCGGCCCGGTAGCGTTCGCGCGCGCACCCGACGGTTCGATCGAGCAGCGCCGCGGCGTCGGCGGGTTGGTCACCGCCGTCGGCGGAGCGCTGCGCGGGCGTGACGCGGCGTGGGTCGCGGCCGCGTTCACCAACGAGGACCGCGAGCAGGCGGCGCGCGGCCGGTTCACCTTCGACGTCGGCGGCGCGACGGTGCGAGTTCGGCTCGCGGCCCTCGACGAGAAGCTCTACGACGCCTACTACAACGAGTTCTCGAACCGGATCCTGTGGTTCCTCCATCACTACTTGTGGGAAACGCCGCGCGCGCCGGAGCCCGGACCTGCGGAGGGCGCCGCGTGGGACGCGTACGAGACGGTGAACGAGCGCTTCGCGGAGCTCATCGCTGACGAGGCCCCCGAGGGAGCAACCGCGATGCCGCAGGACTATCACCTATCGCTCGTCCCCGGCGTGCTGCGCGCGCACCGGCCGGACCTTCGCATCGGCACGTTCTGGCATATCCCGTTCTGCCAGCCGGATCAGTACCGAGTGCTGCCCGACTTCTGGGGGGCCGCGCTGCTGCGCGGGATGCTCTGCGCGGACGCGATCGGATTCCAGACGCAGCGCTGGGCCGACAACTTCACGGCGTGCTGCCGCGAGGTGCTCGGCGCGACCGTCAAAGGCAAGCACGTCTCGATCGACGGCCGCAGCGCGCGCGTCGGGGTCTACCCGGTCGGCGTCGACGTGGACCTGCTACGCAGCCAAGCTGGGCAGCCTGAAGTCGAGGAGGCGGCGAAGCGCATCGACGCGCTCGTCGGGGACCGGACGATGCTGCTTCGCGTCGACCGCACCGAGCTGTCGAAGAACATCTTGCGTGGATTCATCGCGTACGAGCGGCTGCTCGAACGCCGGTCGGACCTGCACGGACGGATCGTGCACCTCGCGCTCTTGACGCCCTCGCGACGGGCGATCCCCGAATACCAGGAGTACATGCGTGCGTGCAGGGCGCGCGCGGACCAGATCAACGAGCGGTTCTCCACGCCGGACTGGCAGCCGCTCATCCTCGACGAGAGCGACGACTTTCCCGCGACGCTGGCCGCGTACCGGCGCTACGACATCTTGATCGTGAACCCTGTGTTCGACGGGATGAACCTCGTCGCGCGCGAAGGACCGGTAATCAACGAGCGGGACGGAACGCTCATCCTTTCGCGGAACGCAGGCGCAGCTGCGGAGTTGCACCCCGCGCTGCTCGTCAACCCGTTCGACGCCGACGGGACCGCCGACGCGATCGAGCGCGCGCTCGGCCTGAGCGAGCGCGAGCGTCAGGAGCGCGCGCACGCGCTGAAGGAGCTGGCTCCGGGCGTTCCGCCGGGCGATTGGCTCGGCCGTCAGATCAAGGACGTGACGCGTCGACGAGGGACTTGAGCAGCTCCATCAGCTCGAAGGGTCCGCCGACGACATGATCGGCGGCGGCGATCAGATCGGGCGGCGACTCGTCGCTCGCGACGGCGACGCGGATCGCGAGCTCCAAACCGTCGACCGCGCGGAACGTGGGAAGGTCGCCGACATCGTCGCCGACCACAAGCGCGCCGGCGAGCTTCTTCTCCTCGATCACGCGCCGCACAACGTCGCCCTTGTCGACCTGAACGGGCGGCGATATCTCCAGGACGAGCCGCCCTCGCGTCACGCTCGCAAGCCCCTCCTCGCGCGCGATGCGCTCGACGACCGGTATCGCGCGCTCTAACGCGGTGTCTTTGTCGCGCACGCGGCGGAAGTGAACCGAGACGGCCAAGCCCTTGTGCTCGACGAAGATGCCTTGGACGTCGGCGAGCTCCGCGCGCAGCCGCTCGGCCGCACGGTCGATCGCTGCGCGCGCAGCGCTCACCTCGGGAAGGATGCGGAGGCTGCGACCGACGCGCTCCTCGATGCCGTACAAGCCGACGAGACGAACCTTGCGAGGATGCAGCCGCTTCGCGAGGAAGGACACGGGCCGCCCCGAGACCACGGCGACCGCAGCGTAGCGGCGAGCCAGCCGTTCCAAGACGCGGCCGGCCCCGCGGACGGCGCGCGCTTTGGCGGGGTCGGGCACGATCGGCGCGAGCGAGCCGTCGAAGTCGCAGAAGATCCCCGCGCGCGAGGCCATCGAGCCGAGCGCGCGCACATCGTGGTCCACGGAGGTCGCCACGGTCACTCGTGGCGCGCGACGCGACGGTAGACGGCCTCATAGCCGTCGGTCATTACCGAGGGCGCGAACCGTTGCTCGACGACCGCGCGGCAGACCTCCGGCGAGATGCCGTCGATCTTCTTGACCGCCTCGACCATATCGTCGACCGAAGAGGCGATGAAACCGTTGACCCCGTCGGTCACAACCTCGGGGACCGCACCGTAGGGCGTGGCGATCACCGGCGTCCCGCACGCCATTGCCTCGATCATCACCAGTCCGAACGGCTCGTCCCACTGGATCGGGAAGACGAGTGCGCGCGCGCGGGCGAAGAGCTCGCGCTTGCGGTCGTCGGGAACCTCGCCCTCGAAACGAACGTTCTGGCCGTCGACGTGCGGAAGGATCATCTCATCGAAGTATGCCCGGTCCTGCCCGGGGTCGATCTTCCCGGCAAGAACGAGCGGCATGCCCGAGCGCTTCGCGACCTCGATCGCGAGGTGCTGGGCCTTGTCGCGCGCGATCCGGCCGAGGCTGAGCAGGTAGTCGTCCTTGTCGGCGTTGAACGGATACGAGGAGACGTCGACGGCGTTGGGCACGACGTCGGTGATCTGGATGCGTGTGAACGTGCGCGTCTGGTACTGGCTTATCGCGACGAAGTCGGCGTTGTTCCGCACGAGATGGAAGAAGTCTCGCTCCGCTTCGATCGCAGCGCCATGCAGCGTGTGCACGACCGGCGTCGGGATCAGCGGTGCGAACGCCAATGAAAGCCAGGCCGTGTGATCGTGCACGACGTCGTACGGGCGGCCTGCTCGCGCTTCCGCGGCGATGTGCTGGTACGCCGCGCCGATGTGCATCGAGTACGGCATCGCTTGATGCATCTGCGCGACGGGGCCCACGTCGAAGACATACCGGAGGTCGGCCGACGTCTTGGAGTCACCGGTCGCGAACAACGTCACGTCGTGGCCGCGCGCGACGAGCTCGTCGGCGAGCAGCGAAACGATCCACTCGATGCCCCCGTACCCGGAAGGCGGAACCGGGATCCACGGTGGCGAAATCAACGCGATGCGCACGACCAGTAACCCTACCGGGTCAGGCCGCCTTGTAATCGTCCCCGATCACAACGGTGAGCTTGACGGTCTGCGAAGCGGGCGCCGGCGCGACCCGCTTCAGCTCCGGGTGCGCGGCGAGTAACGCTTCGGCCGCAGCCCGCGAACCGGCTTTGTAATAGATCGTCGTCTGGGTTTGATGCGCGGTCTGAGTGGCGACATTCCTGATCGTGTAGCCGTCGGCCTTGAGCTTGTCCGCCAGCGCCTTCGCGAGGCCTGCTCGCTGCGTACCGTTCAAGACGTCGACCGTGATGCTGGCGAGGTTCGTCGCGGTGGCGGTCGTGGTCGGCGTGACGGTCGTTGACGGGGTGCTCGACAGGGTGGGACGAATGGAAACCGTCGGCGGTGGGGTCGAGTTCTGTGCAGTGGGCTTCTTGCCGCCCGAACCGGTCGCCGCGACGGCGATCACGGCAACCACGCCGAGCACGACGAGCGCGCCGCCGACTGCGCGCGCGACGGAGAGATAGAAGGACCCAGGTGATTCAGGAGCGTGCTTACCCGGCACGGGTCTTACTCTGGCACACCCAAACGCCGAGCCGCACGTTGACGCTGACGCGCGACGCGCTGTCGCCGAAGGCGGCGCACAAGCATCGGGTCTTCCTCGAGGGCGGCAGCCGTATCGATCAGCGCGTTGAGGATCTGGTAGTAACGCGTGGCCGACATGTCGAAGGCCTCGCGAACCGCGCGTTCTTTCGAGCCGCCCTGCTTCCACCAGCTCCGCTCGAACGCGAGGATCTCGCGTTCGCGCTCGGTGAGCTGTACCGGGGCCTCAGCCTGTTCCACGTTTCCTCCCTGGCCGGACCGCGTCATTCTGCCACACGCGCTGGGGGCTTTCTGGGATGGAGGATCAGGGGTAAAGGCCGCGCGCGACATGGGCTTCTGCCACCCGGCCGATGCCCAGCGCAAGCGCTGCAAGGCGCAAACGCACGTTCTTCTCCTCCGCGAGCGAGGCCGCCGCGTTGAACGCCGAAGCCATGAGGTCGCGCAGCTGCCGGTTCACCTGGTCCTCGCTCCAGAAGTACGCCTGGATGTCCTGGACCCACTCGAAATAGCTCACCGTGACGCCGCCGGAGTTCGCGAGCACGTCGGGGACGATGTACACGCCGCGCTCCGACAGCGAGTGGTCGGCCTCGGGCGTCGTGGGGCCGTTCGCGCCCTCGACGATCAGCTTGGCGCGAACGAGGTCGGCGTTGCGTGCGGTGATCTGGTCCTCGATCGCAGCCGGCACGAGCACGTCACAGTCGAGCTCGATCAGCTCCTCGTTGGTGATTGCGTCGGCGGCGGGGAACCCGGCAACTGTTTGCGCTTCGTCCTTGTAGCGCATCAGGGCGGTCGGATTGAGGCCGCGAGAGTTGTAGACGCCGCCCTTGTAGTCGCTGACGCCGACGATGTTGAAGCCGGCGTCGTGGAAGACCTGTGCGGCGAAGCCTCCCACCTTTCCGAACCCTTGGATCGCGACGCGCGTGCCTTCGATCGGCATCCCGAGGCGCTCCATGGCCGACAGCGCGGAGTAGAGGACGCCGCGACTGGTCGCACCGCCTCGCCCGAGCGACCCACCGATCGATACCGGCTTGCCGGTGACGACACTCGGGACCGAGTACCCCTTGTTCATCGAATACGTGTCCATGATCCACGCCATGATCCGCTCATCGGTGCCCACGTCCGGGGCGGGGACGTCGCTCTCGGGACCGATGAACGGGAGGATCTCGCTCGCGTACCGGCGCGTCAGCCGTTCGAGCTCCCCGGTCGACATCGTCGAGGGGTCGAGCTTCACGCCACCCTTGGCGCCGCCGTACGGGATCCCGACGAGCGCGCACTTCCAGGTCATCCACATCGCGAGCGCCTTGACCTCGTCGAGGTTGACGTCCGGGTGGTAGCGGATGCCGCCTTTCGCGGGGCCGCGCGCGATGGAATGGTGAACGCGATAGCCGAGGTAGACGTCCACCTTGCCGTCGTCCATACGGACGGGGATCGAGACGGTGAGGATGCGCTTCGGCTCGCGGAAGACCTTGTAGAGGTTCTCGTCGAGCGCCATGAATTCGGCGGCCTCGTCGAGTTGGGAGAGCGCGGAGGTCCATGCGTTGCTCATGGCTCAAGCGTAGCGCGCGCGCGATACGCTACCGAGGTGCCCCGAGGGGCGCGCCGGGGTAGCTCAGTTGGCAGAGCTTCTCACTTGTAATGAGAGGGCCAGGGGTTCGAGTCCCCTCCCCGGCTCAGCCGAACCAGATCTCGGTTTTTGTGCGCAATGGAGCACGTACATGACGCCAAATGCACACAAGAACCAGATCCGTGTTGAAAAAGGTTGCCGCGAGGCGCGCGCTTACAGGCTGATGAGCCGGCGCTGCTCGATGTGCTGCTCGACCTTGCGCTTGATCCGCTGCAACGCGTTGTCTATCGACTTCACGCGCCGCTTCAGCGACGCCGAGATGTCTTGGTAGCTCTTCCCTTCGAGATAGAGCTGGAGAACCTGCGCCTCGAGATCGGACAGGATCTCGCGGAACGAGGATTCCATGCTCTCCATCTCTTCGCGCGAGATCACGGCCTCGACCGGATCCGACATCTGGCCTTGCGTGAGGACGTCGATCAGCACGCGATCCGGCTCGGATCCGTCCTCTTGCGGCATCGGCCGCGTGAGCGAGATGTAGGAATTCAGCGGGATGTGCTTCTGCCGAGTGAACGTCTTGATCGCAGTGATGATCTGTCGCTGGATGCAGAGCTCGGCGAACGCGCGGAACGACGACTGACGGTCGGGACGGAAATCGCGGATCGCCTTGTAGAGCCCGATCATCCCTTCCTGAACGAGGTCGTCTTTGTCGGCCCCGATCAAGAAGTAGTTGCGAGCCTTCACGCGCGCGAAGTTCTTGTATCGAAGAAGGAGGTGTTCAAGCGCCGCGTCGTCGCCGGCCCTCGCCCTCAGGACCAGTTCGTCGTCCCTGGCGTCCGTGAGTCCTTCGTGAACTCGGAGCGCCTCAAGTTCTTTTGCCATGTACTCCCAATACCCCCGGGAGATGTCCGTCGCACTTGAGCGTCGCGCGGCAAAACATATAGGCCGTATTGACTAGGGGTCAAGGTGAGCTAGATGGGCAAAAGTGACTACTCCACACAGCAAAGACAAAGAGAAAAGGGATAATTCAGAACTTACTTTTGGGGGCTGTCGGAACCCCGAAGAACGCGCCTCCGTCTTGCCGTTTCCCACAATGCGATGGCTCCGGCGACCGACGCGTTCAGCGAGCCGACCCGGCCCACGATCGGGATCGCACAGACCGCATCGGCGCGCTTCCGAACGAGCGAAGACACGCCCGCGCCTTCCTTCCCAACGACGATCACGACCGGTTCGTCGAGCAGCCCGCACTCATCGAGCCGCACGTCGCCGTCGCCGGCGAGCGCGACCACCCACATCCCTTCCTCGCGACACAACGACAGGGTGCGATCCAAGTTCGTCACCTGATCGACGATGACATGCTCGAGCGCGCCTGCTGCAGCCTTCGCCATCGCGGGCGACAACGGCGCCGCGCGCCGCTTCGGGATCAACACGGCGTGCGCACCGAGCACTTCCGCGCTCCGAACCAGCGCGCCCGCGTTGTGCGGATCCTCGATCCCGTCGAGCGCCAGGAACAACGGTGCCTCACCGGCCTCGCGCGCGCGCTGCAGACCCTCGCGCCACGACCGCGACGCCGCGGCCGCAGCCTCGGCGATAACGCCTTGATGCGCCTTCGTCGTGGCTCGCGCGTCGAGCGCGGCCCGTGGGACGCGGTCGACGCGCACCCCCGCCGAGCGCGCAAGCGAAACGATCTCCGCGAGCGTCCCGCGGCTTTCCGCTCCGTCGGCGATCAGGATCCGGTGGAGCGGCCGGCCCGCTCGCAGTGCTTCACGAACGGGCTGCCGGCCCTCGATTACCTCCACGGGTCTGCCGGGTACCAGCGCACGCCCTTCGGCCCGTCCTCGACGACCACGCCGGCGCCCGTCAGCACGTCGCGGATCACATCCGCGCGCTTGAAGTCCCTTTGCGAGCGCGCTTCCTCACGTAGCTGCAGCAAGTAGTCGACCAGCGGCGCCACCCGTGCGCGCGCCGGGCCTTCGGGCCAGTCGCCGATCGGATCGAGCCCGAGCACGGCGGTCAGCTCGCGGAACGTCGCGAACAACGCGCTCAACGCCTCGCCACCCTTCGCGACGAGCTGGTTGGCCTCGCCGAGTAGCTCGTGAACCACCGCAAACGCTTCCGGCGTATTGAAGTCGTCCTCCATCGCAGCCGTGAATCGTTGACGCCACGCTTCGTCGACCGTGCCCGGCTCCGATGTACCAAGAACATCGTTCGCTTTGCGCGCGAAGGCGGCGAACCGCTCCCACACGGCGCGCGCATCCGAAAGCACCTCCGGCGAAAGGTCTACTTGGCTGCGGTAGTGGGGCATCACGAGTGCCGTCCGGACGACGGGGGGTGAGTGATCGGCCAGAACGTCCGCGACCGACACGTAGTTCTTCAACGACTTCGACATCTTCTCGTCGTTGATCGTGACGAAGCCGTTGTGCAGCCAGTAGCGGGCGAGCGGCTTCCCGGTTACCGCCGAGGACTGCGCGCACTCGTTCTCGTGGTGCGGGAAGAGCAGATCTTGCCCGCCGCCGTGGATGTCGAACGTCTCGCCCAGGTACTTCATGCTCATCGCGGAGCACTCGATGTGCCACCCCGGACGCCCGGGCCCCCACGGCGCCGGCCACGACACTTGCCACTCCTTCGCGCCCTTCCACAGCGCGAAGTCCATCGGGTGATGCTTGCGCGCGTCGGGCTCCACGCGTTCGCCGGCGCGCATGTCGTCCAACGAACGTCCCGACAACGATCCGTACGAGGCCAGCTTCTCGACGGCGAAGTACACATCCCCGCCCTCGACGGTGTAAGCGAACCCGGCGTCGAGCAGGTGCGTGATGAGCTCGACCATGTCTGTGATGTGCCCCGTCGCTTTCGGTGTGATCGACGGCGCGCGCACCCCGAGCCGCCGCATCTCCTCCTCATACACGCGCGTGTATCGCTCCGCGATCTCCCACGGGGACACGCCTTCTTCGGCAGCGCGGTTCAAGATCTTGTCGTCGATGTCGGTGATGTTCTGCACGTAGGTCACGCGATTGCCCAGGTACTCAAGCGTCCGCCGTATGACGTCGAACGCGAGGGCGGCGCGCGCATGCCCGAGGTGCGGCTCGTCGTACACCGTCGGCCCGCACACGTACATCCCGACGCGTCCGGGCGTGATCGGCTCGAAGAGCTCTTTGGTCCGCGTCCGGCTGTCATGCACGACGAGCGGCATCTCGCGAGGCTCCTACCGAGCGTCCAGCGTGGCAACCGCGAGCGCCGCTGCGCCTTCGCCACGTCCGACGAGCCCGAGGCCGTCGGCCGTCGTCGCCTTGACGGAAACGTCTGCCACATCGATCCTGCAGCACTCGGCCACGTGCTTGCGCATCTCGTCTCGGTAGGGGGCCAGGGGAGGCTGCTCGAGCACGATCGTCGCATCGATCGCCACGACGCGGAAGCCGGCGCCTGCGGCCATCTCGACGGTCCTTTCGAGGAGTCGGGTGCTCGCGGCATCCCTCCACCGTTCGTCGCTGCTGGGGAAGTGAGACCCCAGATCGCCCAACGCTGCCGCACCCAAGACCGCGTCGGCCACGGCGTGACACAGGATGTCCGCGTCGGAGTGTCCGTCGAGGCCGCGCGCGCCCGGGATCGTCACGCCGCCGAGCACGAGCGGCCGGCCATCGGCGAACGCGTGGACGTCGAACCCGATGCCGGCTCTCACGGGCGCACCCGTGTGCCGAGCATCAGCGCTTCGGCCATCTCGAGCTCGGCCGGCTTCGTCACTTTGATGTTCCGCTCGTCGCCGGGAACGAGGACGACGCGCCCACCGGCCGCTTCCACCAGTGCGGCGTCGTCCGTTGCGTCGTCGCCGGCGGCGCGGTCGTGCGCGTCGCGCAGAACCTTCGCGATGAACGCTTGCGGCGTCTGCGCGCGCCACAGCTCTGCGCGCGCGACGGTCGCGTCGACGACCGACCCCTTCGCACGCTTCAGCGTGTCGGCGAGCGGGACGGCGCAGATCGCGCCATCGGCGTCGTTCAGGGCCGCCAGCGATGCTTCGATCAGCTCGGGGGTCACCAGGGGACGGGCGGCGTCGTGCACGACGATGCGCTCGGTGCCGAGCGGAACACGCGCGAGCCCCGCGCGCACGGAGCTCTGACGCGTCTCGCCGCCGGGCGTGATCTCGACCGTGGCGCGTGTCGCTTCGCCCATGCTGTGCTCCATCGCGTATTCGAGCCAGTTGTCGGGGACCACCAGCACGATCCCGGCGATGGAAGGAACGGCTTCGAACGCGCGCAGCGAATGCACGTACATCGGCAGCCCCGCAAGAGGCCGGAAGGTTTTCGGCACGCCGTCGTTGCCGAAGCGCGCGCCGCTGCCGGCCGACACGATGATCGCCCAGTCGCTCACGCGCGCCGTTCCTCGGCCTGCGCCGGGGCGGCGCCCGGGTCGGCAAGCTTCCCGAAGATCATCCGGCCGCCCGACGACGGGACGACGCGGTTCACCAGCACGTCGGCGATCGTTCCGACGCGCGCGCTCGCGTCGGCGACCACGACCATCGTGCCGTCGTCCAGGTAACCGACGGCCTGGCCGGCTTCCTTGCCGACGCGGCTCAGCTCGACGCGGATCGCTTCGCCGGGAAGCACCGCGGGGCGCAACGCGGCCGCGACGCGGCGTAAGTGGACGACTTCGACGCCTTGGAGCTCGGCCACGTGAGCCAACGCGGAGTCGTCGGTCACGATTGCCGCGCCGCGCTCGCGTGCAAGCGCGACGACCTTCGCATCGACCTCGTCGTACTCGGGGTAGAGCTTCTCGACCGATCGGACCTCCGCGAGACCTTCGCGCCGGATCGCCGCCAAGGCCTCGAGACCGCGGCGCGCGCGCTGCCGGCGGACCGGATCGGCCGCGTCGGCGATCCCCTGTGCTTCCTCCAACACGAACGTCGGCACAAGCACCGTGCCGCGGATCAACCCCGCGCGCACGTAGTCGAGCAGCTGCGTGTTCAGGATCGCACTGGTGTCGAGCACGCGCAGGTCGGCCGCGCGCGTGCGGTAGGTGAGCCCGACGAGCTGGAGCACGTCCTCACGCTTGGTCACACCGATGCGGTAGCCGAGATAGCCGAAGACCACTTCGACGAACGCAAGGATCGGAAGCCCCACCGCGCGCGACGGCAGCAAAAGGAGGAAGAGTCCCGGAACCGTAGCGACTATCACGCCGGCGACCAGACCGAGACCGCCGGACACGATGTCGGCGCCCGGGATGGAAGCGATGCGTTTCTCGGCGATGCCCACGAGCGTCCCCGTCCCGCGGCCGAGGACGCCTCCGATCACGTACCCGATCCCCGAGCCCAGGATCGTTCCGACGATGATTCGCGCCGACGTCTTATCGGCGACGAGCGCGCGAGATACCTGGTAGCCCAGCGCTGTGAACAGAACCACGATCACGAATCGGATGAGCTCGACCAGCACGACCGCGCTGCGGCGCGGTGGCTGCCGTTCCTCAGGAGAGCTCACGGCCTCAGTGTGACAGAGCCAGAAAAGAAAAACGCGACCGTGGGCACGGCCGCGGCGGAAGCTGCTCGATCAGTTGTTCGCCGGCGTTGTCCCAAGGATCTCATCCAGCATGGCCTCGGCTTTCTCCTCCTTGACGCCCGCCGCGAAGGTCAGCTCGGACACGAGGATCTGGCGCGCCTTCGTGAGCATCCGCTTCTCACCGGCGGAAAGGCCCTTGTCTTTGTCGCGATTGGACAAGTTCCGCACCACTTCCGCGACTTGGTAGATGTCGCCCGAGCGCAGCTTCTCGACGTGGCTCTTGAAACGCCTGCTCCAGTTCGACGGCGCGGGTGCCTGCTTCTTGGACTGGAGGACTTTGTAGACCTGCTCGAGCTCGTTCTTCGGAACGACGCCGCGCAAACCGACCTCGTCTGCACCGTCGGTCGGAACCATCAGGGTGAGATCGCCGTATGAAAGCCGAAGCACCCAGTATTCCCTGGTCTCGCCCTCGATCATCCGCTGTTGGGTACCCTCGATGACGGCCGCCCCATGGTGGGGATAGACGACTTTGTCACCGACACGAAATGCGCGTTTGCTCATGAGGGAACCTAAAAGATACCAGAGAAACCGAGACCCGGCAACCGAAACTCCCTGGTAAACGGCCGTTAAACGTTACAGATAGCGATCCAGGATGCTGGATTCTGCAAGTCTGATCAAACCATCTTTCACCAGCGACGCGCGCGCAGCACCGACGCCTTCGACCGCGAGCAGATCGTCGATCGACGCGGACATCACTTTCGGCAACCGTCCGAACGCGGACACGATGCGTTCGACCACCGTCGTCGGCAAACGAGGGATCTTCGACAGGATCCGGTAGCCGCGCGGCGAGGAGGCGACGTCGAGCGATTCCGGTGAGGCCGGGTATCCGAGTGCGCGCGCGATCGCGATCGGATCGAGCAAGTCTTCCGGTGACAGCGCGGCAAGCTCGCTCAACACCGCGTCGAACGATCGCATTCGTTTCTGTGCGATGTGATCGCGCACGAGCATCCGTCGCTCGGTCTCAACGCCGCCCATCAGCTCTTCGAGCTGCAGCCGCATCAGGCGGCCTTCGGTCCCGAGCTCGACGACGAGCGCTTCGACCTCGGATGCGATCCGGCCAACCATCTCGATACGCTGAACGACGGTCACGGCGTCGCGCAAGGTCGCCTGATCTTCGACTTCCAGCGCCAAGAGGTTCGACGCGACCTCCGTGAGCCGCTGCTTGTATCGCTCGAGCGTCTGCAAGGCTTGGTTCGCGCGCGTGAGCAACGCGGTGACGTCCTCGAGCACCCATTTCTGCGAGTCCACGTAGACGGTGACGATGTGCATGCTCTGGCTGACGGCGACGACCGGGAAGCCGGTCTGGCGAGCGACCCGCTCCGCGGTGCGGTGACGCGTACCGCTCTCCATCGTCGGGATGCTCGGGTCGGGCACGAGATGCACGTTCGCGCGCACGATCTTCGCCGCGCCCGGCGAGACGACGATCGCGCCGTCCATTTTCGCCAGCTCGGACAGACGTTGCGGAGAGAAATCCTCACCGATCCCGAAGCCGCTCGACGAAACCTGCTGCACGACGGCATTGTCCCCGAGCACGACGAGCGCGCCGGTTTGCGCGCGCAATATGCGCTCGAGGCCGTCGCGCAGCCCCGTGCCGGGCGCGATCGCCACGAGGGTCGCGCGCATTACATCGACGGGCTTGTCGGGTGCCATGGCGCCGCGATTCTACGCCGCCGATCGAACGCCCGAGCGCGCTGTTTTGGGCCGGCGACTCGGCGTGAGGTTGAATGACGCCGTGCCCACCGTGCGCGAGCGAACCGTCGACGCCGCAGGAACGGCGATCTTCGTCCGAGAATCGGGAAGCGGCTCGCCGGTCGTGTTGCTTCACGGGTTCCCCGAGACGAGTCGCTGCTGGGACAAGGTCGCCGGCGCATTGTCGGCCGGGCACCATGTGCTGGCGCCCGACCTTCCCGGTTACGGCCGTAGCGCGCGTCCGACGTCCTACGATTCCGCGACGCTCGCGAGCACGGTTGCCGCGTTCATGGACGCCGCGGGGGTTCCTCGCGCAGGCGTTGTGGGGCACGACTGGGGCGGCGGCGTTGCCTTCCGTCTTGCCCTCGACCACCCCGACAAGGTCGAGCGGCTCGCGGTGATCAACTCGCCGTTCCGGAAGCTCGACCTCCGGCGCGGCTGGCACATGCTTTTCTTCAACGCGCCGCTGTTGCCCGAGGCCCTGACGACTGCCGCCGGGGATCGCTGGATCGACCTGGTCCTTCGAGCAGCCTCGGTCAACAAGGACGCGTTCGAGCCCGAGGCCCTTGCGGAGTACCACGACGCATACCGGTCGCTCGAACGGAAACGGTCGGCGTTCGCCTACTACCGAACGGTGACGCGTCGCATCATCGCTAGCAAGCTGCCGGGGCGCGCGCGGCCCGCCGGCCCGCGCGGCTCGATCGAGATGCCGACGCTCGTGATCTGGGGAGAGAAGGACCCAGCGCTCCCGCTCACGCTCGCGGAGGGGATCGTGCGCGACATCCCGCAAGCGAAGCTGGTTACGATTCCCGACGCCGGCCACTTCGTGCCCGAAGAGCGGCCCGAACGGGTCGCGGCGTTGTTGAAGGAGTTCCTCGGATGACGAAGCTCGACATCAAGCTTGGTTTGCAGATACCGCTGTTCGACTTCCCCGGCGTCGCGCCGGACAAGCTGTTCGAGCGTGTCTCCGACATCGCACGCACCGCGGAAGCCTCCGGCTTCGACTCGGTTTGGGTGATGGACCATTTCGAGCAAATCATGGGCGACCCGGCTGCGCCGATCCTCGAGGGCTACGTCGTTCTCGCCGGGATCGCGGCGCGCACGGAGCGGGTCAACCTCGGGACGCTGGTCACCGGCGTCCTCTACCGCAACCCAGCTGTGCTCGCGAAGATGGTGACGTCGCTCGACGTCCTATCGAGCGGCCGCGCCGTGCTCGGCATCGGCGCATCGTGGAACGAGAGCGAGCAAGAGCACTACGGCATCGGCCGCGTTCCCGTCGGCGAGCGGATGGACCGCTTGGACGAAGCCCTCGAGATCTGCCGGTTGATGTTCACTGAGGGTGCGCCGTCGTTCAAGGGCCGCTACTACGAGATCAGCGAAGCACACAACATGCCAGGCCCGGTGCGTCCGGACGGCATACCGATCATGGTCGGCGGCGGCGGCGAGAAGCGCACGTTGCGCGCGGCTGCTCGCTCCGCGGACGCCGTCAACATCTTCGGGGACGCAGAGACCGTCCGGCACAAGATGAAAGTCCTCGACGAGCACTGCGCCGCGGTCGGCCGCGACCCGCGCGAGATCTGTCGTACTGCGCTGAAAACGCTGATCATCGACCGGAACGCGAACGACGCCGCCGAGAAAGCTAAGCCGGTTCGTGACCTGCGAGGCGGAGATCGCTTCAGGATCATCGGGATGGCGGGCACGCCCGACGAGGTGGGCGCGCAAGCGCGAGAGCTCCGCGAAGCAGGGCTCGACGGCCTTATCGTGAACCTGCCCGACGCGTACGACCTCGAGACCGTCGCGCTCGCCGGCGAAACGCTGAGCCGGCTTTAGCCGCGCGCGACCGCTTCCGCGGCGAGCTGCCCGCACGCAGCGTCGATGTCCCGTCCGCGCGTGTCGCGGATCGTGACGTTGACCCCGAGACCCCGAAGCTCGCGCGCGAACGCCTCGACGCGCGGCGACGGCGGCACGCCGAAGCCCGGCGTCGGGTTCAGCGGGATGAGGTTCACGTGGATGTCCGACCCGCGCACCAGGTCGGCAAGGCGCTTCGCTTGCCACGGCGCGTCGTTCACCGCGTCGATCATCGCGTACTCGATCGTCACGCGCCTCCCGTGCGCCCGGCGGAACGACTTCGCGGCCTTCACGCACTCGGCGACCGGCCATCGCCGGTTGATCGGGACGAGCGCGCTGCGCGTCTCGTCGTCCGGCGCGTGTAACGACAGCGCGAGGGTAATTGGGAGCGGCTCGGCGGCAAGCCGCTCGATCTGAGGGACAAGTCCGACCGTCGACACGGTGATCTTGCGCGCGGAGATGCCGACGTCGTCGTTGATCGTCCGGATCGCGTCCACGATGTTGTCGTAGTTCGCGAGCGGCTCGCCCATCCCCATCAGCACGACGTTCGTCGGCCGCTCGGCGAATATGCGAGCCGCCCACAGAACCTGCGAGACGATCTCCCACGCGGTGAGGTTGCGGACGAGCCCCATCTGCCCTGTGGCGCAGAACGTGCAGCCGAGACCACAGCCGGCCTGTGACGATACGCACACCGTGCGCCGGTCCGGATATCGCATCGCAACGGTCTCGTACGAGCCGTCGAACAGGGCCTTGCGGGTCTCACCGCCGTCCGCTTCCCACGTCGCGACGGGTTCCGGCCGGATTGAGGGGTAGCGCTTCGCGAGCTGCTCGCGCTCTCCCAGCGGGAGGTCGGTCATCTCGTCGAACGAGCGCGCGAACCGCCGGAACACCCACGAGCGCACCTGTCGCGCGCGGAAGGAAGGACCGCCGATCTCGAAGGGGAAGGTCACGATGCATCCAGGGTATCCGTCCGAACGCGATTTCGTTGGGTGACCTCTGGACGATACGCTCGCGTCCATGCACCCAGAAGCCGGCGATCCCGCGCCCGACGCCGAGGTCTTCGCCTTGGACGGAACGCCGACCCTTCTGTCTTCGCTCTGGACCGAAGGGCCGCTCGCGCTGGTCTTCCTTCGGCACTATGGCTGACCGTTCTGCCGCCGGCACATCGCGCAGTTGCGCGACCGTCATCCAGAATTCGTCGAGCGGAACATCAAGGTGGCCGTCGTCGGGCAAGGCACGCACGAGGACATGCGGGCGTTCCTCGAGACACGGCCGGTGCCGTACGAAACCTTCGCCGACCCCGAGCGCGCTGCCTACCGAGCGTACGGCCTCGCGCGCGGCACGTGGCGTCAGGTCGCCTACGACCCCTCGGTCTTGCGCGCCGGCGCCGCCGCAGCGATGGAGGGTCACATCGTGGGCACCCCGATGGGTGACACGATGCAGCTGCCGGGGAGCTTCGTGATCTCGGACGGGACCGTGGTCTACGCGCACCGCGGGAAGACATCGGCGGACACGGCGCCTATTGACGATCTGCTCCGCGCGCTGTAAGCGAGGCGGCGGCCGCGCTGCGCGCCCGCGCTTCCCTCATTCGTTGGGACGGATCAGCCGGGAAGCCGGACGATGCCGCGCGCGGAGCCCCGGCGCGCTCCTGGGGTCATCTCCACCAACCCCTCGCGCTCCAGACCTTCGAGCAGCTCGACGAGCCACGTGAGATCTTTGTGACCGTTCGGGTGGATCACTTTCGCAAGGACCGATAAGGAAACGCCTTCGCCGGCCGTGTCCCGGAGGTGGTCGATGATCCCGCCACGCTTCTGCCTGCTCGAACCTTCGAACGGCGACTGCTTGGGGCGGCGCTCCGGTCGCGGGCCTTTGTTCAAACCGCGCGCGCGATACTCGCACGTCGCTTTCAGCGGACACTGCGCGCAAAGCGGCTTGTCGATCCGGCAGATCATCGCTCCGACATCCATCAGCGCTTGGTTCCAGCGGTATGCCTCGCCGGGGGCGAGCCACTCCGCAGCCACGCGACGCGTCTCGTCTAAAGAAAGTTCGTCGGATGCGCGAGCCGCACGCGATAGCACCCGGCGAACGTTGACATCCACGACGGGGACCTGCCGGTCGTACGCGAAGCAGGCGACGGCGTTCGCGCTGTAGTCACCGACGCCGGGCAGCGCGCGTAACGCTTTCAGGTCGGACGGCACCACACCACCGTACTCGTGCTCGATCGCTTGGGCGGAGCGCTGCAGGTCGACCGCGCGGCGGTTGTAGCCCAGGCCGCGCCACGCCTGGATGACCTCCATCGCCGGCGCGTGTGCGAGGGTTCGCAGTTCCGGGAACTTCGCAAGGAATGTGCCGTAGGCAGGCGCGACGCGCCCCGTTTGCGTCTGCTGCAACATCACTTCGGCGACGAGCGTTTGATACGGGTCTCGGTGCTCACGCCATGGGAAAGAACGGCCGTGCTCCTCGAACCATGCAAGGACGCGATCGTGAACCTTCGCGAGATCCGGCTTTGATCTGGCACGCGGCTTCGACGCTTTCGCTCTCACAGCTGTGCGCGCAATAGCCACGCGTGAATCTTAAGTCTCGCCTACCGGCCCACGGCAACTTGACTTTTCATCCGTCGCGTGTGCATCGAGACGCGGTTTCCGCGCCTCTTTGCACATGTCGACCACCGAAGAGAGAAAAGCAGAACGGCCGCCCGAAGGGCGGCCGTTCTTCAGCCTTGCGAACCGATCAGCTTTCGCTCCCGGCGAGCTCGAGCGGAGGCGTGTCGGGCGACGTCGGCGCCACCTCGAACACGATCTCCCCATCGCGGACGTCGGCGATGATCGTCGACGCCGCGGAGAACTCCTTCCACAGCAGCTTCTCGGACAGCGGGTCCTCGACCATCCGCTGGATCGCGCGCCGCAGTGGCCGCGCGCCCAAGGCTTGGTCGTAGCCCCTCTCCGCGATGAGGTCCTTCGCCGAGTCGCTGAGGACGATCTCGATGTCCTTCGCCTTCAGCTGGTCCTGGACCCTCTTCATCATCAGGTCGACGATCTGCTTCACGTCCGCCCGCGTCAGCGCCGCGAACACGATGACCTCGTCGATGCGGTTGAGGAACTCGGGACGGAAGTTGTGCTTCAGCTCTTCCATCACCTTCTCGCGCATCCGGTCGTAATCCATCATGTCCTGCGACGTGACGCTGAACCCGAGGTTCTTCTTCTCGAGGTCCCGCGTCCCCAGGTTCGAGGTCATGATGATCACGGTGTTCTTGAAGTCGACCGTGTGGCCTTGCGCGTCGGTGAGACGGCCGTCCTCGAGGATCTGCAGCAGCGTGTTGAAGACGTCGGGGTGCGCCTTCTCGATCTCATCGAAGAGCACGACCGAGAACGGGCGCCGGCGGACCTGCTCGGTCAGCTGGCCACCTTCTTCGTATCCGACGTACCCCGGCGGCGAACCGATCAGGCGGCTCACCGTGTGCTTCTCCATGTACTCGGACATGTCGAGCTGGATCAGCGCGGCCTCGTCGCCGAACAGGAATTCCGCGAGCGTCTTCGCGAGCTCGGTCTTCCCCACGCCGCTCGGACCGAGGAAGATGAACGAGCCGCTCGGACGCTTCGGATCCTTCAACCCCGCGCGCGTGCGGCGGATCGCCTGGCTCACCGAACGGATCGCGTCGTTCTGACTGATGATCCGCTTGTGCAGCTCGTCTTCCATGCGGAGCAGCTTCGCCGTCTCTTCTTCGGTCAGCTTGTAGACGGGTATGCCGGTCCAGAGCGCAAGGACCTCGGCGATCTCCTCTTCGCCGACTTCGGCGACGAGGTCCATCTCTTGGCCCTTCCACTCACGCTCACGCTGCTCGCGGTCGGTGCGGAGCTTGTTCTCCTTCTCGCGCGCGCGCGCAGCCGTCTCGTAGTCCTGGATCTCGATCGCGGATTCCTTCTCGCGTTGGACGAGCGCGATCGATTCGTCGAACTCGCGCAGGTCGGGCGGAACCGTCATGCGCATGATCCGCATGCGGCTTCCGGCCTCGTCGATCAGGTCGATGGCCTTGTCCGGCAAGAACCGGTCGGAGATGTAGCGGTCGGCGAGGTTCGCCGCCGCGACGATCGCGTCGTCGGTGATCGTGATCCGGTGGTGCGACTCGTAGCGGTCGCGCAGACCCTTCAGGATCTCGACCGTGTCGGCGACCGACGGCTCGGCGACCTTGATCGGCTGGAACCGCCGCTCGAGCGCCGCGTCCTTCTCGAGGTGCTTGCGGTACTCATCCAGCGTTGTTGCGCCGATCGTCTGGAGCTCACCGCGCGCGAGCATCGGCTTCAGGATGCTCGCCGCGTCGATCGCGCCTTCCGCAGCGCCGGCACCGACGAGCGTGTGCAGCTCGTCGATGAACAGGATGATGTCGCCGCGGGTGCGGATCTCCTTCAGGACCTTCTTCAGGCGCTCCTCGAAGTCACCTCGGTAGCGGCTGCCGGCGACAAGGGCGCCGAGGTCGAGCGTGTAGATCTGTTTGTTCTTGATCGTCTCGGGGACCTCGGCGTGCACGATCTTGGTCGCGAGGCCCTCGACGATCGCCGTCTTCCCGACGCCCGGCTCGCCGATGAGGACCGGGTTGTTCTTGGTCCGCCGGCTGAGCACCTGCATCACGCGCTCGATCTCCTTGACGCGGCCGACGACCGGGTCGAGCTTCCCTTCCCGAGCGAGCTGCGTCAGGTTGCGGCCGAACTGATCCAGGACGAGCGAGCCGGTCGGTGCCTGCTCACCCGCGCCGGCGCCCGACTCCTTCGGGCCACCCTGGTAGCCCTGGAGCAACGCGATGACTTGCGCGCGCACCTTGTTCAGGTCGGCGCCGAGCTTCACGAGCACCTGCGCAGCGACGCCTTCTCCCTCGCGGATGAGACCGAGCAAGATGTGCTCGGTCCCGATGTAGTTGTGACCGAGCTGCAGCGCTTCGCGCAAGGACAGCTCGAGAACCTTCTTCGCGCGCGGCGTGAACGGGATGTGACCGGTCGGCGGCACTTGGCCTTGACCGATGATCTCCTCGACCTGCTGACGCACCGACTCGAGCATGATGCCGAGCGACTCCAGCGCCTTCGCCGCGACGCCTTCACCTTCGTGGATCAATCCGAGCAGGATGTGCTCGGTTCCGATGTAGTTGTGGTTGAGCATCCGCGCTTCTTCTTGGGCGAGGACGACGACCCTGCGCGCGCGGTCTGTGAATCGTTCGAACACCGCCGTGCCTTTCTCTACGCGGCCCTTCCGGGATTATATCCGTCGGGCTCTGAGTCAACTCTATGGGGTACAACTAGGACGGCTGCACCATCATTCCGGTTCGACCGTCCGCCTAACGCGACTCCTTCTCCTCGACTTCTCCTCGACGGCAAAGGCCGCCTTGGGAAGGCGGCCCGACGTACGGGAACCGATCCTACTCCGCCGAACAGCCTTCTACTTGTGTATTCGGCGTTTTCGGGGGTGGGGATTTACTCGCGAAGCCGAAAACTGCCCGGGCCGACTCTTTCGGGTGATCCTTCCAGGGATTTCGGCTATTTCTCTTGCCCCTCAGGCCGCATCAGCGGGAACAGGATGACCTCACGGATGCTCGGAACGTCGGCGAGGATCATGGCGAAGCGGTCGATCCCGAACCCCAGCCCACCCGTCGGCGGCATCCCGTATTCCAGCGCTCTCAGGAAATCCTCATCCACCGTCATCGCCTCCTCGTCGCCGGCCGCGCGCGCCCGGGCCTGAGCTTCGAACCGCGCGCGCTGGTCGATCGGGTCGTTCAGCTCGCTGTAGGCGGGACCGATCTCCATCCCGGCGATCACGAGGTCGAAGTGCTCGGTAAACCGCGGGTCGTCGCGATGCGCGCGCGCGAGCGGTGACGTCTCGCGCGGGAAGTCCATCACGAACGTTGGTTCGAACAGATCGCCTTCGACGTGCTTCTCGTAGATCTCGACCACGACCTTGCCCGTTCCCCACGCGGGGTCCGTCGGGACGTCGTGCGCCTCCGCGATCGCGCGCGCCTTATCGGCTGCCATGTCGAGGTCGAGCGTTTCGCCGATGGCTTCGGAGGCCAGATCGATAAGGCGCGCGCGCCGGAACGGACCGTCGAGCGGCATCGCACGACCCTGGTACGTATGGTCCGTCGTCCCAAGCACCTCCCGCGCGGCGGTTGAAATCAGAGACTCCATGAGGTCCATCATCGTGAAGTAGTCGCCGTACGCCTCGTACGCCTCGAGCATCGTGAACTCGGGGTTGTACTTCGGGCTCAGCCCCTCGTTGCGGAAGTTGCGGTTGATCTCGAACACCTTCTCCAGGCCGCCGACGATCAGCCGCTTCAGATACAGCTCGGGGGCGATCCGCAAGTACAGGTCGAGATCAAGGGCGTGCATGTGTGTGACGAACGGCTTCGCGAGCGCGCCGCCGGGCTGCACCTGCAGCATCGGCGTCTCTACCTCGAGGAAGCCGCGCGCGATCATGAACTCGCGGATGGCCTGCACGGCGCGCGACCGCAGCACGGCGACGCGGCGCGCGTCCTCGTTCATCAGCAGGTCGAGGTAGCGCTGGCGGAAGCGCAGCTCGACGTCCTTCAGCCCGTGCCACTTCTCGGGCAGCGGCCGGATGTCTTTCGCGAGCAGCGTGAGGGACGACGCACGCACGCTCAGCTCGCCGCGCTTGGTCTTCGTGATCTCGCCCTCTGCGCCGATCCAGTCCCCCAGATCGAGGTCTGCAAAGGCCGACATGCCCTCCTCCCCCAGGACGTCGACCTGAAGCATGAGTTGGATGTCTGCGGTGCGATCCCGGAGCACGCCGAAGGCGAGCTTGCCGTGCCCGCGCTTGAGCATGAGCCGCCCGGCGACCGCCGCGCGCGCGCCGGCGTCGGTGTCCGGCTCGATGCCGCCGTACGTATCGTGGAGCTCGCGCGCGGTCGCCGTGCGGTCGAACGTCACCGGGTACGGGTCGACGCCGTTCGCGCGCGCGCGCTCGATCTTCTCGAGCCGCTGACGCTCGAGCTCGTCGAACGAGGTCAATCTTCGTCCCTGAGCGTGTTCCGCTCGTAGATCTGGAGCAACCCTTCGAGCGTGAGCCAGGGCTCGTGGTGATCTATTGCCTTCGTGAACGGCATGATCACCGGCGCGAGCCCGCCGGTCGCGATCGACGGCGTCCCGGGACCGAGTTCGTCGCGCATACGTCCGACGATACCGTCGATCTGTCCCGCGAACCCGTATATCACGCCGGACTGGATCGCCTCGACCGTCGTCTTGCCGATGACCGAGCGCGGCTCCACGAACTCGATGTTGCGTAGCTGCGCGCCGTGAGAAACGAGCGCGTTCGTCGAGACCTCGACACCCGGCGCGATCGCCCCTCCGAGGTACTCGCCCTTCGCGCTGACGGCGTCGAACGTCGTCGCCGTTCCGAAGTCGATCACGATGCACGGGCCGCCGTAACGCGTGAACGCTGCGATCGCGTTGACGACGCGGTCGGCACCGACCTCTTTCGGGTTATCGGTCGTGATTGCGAGCCCGGTCTTCACGCCGGGGCCGACGATTATCGGCGCGAAGTGGAAGTAACGTTCGGTCATCTCGCGCATCGCTTGCGTGACGCGCGGCACGACGCTGCTGATCACAACGCCACTGACGTTGCGGTCGAACGACAAGCCGACCTGATTGAGCAGCCCTTGGAACACCAGTGCCATCTCGTCGGCCGTCTGGTCGCTGCGGGTGGCCAGCCGCCAGTGCTGCAGGAGCTCGGTGCGCTCGAACATGCCGATGACCGTTTGTGTGTTGCCGACATCCACCGCGAGCAGCATCTAGCCGGCCTCCACTTCGAGGCTCAAGTCGATCGCGCGCGCGGAGTGGGTGAGCGCGCCGACGCTGATCGAATCAACGCCGGTCTTGGCGATCGCACCGATCGTCTCGAGCGTGATGCCGCCGGATGCCTCCGTCGCGCGCCCCTTCTCCTTGGCCATCGAAACAGCCGTGGCGAGAGTGGTCAGGTCCATATTGTCGAGCAAGAGCTCGTCGGCTCCGGCATCAAGAGCGTCGGCGACTTGGGCGAGTGTCTCGCATTCGACCTCGACGCGCGCTCTCGTGGCTTTCGCCTTCTCGACGGCATCGGCGAGACTGCCTGCCGCCGCGATGTGGTTGTCCTTGATCAAGACTGCGCTACCGAGATCTCGCCTGTGATTGCTCCCGCCTCCGGCTTGCACCGCGGCCTTTTCGAGATCTCGAAGGCCGGGGGTCGTCTTTCGCGTGTCTCTGATCTCCGTCCCGCCCGCCGCATCAACGAACGTGCGGGCTAGGGTCGCGATGCCGGAGAGACGCTGGATGAAGTTCAGGGCGACCCGCTCGCCGGACAAGATGCCGCGGAGAGATCCGGAGACGCGAGCAACCTCGGCGCCGGCGCGCACCGCCTCGCCGTCCTTCGCGAAAGGCTCTATGGCGAGAGTCGGGTCGATCTCGTGGAACGCGGCCTCGAACACCTCCATGCCGGCGACCACGCATGCCTCGCGCGCAACGAGTATCGCCGTTCCTTTGGCATCGGCCGGAACGGTGGCCAGCGTGGTTATGTCGTTCCAGGCGTCGTCTTCTTCGAGCGCGTGCCGAACGATATCGCGGAGTGCGGCCGGGTCGATCCCCACCGCGGGTGCTACACGCCCGTCTCGGCGTGTACCTCCGTGCCGATCTGCGTCACGCGGTTCATCGCGTTCACGAAGACGACGGTCGGCTTGTACGAGCGCGCTTCCTCGTCGGTCATCTGCGCGTAGCTGATGATGATGATGGTGTCGCCCTCGCGGACGAGGCGCGCGGCGGCTCCGTTGAGACAGACGACGCCGGAGCCTGCGGGCCCCTCGATCGCATACGTCTCCAGGCGCGCGCCGTTGGTGATGTCGGCGATCTGAACCTTCTCGTGCGGAAGGATGTCGGCCGCCTTCATCAGATCGGAGTCGATCGTGACGGAGCCGACGTAGTCGACGTTCGCTTCGGTCACGGTGGCGCGGTGGATCTTGGACTTCATCATGATGCGAAACATCTATGAGCTCCCTTCGCTCGATGCCCCCTCCGGGGTCACCGTCGTGTTGTCGATCAGCCGTGCCTTGCCTACCCATGCCGCGACCGCCAGAAGGGCCGGCCGATCGAGCCGGTCGAGGTCTTCCAGGGTCTCGGCGTCGACGACCGCTGCGTAGTCAAGCTTCGCGAGCGGCTCGGAGGATATCCGCGATCCCATCAGGTTTCCTATCCGCCGAGCATCCCTCTCTCGGCTCCCGATCGCGGCCGCCGCTTCGTCGAGCGCGCGCTTCAGGACCACGGCAGCTCGCCGCTCTTCACCGTTCAGGTAGATGTTCCTGCTGGACATCGCGAGGCCGTCGGGCTCGCGAACGATGTCGCATCCGACCACGGTGACGGGGAAGTTCAAGGCGCGCGCAAGCCGCTCGATGATGACGAGCTGCTGCGCGTCCTTGCGGCCGAAATACGCCCGGCAGGGTCCGGCGATGTTGAAGAGCTTGGCGACGACGGTGGCGACACCGTCGAAGTGACCGGGCCGTGCGCGGCCGCACAGCTCGCTGCCGATCTCGCCGACCGTGACCCTGAAAGGATTCGGGTCCGGATACATCTCGTCCACGTTTGGATGGAAGATGACGTCAACGCGTTCCGTTTCGCACAACGAGAGGTCGCTGTCGAGGTCGCGCGGGTACGCCGCGAGGTCCTCGTTCGCGCCGAACTGTAGCGGGTTCACGAAGATGCTGACGAAAACCACATCGTTCTCGGCGCGCGCGCGCCGCATCAAGCTCGCGTGCCCCTCGTGAAGGAATCCCATCGTCGGGACGAAGCCGACCCGGCGTCCGGCTTCGCGCTCCTTATCGAGCGCGCGCTGCACGTCGGAGATCCTCGTGAGCAGCCTCATCGGACCATCGCCTCTTCCAGCGCCTCCGCGACGCGAGCAGCCGCCGCTTCGTCGAGACGGCCCGACGCGACCGCGCGCGCAAGCGTCCGGCGCGCGTTCGCCACGTACGACTCCAGCAGGTGCGCCGGCAGCGCGTGTAGATGCGCAGATACGGTTCCGGCGTCGCCGCGCACGATCGGGCCGGTGAGCGCGGCGTCGGGACCCAACCGCGCGATGTTCTCGACCGTCGCGCGCAACAAGGGGATCAACGTCTCGTAGCCGCCGAGCAGATCCGCGGAGTCGCCCGCGAGCGTGACGGCGAAGTTCGACGCCGTCGAGAGCGCAGCGTGGTAGCGAACGCGTTCCCCTTCGGGAACGAACAGCGGTGTTCCGCCGAGTTCCGCTACGAACCGTGCGCTCCACTCTTTCATCCCGTCGGGTGCGGTGACGCCGAAGATCACGCCGGTGAAGGTCTGCTCGGACGATGCAACGGGAACGGCCGGGTGGATCGCCGCAACGAAGGGCCCGCAGCCCTCGAGCGGCGCGAGGCCTTGGATCCCGCACGTGTGGATCACGACCGCTCCGGCGCGCCCGAGGCGCGCGACGGCGGCCGTAGCTTCCGCGAGCGCGTCGTCGGGGACCGCGATCACGATTACGTCGGCGCGCGCGATCGGCGCCGGGTCATCGTCTCGCCGCAGCTCCGCCAGGACGTCGTGACCGGCTGCTCGAAGGGCCTTGGCGAAGGAGCCGCCGACCCGCCCCGCGCCGAGGACGGCGACGGTGAACGGCGAGCTGGGGGGAGACAGTTCGGCCGGAGATGGCCGGGATGGTGCGGTCAAGTCTTCCTCCGTTCCGGTCCGTGGTCGGTACCGTTCGGTTTCACCCAGTATAACGGCGTTCGACCCCGCCGGTTGCTCTGCCCTTCAATCCTCCACCGGACGAACCGAACCATCCGCACCGAGCCCGCCGGCAAGCTCGGCGGCGTTCCCGAGCGACCCGACCTGCAGCTGCGGCGCGATCTCGGCCAAGGGAACGAGGACGAAGGCGCGCTCGCCGATGCGTGGGTGCGGGATCTCGAGGTCCGGTTCCGCCACGACCTCGTCGCCGAACGTCAGCACGTCGATATCGATCGCGCGCGGGCCCCACCGCGTCTCGTGCTCGCGGGACCGGCCGAGTGACGCTTCGACCGCGGAGCAGCGCTCCCACAGCCCGCGCGCGTCGAGCGCCGTCTCCACGGCGATGACCTGGTTGAGGAAGTCGGGCTGACCTGCCGGACCGCCCACCGGCGTGGTCTCGTACACGCGCGAACGCGCGACGACGGAAACGTCACCCCAGTCGAGCGCTTCGACCGCCTGACGCAGCAGCGCGCGCCGGTCGCCGAGGTTGGAGCCCAGACCGAGGTATGCGCGCGTCAACGCGCAGGGCCGAGATCCTCGCGAGAGCGCGTGATCTCGACGGCGACTTCCTCGACTTCTTCGGCGAGCGGCGCCTCGGGCTTCGCCACACGCACCCACACGTCTTCCACGTAGGCGTGCTCGAGGATCGTGCGCGCGATGCGATCCGCGAGCGTTTCGATCAACGAGTACGCCTCCGATGACACGATCTTCGAGATCTGGCGAACGACCTCTTCGTAGTCCAGCGTCGCCGTGAGGTCGTCGGTCGTGGACGCGGCGCGCGTGTCCAAGCGCGCAGCGATGCTGATGACGAGCGGCTGGTCCTGTGAGCGTTCGTCGGCGGTGACTCCGATGCGGCCACGAAGCTTCAGGCCTCGCACCTCGATCAGGTCGGATCCCTGCATCACGGCTCCCGCTCCGCGCCCGAGCTCGTGGCCCGCAGCACCGCCTCCACCATACTCGCCACCCTGCGCATCGGCCCGACGTCGTGCACCCGGACGATCGAGGCGCCCGCGGCCACCGCCAGCGCGACCGTCGCGGCGGTCCCTTCCAGCCGCTCGCCGACCGGCAGATCGAGCGTCGCGCCGATGAAGGATTTCCGCGATGTCCCTGCAAGGACGGGGTAGCCCAGCTCGGTGAACCGCCGGAGATTCCGCAGCAGCTCGAGGTTGTGCTCGCGTGTTTTCCCGAACCCGAAGCCGGGGTCGACGACGATCCTGTCGGCCGCGATGCCGGCAGCCCGAGCGGCCTGCGCGCGCTCCTGCAGGAACGCGGCAACCTCCTCGGTGACGTCCTCGTAGGACGGCGCGGCCTGCATCGTCCGTGGCTCTCCCAGCATGTGCATAAGCACGAGGGGAACGCGTCGGCCGCCAACGAGACCGAGCATCTGAGGATCGAAGCGTCCGGCCGATACGTCGTTGACGATGTCGGCCCCTGCGTCGAGCGCGGCGGCCGCGACGTTCGACTTCATCGTGTCGATGCTGATCGGCGTACCGAGACGCTCACGGAGCGCCGAGATCACCGGAACCACTCTCGATATCTCTTGCGCGGCGTCGACCGGCTCCGCACGCGGGCGCGTCGACTCCCCACCGATGTCGATGATGTCGGCGCCCTCTTCCGCCATCGAGATGCCTTGCTTCAGGGCGTCTTCAGTATCGAGGAACCGTCCGCCGTCGCTGAACGAATCCGGCGTCACGTTCACGATGCCCATGACGTGTGTTCGGTCGGACAAGCGGAGGACGGTGCCGTTCGCGAGCGGCAGATCGTTCGGGCGAGGACGAGGCTCCATCAGTCGCGCGCGAGCGCCGCCAACTCCGCGCGCGCTGCAGCGTCGCCGGCGAAGACGCCGCGCGCTTCGGTCGTAACCGTGACCGACCCCGGCTTACGCGCGCCGCGAAGGCTGACGCAGGTGTGCTCTGCTTCGATCAGAACGAACACGCCGCGCGGCGCCAAGGCTTCTTCCAACGCATCGGCCGCCTCCCGAACGAGGCGCTCTTGCACTTGGAGCCGGCGCGACAGCACGTCCATCAACCGCGCGAGCTTCGACAAGCCCGTGATACGTCCGTCTTCTCCGGGGAGGTAGGCAACGGCCGCCGTCCCGGTGAACGGAAGCAGGTGGTGCTCGCACAGCGACGCGATTGGGATCGCGCGCATCATAATCAGCCCGGTACCCCGCTCATCGGCGAGCGGCTCGAGCACCGAAACCGGGTCGACTCCGTAGCCGGCGACGAGGTCGGAAAGCGACTCGGCGACGCGCCGCGGCGTGTCGACCAGGCCCGGGCGCGTGGGGTCCTCCCCGATACCTCGAAGGATCAGTTCGACGCCGCGCGCGATCGCGGCGGGGTCGACCGGCGCGCGCTCGCGGTGCTCGCCGAGCACATCGGCTGCGGAAACGACAATCTTCGGCTCGAAGGTCATCTGAGAGGCAGTCTAGCCCGCAGTGGCGGGCCGGTCGGCCCGAATAAGAGCCGCAACGTCCTCCGCGCAGCCCCAAGACAGCGTGACCCCGGAGCCGCCGTGGCCGTAGTCGTGGACGAGCAGCCTCCCCGGCCCGGGGCGCTCCGCCTCGAGCCTCACGGCGGGACGTCCCGGCCGCAGCCCTACCGCGTGCGACACAATGCGCGCAGCGGCCACACGCGGCTCCAGCATGGAGCACCGCGCGATGATCGCGCGCGCGGTCTCGGGGTCCGGCTCGATACGTTCGTTTCCCGGCTCGCGCGTGCCGCCGAGGATGACATCGTGCGAGCGCGGGTAGACGTACGCGATCCCGTCCGTCGACTGCTCGTCGAGGATGTATCGGTCGAGGCCGAACTGCTCCACGCGAACCACTTGCCCGCGGACCGCGACCATAGACGCGTCGCCGGCGAGCGCGCGCGACCCAAGGCCGCTGCAGTTCACGATGGCATCGGCTCTGTCGAAAGGCTCATCGAGATCGGTAAGCGAGATCGCGACGGATCGGCCTCCCAAAGACTCGAAGCGCCTCGTCAGCCACCGGAGGTAGATCGGCATCTCGATCACCGGGATGCCCGCGGCAACGAAGCCATCTACGTAGCCGGAAGGCAGCTCGTCCGCGCGCGCGCGGCGGAACCCGGGCAGCACGTCGCGCCACCACGTGTCGTCCGTCGGGCGCCGGAAGAGCTCGATCCCCTCTCGCAGCACGACGCCGCTCTCTCGCTCCGTCGCGAGAGCGGTGAAGCGCTCGAGAGAGACGGGTAGCCACCGCTCCGTGCGCGCGTCCCTCTCGCCGCGAAGGGGGTACCACGTCGCCGCGGCAACGTCGGACGTCGTGTTCGGCGTGCGGTCGCGCGCCCAGATCTGGACGTCGTAGCCCTCTTCGAGCAGCCGCACGCCGCACGTCAGCCCGGACACGCCGGCACCCACCACAACAACGGAGGAACGTTCTTTGGCGCTCAGTGCCCGTTGCGTCGGGCGTTCTTGCGAGGCGTGCTCGGCGTCTTGCGCGGCGCCGGCGAGATCGAAAGCTCCGATTTGCCGTTCGCATCGCGCGGCGGGCGCTTCTTCACCGGATCGAGCAGCTTCTGCAACAGCTCTTTCTCGACCGTCTCATGTTCGATCAACGCGTCGACGATCTTGTCCAGCACCGGCCGGTACTGCACCAGGATCGCGCGCGCTTCCGCGAATGATTCGTCGAGCAGCCGGCGGATCTCCTTATCGATCTCGAACGCGATGTTCTCGGAGTAGTCGGGGTGGGACGCGAAGTCGCGGCCGAGGAAAACCTGCTCCGACTTCTGCCCGAGCGCCATCGGGCCGAGCTTTGCGCTCATCCCGTACTCGGTCACCATCTGCCGGGCCATCTTCGTCGCGCGGTCGATGTCGTCTTGTGCGCCGGTCGTCGGGTCTTCGAAGACGAGCTCTTCAGCGACGCGGCCGCCGAGGAACATCGCCAGCTCATCGATCATCTCGCTGCGCGTCACGAGGAACCGGTCCTCCGTCGGCAGCGAAAGGGTGTACCCGAGCGCGCGCCCGCGCGGGATTATCGAGATCTTGTGAACAGGGTCAGCGTTCGGCAGCGCGTGCCCAACGAGCGCGTGGCCCGCCTCGTGGTACGCGATGACCTTCTTCTCTCTGTCACTGATGACGCGGCTCTTGCGCTGCGGACCGGCGATCACGCGGTCGATCGACTCTTCCATCTCGTTCATCGTGATCTGCTTCAACCCGCGGCGCGCGGACAGCAGCGCCGCTTCGTTCATCACGTTCGCGAGGTCGGCTCCGGTGAAACCGGGGGTACGCCGCGCGAGGATCTCGAGTTCGACGCCGTCGTCGATCGGTTTGCCGCGCGCGTGCACGTTCAAGATTGCGAGCCGCCCTTTCAAGTCGGGACGGTCGACGACGATCTGCCTGTCGAACCGGCCGGGGCGAAGCAAGGCCGGGTCCAAGATGTCCGGCCGGTTGGTCGCAGCGATCATGATCACGCCGCTTCGCACGTCGAAGCCGTCCATCTCAACGAGGAGCTGATTCAAGGTCTGCTCGCGCTCATCGTGGCCACCGCCGAGACCGGCGCCGCGCTGGCGGCCGACCGCGTCGATCTCGTCGACGAAGACGATCGCCGGCGCGTTGTTCTTCGCTTGCTCGAAGAGGTCGCGCACGCGCGCGGCTCCAACACCGACGAACATCTCAACGAAATCCGAACCTGAGATCGAGAGGAACGGCACCCCGGCTTCGCCGGCGACCGCGCGCGCGAGCAGCGTCTTGCCCGACCCCGGCGGCCCGTACAAGAGCACGCCTTTCGGGATCTTCGCGCCGACCGCCTGGAACTTGGCCGGCGTCTCGAGGAACTCCTTGATCTCGACGAGCTCCTCAACCGCTTCATCGACGCCGGCGACGTCCTTGAACGTCACCTTCGGCGCTTCCTTCGAGACCATCTTCGCGCGCGTCTTGCCGAAGTTCATCACGCGGTTCCCGCCGGCTTGCGAGTTGTTCATGATCCAGAAGAAGAAGCCGATCAGGAGCAGGAACGGCAGGAAGTTGATGATCGTGCTGAGGATCGGGTTCCCTTGCTGGGGGTTGACCTTGACGGGAACCTTCGCGTCGGTGAGGTGGTTGGTGATGTCGTCGGCGTAGTCCGTCGGGTAGGCGACGCGGTAGTCGCTTTGGTCCTTCAGCTTCCCTTGCACGCGCTGGTCGCGGTTCAAGATCTCCGCCGTCGCCACTTGCCCGCTGTCGATCTTGTTGAGGTAGTCGGTCAGGGTTAGCTCTTTGATGGTCTTGGCACCCGCGAGCGTCGTAAGCAGGATGTAGGCCAAGACCAGCAGAACGATGACGTACAGGACCGGCCCGCGCGCGAAGCGCCCGAAGGGCGACTGCGGGCGCTGGTTCTGCTGCTGGTTGCGGCGGTTCCCGAGCGGTGGCATCTAGTTGATTCTCTTCCTCTTCCCCATGGACTCTACCCGTCCGGTCGCTGCAACGCGCTGCGGCGCCGATCTCTGCCTGGGCGGGGCTGCGGGGGGCGCGGACGTTGTCGCGGCGTTGGTGACCTGGCGAAAAGCTAGGTCCTACCGTGGACCGTCACGCGCACGCCCTGGCCTTCTCTCAGACCGAGGGAGCGCACCACGTCGATCGGCACCAGCAACCCCGGAGACTTCATCGACCCATGGACCTTTCCTGTGAACTGCGTGCCCCGCATGCTGGCCCGGAGGGTCTCACCGGGACGCAGGCCGAGCTCTTCCACCACGGTCTCGTCGATGGGCACCTTGCCGTACGCGGTCTTTCCCTGCATGGAAAGCGACAGGGTCGCGCGGAACGTCCGTGCCAAGCTGCCTCCGCTAGTCCTCGTAGACGTGGGGCTTGAGTGTACCGACGTAGGGAAGATTCCGGTAGCGCTGGTGGTAGTCCAGGCCGTACCCCACGACGAAGGTCGGCGGGATCGCGAACCCGTGGTAACGGATGTCCAGCGTGACCTCTTGGACCTCGGGCTTTGTCATCAGGGCGCAGATCTCGAGGCTCCTCGGCTTGCGGCCCTTCAGGTTCTTGAGCAAGTAGGAGAGCGTCAGACCCGAGTCGACGATGTCTTCGATGATGAGGACGTTCCGGTCGTGCAGGTCGAGGTCGAGGTCCTTCAGGATCCGCACGATCCCGCTCGTGCGGGTGGAAGACCCGTAGCTCGAGACCGCCATGAAGTCGAACTCCGCAGGGATGCTGATGGCGCGCGCGATGTCGGCCATCATCACGAACGCGCCTTTCAGGACGCCCACGAGCAGCAGGTCGGCATCTCGATAGTCCTCCGAGATCTGCTTGCCCATGAGGGCGACCTTCGACTGGATGTCGTCTTCGGTGAGGATCACTTGCTCGATGTCAGGGTTGAGCTCGGTCACAACTACTCCCCCTCGAACTCGATCCAGAGGAACCTCGTCGTGCGGGCTGAGACTTTCACGCGGTCGTCGATACGGTGGCCCACGACCCAGCAGATCGAGCCATCGCCGTCGACGACCATCGGAACCTCACCTCGCAGTGTTCTCGACACCTTCTGGTCCGTGAAGAAGTCGCCGACCTTCTTCTGGCGACTCATCCCGAGCGGCCGGAAACGGTCGCCCGACCGCCATCGCCGCACGCGGAGGGGAAAGGCCACTCGGTCCGCGTCCACCACGCATTCCCTTATCCCGTCCGGCAAGCTCGCCGGATGTTCGGCGCTGATCCACGTCCGCGCGCGCGCGCCCCAGGGGGGGAGGTCTGTCTCTCCGGGGACCGCCAACTCGACGGGCGTGGCCGAGCCGGCGGGGGAAGGCGCGCGGCTCACGACTAAGAAACCATATTCGAGGCGCGCACTCAAAGGTCCGGCAAGATCGACGCTCCCCGATGTCTTGTCCGAGACGACGAGGCGACGCACAGCCTCGGTCTGCGCGGCGCCCGCTTCATACCCTTCGACGCTGAATAGGTAGCGGATCGCGCGACGTTGGATCGGAACCGGAAGCCGCCGGATCGCTTCGACGGGGAGCCTGCTGCCACCGCCGGGATTCGGCTCCGGTGGCGCTTGGGACAAGGCGAGCCCGTGGAGGTAATGGTCCTCATCCCGGAGGATGTCCCCGAGACGCGCGATCGACTCGGTCAAGCCCGCGTTCAGCGTCGAGGTGAGGAACGGGATCGTTTCGTTGCGGATCACGTTCCGCCGGAACGCGGGGTCGTCGTTCGTGGGATCGATGCGCGGCCGGAGCCGAAGCGCGCGGCAGAAGGCAACCGTTTGCTCGCGTCGGGCGTCGATCAGGGGACGGACGTACCACCATCGGAGCGGGGTGATTCCTCCGAGCCCCCGCGGGCCGGTCCCGAACAGCATCCGCATCAGGATCGTCTCGGTCTGGTCGTCCATCGTGTGCGCGGTCGCGATCCGAACCGCCCCGATCCCTTCCGCCACTTCCTGCAGGAAGGATTGACGGCGGTCGCGCGCCGTTTCTTCGGGCGAGCGGCCCGGGACCGGCGCCGTCTCCTCGGCAGCGCGTACGGTGGCCGGCAGGCCGAGCGCGGCCGCCTGTCTCGCGACGAACGCCGCATCCGCGCCGGAGCCCTCGCGCAAGCGGTGGTCGAAGTGTGCCACGTGGAGGTCGAGGTCGTACTGCGGCGCGAGGCGCGCGAAGACGTGCAGCATCGCCAGCGAATCGGGTCCGCCGGAAACGGCGAGCAGCGCCCGCTCACCGCCTTTGAAGAGGCCTCGCTCTTGGATCGTGCGCCGGACGGTCGCGACGAGGTCGCGGACCGCGCGCGGCTCCTGGCTCATACTCCAACGCGGGAGAGCCACGCCTCCGGCGCGCGCATCTCTTCGAGCGAGGGCATGATCGCTTCGCTCTCCCAGACCTTGTTGATCGCGTCGAGACCGGCGCGCTCGGCGACGGCGTTCATGAAGCGCTCGCCGACTGCGTACTGGTCGTACTTCATCTCCATGCCGATCGCGCGCTGAAGCGTCCGCTCCGGCCCGCTGCCGCCGCCGCGGCGCCCTTCGATCGCGTCGCGCATCGTCTCGAAGGTCGGGATCAACTGTGCGCCGAGCCTGTTCATCACGAATGTGCCGTGCCCTTCCACGACGCACATGAGCGCCTGCATCTCATCGATGAGCGCGCGCTGCTCGTCGGACATCAATATCGACATCAGTGAGGCCGATCGCCACGCGCTCGGACCTTTCACCAAGAGGTCTTTCCCGCGCTCGAAGATCCTGCGCACGTTCGCAGGGTCGAGCTCCATGCCGCCGATCGCCTTCTCGATGAGCGCTCGAACGCGGTCGCGCAACCACGGCACCCCGGTGAACTGCGTCCGATGGGTGATCTCGTGGATCGTGATCCAGAGGCGGAAGTCACGCGGAGTAAAGCCCAGACGTCGCTCGACGTCGATCACGTTGGGCCCGACGAAGTAGACGCGTCCGCCCCCTTCGGTCGCGAGAACGAGGTCGTATTGCCCGAGCACCTTCTGCGACAGGTAGCCGAGGAGCACGCCGATCTGGACGCCGAGCGCGCCGGCCGTGATGCGGCGCATCGGCCCGCGGATGCTGATCGAACCCGAGAGCTTCTCGGCGAGCGGCCGGATCAAGCCCTGGAAGCTTTCGATGTTTGCCCGCACCCAACCGCCGCGATCGAGAACGATCGGATCGGGGGCGGGGGTGGCGGGAACGAGACCCGTGAACTCGCGCACGAGTTCGTCGGATCTGTGCGTGAACTCCCTGAAGTCTTTCCGGACCTCAGCGCGCACGCCGGGCGACGTGTCGGGGCCTCTGCCGGCGACCGATGAGGCGACACGAACCGCGAGAGACCAGTCGACGAGTTCGGGGGTCGTGCTCACTGCTCGGCCTGTGGCGGGAAGTGGTTCACTCTTCCTTCGTCGGAACGCCCTCTGGGTTCCCTTGACGGTGCTCGACCTTGTTGAAGCCCCGGCGCTGCCACGCGTACATGGCGGCCGTCAGCAGCAAGTACAGCGCAACCACGCCCAGCGTCAGGTATGCGAGGCAGTGGTGCCACGGCGCGCAGTACCCACCTTTTGCCGGCGGGGAAGGAGTGACCTGCGCGAATGCCGGCGTTGTGAGGACGAGAACGAGGCCCGCCGCAGCGATCGAGGCGCGAATCAACGCACGAATCCGTCCCATGATGGCGAATCGTAGCACAGGGACAACAGTGCTCCCGCGCGACACAAATACCTGCTTGTGCGATTGAAACAGGCGTTTTTTCCCGAAGAATTTCACACTTCTCTCGAAGGAATCTGTTCCCCGGGGTGTAACTCTTGCATCGGGGTGTTAAACTTCTGCAAGCGATTGTGAGGAGGTTCACAAATGGACGACGAACGGTTCGACTGGCAGGCCCGCGGCCTGTGTCGAGGCGTCGAGCCCGAGGTGTTCTTCCCTATCTCGGAAGAGGACGCGTGGCGCGCGAAGGAGATCTGCGCCGCCTGCAACGTCCGCGAATCCTGCTTGGTCTTCTCTCTCGCCAACCGTGAGCGCTACGGCGTCTGGGGCGGCGTGACCGAGAAAGAGCGGCAAGACATGTTCCGCCGCGGCGTCGCCCAGCGGGTGCTGGCGAAGGCGCTGCGAGACGCCGTCTAGAAACTGAAGAGCGGAGCCGGAGGGGGGATTCGAACCCCCGACCCTTCGATTACGAATCGAAAGCTCTGCCACTGAGCTACTCCGGCGACAAAGCCGGAAGTTTACCAGGGCACCCTCAGCCTTCAGCCCGCTCGATCGGCGTCCTCATCCTCCGCGAAACGCTGGATCTCCATGTCCAGGATGCGCAGAGCAAGTCGCGGATTGCGCGCCAGAAGCGGCCGGAAGAACGATCGCAGTATCCCGATGCACACGACCGTGCCGTCGGCCACGACGGTCGCATTGCGGACCGTTCCCTCAAGCAGCGACACTTCGCCGAAGAAGTCACCCGCACCGAGCTCCGCGATCTCACGGCCGGCGCGGAGCACGCGTACGCGACCGTCGGTGATGAAGTAGAAGCCGAGGCCTTCTTCGCCTTCCGGAACGATGACTTCGCCGTTCTCGAAGAGCAGGACGTGCGCCCGCGAAGCGATCTGCTCGACCTCTGCCGGCGGGCAGCCCTCGAGGATGGGCATCTGCGTCAGAGCGCGCGCGCGCTCGGCCCGGCCGAGGGACACGCTCTTCGTCATGGCGGAGCGTTCGACGCTGCAGAGCCGTTGTCCTCCTACCGGGCTCCCGCGCGCGCGCGAGGCGTGCCGAGTTCCATGAAGATCGCTTCGAGCGCCAGGACGGCCTGCACATTGCGCGCGAGAGCTCGCCTCGTGTCTTCGATCCGTTCAAGCGCGCCGACGAGCCACGCTGGGTCGGCGACCGCCGCCGCGCGGCGGAGGCGCTCTGCCATCTCCGTGTTGACCAATGCATCGTCGGGCACACCGGCGCCGGCCAGCAGCACGTCTCGATAGAACGAGGCTACGTCGCGCAGTGCGGAGTCGTAGACCTCGGTCTCGACCCGCCGCGCCTCACGCTTGTGCCGGTCCTCCACGCGCTTGCGCGCGGCGCCCGTCGCGCGTGCATCTCCGAACGCCTCGAGGTGACGGGCAAGCTCGTCCTTTTGCCGCTTGGTCAGCGCGGACACAGCAGCCGCGGCTTCCCCTGCAAGCTCCGCAGCGATCCGCACCGACTCCGACGGGCCGTTCCGCACGAGGCGGCCGGGGATGTCGAGGTGCGCGCGCCGCCGGTCGGGCGCGCCCGGGTCCTTCACGAAGCGCAAGGCGGTGGAAAGATCGCCGCCGGTGCGCGCGGCCCAGGACGCGAGCGCCGGGTCGGCATCGTGCTGCGTCACGAGCACACGCTCGATCTCTGCCGGCCCGAGCGGGAAGAAGTCCACGCGCCGGCACCTCGACACGACCGTCGGCAGCAAGTCTTCCGGCGATTCGGTGACGAGGATGAAGACGACGTCGCCAGGCGGCTCTTCGAGCACCTTGAGCAATGCGTTCGACGCTGCCGGGTTCAAGCGGTGCGCGTCTTCGAACAGGAACACCTTGACGCGGCCTTCGTATGGGGAGAGATACGCGTTCTCGCGGACGGCGCGAACCTGGTCGACGAGGATCTGCGCACCCTCGGGCGCGATCGTGTACACGTCGGGGTGCGAGCGTCGCAGGACGCGCGCGCACACGTCACACTCGCCGCAGCCGCCGTCGGGGCAGTTGAGCGACGCCGCGAGCGCCATCGCAGCCAGTTCGCGGCCCACACCTTGTGGGCCGACGAACAGGTACGCGTGACCAGGCGCGCCGCTCGCGACGGCGTCGCGGAGGATCCGCACGGCGGTCTCTTGCCCGACCAGGCGCGACCACATCGTCGGATCGTTCCCGGTGCGCGCGCTCACGTCTCCACGCGATCCGGCGCGAGGAACGGCAACACCGCAGCACGCACCTGCGTGTGAACCTGCTCCTTGGTACCCGAGGCATCGACGACCGCGAACCGGCTCGGATATTCGCGCGCGAGGTGCACGTACGCCTCGCCCACCTTGCGGTGGAACGAGACGTCTTCCGATTCCATGCGGTCTGGGTCCCCTTCGAGGCGCTCGAGCCCCCGCTCCGCTTCCAGGTGCAGCAGGATCACGAGATCCGGGAGCAGCTCGTCGGTCGCCCACTCGTTCAAGTGCAGCACGTCGTCCTCTCCGAGCCCGCGCGCCAAGCCTTGGTACGCGAGTGAAGAGTCAATGTACCGGTCGCATATGACGACCGCATCGCGTTCCAACGCCGGCCGGACGGTGTCGGAAACGTGCTGGGCGCGCCCTGCCGCGTAGAGCAATGCCTCCGTCTTCGGATCCATGCCTTTGTTCTGTGGATCGAGGAGGATGTGGCGGATGCGCTCAGCGATGGGCGCCCCGCCGGGCTCGCGCGTAACGACGACATCCTTTCCTTGTTCCTTGGTCAGCCAGTCGTACAGGAGCTTCACCTGCGTCGACTTGCCGGCCCCCTCAACACCCTCGAACGAGATGAAAATGCCCTTCCGCGCGCCGCCGGCCAACGCGGGCTGACGGAAGCGCAGTCCCCGTTTGCGCGCAGTCTTGCGCTGACCACGAGCAACCGCGACACCGCGGGCCGCCCGGATGCCGGATAGGAAGAGGAATGCGCCTCCGCTGAACATCGCGATGCGCGTGCCGGAGAAATCGATGACGTAGTGCGACGTCGACAAAGTGTGGTTCCCGATGGCGCCGGCGAGCAACGGCCAACCGGCGAGGCCGATGAACAGAGAAAGCTGGATGCCCGTCTGGAGGGCGGCGAACGTTCGCCCGCGGAGACGATCCTCTGTCTTCTCTCCCAACAAGGTGTATGTGGTTACCCACGCCGTCCCTGCACCAAATCCCGCAAGGAACGTGAATGGTATTGCCGCCTGGATCGAGGTCATCAACGAAACGCCAACCGCCGATACCCCTCCCACCATCAACCCGATCGGAAAGATCTTCTCTCGATCGAACCGCCGCGAAAGCCAGCCGGCAGTCGTCATCCCGCTGACCAAGCCGAGTCCAACGGCGACGATCAACGTCCCCCAAGCTGCCGTCGCGCCTTGCGACGTCCGCACGAGCTTGCCCGCGAAGATCGGTCCCAGCGAGATGATCGCGCTCCCCCCCGAGAACGCGGTCCATGCTCCGATGACCAACGTCCGTACCATCGGTTGCTTACGGATGAACCGCAGTCCCTCCAACAAGTCGGTGAGAGGATTCCAGCGCGCACCAGGAAGACGTGCACGCTTGGCTTGCATAAGCTTCCTCGGGAACGTGGCGACGCGCGATGCTGAGAACAAGAACGTCGCTGCATCGAAGAAGAACGCGAGGTTGACCGAACCCGATCCCTTCAGTGAAGGAAAGACGCCCTCGAGGAAGTGCGCTGGGATCACTAACAAAGCCACAAGCGCACCCGCGAACGGGAACGACGCGTACGTTGAGATCTGAGACAGCTGGTTCGCCATCATCAGCTGGTCGCGCTCCACGAGATTCGGGATCGTTGCGTCTTTCGATGGCATCCACAGCTGACCGAGCACCTCCATGGAGGCCGAAACGAGGTAGAGCGCCAAGAGGCTGTGCACCCATGGGATCGTCGCGATAAGGACTGCGCGCGCAATGTCTGCCGATACCATCAGGCGCCTGCGGTCGAACCGGTCCGCGAGGACTCCTGCAAACGGCCCGAAGAAGAGACCCGGAACGACTCGGAACAACAGCACGCCGCCGACCGCGAATGCGGCATTGCCGCTCCCGACCCCGCCCGGCAAGCTGACGTAGCGGACGAGGGCGAAGACGCCGAGCCAGTCTCCAAGGCTCGACACGGTCGTGACCGCCCACATGCGACGGAAGTACCGCCGCTTGAGAAGAACGAGAAGGCCGGAGGGTCGCTCGGATGGGGCGACGTACTCCCGCTGGGAAGGTTGCGAGGGTCCCGTAGCCATCGGGTTAGGCGAGCGTAGCACGCACCCTGCGCAACTTCGGGGGTGCTCGGTCGGTAGGATTCGCGCGATGACCCACCTGGTTGAGAGCTTCCGAGACCACTTCTACGTCGGCCTCTACCTGCTGTTGCTCATCGACACTATCGGGCTGCCGATCCCATCCGAGTTACCGCTTCTGTACGGCGGATACCTGATCTGGCAGCACAAGATCTCGATCGTTCCCGCCGGGTTCATCGCAGCTGCCGGCGCGCTGACGGGCTCGTTAATCGCCTACGCGATCAGCCGCAAGGTCGGGCGCGCGGTCGTGCTCCGTTGGGGTCGTCGCGTCTTTCTCACCGAAGAGCACCTCCACCGTTCGGAGGTGTGGTTCGAGAGACGAGGTCCCGCCGCGGTGTTCGTCTGCCGGATGATCCCGCTCGCGCGCACGCTTATCTCGATCCCGGCCGGCATCGCCGAGATGGAGCCGGTCCGCTTCGCGATCTATAGCTTCGCTGGATCATTACCGTGGGCTTTCGCGTTGCTCGGCGCCGGGTGGGCGCTCGGCAGCAGCTACAAGAAGGTGGTCCATTCATTCACGCTGGCGAGCGCCGTGGTTGCCGTGATCTTGGTCGCCGGCATCGTGTGGTGGTTCCTGCGGCGAAGGCGTGCCGCTCAGATTGGCGCCGAGTAGCGCGCGATCCGCGTAGCCGGTCGCGAAACCGAGGGCCGGATACAACAAGTAGATCCCCGCTGTAAGGAACCCCGAGTCTTCAACGACGAGCGCGGCCATGCCGGCCGCTGCCACCCCGGCGACGCCGGCACGCAGGATCGGGGAGAGGCTGCTCGAACGAAGACCCCAGACGAAGAGCCACGCGAGCGCGAGCGCGACGAGCACGAAGGTGATGAAGCCCTTAGGGCCGAGGCTCGAGATTTCCCCGTAGTTGAGGCGCGCGCGAAGACGGAAGAACTCCCACGCGGTTTCCCAGCCGCCTTTGCTGATCGACTCGACGGCGCGGCCACCGTGCGAGTACACGCGCCCGGCATCCGCGAAGAGCGCGCCGGCCGCCGCGCCCACCGCGACGACGATCGCGACGGGAACGTGCCAGATGCGCGCGCCCTTCTGGATCGTGCCGAGCACCAACAGCGCCGCGCCGAAGGCGAGCGTTAAGACACCGATGAACTGAGCGCCGAGCGTCGGCGCGCCGACGACGATGCCGGCAGCCGCGGCGCCGGGCACCATGAGCCACAGCGGCGCCTCGAGCAGCGCCGAGCCGAGCACGAAGCCGCCGGCGAGGAACGCCGCGAGATGGTTCCGGATACCGAAGAAGCGCCACGAATTGAGCGGGTCTCCCCAGAGGGAAAGCGCGGGCTCTCCGCCGGGATGCTTCGACGCGACGATCGTCAGGACGCCGATAGCAACGGCGGTGGACAGCACGACGATGCCGCAGAACCGTTTGGACGAGCGCGCCGGCCACAGCAGGCCGAGCACGAATGCAGCGACGAGCACGGTCGCGCGCACGTCCCACCGGCCGCTCGGGATGAAGAGCGCCCCGACGTAGCCGGCGGGAACCATCGCTGCCGCGCGCGCGAGCACGGCGGCGATCCGATAACGCTTTAGGACGGCGAACAAGACCGCGAAGACGGCCCCGAACATCGCCAGGCCGGCCGTCACGCCGGTCAGCCCCAGACCGAAGCCTTGATCGCGCAGGAAGCGCGCGCGCAACGCGTCGATCTGGCGCAAGGGGTCGCTCGATGGGAGGACCTGCAGCGCGCGCCCACCGGGAACCGGTGCAACGCCGGCCGCGCGCGAGATGGTCGCCGCAAGGTCGTACGGGGTGACGACGCCCGGCCGCTCGGCGACGCCGTGGTCGAGCAGCCCGGGCCTGCCGAAGACGCCGATCAGAAGCGGGGTGCGCGCGCCGATGCCGACGACGATCGTCGCGGCGGGCCCTTCCGCGAGAAGCTGTTCCGCCTCGTATGCGCGCGCGACGATCTCGACGTCGACGCGCGGCGCGGCCGCCGCGTACTGCTTGAACGGCGGGTTCAAGGCGTTCGCGAGGTGCGTCGCCGGCGTTCCTCTCGCATCCGGCGCGACCCTCGTCCGCACGACGACCCCTTGCGACAGCAGGGAATCCAGGAGCTTGCCGGGAGCGCCGCCGAGCGGCCCTGGCGTCCCCGTGAGACCGAGCGGTGCGGCGAACCCGACCTGGTCGAGGAAGTCGGTCGAAGCTCGCGAGTCAGGGAAGACGCCGAGACCGAGGGCGGCCGGGTGGGCCGGGAGGAAGCGCCGCGCTTCGGTCTCGGGTAGCCCGATCACAAGGACCTTCACCGGCGGCCCCACGATCACCATCGGCGAGACCGCTGCTCCGGCGGGAAGCGCTACGAAGCAGCATGCCGTGAAGCACGCGGTAAGAACACCGAACCGTCGCACCCAGGAACTGTACGGCCGCGCGCGCGCCGAGCCGTTCAGGCCAGCCCGATCTCTGGCGCCACCAGCTGCAAGCCTTCGATCCCCAGCTGGATGAACTGGTCGAGCTCGAGCCCGATCTCGGTGCAGGCGTGGATCTCGTCGCGATTCACGCCGGGCGCGAACGACTTCTCTTTCAGCTTCTTCTTCACCGAGGAAACCTTCATCCCCACGGCCTTCTCCGGCCGTGGCAGCGCGGCCGCGACCAGCAGCCCGGCCACCGCATCGGCGGCCACGATCGATCGGGACATCAGGTCCGTCTGGAACTGCTGGTGTGCGTGCGCGAGCACCCCATTCACGACCACCTCGTCCTCCCCGGCCTCGCGTAGCCACTCCGCGGCGAGGTAGGCGTGCCGCTCGGCGTCTCCCGCGGTCGCGTCTTGATCGAGGTCGTGGAAGAGGCCGGTCAGGCCCCAGGCATGCTCGTCTTCGTTGAAATGCTGTGCAAGGCGGCGCATCACACCCTCGACCGAAACCAAGTGCCTGAACGTGATGTCCTTGTCGATCTTGTCTCGCACCAGCGCGATCGCAGCGTCTCGTTCCATCACTACTCCCCGATGATTTTGATGATCACGCGCTTCCGGCGCTGCCCGTCGAACTCCGCGTAGAAGACCTGCTGCCAGGGTCCGAGATCGAGCTCGCCCTTCGTTATCGGGAGCACGACCTGGTGCCCGACAAGGATGTTCTTGAGGTGCGCGTCTCCGTTGTCTTCGCCTGTCTTGTGGTGCTCGTAGTCGGCACCCAATGGCGCGATCTCCTCGAGCATCGCCATCAGGTCGGAGCGGAACCCGCGCTCGTCGTCGTTCACATAAACCCCGGCCGTGATATGCATCGCAGACACGAGGCAGAGCCCCTCTTGGACGCCACTGGCGCCGACCGCGCGCGCGACGTCGCCGGTGATACGGACGATCTCGCGCCGCTGCTTGGTATTCATCGTCAGGTAGTCGGTGTGCGCACGCACGGCTCTCCTTCGGTTCCGGCCTTGGATCCGGCCGACGTGCCGATGATAATCGCCCGGATGATTCGCAGGAGCGGCTTGTGCGCGCGATGATGAGGCCATGGGGACGGCGGCAGTGATCGAAGTATGGGCGCAGTAAAGCGACTGCTTCTCGGTCGCCCGCTGGCGAGCGAGGAAGCCCACCACCAACTGCTGCCGAAGATCCTCGCTCTCCCGATCTTCGCCTCGGACGCGCTGTCGTCCGTCGCGTACGCGACGGAAGAGATCATGCTCGTCCTCCTGCTCGCGGGAACGGCGATGGATCCCGGGAAGAACCTCGGCAAGTCCATGGGGATAGCCGTCGCCGTCGGCATCTTGATGGCCATCGTGGTGATCTCGTACCGGCAGACGGTGCGCGCGTATCCGAACGGCGGCGGCGCGTACATCGTGACGCACGAAAATCTCGGCGAGCTCCCCGGTCTCGTAGCGGCGGCGGCCTTGCTCACCGACTACATCCTCACGGTTGCGGTGAGCATCGCGGCCGGTGCCTTCGCCGTTACGTCCTTGCTCTCCCACGTCCACATCAGTCGGGTGGTCCTGTCGCTGGTTTTCATCGCACTGATCGCGATCGCCAACCTGCGGGGAACGAAGGAGTCGGGCGCCCTCTTCGCCGTGCCGACGTACGCCTTCGTGCTCTCGATCCTCGTGATGCTGGCCATCGGCGTGTCTCGCTGCGCCTTCGCCACCTGTCCGCAGGCCCACGCACTCGAGCACGTCACGCCGAAACAGCTTCAAACCCTGAGCCTCTTCCTCATCCTGCGCGCGTTCGCATCCGGATCGACGGCATTAACCGGTGTCGAAGCGATCGCAAACGGCGTCCCCGCGTTCCGAGGACGGCGACCGTCGGATCAAGCCCATAACGCGGCGACGACCCTCGGCTTCCTGGGCGTCATCGCCGTCACGATGTTCATCGGCATTACGTACTTGGCGAACGCAACGCACGCGCGGCCGTCCGACACGAAATCGATCGTCGCACAGGTTGCCGACGCGACGTTCCACGGGGGGTTCGGTTTCGCGTTCGTCCAGATCGCGACGGCACTCGTCCTGGTTCTCGCGGCCAACACCGCCTATCAAGACTTCCCGCGTCTTTCGTCGATCCTCGCGAAGGACCGTTTCATGCCGCGCCAGTTCATCAACCGCGGTGACCGGCTCGTTTTCTCGAACGGCATCTTCGTCCTGACGGCGATCGCAACGGTGCTCATCCTCATCTACGACGCGAACGTTACGAAGCTCATCCAGCTGTACGTGCTCGGCGTCTTCACCAGCTTCACGCTCTCGCAAACGGGGATGGTTCGGCGATGGCGCCGTTTGAAACCGCCCGGGTACAGGCGCAACGCGATCCTGAACGGCGTCGGTGCGGTCGCGACCTTCATCGTCCTGATTGTGGTCGCCGTCACCAAGTTCACGCACGGCGCGTACATCGTGATCATCGCCGTCCCTCTTATCGTTCTGCTGTTCAAGTCGATCAACCGCCACTACGTCTCGGTCGCAGCGCAGCTCCGTCTGCCGGAAGGAAGGCCGCGCCAGCTCCGCGGCACGCGCGCGCTCGTGCTCGTGAAGGACGTCGACGAAGCTACGATGCGCGCGCTCGGCTACGCGCGCTCGCTGCGGCCGCTCGACGTGCGCGCGATCCACGTCGGGAGCGGCGAGGAAGCTCGCCTGGTCACCGCCGCGTGGGAAGAGCGCCGCCTGGTGACGCCGCTCGAAATCATCCCTGGGAACGATCGCGATCTCATAGACCCGATCCGCACGTACATCCGCGGCATGAACGTCGCCGAAGACGAGGTCATCACCGTCGTCATGCCCGAGGTCTACGAAACGAAGGGCCGGCGCGAGTTCGTCCGCCGGCGTCGCGCGCTCTTGCTGAAAGCCGGCTTGCTATTCGAGCGCCGAGTGGTCGTCACCGACGTTCCGGTTCTGGCCGAAGAGAACAATGTCACGTCGAGCCGCCCAGTCGTGCCGACGAGGACGATCGCGATCGTCCTCGTATCGGCCGTGCACAACGCCACCCTGCGCGCGCTCGAGTACGCGCGCTCGCTCAGCCCAACCGAGCTGCGCGCCGTCACGTTCAACGTCGACCACGACGAGACGATGCGCGTCGTCAACGAGTGGGCGACCGCCGTCGACGACGTCCCGCTCGAGGCCGTCGACTCTCCCTACCGCGAAGTGACGCGGCCGCTCGTCAAGTACGCGCGCCAGGTCCACGCGTCGACGCCCGACTCGGTCGTGTCGGTCATCGTTCCCGAATTCGTCGTCCACCGCTGGTGGCACCAGTTCCTCCACAACCAGACGGCGCTCGGTATCAAGTACGCACTCATCTTCGAGCCCGGCATCGTCGTGACGAGCGTCCCCTTCCACCTGGACTAGCCGGGTTTGCCGATTTGCAGGCCGCAAGCGCGGCTGTAGTCTTGCCTCCATGCACGTCGTCATCGGTGGATGCGGCCGCGTCGGCAGCCAGCTGACGGTCAACCTCGCGCGTCACGGGCACACGATCTCGATCATCGACAAGAAGCCGGACGCGTTCGAGCGGCTTCCCCCCGGATTCGAGGGCCAGACCTTGGTCGGGATGGTTTTCGATCGTGAGACGCTCGAGCAGGCCGGCATCCGGGACGCCGGGGCGTACATCGCGGTCACCAACGGGGACAACTCCAACATCGTGTCCGCTCGGGTTGCGAAGGAGCACTACAACATCGAGCGTGTCGTCGCGCGCATCTACGACCCCCGCCGCGCCGAGATCTACCAGCGGCTCGGGATCAAGACGGTCGCGACCGTGCGATGGGCCTCGGCCGAGATCTACGACGTCTTGTTCCACGGCATCGAGCACGCCGAGCTTGCCATCGGATCGGGCGACATCGTCCTACTCCGCGTCGAGATCGGCGCGCACATGGCGGGTGCGATGGTCTCCTCGCTGGCCGAGGCCGGTAAATCCCTCGTGGTGGCCGTCGACCGCATGGGGACGCCGACGATCCCCGGGCCGGACGCCTGCTTCCAGGAAGGCGACGTCGCGCACATCATCGTCGCGCGCGACGAGATCGATTCCCTGCGCGCGAAGCTCGACGAGCAGCACTGATGCGGGTCGTCATCGCGGGCGCGGGCAACGTGGGAAGCTACCTCGCCTCCGACCTCACCGAGCGCAGGCATCAAGTCGTCGTGATCGAGCAGAAAGCCGAGCTGGCTTCGCGCGCCAAGAATCAGATCCCCGGAGCCACCGTGATCCACGGGGACGCCTGCGAGCCCTGGGTGCTCGAGCGCGCGGAAGCCGCGCGCGCCGACGTCGTCGTTTCGGCCACCGGCGACGACGAGGACAACCTCGTGATCTCGCTGCTGGCGAAGCAAGAATTCGCGGTTCCGCGCGTGATCGCGCGTGTGAACCACCCGAAGAACCAGTGGCTGTTCACCGAGAGCTGGGGCGTCGACGTCGCGATGAGCCCGCCGCACATCCTGGGGGCGCTGATCGAGGAAGCGGTCTCCGTCGGCGACCTGGTCAAGCTGTTCCGGCTGGAGCACGGCCGCGTCGCACTGGTCGAAGTCACGCTGCCCGGAGACTCGCCGGTCGTCGGCAAACACATCTACGACCTCCGGCTGCCCCACGACTGCGCCCTCGTTGCTGTGATCCGCGACGGGCACGTCATCATCCCCGAGCCCGAGACGCCGCTCACCGCCGGCGATGAGGTCCTCGCGATCGCGACGACGGAAACCGAGGACATGTTCCGCCGGACGATCACCGGCGGCTAACGCTTAGCGGTTATCTTGCGGGGCGAACTCCGTCACGGGGTTCATGAGGTGCATCCGTAGCGGGTCTCCACTGAGCCTGCCTTCGACCACGATGCGCGCGCCCAGCGTGAGTCCGGAGATCTGACGTCGTCCGAGCCACACCGCGGTCACCTGACCGGTCCCATCTCCGATAACCGCTTCGATCGCAGGCACGCCTTCGCGCGGTCGCACGCGCAGGCCTTCCACAACGCCGGCGATGCGCGCGACGCTTCGCGGCGTTGCGTTCACGATCGGGGTGGTTCCCGGTACGGAAGATGCCCAGATGCGGATCGTCTCAGACCGCCGTTCCGACTCGTCCTGCACCAGCCGCTTGAAGAACCGCTTGACCATCCGCTCCCCGCCGTCGCACGCCCCGCGCGACCCGCATCAACGCTTCGTCGTCGACCTCGTCTTGGTCGTTGTCTTCGCCGACGCCTTGGCCGGAGGGGCCGGAGGCGCGGCCTCGACCGGAACGGGCGCGGGCTCGGCGATCATCTCGTCTTCAGGCCGCTGCTTCTTCGAGTAGGCGATCGACACAGCGAGGATCGCCACGCCGACGACGACGACCGCGACGCGCGCCCCCGTGTTCTTTTGCAGATGCACGATGACCGGCACGGTCAGCAGCGATACGAGGTTCATCACCTTGATAAGCGGGTTCAGCGCCGGGCCGGCCGTGTCCTTGAAGGGGTCGCCGACCGTGTCGCCGATGACGGTTGCCTTGTGTTGCTCTGAGCCCTTGCCGCCGTAGTTCCCTTCCTCCACGAACTTCTTCGCGTTGTCCCAGGCGCCGCCGGCGTTCGAGAGCATCACCGCGAGGAGCTGCCCGGTGAGGATCACACCGGCGAGGAAGGCTCCGAGCGCTTCCGCTTTCAGCGCGAAGCCGACGATGACCGGAGTCAGGATCGCAAGGAGCCCGGGTGTGACAAGCTCGCGGAGGGATCGCTTCGTGCAGATGTCGACGACTTGCGCGTAGTCGGGCTTCACCGTTCCTTCCATGACGCCCGGGATGCGGAACTGCTTCCGAACCACCTGCACGATCTGACCTGCCGCCCTGCCGACGGCTCGGATCGCGAGTGACGCGAACAAGAAGGAAACGGCACCGCCGATCAGCAAGCCGACGAGAACGTCGGGGTGGTCGATCCTGATCGGAAAGTCCAATACCGCCTTCCCGGCCTTGCTGAGCTCGCCGATCACGATCTCGCGGAACGAGCCGAACAGCGACGTCGCCGCTATGACCGCGGTGGCGATCGCCATGCCCTTTGTGATCGCCTTCGTGGTGTTCCCGACAGCGTCGAGGCCGGCCATGATCTCATCGGCGCGCTCGCCCAGGCCGCCGGACATCTCGGCAATCCCATGGGCGTTATCGGAGATGGGACCGTACGTGTCCATAGACACGATCACACCGACCGTCGTCAGCATGCCCATACCGCTGAGGGCGATGTAGTACAGCTTCTCGTCGATCCCATGGCCGAGGAGGAACGCGCCCATGATGGCCGCGGCCACAGCAAGGAGCGCCCATACAGTCGACTCCATGCCCACGGAGAAGCCGGACAGGATCGTCGTTGCAGCCCCTGTGTTGGAGGCTTTCGCGATCTCTTGGACCGGCGCGCGCGTTGTGTCGGTGAAGTGCTGCGTAAGGACCTGGATGACGGCCGAGAGAGCAAGGCCGATGAGGACCGCGAAGAACATGCGGACGTTGTGCGCGTACCAGTGCGCCACCGCCAGCACTGCGACCGCAGACAGCGCGGCAGAGACGAAGAACCCGCGGTTGATCGCGCGCATCCCGTGCTCGTTCTCCGACCGAGGAGCGACCATGTAGATGCCCACGATCGACGTCACGACGCCGATCGCGCGCACGAAGAGCGGGAACGTGACGCCGATGATCGCGGCTGCCGGCCCCTTGGCGATGAATGCAGCCGCGCCCAGAATGATCGCCGCCACGAGGGTGACTTCGTAGGACTCAAATAGGTCGGCAGCCATACCGGCACAGTCGCCGACGTTGTCGCCGACGTTGTCGGCGATCGTCGCGGCGTTGCGAGGGTCGTCTTCGGGGATGTCTTGCTCGACCTTTCCGACAAGGTCGGCACCGACGTCCGCCGCCTTGGTGAAGATCCCGCCTCCGACGCGCATGAACATCGCCAGCAAAGCGCCGCCGAATCCGAATCCGACGAGCACGTCGGGCGCGTCTTCCTTGAAGAGCAGCAAGATCACCACGGCCCCGAGCAGCCCGAGGCCGACGGTGAACATCCCGGCGACCCCACCCGCGCGGAACGCGATCGTAAGCGCGCGCCGGAGACCCGACTCGCGCGCTGCGTTCGCAACGCGTACGTTCGCGCGCACGGCGAGAGACATGCCTGCGAAACCCGTGAGGGCGCTGAATCCTGCACCGAGCACGAAGGCCAGCGATCGGCCCAGACGGATCACCCAGGCCGGATGCAACACGGTGCCGCCGACGCATTGCCCGGCGGCATTTAGAGGGATCAGCTTGGCCGCGGTACCGACGCCCTGGATGCAGGCAAGCGGCGCGGGGAGGATGAAGAACAACAGGACGCCGAGCGCGACGACGAAGGCGCCGACCGTCATGAACTGCCGCCGGAGATACGCAGCGCTACCTTCTTGGATCGCCTTTGCGATCTCGATCATCTTCGGCGTTCCTTGAGGAGCGCTCATCACTTGCTTGACCAGGAAGTACGCCACGACGAGGGCCACGAGCGAGATACCGAGGATGATCCACAGCGCGTTGGTCTCCAGCGTGCGGAACGGGACGGGGATCTTCCCGCCCTCGGCCGCAAGAATGCCGCTCATCGAACCTCCTGTTGGGACGCCGTTGACATAAGGGGGTGCCGCGCGCACGGGATGCTATCTTGACCCCTCTAGGCCTGCAAAGCGCATGGAACGCCGCCCGGAGGGACAATCTCGAGGTCGTTGCGCAGGGTTAGCGCTGTTAGTACCCTCTCCGCGTCCATGCGGCAACCCACGTTCTCACGGCGGAAGACGCGCCAGCAAAGACTCCTTCGGACCGGGATCGGAGTGGTCCTCATCGTCGTCGTGGCTGCGCTGATCGCCAACCTGGCCGGCGGGAAGAAGAAGAGCAACACGCCGCCGCCCGGGGTCGCACAGGTGAAGTTCGTCGCGGCCGTCAAAGGCGCGAGCGACGGGAAGACCCTTCCGGCGAAAAGCGCGGTCAACGCCGAGGCCGGCAAGATCGTTTCGATGCTGAACGACTGGTACGAGCAGGCCTTCGTCGACACCGACAGGTTCGGTAGCGGCACGTTCCCCGATATCGCGAAGAACTTCACGTCCACAGCGCGCGCGAAGTTCGGCCAAGACTTGAACACGCTGACGATCGGGGACGCTCGAAGCGAAGTGAAACACGTCGATCCGACGACGCAGACCGCGATCGTCACGGTCTACTTCAGCAACGGCAAGCCGACCTACGCGATCGCCGCGGTGAGATTCGTCGCCGATGCGACGATGAAGAACTCCAACGCGTATCCGCTCAGGATCGACCAAAGCGTCACGTACGACTTCCAAAAGACGGGGCAGGGGTGGGTCGTGTCCTATTACTCGGCGAAGCAATCCCAACGTTCGGTCGTCCCATCACCGAGCGCATCGGCGTCATGAGCTCGCGCCGCAAGCTCTTGCTGTTCCCGATCGCGGGCCTGATCGGGGCGCTGCTCTGGACGACGGTCGGCTCGTTCCAGAGCGCGTCGGGCCAAACCCAGAAGACGGTCATCGCGCGCGCGCACGCCGGCGAGTTCGCGCCGAGCTTTACCCGCCCGATCTTCATCCTCATGCTCGGCGGCGACGCTCGCTCGGGGAACCCGATCACGGCCCGGACCGACTCGATCCACATCGTCGCCATCGTGCCGGGCACGCTGCACGCCTCCATCCTGGGGATCCCCCGAGACTCGTACGTCAACATCCCGGGGCACGGCCAGAACAAGATCAACTCCGCCGAGTTCTTCGGCGGTCCCCAGCTCACGATCCAAACGGTCGAGCAGCTGACCGGCTGCCACTTCGACTACTACACGCTGACGTCGTTCGATGGTTTCCAGAAGATCGTGAACGACTTCGGCGGCATCACCATGAAGATCACCGAGAACACCGCGCCGGACCACTACTCGCACTACAACTTCAGGCAGGGAGCCACGTACCACATGACCGGCGGGCAAGCCCTCGCTTTCGCACGCGACCGCCACACCCGCCCCGCCGGCGACTTCGACCGCTCGCTCGCCCAGGGCAAGCTGATCGTCGCCGCGCTCGCTCAGCAGCAGACGAACTCGCGCAAGGACCCGGGGACGCTCCTGCGTGCGATGGGAGCGATGTACCGGAACCTGCGGCTCGACATCCCCGTCACCGAAGCCTTCAAGCTCGGTCTGTTCGTGCTGAAGATCAAGCCCTCTAACGTAACGAACGCGGTCATGAAAGGCGGGCTCGGACAGGCCGGCGGAGCCAGCATCGTGACCGTGCCACAGGCTGCTCGGAATCAGTTCGTCGACATCTGCAGCGACGGGCAGCTCGGCGGTTAGCCGGAGCGAGCGCGCTGGTGCGACCCGCCCGGCTTCATGAACGTGTGACGGATCGCGTGGAAAAGACCCTCGCGGTTCTCCCGCTCCTTCACCACGAGGGCGACGAACAACGCGAGGTAGGCGAACGCGAACCCGTACTTGATCGTCCTGTTCTCGAACCCGAATTGCGCAAGGAACAAGACGAGTAGCCCTCCTGCCTCCGCGCGCGACAGCGTCAAGTTCGCCAAGACCGAGACCGCGAACAGCGATTGGGCGGCCGTCAGCAGGATCTCTTCGACCTGCTGCGCGTCCAGCTGCATCGGCCCGGCCGAGCGATGCGCGATCGCATACACCAGCGGAACCGTGCCGACGAGCAACGTCCACTGGTTGACCTTCGACGACACGAGGGTTCCGAGGCCTTGCGAGGGCTTCGAGCGAAGCACGAACAGGATCGCGATGATCATCTCGGGCGCTTCTGATGCGAGCGGCGCCAGCCACTGGACGAGGAAGAACTGGCTGATATGGAAGCGGCTGCCGGTCGCGACGAGACCGGAAGCGAACGGCTCTGCGCTGGCGAGGATCATCGTGGCCGCGAACAAGAACAGCAGCGCGGTGACGATCCGCCTCAAGCGGGTAGGAAGAGCCGCCAACGCGAGGGGCGGGCCGACCAGCTCCGGCTCTTCGTGCTCCTCACGGGCGGCGTGGAGGATGTACACGACGAACATCGCGCCGAAAACGGCCGTGTCGAACAGGTCGATGTGCTTCAGGATCACGAGCTTCATCGCCCACAGCGTCGCGATGAGGAGGAAGCCGAGATCGGTGCGCCGCGATCCAGGCAGCGTCACGCCCTTCTGCTTCGATCGGTAGTACCAAAGAAGGACGAC